>JAEEGL012720255.1_pt1 | contig 56228 bp, 47 predicted proteins | sample 9134231 | NCBI WGS metagenome assembly JAEEGL01 (sample SAMN16246548, study PRJNA631951) | gut metagenome | biome: gut microbiome; feature: rumen; material: fiber-attached | host: Bos | place: Iran: Karaj | collected 2018-10
AAAACTGTTGTTTTAACCAATAGTACATGTTAGATAGATTGTGTGACTAAGTGTGTGTATAGCCGGGGCGGACGGCTGGAAACCCGCATGTTTCCTTTCTTTTTTTATTGACGGAATATTTCGAGCCCCGTCTATCGCTCTATAAAAAGGATATCCTTTTGGATGTCCTTTTTTGTTATCTTCAGTAACCTGTACATACTCATCCCTTCTTCACAGAATGCGGCACCTATCAAGATAGTACGCTTTTGGCTGCACTTTTCTCTACCATTTCGCTTATATCCATCATATAATGATGGAAAGGCAGGATTTTCACGGGAGCTATTGGCGATGAACGACAGGATCCGAAGATTAAAGGAAAACATTGAGCAAAGGATTGTCGGAAAAGGAGACGTGATCGACAAGGTGATCACCGCTCTTCTTTCCGGCGGGCATGTACTTTTGGAAGATGTTCCTGGTGTTGGCAAGACCAGACTTGCAAGGGCTCTTGCCGATTCCGTGTCCCTCTCATTTGCAAGGATACAGTGTACTCCCGATACGATGCCCTCTGACATCACAGGTATCTCAATCTACAACAAAGAGACCGGGTCTTTTTCGTTCCTGCCAGGACCCGTGCTTAATAACATCTTACTTGCAGACGAGCTCAACCGCACCTCTCCCAAAACCCAGTCTGCCCTCCTTGAAGTGATGGAGGAGCAAAAGGTGACAATCGACGGCACAGCCTTTGACGTTCCAAATCCATTCATGGTGATAGGAACACAGAATCCATCTGACATGTCCGGCACTTATCCGCTTCCTGAGTCAGAGCTTGACCGTTTCATGATGAAACTCTCCATAGGATATCCCGGATCAGAGGATTCTAAGGAGATGGCAAAAAGATTTGTTGATGGTAGCCTTCACGCTAAGACCGGAGCCGTTTTATCCGGAGAAGACATTGTCCAAATGAAGAGGGAAGTTCTTGAAGTAGCTGTCCACGCTGATCTTCTGTCCTATGCTTCTGACATAGTAGATGCCACGCGTGGGCGATCCGAGATCCTCGTTGGAGCATCTCCGAGAGCTCTTTTGTCATTGATCCGCTGCTGTCAGTCGCTTGCATATCTCTCAGACAGGGATTACTGCATCCCTGAGGATATCGCACAGGCAGCGCTCCTTACCCTTCCTCACAGACTTATACTCACCGGTGAAGCCAAGCTGAGCCGCATCACAGCTCATGAACTGCTTACAGACATTCTGAGAAAGATCAAAGTGCAATGAAGATCACTTTCACGAAGGTCAATCTGCTAATCTATTTAACTGCGCTCTTGGCAGTCATGGTATTTGCGAGCTTTTACGGCGGACCCATTGCCTATGCTCCTTTATTTGCGCTGCTTTTTCTCATCCCCGTTTCTATGCTGTATATCCTCACAAACTTTATATTTCTCAGGTTATACCAGGAAGTGGACGTTCACAAACTCACCAAAGGCGAGGTCCACAGTTACCGCGCCAGTTTGGAAAACACCGGCATCCTTCCCATACACAATATGACTATAGGCATTTATACAGACCGCTGCTCTCTCTATAAGATCCCGGACGGCAGTAGAATTTCTCTAAGTGCCATGGAGAAAAAAGAACTCCTGTCAGGCATTAACTGTCTCTACGCAGGAGCCTACTATGTAGGCATCGAGAATGTCTCTTTTGCCGATCCCTTCAACATTTTTGAGATCACGCTGCCTGTACCCTATTCCTTCCGGGCTCTCGTAAAGCCCAGGGTAACAGATATCGCAGACAAGTCTCTCGATCTTGAGAACATTTTTAACAGCACCGGGCAAAAGAGCCTCCGGCTCTATGAGGATATCCCGGGAAATGACCTTCGTCCTTATCAAAAAGGCGAGCGCATTGGCGCCATCAACTGGAAGATATATGCCAGATCATCGGAACTGATGGTAAGAATTCCTGACAGAATGGAAAAGAGAGCCATATCACTCATCATGAATGCCCGTAACATCCCCGAAAGAGATCAGGATACTGCCTTTTTAAAGGCGAGGGATTTTTTCCTGGAGTTTGTTGTCTCTTCGGCAAAGCACTTCACAGATCAGGGGATACCGGTTACTATAATCTATCCCGCCGGAAAGATCCTGGAGATAAGGATTGATTCAGACAAAGCATTTACAGAGTTTTACGGCAGTGTTTCTGACGGATTATTCTACTCCTCAGACTCAGAGTTTACTAAACTGAAAGACCTGATATCGTTACACAGTAAGGCAGGTAATGACAAAGATGCGTGGATCATCATCAACGAAACCCCCGGAGAGGGCGAGAATTTCATCAGTGTTTGCGACTGAGGCAATCAGGCATCTTCTGGCCTTTTCTTTTGCTACTGTTTTTGCTGAGTTATATCTTCTCTATCACGCTGATGCAGACCCTGCCTTTGTCTTATATTTTCCGCTATTGGTGGCCGGAGTATTCTTTCTGTGCGGCGCCCTTGAATTTATCTTCAGATTCTTTACATCAGATACATTTTCGGCATTCTTTTCGATAGTGCCATCACTGGTACTGCTCTTTATGCTAAGACGGATCGACAGACTCCCTATACTGCAGATCGCGATAATACTTTCAGCAGTACTGAGGATCCTCATCAGCATTGTCCTTAAAAGACGGTATCTGCCTTGTATCCAGGTATTTCTTCTTGATGCTGTCACTCTTTTTCTGTACTTCTCCGGCTTCGGGCTTAAGAGGGACTTCCTCTCGGTAAAGCTTCTTTGTATCTGCCTTGTGATACTCACCATGTACATCGTTCAGAGCATCCTCCCAGGCAGGGGCTCCTCCCCATTTCCGATACATTTCTTTTTGTGTGTCGGTATACTCTCAGCCCTTGTTCCCATGAAGACGACCCCCATCGACTGGACACCGGTGATACGCCTTGGCGAGAAGATTGCGGAAGGCATAGAGACCACTGCAGATAATGCCTCCTACTTCTTTTCAACTGCCTTTGGCGGCACCTACACGGCTGGCTACAGTTCTTTAGCAGGAAGCGGTGACAGACTTTCGCACATTGACAGACTTCAGCTCCTTCTTGAGACAGACTCCCTTCCCTATCACAGCTTCCGCAACGAGGAGACTAAGTCCTATGAGAAGGTACGAAAGACCCTGTATCTTACAGGTGGAAGGGGCGCAGACAGGACCTGGTTCGTAAATTTTCTGAATTTCTTATACCGAAACGGCGCGGGCAAAGACACAGCCTCCCTTTTCTCGGAGAAGGAATCAGTAAGTCTTGAATATGTCTACCTTGATACCCATGACGAGATAGCACCATCAACTGCTTTTTTGCTTACAACGTGGGATAGAAAAATAGAGAGCGGTGTGAGCTCCTCCATGCACAGAAAGGGTTACAGATTAAATGCCGTTTATCTCGATATTGACTATGCAAGCCCTTACCTTGCAAAGATGCTGGAATCGGAAGAAAGCATCGGTAGTCTCGACTATGACAGCGCCGTAGCTTATGCCGATGACCTCTGGGGGATCCATCTTGAAGAGGTACTTGGCAGGGAAGAATATGAAAAAGCTCTCCGTGAAATAGCACAAACAGAGAGCGATTTAAAAGATGAGTATCTGGATGCAACAGGAACAGACGAAAAACTGTCAGCTCTTGCCGATGATATCACAAAAGGAGCCTTTTCAGATTATGAGAAATGTCTGCAAATAGAAAAGTTCCTCAGACAGTATGCCTACTCTGAAAATTCCGTCGGCGGATATGATGAGGATTCTGATATGAGCAGCTCCCGTGGAATGGCCGATATATCCGGCAGGTTCCTCTTCGATACGGGCAGGGGATACTGTGTCCATTTTACCTCCTCGATGGTGATGCTCCTTAGGCTATCAGGAATCCCCGCCAGGGCTGTGACCGGCTACAGGTACGCCTTTCCCTTTGAAAAAGCTGACGAGTACAGGGTCAGCAGCAGTTGTGCCCACACCTGGCCGGAAGCATACATAAAGGGAGCAGGCTGGATACCCTTTGAGCCGACCTCAGGCTACTACTCTCAGTCAGACAGCACCTGGCACAGATATTCTGATCCTCTGGGAGATAATGTATCTTCAGATTTACAGAAAGAATCGCCTGCCTCTGTGCCGATGCAGGCAGATCCCGCTAAGGAGCAGCCACAAACAGAAAGCTCCCTTCTTCTTGCAATAAGGCTGCTCTGGCCCTTTATAGCCTCTGCTGCTCTGCTGATACTCCTGCTTATAGCCGGCACAAGGCTCATCAGATATCTTCACTACAAATATGCATCTCCATCGAAAAAACTGCTCAGTGACGTTGAGATGATCAAAAGAAATCTTGTACGTCTCTCAGGGAAAAAAGTCACTGACAGGGGACTTCTCTCAGATTATATGTGCCTTGCTCCCGTCGAAATGCAAAAAGATCTCTTAGAAGTTTTCAGTGCGTGTTACAGGATACTCTACGGCAGCACGACCAAAAACACGCCCTCTCCAGAGGAGAATAATCTGGCAAGAAGCGTCAGAAAGAAGCTTGAAAAACAAAAAACCTCCTAGCTGCAATGTCTTTGCCATCAGAAGTTTGCAACGACCTTGTTGCGCCCGCCTTCTTTGGCCATGTACAGCGCGTCATCCGCCCTTTTGATAAGTGTCTCGACACTGTCATCAGGTTTTGCCATGGTCAGCCCTATGCTGATCGTGACATGACCGACAGTAGGAAAATCATTGCTGCAGATCTGTATCCGGAATATCTCTGCAAGCTCTTTGGCTTCCCCGGGCGTTATATCCGGAACAATATAAAGAAATTCCTCTCCGCCCCAGCGGCCAAAGACATGTCCAGGCAGGAGGTTGTCCTTTATGATATCGACTACAGCCCTTAGGATAACATCTCCGATGTCGTGACCATAAGTGTCATTTACTCGCTTGAAATGATCAATATCCATAAACAGAAGGGCAAAAGATGTATTGTCAGAACGCCTTTTGACTATTGCCTCCTCAAGCTTTCTTTCAATCTCCCATCTGTTAAATATCTTGGTAAGCTGATCCGTATATGCTATCCTTCCAAGCTCCAGGTTTACCTTGCTAAGTTCCTCCGAGGTCTCCTGCAGGATTGTCAGGATCCTCTCCAGAAATGGTATGTACTCCCTGTCGTCTTTTTCATCCTCTATCTCAACCTCGGTTATGGGGATAAATATATCTTCTGCATCGCTGTCTTCTTTGAGCCCAACACAGACCAGCGCGCTGTTTAAAACCCCTCCGCCCAGAGGCGTCATACATATCTCTGAATAGCCGATGGTTACTGATGTACTCGGTAATATCTCATAGTATCCCATTACTTCACGCTCATATCTGTCCCTTAGGAATCTATGTCTGTTGCCGCATTCAAACAGATATATGGCCTGCGGTGAAAAATCCCTTACACTCTTAAGGGACTGCTTTACTGCAGAGAACATCGTATCTGCGCTCCCATAGGAGAGTTTGAAGTACTCTCCTCTTTGCACATCGGAAGTGAACAGGAGTGCACCCTCATCATCGTAGCCTGACGCCACCCTCGCAACCAGGGCATTGTTGCGGTGGAAAATGAGCGGGAACTCGCATACATTTTCGACAAAAGAATCATTCGGCTTTATCTTGAGATACTTGGTGTACATATCAATAGCCGGCTCTGAATTGATCTCCATAATGCAGTTGTCATTGCGTGTCTTGGTGACCTGCATCTCAACGCCTATTTCCTTAAACCCAAGGCTGTTGTCCATATAGAGCTTTAAGTCTTCTCCCACAAATACTATGACCACGATTGCATTTTCATAGCACTTTCTTCCATATACCAAAGGCGTATTCCGTGCCCTTATGCTTCTTCCTGCCTTTCCTCCAAAAATTGGCAGATTATAGTGGCTGAACTCGTTTGTAAAGGCATGAATTATCTCGCTGTTACTGCTGTAGTTGATCTGCAGGCATTTTACACTGCCAAGGATCTCCAGCTGCTGCAGCATAATTCGCCCGGCCATGAATCCGGTATGGTCATTCATGTCAAAATCAAGTTCATATATCTTTGTCTTGAAAAAATATGATACATTCAGCTCAACAGGATTATCCTTTACATCAAACTCACTTTTTCCTATGTTGGCGCATGAAAAACCAGTCAGGCACGCCTTGCTGCATGATGTGGATATAATGTCAACAAGCATGTCATCTTTCAGATCAAGCTTGGGATTATAGAGCTGCAAAAGCACGCCTTCCGCATCTTTATAATTGTCGCTGTTGACAATGGTGGATATTATCTTTGAAAGCTCGCCGTATGTATGGAAAAAATAATTCTCCTGTTTCATGCTGCTACCTCTTAGTATACTGCGTCTCTACATCCTGCTTTCCTACCTGTGTCTTCTGTCTATACCATTCATTTCGTAGTATTTTGCCTTTGCCCTGTACATCGCGTCATCAGCTTTCTTTTCAAGTTCGTGTATGTCAAGATCTTTATTGGCACCATGGGAAGCATAACCGATTGAAACAGACAGCTTGTCAGAATAGGTACCCCTCCAGTCACTCGTCTGTTTTTCTATATCCCTGCATACAGCATCGGGATCATCAGTGTGGAGCATGGCTATGAATTCATCACCGCCTGTCCTGTATACTTTCCCTTTTTGTCCTATGGCTATCAGCAGGCTCTCCGCGGCACCCTTTATCAGTTCATCGCCTGCCGCATGTCCAACTGTATCGTTGACTTTTTTTAGCCCGTTTACATCAGCGCACAGAATGACAAAATCATCTCTCATGCCGTTCTCAGCGTATTCTATATGGTCCTCCTCGTAGCATCGCCTGTTGAAAAGATTGGTCAGTTCATCAGTCATAGCGATCCTGACAAGGCGCTCCTCGCGCTTTCTTTCCTCATCAACATTTCTTGTTGTAAATACTACACGGATGGGAATCCCGTTCTCATCAACTTCCACCGGTATATACTGCGCGCGGAACCAGCCATCTACCACATCGATGAAGTCCTCACTTATTATCCTTTTCCCGACAAGCCTTGACCTGATAGTTGCGATATTAGTAAATTTAATAAAACTCTCAAGCTGATCAGTTATTACATGTTCCCTTATCCTCCTGCTCATAACTGTATGCGTCTGTTTCTGAAGATCAATTGGCGTTTTGACATGTCCCTCATCTCTCACGGACATCTCAGTATTATCAATAAAGTCTATCAGATTCACATTGTCATAAATATCAGCAATTGCCTTCAGCACATTTATCTTGTCCTGTACTTCCAGATCCTTTGCCTTCCTAAGCTTAACTGTTGCCTCGCCCATTCGGATAAAGGAATGGTAGCGCACAGTCATACCGATCGCTGATACAAAAACAAGCACGATATAGTTAAGAATGTTGATTCCTGCTGCACCATCCACAACATACAGCATTATAAATAAAATGATGTAAACTAAGCAGGTCAGGGTTATACCCAGCCAGATCTTCAGCGCAATAAAGCATACCATCGCAAGCTCAACTGCATAGAAAGTAAGCATCTGCTCACCGCGTATATACTGGCGGTATGAAGACCAGATACCCCATAATGACATAAGCAGATAGTATGTCGCTTTAAAAGTTATCACCTCTAAATGAGTCGGGTTTTCTTTCTTTAAGATATATCTTGCCATGAAATATCCGGCTAAACATGTGACTATGCAAAACAGCACACTTCCTACGCTAACCCACTGGGCATGTCCGTAGCTCTTTGTGGTACATACAAATATCGCCAGGGTGATCATTTCGAATACAGCTACAACAATTGAGACATTCTCAATATTTTTCGTGCTGTTCTCATCTATAAGCTTTTGGACTTCCCCATCGATTTCTGGAAAAAAATATCTCTTCAACATGCTTTCACCAATTCCAAATCTAATCATGAAGTGTAAACTAAAATTCATAATCTACATATAATTTTATTCAGTCAGAACTTCAAAGTCTATGCCCCTGTCAATATTTTCAGATTATTTAGAATACTTTTATATTATAAACCGACAACGCGTCTTCCCAGTACAAACAGCAGCAGCCGGAATGAATACACATCCCGGCTGCTGCCTAATAAAGATATAAGAGAAAGAATTTGGTAATTTTAATATCAGTTCTTTACGATCATCTTTCCGCCACGCTTTGATACAACATCGAAGATAACTGCGGCAAGAAGTACTGCGCCCTTAACCACCTTCTGCATGTTGGCATCAACGCCCATAAGTGACATACCAAGGTTGATAACACCCATGAGAACCGCACCGACGATAACTCCGGGTACTGTTCCGATTCCGCCGTAAGCTGATGCTCCACCGATAAAGCAGGAACCGATGGCATCCATCTCATAGTTCTGTCCATATGTAGGCTGAGCAGATGTAAGCCTTGCGATAGTTACCATTGCTGCAAGAGCTGCAAGGAATCCCATGTTTGTGTAAGCAAGGAAGTAAACTCTGTTTGTGTTGATACCGGAGAGCTTTGTAGCCTTCTCATTGCCGCCCACTGCATAGAAGTGTCTTCCTATTGTGGTATTCTGTGTAATATAACCGTAAACAAGGACTACAACAAGAACCCAGATGAGAACTGTAGGAATACCTTTGTGCTGAGCAAGCTTGTAAGCAAAGATCAGTACAACAGCTACGATAGCAACCATCTTTACAGCAAATGCCCAGAGAGCCTCTGTCTCATAGCCGTGCTTTTTCCTGTTGATACGTGTGTAGAGCTGCAGTGCTACAAAGACACCTGCTGCAAGGATTCCGCCAAACAGACATGTGAGGTTGAGATTGGCTCCTCCAAAGATATCATGTATATAACAGTCAGCGCCGCCACCAAAGAGGTTTACGAAAGTTGTCTGATCCTTGATTGAAACAGTAAGACCATTTAATACAACGTTTGAAAGACCTCTGAATGCAAGCATTCCTGCCAGTGTCGTGATGAAAGGAGGAATCCTCACAAAGGCGATCCAGAATCCCTGGAAGGCTCCGATTGCTGTTCCGATGAGGATCATGCAAAGGATGGTGAGCCATACCGGAGCATGGAGATTGACCATCATGATGGCGCCTATGGCACCTACAAAGCAGACAACAGATCCAACCGAAAGATCGATGTTACCTCCGGTTAAGATACACAACAGCATACCCGTTGCAAGAATGAAAACGTACGCATTCTGTGAAATAAGGTTACTTACGTTCATGGGAAGGAGAATAGCTCCTCCTGTGCGCCATGCAAAAAATCCAAGTACTATAACAAGGACTAATATCATAGTATTCTTTTTAAGGAAATCCAATACTTTAGTATTATTCATTATTAACCAACCTCCCTTTTTCCGGATGACTGTAAAATATAAGTCATAATCTTCTCCTGGGTAGCATCTTTGCCATCCAGTTCGCCAACCATTCTGCCTTCATTCATGACATAGATCCTGTCACACATTCCCAGAATCTCCGGGAGTTCAGAAGAAATCATGATAACAGATTTTCCTTCATCTACCAGCTGGTTGATAATACAATAAATTTCATATTTGGCACCTACGTCGATACCTCTTGTAGGCTCGTCGAGGATCAGTATATCAGGATCGGCAAACATCCACTTTGCCAGAAGAACTTTCTGCTGGTTACCGCCGCTAAGGTTACCTACATTCTGTTCTACGCTCGGGCATTTTGTTTTGAGCTTCTCCTTGTAATCCACTGCTACGGCATACTCTTTGTCTTTATCTATTACTGTTCTTGTACTAACTGCATCGAGGTTAGCCAGAGTGGTATTGATCTTGATCGGGTTGGAAAGAATAAGGCCGTTGCCCTTTCTGTCCTCTGTAACATAGGCAAGTTTGTGCTTGATGGCATCCTGAACGGTATTGAGATGAACCTCCTTGCCGTTAATAAGGAGCTGTCCGGATATATTCTCTCCGTAGCTCTTTCCAAAGATACTCATGGCAAGCTCTGTTCTTCCGGCTCCCATAAGTCCCGAGATGCCAAGAACCTCGCCCTTTTTAACGTTGATATTGACGTTATCAACGATCTTTCTCTCATTATATAATGGATGATAAACATTCCAGTTCTTTACCTCCATCATGACATCGCCAATATGTGGCTCTCTCTTCGGGAATCGGTCTGAGAGTTCTCTTCCTACCATTCCCTTGATGATCCTTGACTCTGAGAAATCATCCACTCCCTTTATGAGGGTCTCGATCGTCGAGCCGTCACGGATGACTGTGATCTTGTCAGCGACATAGGAAACCTCATTGAGCTTGTGCGTAATAATGATCGAAGTAAGATTCTGTTCTTTCTTCAGCTTGAGGAGCAGATCCAGAAGTGCTTTTGAATCCGTCTCATTAAGTGAAGATGTTGGCTCATCAAGAATGAGAAGCTTTGCATGCTTTGATAGCGCCTTCGCAATCTCAACAAGCTGCTGTTTACCAACACCAATGTCCTTAATCAGTGTCTGAGTACTCTCCGCAAGACCAACCGTATCAAGATACTGTCTTGAAAGTGAACTGGTCTCGTTCCAGTTGATCCTGAATTTCTGTCCCCTCTCATTTCCGAGGAACATATTCTCAGCGATGGTCATGTAAGGAATAAGCGCCAGCTCCTGGTGGATAATGACTATTCCCTTGGCCTCACTGTCTTTAATATCATTAAATTTGCATACTTCTGAATTATAAATAATATCGCCTTCATAGGAACCAAATGGATATACACCACTTAGTACATTCATCAAAGTGGACTTTCCGGCTCCGTTCTCTCCAACAAGTGCGTGGATTTCTCCTTCTTCAACCTGTAAATTTACATTATCTAAGGCTTTCACACCAGGGAAGGTCTTGGTGATATTTTTCATTTCCAGTAATATCTTTGCCAAACTAACCCCTCCTTCTCTCTCTTAAACTCTTTTTTCTCTAATAGAGGCGGGTCAAAGAACGCCCGCCTCATAAAAATGTTCATATCCTGTAGTACTGAAGATATTACTGAAGGTCAGCCTCTGTGTAATATCCTGAATCAATAAGAAGCTCTTTGTAGTTGTTTACATCTGCAAATACAGGCTCGCAAAGGAATGAAGGAATGATGCCTGTTCCGTTGTCATATGTTGATGTATCGTTTACAGGAGCCTCTGTGCCCTTCATGATAGCGTCAACCATCTCAACAGTCTTAGCTGCAAGAGTACGTGTATCCTTGAAGATAGACATTGACTGCTTTCCGGCGATCATGTTCTTAACGTTAGCAACGTCGCAGTCCTGACCTGTGATGATTGGCCAGTCACCTGTGTAGTTAGCTTCGAGTGAGTTTGTAACACCAAGAGCTGTTGAATCGTTTGAGCACATAACAGCGTCAAGCTTTGTTCCGTCAGCGTAGTTAGCAGAAATGATGGCATCCATTCTTGCCTGTGCATTCTCTGTTGACCAGTTAGCTGTTGCAACGTTGTCGAAGTCTCTCTGTCCGGACTTAACTACGAGCTTGCCCTCATCAATGTACTTGTTGAGAACGTCCATAGCACCGCCGAAGAAGAATCTTGCATTGTTGTCACCAGGGTCACCTGTGAAGAGCTCGATGTTGAACGGGCCTTCTGCGTTGTCAAGATCCAGCTGATCTCTGATGTACTCGCCCTGCTTTGTTCCTACCATGTAGTTATCGAATGTAGCGTAGTAAGAAACAGCGTCAGAATTCATGATAAGACGGTCATAAGCTATAACAGATACGCCCTGCTCTTTTGCCTGCTCAAGAACTGTTCCGAGTGAATCGCCGTCGATAGATGCGATAACGAGAACCTTTGCTCCTGAACTGATCATGTTCTCAATCTGAGAAACCTGTGTAGGAATGTCGTTTGAAGCATACTGAAGGTCAACTTCGTATCCGGCTGCCTCGAGCTGTGCCTGCATGTTGGCGCCGTCCTGATTCCATCTCTGGAGATCCTTGGTAGGCATTGCAACACCAACTCTTCCGCCTGCCTCTGCCTCAGCTGCAGGTGCTTCTGCTTCTGCTGCAGGTGCCTCGGCTGCAGGTGCTTCTGCTGCAGGTGCCTCAGCTGCGGGTGCCTCAGCTGCAGGTGCTTCTGCAGGTGCCTCGCTTGTTGCAGGTGCAGATGAGCCACAGCCTACAAGTAATGACAGTGTCATTGAAGCTGCAAGTAAACCACTTAAAATTTTTCTCTTCATTGTTATCCTCCCTTTAATTAAAAAGTTAGTTTGTTTACAAAAATAAGTTAACACAAAACAAATAGTAATAATTTACGAACTACAGCACATTTTTAACTGTAATAGTCTGACAAAAAAAGCTGTGCTAGCATTTTTTTGCCGGCACAGCCAAAAATATTAATATTTTGCTATATCAGTCAGATGGCATTTTGGAAGGTACATTAAGATAGACATCTTCCTTTAAGTGGAATCCGCTCTTTATGATCACTTCATTTATATTGCTCTCAGTTACACTGACCGGATCGATTTTCAGATATGGGATTCTGCCTGTGCCATCATCATATTCTGAGAGATTGTCATCTTCAACCGCTTCGCCCTTTGCCAGTATAACTGCAGATTGGGCTGCTCTCTGGGCGAGCTTCTCTATGGGCTTGTACACCGTCATAAGCTGGGTGCCTTCTACTATCCTCTGGCATGCCTCAAGGTCTGCGTCCTGTCCTGCCACAAGTATCTTGCCGGCGAGTCTCTTTTCCGCAAGGGCATGCACAACGCGGCTTGCCAGGTCATCGTTGCCGCACATTATGGCATCCGCTTTTACAACCTTGTCCATATTCCGGTAGACATAGCTTCCCGCTTCCTCTGCCTTCCAGCCCTCGCAGTAATAGGTATCAATGATCTCGTTTCCATTCTGTCTCATTATCTTCTGAAAGCCGCTCTCTACCATCGGGACATTATAGTCGGTTGGCGATCCGCAGATCATGATGACCTTTCCGTTTTTTACGTTGTTTTTTACCATTGTCTGAGCCATCATCTCTCCGACTTTTTCGTTGTCGAAGGAGACATAGAGGTCAACACCGCCTCCCTTTATCGGTCTGTCGTATGCAATGACTTTTATCCCGGCATCCTGGGCTTTCTTGACACTGTCTGCTATTGCATCTGAATCTATGCAGATGATCACGATGACATCCATCCCGCTCTTAATGAAATACTCTATCTGTTCCTTCTGCTGCTTTGGATCGCCGTTGGCATTCTGGATATTGACTTCTGCACCAAGTTCCTTGGCTGTGGAGACAAATACGTCCCTGTCCCTCTGCCATCTCTCTATTACAAAGGAGTCAAAGCACATGCCAATACTTACTTTCTCGTCATCTTCCTTATCCTTCTTGCCACCTCCTTCGCCTTCTGCGCCGCACCCAGCAAGACTTAGCATCAAAAGAAGCGCCGCAAGGATAAAAACTCCCCATCTTCCTAATACTCTTCTCCCCATTTTCTTACCCTCTCTCTTTAAACTCTGTCGGGGTAACTCCCACATTCTTTTTAAAGCTCCTACTGAAATAATTAGGATCCGTATATCCGCAGGTAGCACACACCTCCTTGATCGTCATGTCCGTTCCCGACAGAAGCTCTTTGGCCTTATCTATCCTGATATTGGTCAGGTATTCTATAAAGTTAAGGCCACTCTCCTCCTTGAATATCTTGCTGAAGTAGTAAGGCGAGATATTTACCTGTCTGGATACTTCGTCAAGCGATATGTCCTTGCTGAAATTGTCCTTAATATATTCCATCGCAGTCCTGATGATATCGTTGGATCTCTCTTCACGCTTACTCACAACATCCCTGCAGGCACTTGTGAGCCTTTCTATGAACCACTCCCTGATCTGTTCGGCGCTCTCCATTGCCATGATCTCAGGAAGGTACTTATCCCTCCCGGAGTACCGGTAGGTCTGCCCTCCGCTCTGGTAAGCCAGATGCTCTGCGTAAAGCGCAAACTCAAGAGCTTTGAGTCTCATGGACATAAGATCTGTTCCGACAGCTCTTCGGCACATCCAGTCGGCATATTTACCAGCATATACCAGCATACCGTTGAGGTCACCTTTGCTGACTGCATCAAACATAGGTTTTTCAAGCTCTTTGGGATAGTCATCCTCATAGCTGCAGCTGATGGTAAGATCATCCACATGCGCAACAGTTCCTGTAGTTGCTATCAGGGCATTCAAAGCCTCTCTGTATGAGTCTGACAGATTCTTTAAGGGATGCAGCGCACCTATCCCCAGCCGGAAATTGATGTCTGTCTTTTTCCTCAGGTATCTGCAAAGTTCCCTGGCTCTCTCGATAAGCCCTGTTCTCTCGTTGTACTCGAGCACATTGCTGCTGCAGGGCACCAGCACAGCGATCTTGTTCGCCATGACATTTCCTACCTTGCAGTCAAAATAGCTCTTTACTCCCTCCCGGATCTCCCTGTACATTCCGGACACCTTGACCGAGCTCCCCACTGCGTTGGTCATATGGTTGCCCTCCTGCTCATCGCCGCAGACAAGCGCCATCATATATCCGTAGTCTTCATCTATCCCAAGGATGCTCTTGTAGCTCTCCACATCTTCATCAAAGTGCTCCTGCAAAAGAATATCATAGATAAGCCCGTTCTCAATGATGGGCTCGATGGTTTCAAGCTTTTCTTTTATCTGTAGCTCGTTGCTCCTCTTGGCTCTGTCGGAATCTATCTGCTCCATGGCGCGCTTTAAGGTGTCAACAACCTTAAGTCTGTCCATGGGCTTTGTTATGTACTCCATTACCCCAAGTTTGATGGCCTCTTTGGCATAGTCAAATTTGTCATAGGCAGACATTACAATAAATACAGCGCCGGGACAAAACTGCTTCATCTCTTTTATCGCATCTATTCCGTTGATGCCGGGCATATGGATATCGACCACAGCAATATCCGGCCTAAACTGCTCCGCGACTTCTATGAGTTTTCTTCCGGTCTTGGCAAACTCAAGGCTGCACTTATTTCCAAACTCTTTTTCAATTATGAATTTCATTGAATCGATGACGATACCTTCATCATCAGCAATCATCACTCTGTACATCTTCTGCTTCTTTCTTTTCTCTCGGAATGCGAACTATAAATTCACAGCCCTTGCCCTCACCTTCACTGTGTATCTCCACAACATCCTGTCTGTCTGCATACAGACGCAGGCGCGAAATCACATTGTCAAGACCGATGCCGTTGTTGTCATACTGCTGCTTGGAGGGCTCATATCTACCCTCTAAGATCCTGTCAATCTCCTGCTGCGCGATGCCCTTTCCATTGTCCCTGACACTTATGCAGACATCCCGGTCATCCCTGTACACTTTTAAACTTATCTTTCCCTTGTCGCCCATCTCACGGATTCCGTGGTTGACTGCGTTTTCCACCACAGGCTGAAGTATCATGCTGGGCATCCTTATATCCAGGAGCCTTTTATCAATCTGTTTCTCATAGCCGATATCTCCTGAAAATCTTACATTCAGGATCTGGATATAATTGTCAACAAGATCGACCTCTTCTCTCACAGTTACATCATTTTTGTTGTTCTTGACATTATATCTGAAAAAGTCAGCTACCGTCTGTACATACTCGTAGGTCTTGTCCGCGCCCTCCATCATGGCCAGCTGTGCGCCGGCGTTGAGTGTGTTAAAAAGAAAGTGCGGATTTATCTGCGCCTGAAGATACTTAAGCTGTGCCTCTTTGAGGTGCGCCGTCATCATGAGCTCTTTTTCCTGAAGGAGTCTCTCCTTCTCCATGCTCTCCTTGAGCCTTTCTATATACTGCTTGATGCTGACCACCATCTTGTTGAAGGCTCTTATAACTATGCCGATCTCATCATTGTGAGACGGAAGCGGAAGCTCTGTGTCAAAGTTTCCACCCGCAACTTCGTCCGCCTGGTTGGCAAGCTGTTGAAGAGGCAGGATCATCGTCCCCACAAGACCTGAGATCATGATCATGTTGGTCACCATGATGAGCGTCATACCAAACACTCCCGCCACCTCAAATTTTTTAAACGCCTTGGACAGTGCCGTGTACTTCTCAGAGTTTACCACAAAAAGCTCCAGGTTCAGATTGGTAATATATGCCTCTATATCTTTACACAGGGCTGTGGCATTCTCATAGTATGACCTGTACTTCTCTACGTTTCTGCCTCGCTTGGCCTCAACCGTCTGCGCAACTTCGTCAAGATATGTGCGCGACATAAACTTAATATTCCGCTCTATCCTGTCATAGCTCTGATCGGTCACTGTATCACTCAGAGCCTCCGACAGATCCTGATATCTCTGGGCACTGCGATAGTAGTTTTCCAGCGACTCACTGGTCTTGGAGCTTAGGTACCCTGTCATCGAATCCTGTACATCCGACAGCGCAACCGACAGCTCATTGAGCTGCCTGTTGTCCTGATATGCCATCTCCATGTCGTTGGACATGTTGTTGATACCAAGGATAAGGAACAGATTGACCACGAAAATGATCACATTGGTAACTGCACATATCACGATTATCTTGAACTGGAGAGGTTTGTCAAAAAAACTATTCGCCATTTTCTTCCTCCCCGCCAAGGAATTCATCCACATTGTTCTTGTTGATGAGAGTGACATCAGCAAGATAGTACTCACTTGTATTTCCAAGGTTGAAATAGTCAGATAGCGCCTTGATGCTGTACTCCCCAAGCTGATGGGCATCTATGGATACGGTTGCGTAAATTCCGCCTCTGTCTATGGCTGTCAGGATGTCTTTGGAATCATAGTACCCAAGAATATTGACCTGTCCCACCCGGTTAAAGTCGACCACCGCCTGATATGCGCATACTGTGCTCAGTTCATTCAGGCATACAATTACGTCGGGGATCTCCTCATTCATGAAGAGGTCTCTTATGGACTCCTCTACGGAAAACGAATTTGAGTTATCCACCGTCATTACCGATATTGAAAACTCAGAGTCAGTAGCATTCTCCTCCTTGATCGCATCCTGCATCGCAGGGATAATTATGTTCTGACCTGTGTCCTTGGTGTCAGAGCTTGCCACGACGACCACCTTTACCTGCGATCTCTCCTCAAAGGTCTCGGCCTCGATAAAGTCTTCTCTTCGTTTGTCCCTGATGACGTTGATAACCTGCTTGCCGTACATCCTTCCAATACTGTATCCGCCTACCCCCACGAAGCTGAGCCTGTTCGACATGGTGTTGTCGCCATACATAGTCACAACAGGGATCCCCTTCGCTACAGCCTTGTTGATCAGCTCCGTCATTGACTCCGACTCGTCAGCTGCTATCATGATCCCGTCAGGTCTTGTGGCAATGGCTATCTGCATCAGCTCTTCAGTCGTGTATTCTCCAGGTAGATTTGACCCCAGGATATCCACATAGCCGTTTTCTTCTTTTGCCGTCTCCAAAGCTCCCTGATACACAGACTGCCAGAAGTCGGACTTGTAATTATCTGCGATCAGGCAGTAGTACCTGTCATATACCCTGCTGTCAGAACTGCCGTTTACACTCAGTTTGTAGAATCGAAAGACAAAAGCTCCCGCAAAGAGTGTGACAAGGACCGATATGATTGTCAGCGCAAATATTATGTACTGACTGTTTTCACTGTTTTTATTCTTACCCTTCATATCTTTCAATTATCCGTTCCTGTCATTGTTTCACCAAGATTTTACCAAATAGCGGGCTATAGAAAAACTATTGACAAAGAATTCATTCTGGTATAAGATTTATTTTGCTGTCGATAATGACGACATGCGATAGTAGCTTAGTTGGTAAAGCGCCACCTTGCCAAGGTGGAGACCGCGGGTTCGAGCCCCGTCTATCGCTTTTTTTATTGCAAAAAGCTGTCACACATAATTGGTGCGACAGCTTTTTTGCTGTAAGAATCTATGGGGACTTTCTTACTCCGAAAGACGCAACACTGTCCCCTGTTTATTTATTTTTTGTTGAGATTAACCACTATCTGTGCAATGCGTGAAGCAAACTGAGTAAGCGGCTGAGTCTGAAGGACTATGCGACCCGGGCCTGTCACTACTGTGTTGAAGAGGCCTTCTCCTCCAAAGAGGATATTGCTTACGCCCTTTAGCATTACTATATCAATAGAACATGTATCATCCATCATTACAAGATATCCGGTATCAATAGTCATCTTCTCGCCTGCGGCAAGCTCATACTCTACAGCTCCTCCGTCAATCTCGATAAGAGCCTTTCCGTTTCCGGAGAGCTTGTTCATGATAAAGCCTTCTCCTCCAAAGAGGCCGGTTCCCACCTTTTTCTGGAAGAAAATATCAAGATTAACTCCACTGTCCATTGCAAGAAAAGACCCCTTCTGAACAACGATCGGGTTACCTGTAATGTCAATCTCTCTTATCTCTCCCGGTGAATTTGCTGATAGTGCCAGGATTCCGGCGCTGTCAGCCACATAGCGGTTCATGAACAGAGACTCTCCTGAAAATGCCCTGCCAAGCATCTTGCCAAGTCCTCCGCCTGTATTTGTCTCCATCCTGATCCCGCCGTTCATCCAGCTCATTGCGCCGGTCTCACACATGATAGCTTCGCCTGTCTCCATAGTGCAGATAGCTACCGGAAAGTTTCCACCTTTGATCTCACAGTTCATTTAATTCCCTCCTTTTTATCATACTTACATCTGTTTTATACTGATATGTAACTTCTAAAATTATACTATAATTAGGCGCAACACTTCTACTTACTGTTTTCATTTTGCCGCACTTTTATTTCCGGCTATGTGATATTTCTTTTATTGATCATGCATGCTATCATGCACTTAGAAGTAAGTGGAAGCTTTAGCTTTGACTTATGACAGAAAGGATTGTTTTCTTCATGTTAAAAAGATGCATTTATGTCATGTCCATTCTGATTGGATATGTGTTTGTTTCAGGCTACAGTGCTCCCTCCGATGAACAGATACGTATAGTGATGGTCGGAGATATACTCCTTCACACTCCCGTGGAGAAGGCAGCCGAAAATCCAGACGGCACCTACAACTTTGATTTTCTGTTTGAAAACATGAAAGATGAGATATCCGCTGCAGATATAGCCATCGTCAACCAGGAAGTCATAATCGGGGGAAAAGAGCTCGGCATTTCCGGTTACCCCGCCTTCAATGCCCCGACAGAAATAGGGGATGCCCTTGTAAATGCCGGCTTTGATGTGGTGTGCCACGCAACCAACCACGTCCTGGACAAAGGAAAGAACGGACTTATAAATACCTCCAGATACTGGCACACAGCTCATCCGGAAATACTTGTTCTGGGAATAAACGAGGATGAAAAAGGCTATCAGAACATAGATATCATCAATGTAAAGAACAAAAAAATAGCCATTCTAAACTATACCTATGGCACAAACGGCATATCGATGCCGGATGGCATGCCCCACGCAGTTGATCTGCTTGAAAAAGACAAGGTCATAGCAGATCTTAAGTACGCAGAAGAAAATGCTGACTTCACTATCGTCTGTCCGCACTGGGGAACAGAGTATAACCTTGGAAGAGATAAAGATCAGATCTACTGGAATGATATTTTCAGGGTAAACGGGGCTGATCTGGTCATCGGAACCCATCCTCATGTCATAGAGCCTGTAGTTTTTGAAAATGATGACACTACCGGTATCTCCAACAACCACGGCGGCGGCGATATGCTCACCTACTACTCACTTGGTAATTTTGTAAACTGGACCTCCGGCACCGGGAAGGGATGCGCAAACCGCATGGTTGGCGGAATGGCTAAAGTTACCCTTGGAACTGATGAAAATGGCGGGACAGTTATTATATCCCATGGTGTAGAAGCAATTGTATGCCACCTGAAAAAAGGATCTCGCGGCGTAACAGCTTATCCGCTCTCCTCCTACACCGATGAAATGGGCGCTGTCAACGAGATCACCAAACAGGATCCTGCCTTTTCAAGGGCATACTGCTCAGAGCTTTGCGATACGATCTGGGGCAGGGGAAACTGGAAATGATATGCTGCGATTTAGAAATGCCGCGCCGTGCTTTCCATCACTACGTGTAAACAGTTTAATAAAAGCCTGTCTCCCGGTATGAAAGAGCCGGGTGGCAGGCTTTTATCTATAAAGCGATTAAATTACTCATCACCGAAGTCCATAAGATCTCCGGTCTCATCGGTCACAACTTCTTCATCGGCTTCTTCCTCTGCAGAGGGTGTAGGAATAAACTCTGTCAGATAATCTTCGGGGCCTTTACCGGCGAGCATAACCGGCAGATTTAAGATCACGCCGTCCATGTTATAGGGAATCGGAAGTGATACATTTACTCTGCTCGAGGTACCGCCCTTTTCCTTTGTCACAACAAGCTGCATATCGAAGGTCTGTCCCATGGTATCAGCCATTCCGCGCTCTCCGGACTTTAATTTCGCCGCTTTTTCACCTTTTACATATACTTCAATGCTATAAGGCGCATCAATGGTCGTGCCGCCGACCTCTGTGGATTTGTTGTCAAAGTAGATCGTATGTCCTCTTCCTATAACAAACATTGCCGCAGCGATACCTATCACAACAAGAAGGGCAAGACCTCTGTAGATCCAAATCTTTTTATCTGTCTTATTCATTGGCAGCCTCCTGTTCCAGCGCAAGCTGCTTGCCAGCCTTGCTCTTGTCCCTTCTCTTGTTGGTCTCATACATTATGAGCGCAACAGTGATAACTGCATAGGATACAAATACTCGGAAGTATTCCCCTATCATGGAGTCGCCTGTTATTACAGTTCCTGCCTTGGGCGCCACAATGAACATAGTGTGGAAAAGAATTATTCCAAGGAACACATTTCCGATAGATGCCTTGTCAACTGAAGCACCGCCCACAAGAAGAGCTGCAATACAGAACATACCGATCTGTGAGTGTGAGCTGTAGGTCGCAATGTTTCCCATATTCTGCAGATATATTATCATACCGATTCCTGCAAATACTGTTGAGAGCACCATGGAGATGATCCTTGTACGTTCAACATCTATTCCTGCATCCCTTGCCACTTCCATATCCTGGCCGACAGCTCGCATATCCTGCCCAAGCTTGGTCTTTCTGAACCACACAATGACGAGACACAGGAGGAATACCACAATAAATGTGGCTACCGGTATCTTTATCCCTGCAACAGTAAGCGGAATCAAGTTGTCAAGCTTCTGTCTCATAGAGAGGAGTGATACCGTATTCCTGATGCCGTAGCCTCTTGGCAGCTTGATCGAGGTGTGCTTGATCGGGATGATGGGTCCCATCATATACAGAACCACCAGCTGATAGATACCGTTAATGAAAAAGCTTATGATGTAACTTGTTATCATCTCACGTCCCTTAGCCATGTTGAGGACTTTTCCACAGAACAGTCCAAGAAGAGCAGAGATAGGAACAGAGATTATCATGGCGAGGATCATTCCGGGAATCCCGACGATCTGCCAGTCACAGACAAGTATAAGTCCGATCTCACCTGCCATGGCTCCAAGAGTCATACTGAAGTTAAGTCCCATACCGGCCATGATCGGGATCAGAAGGCTGAGTATAAGGAATGCATTTCTGCCCATTCTTGTGACAATTTCATTAGCGAGATAGCTCGGCGAAAGTCCCGATACCGGTGCACATACCGCACAGATGAGCACGAACATAAGAGGAACCGAGAATCTTCGCATAAGATCTGAGATATTATTCTTATTCATTTCGCTCCCTCCGTTTTTCTTGTAAGAGCATACAGGATCATTCCATTTGAAACGATTATCCTGATAACTTCACTCATATCCAGATGTATCATGTTATTCATGACAGTAGGCGTCATTGTTACGATACCCTGGAAAAGAATAGTTCCAACGATAACATTTGTGATGGTCGCTTTATTTACAGTTGCTCCACCGATCAGTATGGCAGATACAGCGGGAAGCGCCATGTAAAATGGTGCCATATAAAGCTGGATGAATCCAAATCCCTGCTCATAAACAAGTATTCCTATGGCAGCAAGCCAGGTTGACATTACAACCGAGATAAGACGTATCCTGTCGACATTAATGCCAGCAGACCTTGCGAAATCCGGATTGGATCCTACGGCCGTCATGGCTGTTCCTGTCTTGGTGTGAAGGAATGCCCACATTGCAAAGGCAAGGATTGCAAAGAAAAGTATCGCTCCTGTAGGGATCGAGAGATTACCGATGTTGATCTGCAGGATGTTCGCAAGCGCCTGAGTGTAATAACCCTCAAGTGAGATAGTAGTACGAAGTCCTTTTCCGGCCATGCCCCAGACCATGTTCGGGCTATGGTAAGGAAGAAGAAGCCACATCATACACATAAGTGATACAGATGAAAAACCTACATAGGTAGCGATCATCATCTCACCGCCCTTGATCTTATTAAGGAGCCATCCGTAAACTGTTCCAAAGACCAGTGCAAACGGTGTTGCCAAAAGCGCTGCCATGAAAAATGACATTGGTCCGGTAAATCCAAGCTCAATTGACATAGTCGCTCCCAGAAGTCCTGAGATGATCCCCAGCGGGAGACCAAAGTTAAGTCCGCAACCTGAATGGACCATCGGCACCATTGCGAGCACCAGAATTCCATTCCAGCTGAAGCGGTTTATTATATTTGATATCTGAGTCGGAAGATCTGCTCCGACAAAGGGGGCTACTATCAGCAACAGGATCAGAAATCCCGTGATGATGAGCCTTGGAAGCCCAAAGGTTTTGACAAAGCCCTGGATCCGCCCTTTTAGTGAATTTTCCTGAGTTTTTTCACTCATCTTTCTACTCCTTATTGCTGCTGTTTATCAGCAGTTCTTTAGCATAAGCTCACCAAATTTCTCACGGTCTTCACCTGCCGGAAGTATCCCGGCAACTTTGCCGCCCGAAACAATGGCAATTCGGTCACAGGTCTGCCTGAGTTCTTCAAGCTCCGAAGAGACCATAACAATGGTAACTTTTTTCTCTCTGTTAAATTTCTTGAGCGCATCCAGCACCAGTGCCTTGGCACCGACGTCGATTCCTCTTGTCGGCTCACTTACAAAAAGGAGCTTTGGCTCAAGGGCAAATGCCTTGGCAAGGCACACTTTCTGCTGATTTCCTCCGGAGAGCTCCTTTGCCTTCTGCTTGGAACTCTGGCACTTTATCTTGAGCTCATCGATATACTTGTCGGTTACCTCCTTGATGGCAGCTTCATCACGCCACTTGATAATTCCACCGAGGTAGTTCTTAAGGTACTTGTTCTGTATCTGCATTGCGGGAAAAGAGATATTCCACTCAAGAGACTCATCAAGAAGAAGCCCCACTCCCCGCCTGTCCTCGGATACAAAAGCAAAGCTTGAATCGAGACATTTTCTGGGGCTGTTGAGCGGTATGCTCTCCCCGGCAAAGGTTACCTCTCCGCCAGCCTGATAAAGGCCCATTATCCCGTTTGGAATACCGAGCTTCCCCTGGCCTGCAAGTCCTCCGATTCCCAGGATCTCGCCTTCCTGTACATCGAGATTTACATTCCTTACTGTTTCACCCGGCATATCTACCCAGAGCTTTTTGACAGAGAGGATGGTCTTTCTGTTTAAATCTTTTTCTTCTCTTACCTGTGAAGATACATCGCCGCCGATCGATTTTCCAACCATCCACTGCGTGATCTCTTTTACATTGGTCTTCCCGGCAGGGCTCTCATTAACCACATAGCCGTCTCTCATTGTGACAACTTTGTCACACACAGCAAGGATCTCATTTAATCTGTGTGTAATAAATATAACAGCGATGCCACGCTTCGACATTCCCCTTATCGACTCAAGGAGTGCCTCTGCCTCTTTCTCGGTAAGTACTGCAGTTGGCTCATCGAGGATCAGGAGCTTTAGCTGCTCCTTGGACAGTTCCCTTGCTATCTCGGTAAACTGCCTGTGTCCCACCGGCATACTGTTTATCTTCATGTCCTGGTCTATATTAACGCCCATCTTCTTAATGGCTTCTGCGGCGTTTTCATTCATCTTTTTGCGATCCAGAGTATCTAATCTGTCGCTGAACAGATATGAAAGAACACTCCTTTTTTTATCTTCCCTGTTCAGAAGAATATTCTCTGTTGCTGTAAACCCCGGAATCAGTGAAAATTCCTGGTGTACCATTCCAATACCTGCTGCAATTGCATCAAAAGGAGACTGGAAGTTCACCTTCTGTCCATTGATAAGAATATCTCCGCCATAACCCCCTGTTTCCCTGATCACATCAGCACCAAACAGGATCTTCATCAGTGTAGACTTACCTGCGCCGTTTTCCCCCACAAGTCCCACAACCTCACCCGGTTGAAGAGTAAGATTTATATCTGTAAGGACCTGATTTCCAAAAAAGTCCTTCTTTATGTTTCTCATCTCTAATAGAGGTGCGTTTTCCATTTTATAAAGCCTTTCTCTAAAAAGTGGGGAGATGAACCATCTCCCCACGGATTAAGTCACATTATTTTGTAGTGAAGTATTTCTCCGGTACTTCGATCTGTGTCGATCCCATATAATGTCCGGGATCTCCCATAATGTATGTATCCTGGTAGATAAGGAAGGTATTGTCTGCCTTAACACCTGTGTCTGCGTTAGTGTAGTTAGAACCGTTCCACTCAGCTCCCGGTGAGAACACTTCGTATGCAGCAGAGATATCATCGATATCTGTGAGGTCGCTCTTGCCATCGATAACGTTCATAGCGTGCTGTGCAAGTCCTGCTGATACTGTGTAGCCGTATGAGTAAGCCCATGTTCCGAATCTGCCTGCGCCGCCTTTTTCTACTATAGCGCTCTCAACCTTTGCAAGGATCTTGCTGAAGTCTCCGGCTTCCTCAGTGAGGTCAAGTCCGAGTGCTCCGGGATATCCCATAAGAGGTGAAGGAAGATCTGCCTCGATGAAGTATCCGCCATTCTCAATAAGTCCGCGAAGAAGCGGCTCTGTGTGAGCATCATTTGTGCAGAAGTAAGCTGAATTCTGGCCGTACTTCTCAACCCACTCCGGAACATGCTCTGCGATATAAGCCTGAGCACCCGGAACACCTACGTCTGTTGTAGGATCGGGAGCGGATTCCATAACGAACTCCATTCCAAACTCCTCACATGCAGCCTTCATGATAGCTACACGACGGCTCATTGTCTCATATGAGAGGTGACGAGGGAATGAGATATGTACAAAGGTATCGCATCCGAGCTCATGAGCTGTGCGGATGATAAGATATCCACGTGCAACGAAGTCGTTGTTGCACACAAGGTCTGCTGCGCTTCCGATCTCAGGAAGATCCTCGTGAGACTCACCTGCGATGCAGATGATGTCAGGTCTTCTCTCCTTAATCTGGCGGAACGCCTCTGTTGTTCCGGGAATAGCCTGGTTGACGATGATCGCCTTCATGTCGGCATCATCTGAAAGATTAACGATTGTCTGGATTGTTGTCTCCAGCTCCTCTGTGAAATTGTCAGGATATGTTGCAAGGATTACTCTGTCCTCACCATACTTTGCCTGGAAAGCCTCAGCGCCACGTCTGTCATCCTCTGACTGTGATACAGAACCGGTTACGATACCGATGTGATAATCGCCGCCTGCCTCTGTTGTCTCTTCTGCGCTCTCTGCAGGTGCTTCTTCTGCAGTCTCGCTCTCCTGAGGTGCCTCTGCAGTCTCAGCAGGAGCTGCCTCGGTGGTCTCCTCAACTGTCTCTATGGTTGCCCCACCTGAACTACCGCATCCTGTTACCATCGCAGTCATCATAACTGCAGCAGTCAGGATACTAACTACTTTCTTTTTCATACATTTCCTCCTTTTACAGTTTAAAGTGTTAACTTCACAAAAAGTATATCAGAGACATTAAAATAAGACAAGAATATTAATTTCACACGTACTGTTTTTATTTAATCTGAAGCTAATTAATTAAAAATTCTGCATACCTGTCGTGATTTAGTCAGATATGCAGACTCAATTTTAATTTTCTTTTTTTGAAGTGATCAGCTCTTCTGAGCTTTTTCGGGGTGCTCGAGCATCTCCTGCATGGTATGCCAGCCAAGGACAGCACACTTCACCCTTGCAGGCATATGTGCAACATCCTGAAGGGCAGCTGCCTCATCAAGAGCCTCTATGCTCTCCTCATCTGTGATCTCACCCTTGATCATTCCCATAAATGTTCCTGCAAGCTTAATGGCCTCTTCCTTGTTCCTGCCAATTATCTGATCGACCATCATGTCAACCGAGGCCTGTGAGATAGCACAGCCCGATCCCTCGTAGCCCGCATCAGTTATCACCCCGTCAGTTATCTTAAGGCTAAGGGTAATATCATCGCCGCAGCTTGGATTTACTCCTCTCATGACGAGATCAGGGTTTTCAATACTCTTTTTGTGAACCGGATGAAGATTGTGTTCATTGACTATTTCTCTGTAAAGCTGCTTAAGCTCCATATCCCATAACCTCCCTGACTTTTGATAATCTGTCGAGGAAGCGCTCAACTTCCTCCTCGGTATTATAAAAATACACGCTTGCCCTGGCTGTAGATCCCGCTCCTATAAACTGCATAAGCGGCTGCGCGCAGTGATGACCCGCTCTTATGCAGATCTTGTCATCGTTGAGGACCGAAGCCATGTCGTGAGGATGAACTCCCTCCATTGTAAAGGTCACGATCCCGCAGTGCTTTGTGGGATCCTTTGATCCGTAAACTTTGATGTAAGGCATTTTGGATAAGCCCTCCATCAAAAGAGCTGTCAGCTTCTTCTCCTGCTCCTCTATCCTGTCAAATCCTACCTTTTCGATATATCTGATAGCTTCAGCCAGCCCGACTGCGTCTCCGGCATTTACCGTTCCGGCTTCAAATTTGTGCGGAAGCTCGGCATAGGTCGCATCCTGTCTTGTGACGTACTCTATCATCTCACCGCCGGTGAGGAACGGGGACATATTTTCAAGAAGCTCCTTCCTCCCGTACAGAGCTCCTATACCCATGGGCGCCATCATCTTGTGCCCAGAAAACGCAAAGAAATCACAACCTATATCCCTTACGTCCACCTTCATATGCGGAGCTGACTGGGCGCCGTCCACAACGACTATGGCTCCCTTTGAATGCGCGTATGAGGTGATCTCCCTGACAGGATTTGTGATGCCCATCACATTGGAGACATGGCCGATCGCAACGATCCTGGTCCTGTCTGTTATCTTTGATCTGTATTCCTCCTCAGAGATAACTCCCTCCTCATCAGGCTCCATGTAAACTAGCTTTGCGCCGTTTTTCCTGGCTACCATCTGCCAGGGAAGGATATTGCTGTGATGTTCCATGACAGAGATAACTATTTCATCGCCCTCTGACACATTATCAAGACCGTAGCTATAGGCCACAAGGTTGATGGATTCTGTGGTATTTCGTGTGAAGATGATCTCTTCTGATGAAACTGCGCCCACAAAATCCGCCACAGTCTTTCTTGCATCCTCATATTCTTTGGTAGCATCCATGCTCCAGTCGTAAAGTCCCCTCAGGGGGTTTGCGTTTGTAGTTTTGTAAAAATTCGACACGGCATCCAGCACCTGTCTCGGTCTCTGGCTTGTAGCCGCATTGTCAAAATAAACATATTCGCCGGAACCAAATATATCAAAGTCCCTGCGGAAATCGGTGATACTGCTCATCGGTAATCCTCTCAAACAATACTCTCTATATAATACTGCACTTTCTGCATGATCTCCGGGTCGGGAATCAGCCTTGACACGCTCTCGAGCCTTGCCCTTATCATTATCCTCTTGGCCTCGACCTCGTCTATTCCCCTGCACTGCATATAAAACAGCAGGTCATCCGATAGCTGTCCTATAGTAGCTCCGTGCCTTCCTTCCACGTCCTCCTCCTGACACAGGATGACCGGCATGGTGCGGTTTATGACATCCGGACTTAAAAGAAGCGCATCCTCCTGCTCATCTCCAACCGAACCTGAACTTCCGGTCTTAAAATCAAGAGTTCCTCTGAAGGTCTTATTTGCTGTTCCCATAAGGACGCCCTTGAACTGCATTGCGGCATTTGTCTTTTTACCCCTCTGATCTGCCACATAGTTTATATCAAGACTGTGGTCATCCCTGCACAGATATCCCATATTGCTGTCATAGGATGCCTCCTTATCGGAGAGATACATATAGGAACTGCTGTATACCTTACTTCCTCCGAGTTCTAATGTAACCAGACTGATCTGTGCATCCTTCAGGCAGGCTCCGCCTATATCGTCAAAGTGGATGAACTCCTTGCCGAGGGTCTGTGCCTTAACAATCTTTATCTTTGCTCCGTCTTCAGCCAGGATCCTTGTGCTCACTCCATGAAATCCTGCGGCATCTTTGTCCGAATCATAGACCATGATAAACGTTGCCTCAGAGTTCTTCCCGGCGTGGATCACCTGACTTGAGAGGCTTCCCTGGCCGTTTTGCATATCATAGCGAAGGATTATCGGGCTTATTACCCTGGCGCCCTCATCTATCGTGTATATATCGCTCTTTACTCCCATGGTTATCATGAGATTGTCTACATCGGCCCCCATGCCTGTCCGGATTGCCTGATCCTTGTCACGCTCAGAGGTATCGCCGTTTGGCCCCGCAAAATTCTCTTTTGCGACCAGTATCCTCTCTTTATTAAGCCTGAATATCTCCCCAGCTTCACTAAAAGAAACGTCTCTTGTAAGTGTGACTCCCGCAGGGATATCTGACGGTTTCGGGGCACCGTCTGTCTGTATTTCAATATCTTTTATCTGAAGGTTGCTGTCATTTACATGCAAAAAATTGTATGTGAGAACAGGCAGTACGTTCACCTTCATATTAATGTCCCTATTCATCTGCTCTCCTTTATCAGCCGTTACCGCTCATTTCGAGCTTGATAAGGTTGTTCATCTCAACTGCATATTCAAGAGGAAGCTCTTTTGATACAGGATTAGCAAATCCGCTCACTATCATTGCCTTGGCATCCTCTTCGCTAATGCCCCTGGACATCAGATAGAAGATCGCCTCATCACTGATCCTGCCTATCTTGGCCTCATGTCCCACATCAGCGTCATCCGTTCTTATGTCCATGCCCGGTATAGTGTCAGCCCTTGAAATGGAATCCAGCATAAGCGAGTCACAGGACACTGAAGCCTTGGCTCTCTTTGCGCTGTTCTGGATAATGACACTGCTCCTGTAGGTACCAATTCCTCCGTCCTTGGAGATCGACTTGGTATTTATGACAGAGCTCGTTGCCTTTCCCTGATGAACCACCTTGGCTCCTGTGTCAAGATTCTGACCCTTACCTGCAAAGGTTATGCCGGTAAACTCCATCTTGGAGTTGTCGCCCTTTAAGATGGTCATGGGATAGAGATAGGAAGTGTGCGATCCAAATGATCCCGATACCCACTCCATGATGCCGTTTTCCTCAACTATGGCTCTCTTGGTATTGAGATTATACATATTTTTGGACCAGTTCTCTATGGTCGAATACCGAAGCCTTGCGTTCTTACCGACAAAAAGCTCAACGCAGCCCGCATGAAGATTGGCCACATTGTACTTTGGTGCGGAGCATCCTTCTATGAAGTGGAGGTCTGCCCCCTCATCAACTATAATAAGAGTATGCTCGAACTGACCCGCTCCTGCGGCATTTAGCCTGAAGTATGACTGAAGCGGGATCTCAACCTTGACACCCTTCGGAACATACACAAATGATCCGCCTGACCATACCGCGCCGTGAAGAGCCGCAAACTTGTGGTCCGTTGGCGGAACAAGCTTCATGAAATGTTCCCTTATCATATCGCCGTACTCGCCCCACATAGCGCTCTCAAGGTCTGTATAGATGACTCCCTGGGCAGCCACCTCGTCCTTGACGTTGTGATATACAAGCTCTGAATCGTACTGCGCTCCTACTCCTGCAAGAGACTCCCTCTCAGCCTGCGGGATGCCGAGCCTCTCAAAAGTGTTCTTGATATCCTCAGGGACATCCTCCCACTTGCCCTTCATGTCAGACTTATGTCTTACATAGGACGATATCTTGTCCATATCAAGTCCGTCTATACTGGGTCCCCAGTCGGGAATATCTATCTCGTTGTAGAGTTTAAGGCACTTTAATCTGAACTGCCTCATCCACTCGGGGTCATTTTTCTCCTCAGAGACCTTGAGAACAGTCTCCTCAGTAAGACCCTCCTGCAATCTGTAGAAGTCGCTCTCACTTTCTACATCTTTAAAATCGTATAAACTGCGGTCGATATCGGCCACAATCTGCTTATTTTCACTCATATCAGTCCTCTTTGACAAACCTCTCGAAGCCGTTTGCATTAATCTCATCAACCAGTGTGCCGTCTCCGGTGTGAACAATGCTTCCCTTTACAAGCACATGGGTATAATCAACATGAAGTGACTCAAGTATCTTGGTGCTGTGAGTTATGATAAGAAGGGCTCCGTCCTTCTTTTTCTGATACTCCTCAATACCCTTTGATACTGTGCGGACAGCATCAACATCAAGACCGGAGTCCGTTTCATCAAGAATTGCGAACTTGGGTTTTAACATAAGCAGCTGCAGTATCTCAGCCTTCTTTTTTTCTCCTCCGGAGAATCCCACATTCAGATCCCTGTCTGCATAGGACTCATCCATGGACAGGATCTCCATTGCAGCCTTAAGTGACTTCTGGAATGCCAGAAGCTTAACGGGTGCCCCTGTCTGAGCATGATAGGCGTTTCTGATAAAGCTGCTTAAGGATATTCCGGGTACCTCATAAGGGTTCTGGAATGAGAGGAACATTCCTGCCCGGGCTCTCTTATCTGCGGACAAAGAAGTAATATCCTCGCCCTCAAATACTATATTACCTTCCGTCACGCAGTAATGCGGATTACCCATAAGAGTAAATCCGAGTGTTGATTTGCCGGCTCCGTTTGGTCCCATGAGAACATGGGTCTCTCCCGGCTTTATATCCAGGTTAATACCATGAAGGATCGGCAGTTCATTATCAATGGAAACTGACAGGTCCTTTACCTGTAATAAAGACATATCTGACATAGTTTTTTCCTTTCTAAAAAACATAGCTTAAGACAATCATCAAAAAGTTTACCATAAAAATGCTTGACATACCATAGATAATTAAGTAAAATACATTCTTGTCAACACCTTGCGGGTGTAGTTCAATGGTAGAACACCAGCCTTCCAAGCTGGACACGTGGGTTCGATTCCCATCACCCGCTTAGAGCAGCGATGAAAAGAGTCGTTGCTCATTTTTTTGCAGATTTTCTAAATGCAAATGATTTGCATTTGCAAAAGGAGGCCACATGGAATTACTCATCGAAATAATATCAGATGCACTCATAGACTCTCTCAAAATACTTCCATTTTTGTTTGTCACATATCTTATCATGGAATACCTAGAGCACAAGGCGGAGGATTTTTCTGCCGGTATAGTTGAAAAGACGGAGTACTTTGGACCGCTGTGGGGAGGACTTCTTGGTATCGTTCCTCAGTGCGGGTTTTCTGCTGCCGCTTCAAACCTGTACGCCGGAAGGGTCATCACTCTTGGAACCCTTATTGCCATCTATCTTTCCACGTCAGATGAGATGATACCACTTTTTATATCAGAGAGAGTTCCTTTTCCTACAATGATAAAAATTCTCATCATCAAGGCCGTTATAGGTATCACCGCCGGCTTTATCATTGACGGCGTTGTTCATTATCACCACAGGCTACGCGGTAAATCGCCAAACGACCCTGTGAGGATCGATGAACTTTGCGAAAAGGAGCACTGTCACTGCGATGACGATGAAGACGGAGGATTTTTATCAATAGCAAGGTCAGCACTTGTCCACACTCTTCATATCTTTTTCTTTGTTCTTGTACTCTCACTGCTGCTGGGAGCTGCCATCGAGATCATCGGAAAAGCAAATCTGGAAGAGCTGCTTAAGACCAATCCTGTAATAAGTCACCTTCTTGCAGGTCTTGTCGGTCTCATACCCAACTGCGCGGCTTCGGTAATAATAACAGAGCTCTACCTCGATCACATGATAACCCTTGGCACAATGATGTCCGGACTTTTAGTAGGCGCTGGCATAGGTCTTCTTGTTCTTTTCAGGGTCAACCGGGAAAAAAAGGAGAGCATCAACATAGCCATTATGCTGTTCCTTATCGGTACACTTTCCGGACTTTTGATAGATATTCTGAAAATCGGCATATAACATGCACGGAGACATGACATGAGTACTAAGATACATACCCATTCTTTTGATGAAATAATAGACAAAAACTGGCCGGACGGCTTTAAAAAAACCCGCCAGAGAATTGATATTTACAGAATACTCTTTGAGGCAAAAGAGCCTCTTTCAGCAGCTGAGATCTTCACTCAACTTAACAGCGCCTTTGACGGGGCAAGAGATATGTATGCCTTTTCAACTGTTTACCGCAATCTCCTTGCATTTGAAAAGGCCGGGATCGTAACAAAGTCCGTCCTCTCCACAGAGGATAACAACATTTATGAACTAAAACAGGCAAACCACAGACACTATGCGGTTTGCCTTGTATGCCATACAAAATTCCCAATAAATACATGCCCTCTGCACGAGATCGCCCATGAGGTAAAGGACACCCTTCCTGACTTCACGATCACAGGACACCAGCTAGAGATATACGGGTATTGCAAAAACTGCAGGGCCCTCACTCTGAAATAGTTGCTATCCTGTCCCCGCTGTCAGGGTCTATCCTAAGAACAAGGGTCTTCCCTTCAAGATTCTTGCCTTTCAGATCGTCACACCTGAAGTAGTACAGCTCTTCATCTGCCTCGTTTTCACAGATGAAGATCCACTCATCACTGTCTGAATAAACATCGATCCAGCTGCCCATCAGTGTATAACCATCCTGGAGAACTGCGTCTTTTCCGACAAGATTATCACCGCTCATCTCCTTTTTTACGTCATGAAATACTACTCGTGAAAAATTCATTCCTGTCTTGTTGGCTACATAGACATTGTAGGTCGTTTTCTTCTTTCTGTCCTCTCTCTCTAGTGTCTCCAGCTCAAGTATGGCTGAAAAATCACTCTCCATGGACTGATAGCTGCTTGTAAGCTCTGATACCTTGGTTATAAAGCTATCGATCTTATTCGCGCCGAGTTTGCTTATATCTGTCGACTCAAGCTCCTTCGCCTCATTTGCAAGGATATTGATCTCATTTTTCCTGGAATCATCAGTAATATCAAGATAAGTCTCCTCTGCTGCTGCCCTTGCCTTTTTCATTGTTTCGACAGCCTGCGCAGCCTCATCGATCTTCTCCTGGGATGCGCTGCAAGCAATCAGGAACATACATATAATAATCGCAGATGCTGCTTTTGTGATCTTCTTCATTGTCATTTGACTCTCCCTCTATACCTGATCGGACTGATTTCAATTATACGAATTATTGTTGTAGTAGTCCAGTAAAAGACCTACAACATGGCTGTAGCTTGCCTTTCCGGCTGATACACCGTTCACTTTCAGGTTTGTATCTATAAAGGTGTCTGCTGCCTTTTTGACAGTCTCCGTATCAAAAAGAGCGCGCTTTTCCACCTCTTCCCACGCCTTATCGGTAAGGAACTGGCTGTCGAATTTTACTTCTTCGGAGATTGCCACGTGTCGTCTGTATTCTTCCCTGTCAACGGATCTGTAAAAGTCGTTGTTCACATAGGCAAGTACTCCCAGATAGCCACTGTAATTGAATACCATGTTGTCGGACTTTATACAGGATAAAAATCCCAGAAAATTCGCCTCGTCCTCATAAATATATCCCGCTGTATGGCAAAGCTCATGACACATGGTAAAGGGCTTGTTCATTATATACATCTCACCGTTTATATTGGCCTCCATCGAAAACGGAAAATAATACCCCTGCATATACTGCTGGCTCATAAAACCGGAGAATGTCAAAACCTTTGGCGTGACAAAGTAGCCGTCAAACCTTTTGTACTCCCCCGAAAGCCCCCTGACAGCCTCCTTTGCAGTCTCTGCCATATCGCCTTCAAAAATAACGCATCCCTCTTCATCGCGTGGGACTTCAAGTGACAGTTCATTGCACTTATTAACTATATAGTCCCTCAGCATTGCCAGCTCACCTATATTATAACTTCCCTTGGACACCTCTCCCGCCTTTATGGGAGTGCAGTGATAGAGGACAAAACAGTTCATGGACATAATAACGCAGACTGTAAGAAACAGAGGCGGAAGAACTTTTAAAAGGATCCCTTCAATGGCTTTGAACCACGAAGGAGCCACGCGCTTTCTGAAAATAAAAAACAGTTTTGCCACCAGGCAGAAAACGATGCATATAGCGATCAGAACAAGGACTATAAGCATGATCTCTCCGACCGAGAATTTCACAAGACTTGTCAGTCTCCCGTAAGGCTTTGATATTACGGTAAAGATGTTATCGGTAAAAAAGTCCGCAAACGACCGGCTCATCCACGCCAGTATATTAAAGATTACGCACAAAATTAAAACTGTAATGAACAGTGTTTTTTTTCTCAAACTTTTCATGAATACATTATAGTCCTTATGATAAAATTATTGTAAAAAAAGGCGGTAAACCATGAAACTTCTAGTAGCAGATGATGAAAAAGAGCTCTCAAATGCTCTCGTTGCAATTTTAAAGCACAGCAACTACACCGTCGATGCCGTATACAACGGCAGGGACGCCCTTGACTATGCTCTTGCAGGCGACTACGACGGAATCATCCTCGATATAATGATGCCCGGGATGGACGGTACCGAGGTTCTTACCAGGATCAGGGAAAAGGGAATATCAACTCCTGTCCTGTTTCTGACAGCCAAAACAGAGGTCGATGACAGGATCCGCGGGCTCGATCTCGGGGCTGATGATTATATTCCCAAGCCCTTTGATATGGGGGAACTTTTGGCAAGAGTCCGCGCAATGCTAAGGCGCAAGGAGGACTTTTCCCCTGCAAATCTTAGCTGCGGCAATCTGACCCTCGACAGATCCGGATATGAAATCTATACCAAAGGACATGAGCATATCCATCTCTCCGGACGCGAGTTCCAGATGATGGAAATGCTGATGACAAGCCCCGGCAGGATCATCTCTGTCGACACCTTCATGGATCACATATGGGCAGACGCAGAGGCAGATGTCAATGTTGTCTGGGTCTATATTTCAAATCTTCGCAAAAAGCTTGCCTCGCTTGATGCCACCTGCGAGATCAGGGCATCGAGGGGCGTCGGATATTCTATTTCAGTTAAATCCTGAGAGAGGGCATGAAATGGTAAACAAACTTCGCAAAAAATTTGTCGTAACCGCTATGCTATCCCTCCTTGTCATTCTTGTCGCGATGATCGCTGTCATCAATATTATCAATGTGACGCGCATGATATCACAGACTGACGATCTTTTACATATGCTTTCCGAAAACGACGGATATTTCCCCCAGATGAAGGGTCCGGGCAATCCGCAGAATGCTTCTTTTAAAAAAGATTCTCCCGAAAGGAAAGACCCTTTCCAGTATGGCAGGCTTACGAATATACGTTCAGCGGAAATGCCCTATCAGACAAGATACTTCTTTGTAAGACTCTCAGACACCGGAGAAGTGACCGAAACCGACCTTCACCACATCGCAACCGTGACAGAGGAAGATGCCGGCGAATATGCGCTTACAGTTGCTTCGATCAATAAAGATAAGGGCTTTTACCACACCTACCGTTACAATTTGACATCAAAAGAAGACGGAACAAAGCTCATTATTTTTGCAGACCTCAGTACCGGTATTCTCAATGCCTTTGCGCTTTTAGGTCAGTCTCTGCTTGTAGGACTCGGTACACTCTTTGCCATGTTTCTTCTGGTATTTCTTTTCTCAGGAAGAGCTGTGGCTCCTGTTGTCGAATCCCTTGAAAAGCAGAAGAGATTTATCACGGATGCGGGGCACGAGCTAAAGACCCCCCTCGCTGTGATATCAGCAAATATAGATGTCCTTGAGATTGAGTCCGGTAAAAACGAATGGACGGCATCCATCAGAAATCAGATTAAGCGCATGAACGGTCTTGTCAAAAATCTTCTGACCCTCTCAAGGATGGATGAAGATTTCATGCATGTAGTCTTTTCCGAAATTGACATAAGCAGCGTCGTAGAAGAAGCCGCAGTTTCTTTTGAGGCACTTGCCGAGACAAAGAACAAAAACTATCAGATGAACATTGAAAGCGGTATTCACATTACCGGTGATAAAAATGCCATAAACCAGCTCACTTCTCTGCTTCTGGATAACGCAATGAAGTATTCCTCTGAAAACGGGAGTATTTCTATTGTTCTCTCAAGAGGTAAGAACATAGTTCTCGAGGTTTCAAACACCTGTGACCAGGTCCCTTCAGGCAATCTCGACAAGCTATTTGACAGGTTCTACAGAGCGGACTCATCAAGAAGCCGGGAGAGCGGCGGATATGGTATAGGTCTGTCTGTAGCAAGAGCAATAGCTGTTTCTCACGGCGGCAGCATTGAGGCCATTAGGGATGGTGACAAACTCATACGCTTTGTTGTGACTCTTCCAAAACACCTGCCTAAGAGTATGAACAAGCAGCCGGGCTGAAACCAACATCTGCTGCGGGGTTCTTAAGAATATGGTATACTAAGCTAAGGAGGTGTCTTATGTATAAAAAAGGGGATAAAGTTATAATTTTGGACTACAACGACAAGCCGCTATCGCCTGCTGTCGTTGCCGAGATAGAGGATGTTATTGGTCCTGACAGAGTGCGGCTACACCTGCCGGATAATGCCTGCTGTCTCGAGTTTACCGATCGCTTCAGGAAGATAGACGAAGCAAAATACGAAGAGCTCCTTCACGGGGTGAGGTCAAGAGAAGCTCTGCTTGCAGTCGATCTTCAGATCGATATCAGAAAGTTTGCCAGCCGGCACCCCCGCAGAAGAAAGGATGAGATATTCCACGTCTTTAATCAGGACAAGCACTATGTCTCAGTCCTTAACGCTTACGCGGGAAGAGTACTTATGTACGGCGAGGAAAATATTAATGAGAGGTTTCTGTATGAATACAAGGATGCACTCGCAGGCATCGTAAGGACAAGAACCTTCTTCCACGAACTGGATGAATCAATTCCGATTCCGGATCTGGCCTAGATCTTAAGAGGGAGATAGCAGCATGAAGCTGTCATCTCCCTCATTTTTATTTTCTGATGTTTAGACGTCAAGGAGCTGCCTTATCGCACTGTTCTCAGGCTTTATCTGAAAACTCATGCTGCGGCCTGTCACAGGATGTACTATCTCATACCTGTAGGCGGCAAGACAGATATTCTTTACCTGCAGACTCTCTGCATACTCAAGACTCTCATTGGAGCCATAGTCCCTGTCACCCACTATCGGAAACCCTCTAAACGCCATCTGAGCCCTGATCTGATGAAATCTGCCGCTTCCTAAATGGATGCTCAAAAGGGCAGTTTTTTCTGTCTCTCTGACTATCTCATAAGTGAGATCTGCTTTCCTGGGAGGACCTCCTATAAGACGCACCCTGCTGCCATCTGTCAAGGTAATACTGTCCTCCGCAAAGCTTTCAGCCTCTTCTTTTGTAACAATAAAAGCCTTCTTTGTATCTTCTCTTCTAATGATATAGTCAGATATTGTCTCCCTACCGGTACCTGGTATTCCGTAGCAGAGCGCGTAGTAATATTTCTTCACTTCCCTTTTCTTTATCTGATCAGCAAGGCTTGAAGCTGCCTTCTTGTTTTTAGCAAGAACCAGTACACCCTCGACCGGTTTGTCCAGCCTGTTTACGCTGGCAATATAGGGCGGCAAATCTCTTTGCCGCCCCTTTTTGTTTTCTCTGTTTCTATGCGCTATGAAATTCCTCGCAGCACTGATGACATCCATCTGTCCGGGTCTTGCACCCTCAGTGGCCATACCTGCAGGTTTGTGGCACACCAGAATATCATCGTCCTCATACAGAAATTTAATTTCATTCATTGATCATACCTTGAATCTGTATCCTACACCCCAGATTGTCTCAATGTACTGTGGATTTGAAGTATCATATTCAATCTTCTCACGGATCTTCTTAATATGTACGGTTACTGTAGCTATATCACCAATGGAGTCCATGTTCCAGATCTTCCTGAACAGCTCCTCCTTAGTAAATACATGGTTAGGATTCTCCGCAAGGAAAGTAAGAAGATCAAACTCCTTGGTGGTAAAGCTCTTCTCCTGATCATCGACATATACCCTTCTCGCGGTCTTGTCGATCCGAAGACCCCTGATCTCCACAAAGTCATTGTTCTCATGCCCGGAACCAACCAGCCTTGAGTACCTTGCCATGTGAGCCTTAACCCTTGCAACCAGCTCTGACGGGCTGAACGGCTTGGTTATATAGTCATCTGCTCCAAGCCCAAGTCCTCTTATCTTGTCGATGTCGTCCTTCTTGGCAGATACCATGAGGATAGGCACATCCTTTTTCTCCCTTATGTGCTTGCAAACCTCAAAACCATCCATGCCAGGAAGCATCAGATCGAGGATTATCAGGTCAAAGTCCTGCGTCAGCGCAGTCTGAAGCCCCGCATCACCTGTATTCTCAATTGCGACCTCGAAATCACTAAGTTCCAGATAGTCCTTCTCCAGATCAGCGATCGCCTCTTCATCCTCAACAATTAATATTCTGCTCATACACCCTCTCTGCCTTTCTTTTTATTGTGCATTATCTACCATCACAGTGTCCGCATCATTTGCAAAATCCACATACTTCCTGAGTACAAAATGCATGCAGGTTCCCTCACCTTCATGGCTGGTGGCCCAGATATAGCCACCGTGATCCTCTATGATCTTTTTTACTATCGAAAGCCCTATGCCGCTTCCTCCCTGCTTCGAGTTCCTCGAAGAATCTGTCCTGTAAAATCTGTCAAAAATATTTGGAATATCCTGCTGGGCGATACCTTTTCCGTTGTCCTCCAGTTCAATCCTGACGGAGTCAAGCTCATCCAGTATCCTTATATCAATCTGCCCCGTGCCGTCTTCTCTTCCCATGTACTTGACACTGTTGCTGACGACATTGTTGACAACTCTCTTTATCTGTTCAGGATCCGCAATGATCTGAGTGTCAGGAGACGTGAGATTCGAGTAGTTCAGCTTGATGGACTTGCTCTCCAGATCGGCACCTATCTCATCAATGCAGTCCCCGAAATAATCTGCCACATTCAGTCTTACGAAGTTATATGGGATCCTGTTGTTATCTATGCTTGAATACAGCGTGAGCTCATTGATAAGATTGTTCATATCATTTGCCTTGCTGTTGATGATCTTGATATACTTCATCTGCTTCTCGGGACTGTCGGCTACACCTTCAATCAATCCCTGCGAATAGCCCTTGATCGCAGTTATCGGAGTCTTGAGATCATGGGAGATATTGCTGATTAGCTCCTTGTTCTGCTTCTCCCTCTCAATCTTCTCATCGGCGGATTCCTTGAGACGAAGCCTCATGTCCTCGTAGTTGCGGTACAGTGCTTCAATCTCTCCCTTTTCCTTGATATCAGTCGGAAGGATGTAATCAAAATTGCCATCCTTGATATGCTGCATCGCCTTATTAAGTTCTCCGATAGGTCTGAAGAAACTTCTACCGATCCACATGGTCAGAACAATACTCGTGATAAGAAGTATAAGTATTATCGCGATGCTCATGTAGATAAGCAGTGAAGTTGTAAGAGCAGTCCTTATACCAGAAATGAAATACAGGCTTCCCTTAGCTCCATCTGAAAATGGAAAGTCATACTGTCTCACCAGATACTTGGACGGCGTATAATAAATTCCTTCTATGTCATTGCCATATCCCGGGAGTTCGGAGATCACCTGTTTTCCTCTGTCCCTGTTGGCAACGTAATAGATCTCATTATCTTTCTTTACTATGATAAAAGAGTACCTCGATGCAATCTGCGAGTCCAGATCCTCCAGAAAGCTCATATCCTCCAATATAAAGAAATTGGAGAACCTTATAACAGTAATCTCTTTTACAAGCTCATCTGTCATCTCCGCAAAAGTTCCACCCGGATCAGATACCATGCCATAGTCAACAACCGCTGAAAACTGCTGTGCCTGCTGTTTGTAGACCAGGTAACGTCCAAGTGCCAGATATGTTCCAAACGATAACAAAAGTGGAAGCAGAACTATTGCCAATGACGTGATTAAGAGTTTTGTACGAAAACGCATTATTTCTCCCTAAGCTCTATCTAAGTATAACATATTTTATTTAAAATTAAGACAATTTTTATACTTCGTGATATACTAATACCAAGTTTTTAAAAAGAAGGATATTAACGTGACAGAAAGAGCATCTAAAAAAATAGTTCTCACAGGCGGAGGAAGTGCAGGTCATGTAACACCTAACATTGCTCTTATCCCTGCCCTTAAAAAATCAGGCTTTGATATATACTACATAGGTTCCTACAACGGTATCGAAAAGAAGCTGATAGAAGATTATAATATCCCATATTTTGGGATTTCCACCGGCAAGCTTCGCAGATATTTCGACCCCCAGAATTTCACTGACCCATTCAGGGTTCTCAAGGGATTCACTGAGGCGACATCACTGCTCAGGCGCATTCAGCCCGATATAGTCTTTTCCAAGGGCGGATATGTCAGCGTCCCCGTTGTAAGAGCAGCAGGCGCTCTCAAGATTCCTTATATTGTACATGAGTCCGACATGACTCCGGGTCTTGCCAACAAGCTCAGCATGAAAGGCGCAAAGAAGATCTGCTGTAACTTCCCAGAGACCATGCGTATGCTTCCTGCCGACAGGACTGTTCTGACAGGAACCCCCATAAGGGAGGAGCTTGGACTTGGTTCAAAGCAGGCAGGCAAAGAATTCTGCGGCTTTGAAGATGACAAGCCGGTACTCATGGTCATAGGAGGAAGCCTTGGCGCGCAGTCTGTCAATGAAACTGTCCGCTATGCGCTTCCCAGACTTCTTCCAAACTTCAACATCGTTCATCTGTGTGGCAAGGAGAAAATGGATAATCTCAAGCTGTCTGTTCCCGGTTACAAGCAGTTTGAATACGTCAAGAACGAGTTAAAGGACATATTCGCAATGGCAGATATCGTTGTATCGCGAGCCGGTGCCAACTCCATCTGCGAACTTCTCGCCCTCAAAAAGCCAAACATACTGATCCCTCTGTCTTCAAGGTCAAGCCGCGGCGATCAGATGCTCAATGCCAGAAGTTTTGAGCAGCAGGGCTTCTCAATGGTTATTGACAATGATGACCTCGATGAGGACATTCTTGTCGAGACTATCGAAGAACTCTTTAATAACAGAGAAAAGTATCTGGAGGCCATGAGTAAAAGCTCGCTTCATAGCGCAACAGATACTATTATCAGGATTATTAATGAGGAGATACAGTAGTAGCAGTAGCTCAGAGCATCTCCTTTACAATTGCAGCACAGTCATGTGCTGCTTTTTTTTCGAATTCAGGATAGTCCATTATGTCACTGCCATCGGCTTTATCTGAAATTGCCCTTATTATTACAAAAGGTATATTGTTCAGGTGACATACCTGCGCGATCGCTGCGCCTTCCATCTCAGTGCACAACCCTCCGAATTCCTTTATTATCCCGGACTTAACCTCCGGTGATGATACGAACTGATCGCCGCTGCACACTCTTCCCTCAAATACTCCAATATCGGGAGCTGCTTTTTTGACCGCCTCCTTTGCCCTTACAACAAGCTCCTTGTCGGCAGTAAAAGCAAGAATTCCCATCTGTGGAATCTCTCCCTTCTTATATCCGAAAACAGTTGCGTCTACATCGTGATAGCACGCATCTGTTGAGAGCACTATATCACCTATATTGATCTTTGCATCGAGCGACCCGGCAACACCGGTATTAATCACATGAGTTACTCCGAACTCATCCGCAAGTATCTGTACACATATCCCCGCATTTACCTTGGCAATTCCGCTTCTTACCACAACCGCATCTGTGCTGCCTATAGTGCCTTCGCAAAACTCCATTGATGCCTTGGAAACAACCCTGTTTACCTTCATTTCGCGCTTTAAAGACTCAACCTCAACCTCCATAGCGCCAATTATGCCAACCTTCATTTAAACCTCCTGCAAATACATTTAATCCCTTGAAGTTTCATGAAATACATCATAAGAATCCTTAAGAAATCCCTTGACGTTTTCGTAGTCTCTGTTCGCAATTGCGGTGTAGAGCGTATCGACCAAAAACAGCTGAGCGAATCTGGAACTTGTGATGCCGCTCTTTTTGTCAATCTCAGGGCTCGTTGCAAAAAGAACGTGGTCGCAGCCGGTAGTCAGATGGTTATTTCCAAGCTTCGTTATCGCAATGGTCTTCGCGCCCCTTTCTTTAGCTATATCGAAGAGCTGCATGATTTCAGCATTTTTGGCATTGTCGCAGAAAAATATGGCAACATCTCCCTCGCGGATCTGGGATACCGTCATGAGATTCATATGGTGATCCTGATTAAACAGAACATTGTAATGGATCCTGAGAAGCTTACAATAAAGGTCATAAGCAGCAACTCCCGCTGTACCTATTCCAAATACCTGAATCTGGCTGGCTTCTATGATATCCGCTACTGCCTCACTGAACGTACCTGCGTCAAAAAGTCTGTAGGTCGTCTGAACGGCCTGCACGCTTGTGGCACAAATATTGTCCGCGATCGACTGAAGAGACGTATATTCATTCACATCCTTAAAGGTTACCTTAGGACCGCCTTTATCAGTTTTTTCTATCGTATCGTTGGCCTCTGAGTAATAGGCATTCTTCAGATCCTTAAGCCCTTCATACCCGATTGCCTGGGCAAACCTTGTCCATGCAGCCTGAGTAGTTCCGGACATCTTGGCAAGCTCTTTGATCGGATGTCTGAAAAGCGCGTCCTTATTTTCCAATACAAAATCTGCCACCATCTTTTCCGATGAAGGAAGTTCTTCATAGTGACTTCTTATTCTCTCACTTACTATATTCATTATAAAAAGCCTCCGTACGTTTATGGTCTTGTCTTAATCATTATTATATCTCAAATTAAACGTTATTTTGAAATAAATTTTCAAAATTCTATAAGCAGTTTCTTAAATATTTCTAAACTATATTACATTTATCAATGAATATGATATGCTGATATAAGCATTCATCGTATTTTTATGCATGAAAGGAGACTTTTATATGAAATGGGTATGTCAGGTTTGTGGTTACATTCATGAGGGAGACCAGCCCCCGGAGGCTTGCCCTGTATGTAAGGCACCTGCCGAGAAATTCACCAAGCAGGAGGGAGAGAAGGTATGGGCATGCGAGCATGTTCTCGGAGTAGCAAGTGATGCTCCCGAAGAGATAAAGAACGGGCTTCGCGAAATGTTCAACGGCGAGTGCTCGGAAGTCGGCATGTATCTTGCAATGTCAAGAGTTGCTATCCGCGAGGGATATCCGGAGATCGGTGCATTCTATGAGAAGGCTGCCTGGGAAGAGGCTGAACACGCTGCTCACTTTGCTGAGCTCCTCGGAGAAGTTCTCACAGATTCAACCAAGAAGAACCTCGAGATGCGCGCAGATGCAGAGTATGGAGCAACCCAGGGAAGAGCAGATCTTGCCAAGAAAGCAAAAGAGCTCAACCTCGATGCTATCCACGACGCTGTTCATGAGATCGGAAGAGACGAGGCACGCCACGGCAAGGCATTTGCAGGTCTCCTCAAGAGATACTTCGGATAAATTCTTATATAAAAAAAGGAACTGACATTTTTGTCAGTTCCCTTTTTTATTGTAATTATGAATCAAAAAATACTTTTCCGTCATCGGTTACAAGTCTCTCAGACTTGGGATATTCAAAAATATCCGGGTTATCTTTGTTAGTATAAAGGTAATCAGCAAAGCGACCTGCATACCACTTGGCCATGGGAAGGTTGTGCATCAGACAGTTTCCGCAGTTTACTGCTGTAGATCCGGGAACCTCATCATAACCCTTAACCGAATCAAAAGCTCTCTGCAGAAGATCAAATATCTCCTTTGAAGCACGCCCGCCCTTTAGTATCAGATAAAAACCTGTCAGGCATCCCATAGGTCCCCAGTAGATAACATCATCTTTCCACTCGGGTTCATTCCTGAGAAATGTCGCTATAATGTGCTCTAGCGAGTGCATTGCAGCTACATCAACAGCCGGTTCCGCATTCGGCTTTGTAACCCTCACATCATAGGTTGTGATCACACTGTCACCAACCTGATCCTGACGGCTTATATATATACCGGGTATGATCCTGGTATGGTCAACGGCAAAACTTGGAATCAGATCCATATCCTTCTCCTTTTCATATTACCTTATAAATCATTAAAACCTATTACTTCCAGCTGAAATTCCTTATTCTGGATGCAAAGTACCATGGCTTGCTATAGTAGTAAGGGTAATCAATCCTTACATAATAAGTACCTTTTTTCTGCGCTGCCTTTGTAACATACTGATTACTCTTGCCGGATACAGCTTTTGTTTCTACTTCTGTTCCCTTGGAATTAAATACCTTAAAGTAGGGATCATTAAGTGTTGTAGCGTCATCAAGATTCTTGAGATTTATAGTAATCTTTTTCTTTGCACTCAGTGTGATTTTGAACCATCTGCTGTATTCATAGCCGTTATTGAAAACTACCTTCTTGGTTACGCCGGAATTGAGCTTTGAAGCTGTAGCTCTTGCATAATTTGTTGGATTTGATACGCTCTTGAAAGTGTATTTAAGCTTTAAATCACTGCTTGCACTATCACTCCACAGATAGTATGTTCCCTTCGGCAGAACTCTGTAATATTTTGTTTTTCCGGTAAGTACATCATTGAGTCGTCCGCTGTAGTCTGCCTTGCCGACATATACATCCTTTTCAACCTTTGTATTTATATATATTTTCTTTGATGAATCGTTTGTAGTAAATATCAGATATCCATCCTTAGGAACCTTTATTTCTAAAACGTTATAAGTATAGTAAACATTATCCTTGTCTGCCTTTGCACTATACTTCTTTGCAACTGAATAATCCGCTGCCCCCGATGTTACAGCTACTTTGTTGTAAGTATAGTGAAACGTTCTTGTCTCCGCAGCCTCAGCATTCTGAGGAATGCAAACTGCCAAAAACGTCACTGCCAATACAGCAACTAAAACTTTTTTGAAGAAATCCTTCATGACCTTTCCCTCCTTAAGAAAACATAGATTTTTGCTTAGATATAAATATTTTAGCACAAAATCATTCAATGTTAAAAAAAAACTACAGGTATTCAAAAAAGACCTGTAGCTTTAATTATCTTATTAGCAGTAATCAGATACCAAGGAGCTTTGCGTACTCTGTAAGGGCTCCGTCAGTCTCATGCGCAAGAACCTTCTTGGCAAGAACCTTGCCGAGCTGAACACCTTCCTGATCAAAGCTGTTGATATTCCATACAAATCCCTGGAACATCACCTTATTCTCAAAGTGAGAAAGAAGTGCTCCAAGTGCCTTTGGATCGAGCTCATCGCCAATGATTATGCTTGAAGGACGTCCTCCCTTGAAGTTCTTGTTGAGGTTCTCATCCTTCTTGCCGCAGGCGAACGCAACGATCTGAGCTGCAACGTTAGCACAGAGCTTCTGCTGGCTTGTGCTGTCCTGGATGTTTACATCATTCTGAAGCTGGCTGTTCTTAAAACCAATAAACTGAAGCGGAATGATATCTGTTCCCTGGTGAAGAAGCTGATAGAAGGAGTGCTGTCCGTTGGTTCCGGGCTCGCCGAATATTATAGGTCCAGTCACATAGTCTATAGGCTCACCAAAGCGGTTCACGCTCTTACCGTTTGATTCCATATCCAGCTGCTGAAGGTGAGCAGGGAAACGGGAAAGTGCCTGTGAATACGGAAGAACTGCAGTACTGTCATAGCCAAGTACATTTCTCTCATATACACCGATCAGGGCATCGAGCATAGCAGGGTTCTTAAGGATATCTTTTTCCCTGGCAAGCTCATCTTCCTTGGCAGCACCCTCGAGGAATGCAGCAAAGACCTCAGGTCCGAATGCAAGTGAAAGAACTGCTCCGCCAACACCTGAAGTTGATGAATAACGTCCGCCGATATAGTCATCCATGAAGAAGGCTTCGAGATATCTGTCAGACTTTGCAAGAGGCGATGTCTGCGATGTTACAGCTATCATGTGCTTTGAAGCGTCAAGTCCTGCCTTCTTAAGCGCATCTGTGACAAAAGACTCATTTGTCAGTGTCTCGAGCGTTGTTCCAGACTTTGATACAAGTATGAACACTGAATGCTCAACATCGATTCCTGCAAGAACTGCAGATGCATCATCGGGATCAACATTGCTGATGAACTTTGCTTCCATCTTAAAGTTGCCTGTTCTCTTTGCCCAGTTCTCAAGCGCAAGATACATAGCCCTGGGGCCTAAGTCTGAGCCGCCGATACCTATCTGAACAACGGTTGTAAACTTCTCGCCCTTTGCGTTAGCGATCTCACCGCTATGAACTTTTCTGGCAAAATCAGCGATCCTATTCTGCTCATTTACATAAAATTCTCTCTTATCAACGCCATCAGCCATTACCTTCTCGCCGAGCTGACCTCTTGTGAGCTGGTGAAGTACAAGGCGCTTCTCACCTGTATTGATGACTTCGCCGTTATAAAGAGCTTCAAACTTTTCTGAAAGCTGTGCCTCATCTGCAAGGTTTGAAAGTGCCTTCAAGATATTGTCATCCACTTCCTTGGCAGCATAGTTATAAGAAAGTCCGCATGCCATAGGCACCTGGTAATTTTTTACCCTCTCAGCGCCGCTCTCACCGGTCATCGCCGAAATGAGATCCACCTTCTCGACCTTCTCAAGTTCACTGTAAGATTTAAGAGTATCAAGATTGTTCCAATTAACCATCATTTCATCCTCCATTCCGCATTAAAGTGTAGCAAAGTTAATAATTCTAATCAAGTTTATTCTTGATAATGCAAAAGATCATTTTTCTCGTAGTATGGTATATAAGTGCTTTGCACTTCGTCTGAAAATTCTTTTACTCCTTCAAATACTTCATCCAGATTATCCTCAGTTATCTCATACTCCCCTGCTAAGATATGATCGAGCATGAGCCTGTTTATATCGGGAGAGAAGTGTATCGTATCCATGTAGTTCTCAAGGTTGGTAGTGACTTCTCTTTCACTCTGAAAGCAGAAGATCCTGACATTGTCATACTTAAGAAGTGACTTTGACATCTCCTTTTCACAGTAAAGTATGGCATCAGTCTCCCCTGCCCTGTAGGTCATATCCCACCATAGCATGGAATACGGGGGATAAAAGAAAATGAACTGTGTTTCCGGGTGATCCCTCACCTGGGATTCAAGAAGTTCTATGTTGCCTTTTACTTTCCCGGCATACTCAGTTTCGGGTAGCATCTCTTTTGTCTCGGTACTTCTAAGGTACAGGCCGAGCGCCATATCACTTCCGAAAGTCTTCCACTTCGCCCAGTTGTATGAGAGATTCTCATCATAATCACCAATGAACGAGTTCGCAACCTCGTAAGGAATCTTTTCAAAGAGAACATCCCTGTTAAAGAGATATGAGACATCATTAAATGGGTTTTTGTCATAAAGATACATGGGGCAGCCTGTGGATTCGTAGGTCGTCTGCGTATCACCATATACCGATGACGGATCTATATTGTAAAAGACATACTTGAGGTCATGCTCCTCATAAGCAACATCCAGAAGATAGCAAAGATCCGCTGTGGCACCGTATGATCTGATCGCCTTTATCGCATTTACCGAATAAGCATTGGAAAACCATGAATTGTCATTGTTCTCCATTACCGATGATCCCACAATGAGAGCATCATAGTCAAAGTTGCGAAGCGTCCCTACACACTGGTATTCCTTGTCATTTAGTACTGCCTTCATTCCAAACCATGGCTTGTGGTAGTGATAAAAAGGATCAAAGACTACTACGATAACACCAATGATAATAAGGCATAAAACTACAAAACCGGAAAGTTGTTTTATAAAATTAAAAGCTTTTTTATTATCTGACATTTCAATCCTGCTGAGTTCTAATATTGAAAATAAATAAATGTGCTGACATTTGACAGCGATATGAAGGACCATACAAAGATTACCGCAAGTCCTAGTGCGGTCTTTGTACTAAAAGTAGTTTTTTGAACTATTTCCTGCGTGTTCCTCCTTGTCATAATAAAACCGCTCACTGCCAATAGAATAAGAAATGCTGACACATATACAATATTCTCTCCGTTTGCGATGCCAAGCACGCTCATGACCTGTTTTGGGATATAAATCTCTGCTATATCAAGCTGCGATGCCGTCCTGTAAAGGAATCCCGGGTATGTGAAGAAGAAAAACTGTTTGAACATCTGAACAGCGTAGGTCATATCCTGAGATCTGAAAAATACTAACGATACCACAAACATCAGGAATGTAAACACATTGCCCATAGCTCTCGGTATTGTCAACAGAGGCTCATTCCTAAAAAGATATTTTTTCTTTTTCCCATCTTTTTCACCATCAGCATCTCTTACTGCGACAATCCCTAAATCATCCCAGACTACCAGAAGTCCCTGCATAAGTCCCCAGCATATATAGGTCCAGCCGGCGCCGTGCCAGAGTCCGCTCAAAATAAAGACAACAAGGACATTGAGCATTGTCCTCATCCTGCCCTTCCTGCTTCCACCAAGGGGTATATATACATACTTTATGAAAAACCTCGACAGAGTCATATGCCATCTCTGCCACAGATTCTTGGCACTTGATGCCTTGTATGGGGAGTTGAAATTCACGGGAAGAGTGTATCCAAGCATCATACTCACACCGTTTGCCATATCGCAGTATCCCGAAAAATCAAGGTATATCTGGAACGTGTAGGCAATAAGCACAAGTATTCCCGTTATCGTATCCATATAGTAGGTGTAGTGAAAACCGTAGTTTACGGGAAGAGAGAGCTTATCCGCAAGCAGTACTTTTTTCCCAAGACCTATGATAAAAGACATCACGCCTCTGGCAAAAAGATCAGCATCAAACCTTCTAAGGCTCTTGTCCCTGAACTGGGTTATCATCTCTTTGTGAAAAGCGATAGGTCCCTGTATAAGCTTGGGAAAATACACCGTATACAGGACATATTGAAGGAAAGGATAGTGCTCCGCCTCTTTGTTTGCCCGGTCTATGATAAACGATATCTGTCCGAAGGTAAAAAAGCTGATACCTATAGGCATCAAGATCTCTCTGGCTGTGAGATTCCCACCGGTCAGGGCATTCAGATTATCGAGAAAGAACCCAAGATACTTAAAATAAAACAAAAGACCCAGGTTAAACATAACCCCAACGATCTTTATTATCTGTGACAGGCTGCCATGCTTATCGATGATAATACTGAATAAATAATTAACCAATATGCTGCAAATAAGTATTACCAGAAACGACAATCCAAAAGTATAGTAGTAAATTAGCGACATCATGACCAGAAATACATCTGCCATGATATGTTTATCTGCCCTGTTTAAAAAGTGCCAGATACATAAGAGCACCGGCAGAAATATTATAATAAAATTAAAGGAATTAAAACCCATTATCATTCTCCAACTATAAAACTCACGAAGAGTATAACATAAATTGTTTGAGATAGTAAAAAATGTTACTATGTAAGTATTCACAAATGAATATATAAAATCGGAAAGTCGAGATGAAAAAATGAGTAAGAAAAATGCTTTGCTAAAATTATCAGCCTTATCCGCAATCATCGGAGGAGTATACGCATTCAGCAATTATCTGTATAAGATTTCATCTGTTCCACGACAGCATACTGACGATGACAAGGACTTCGATGAGTCCATAACCAAGGGAAGAATGTTTGTAAGAAACCATCCCATGCGCCGCGATATGTTCATCGATTCTGTTGATGGTCTCCGCCTTCATGCCAGCTTCATTGAAGCAGGTACGGATTCCCACAGCTACTGCATTCTCATCCATGGCATCTGGGACAATCACGAGGCAAACGGCATATATGCAGAGCACTACCTTCAAAATGGCATAAACTGTCTTCTTCCGGATCTCAGAGGTTTCGGACAAAGTGAAGGAGAGTACATAGGATACGGATTTCATGACAGACTTGATATCCTTGAATGGATAAATACGATCATTAAAAAAGATCCTGCGGCAAAAATAGTTATCCACGGTATGTCAATGGGCGCTGCCACAACACTGATGACAACAGGCGAGTATCTTCCGCCACAGGTAAAGGGCGCGATCTCTGACAGCTCTTTTACTACTCTTTTGGAACAATTTGCCTCAACATATAAAAGTTTCAAGGGTTCCTTTTTGCCCATTCCTCTTGCCATGATTCTATCAAGGATCATAATCAGAATCAGATCAGGCTTTGACATAAATGACGTGAACTGTCTGAAGGCGGTAGCAAGGAGCACTACGCCGACACTGTTCATCCATGGAGATGACGATACCTTTATTGATCCACACATGTGCTCAAGGCTATATGAAGCAGCCAGCTGTCAGAAACAGTACCTGATGATCCTAGGTGCAAGACATATTGAGGGCGTTATAAAGGATCCTGACAATTACTGGAAAAAAGTAGACAGCTTCCTGAAAAAGATCGAACTTTAACTTAAAAAACAAGAGAAGCAGGATTTTTGCTTCTCTTGTTTTTATTATTTCAATATAAGTCCGACAGGGCAGTGATCTGATCCAAGTGCATCTGAATAGATCTTTGCATCCTCGATCACGGAAACAAGCTCCCTTGACACTACAAAATAATCTATACGCCATCCGGCATTCTTTTCACGGGCCTTAAATCTGTAAGACCACCATGAATACGCTCCCTCAAGATCAGGATAGAAATATCTGAAGGTATCTACAAGACCTGAGGATACTACATTATCAAATTTCGCCCTCTCTTCATCTGTAAAACCTGCATGTCCCCTGTTGGGTTTAGGATTTTTAAGATCTATCTCCTTATGCGCTACATTGAGATCTCCGCAGTAAATAACGGGCTTTTTCTTTTCAAGATCCTTGATGAAATTTAAGAAATCATCTTCCCAATGCTGACGGTACTCAAGTCTTGAGAGGTCATCCTTGGCATTCGGGACATAGACTGTTACGAGGAAATAATCCTCATACTCAGCGGTTATGACTCTTCCCTCATGGTCATGCTCATCTATTCCCATCCCGTATGAAACAGAAACAGGCTTTTCTTTTGTGAAAATAGCAGTTCCTGAATATCCCTTCTTTTCGGCATAGTTCCAATACTGCTCATACCCGGGAAGCTCAAGGTTTATCTGCCCCTCGGAGAGCTTGGTCTCCTGAAGACATATAACATCGGGATCCTCCTTGGACATAAACTCATCAAAGCATCCCTTTGAAACACAGGCTCTTAAGCCGTTTACATTCCATGAAACAAGTTTCTTTCCCATATTTCAGCCATTTCCCTTCAGTTTCTGCAAATTCTCATCAGTTTCCTTGAGCATCTCGCGAAGTGAGAAGTCCTCCTCATAGCCAAACTCACATATCGAATACTGAAGCCGGTTGATATATCTTCCTGACCTTGCAAGGAGTCTGTTATTCTGATCTGCCATCTCCTCACGAAGGCTCTCTGCCGTTCCGTCTTCGTCGGCAATTGTGATAACGGCAAATTCATTGCCCCTTATTCTTCCATAAACACAGTCTCCAAATACCTCATCGAGGATCTCAGCAACCATTTTTACGGCTCTGTCACCTTCTTCATGCCCAAAGATCTCATTGATGCGTTTTAGTGATTCCATATATATATAGGCTACAATGGCATATTTTCCGGCTTTGAACTGCTCCTTCAAAAGGTCATATGCCTTGGCAAAAAAACCTCTCCTGTTAAGTCCGCCGGTAAGATAATCCTGGTCACCAATGTGGTCGAGTACCGAGTCATCCCTTGCAAGTTCTTCCTGTACTTCGTATAGCTCCTTGGTTGTCCTTGCAAGCTCTATTTCCAAAAAATATATCCTTGATATACCTGTTATGATTCCTGTAAATGAATCAAAAAAGTTGTCAGTGAGCATAAGAGGTACAAAGCTGGAAAACATAATACCAAGCTGGAATTCATCTACATACAGGTCCCCCAGTATGAATACATTTTCGCTGCTCTTTTCAAATATCCTGAATATTTCTTTTGTATCAAATATCTTTGAATCGGTATCTGAAAAATAATCTCTGCCATTAACCATTATCTTTCTAGAATTTATGATATGTGGCAATACCCATGGATATTTGACTGTATTTCTCACCTTTTTGTCATAGAGAAGGATCCCGAAATCATTAATTCCGTTCTCTTTAACAGCTCCTGCGATTGATTCAAAACATCCGTCAGCCTGATGAGTTCTCTCAAAGACCAGTTCGCTCATACGGCTCAGAAACAGCATCGCATCTTTTTCAGAGACTTCCTGCTTAGAAACTTCCCTTATCTTCTGCACTCCTGGAAGTTTTCCGTCTCTTACATAGTAAACTGCATCACAGACTGCCTCATAGCCAAGCTGACTTTCAGACATCTGTCCTGCTTCGGGAATATTAACGGATAAGTAGTCCTCATGCTTACTCAGTGTTATTACAGGGATTCCCTCAAACTTATCAAGCAGGGCTTCCCTCTTGAGGATAGTGGATTTAGAACCGATCCTGTCCACATCTATTATCACCGCATCCATCCCGGAAGAGACGCAGTAATCAAACAGAGCGGCATTCTGGTAACTGTATGGGGACCCATTCTTATCATCATCAATATATTTGCCCGGGATGATTATAAGTTTTATATCCTTATCCCTTGCCGCCAGTGTGGCACCTATACATATATCCCTGACCTGTTCATCCTCAAGTTCAGTTACCAAAAGTCCGATGTTCATAAGCCCCTCATTCCTCTGATTCATCAGGCATTTTTATATCATCTTCTCCGGATTCAATATCATCTATGTTGTCGATTTCTCTCTCACCGTCAGATATTTTTTCTCTGACCTTGGCAATCTTGGCTACAGTAACTCCCTTATCGAGATTGATCATCTTGACACCTGATGTAACCCTTCCGTGAATTGATATCTCCGACATACGCAGCTGAATGATTATCCCTGCGTTTGTGATCATCATTATTTCGTTATCATCATTCACAGCTTTTACTCCGATGACGCTTCCGGTCTTTTCTGTAATCTTGTAGCACTTTACACCCTTACCGCCTCTGAACTGTGAATGGAATTCAGAAAGATCTGTCCTCTTTCCGAATCCTTTTTCGGATACGATAAGAAGTGAATCACCCTGGGAGTCGAGCTGCATTCCGACTATTTCATCTGTATCATCGAGCATCATACCCCTTACACCGATCGATGATCTTCCTGTCGAGCGCACATCTGACTCATCAAAGTGAATACACATTCCGTTCTTGGTCACAAGGAATATCTCAGAGTTCTTCTTTACAGTCTTTACTTCTATGAGCTCATCGTCATCGCGAAGAGATATTGCAACCAGTCCTGTCTTTCTGACATATGAAAAATCGGTGATAGGAGTCTTTTTGACGGTTCCCTTTCTGGTAACCATAAACAGGCTCTTTTCCTCATCCTCAAATCCTGTGACAGGTATCATTGCGGATATCTTCTCTCCCGGTGAGAGCTGAAGTAGATTAACTATAGCCATTCCACGAGAAGTCCTCGATGCCTCAGGGATCTGATAAGCCTTGAGTCTGTAGACCCTTCCTGTGTTTGTAAAGAACATCACGTAGTTGTGGGTAGTCGTCATGAGAATATCTTCCACAAAATCGTTCTCAATCGTGGTAATTCCCTTAATGCCCTTTCCGCCACGGTTCTGAGACTTGAAATTATCAATTGACATCCTCTTGATGTATCCAAGATTGGTCATTGCTATAACAGTATTGACATTAGGTATGAGATCCTCCGTATCTATATCAGAATCGTCATGTCCTATCTGAGACTTTCTGTCATCACCATACTTATCTGATATCTCAGTTATCTCTGTCCTTATTACTCCGAGAAGGAGTTTTTTGTCTGCAAGTATTGCCTTTAATTCCTGTATTTTTTTGAGGAGCTCTGCATGCTCCTGTTCAAGCTTGTCTCTCTCCAAACCTGTCAGAGTACGAAGCCTCATATCAACTATAGCCTGAGCCTGTACATCCGACAGTCCAAACCTTGACATGAGCTGCTCCTTGGCAATTGCCACGGTCTCGCTTCCTCTGATGATCCTTATAACTTCATCAATATTGTCGAGGGCAATAAGCAGTCCCTCCAATATATGATTTCTCTCCTCAGCCTTGTTGAGGTCATACTTTGTTCTTCTTGTTACAACCTCTTCCTGGTGCTTAATATAATGACCGAGCATCTCGGTTATCGTCATTACCTTAGGCTGATTATTTACGAGGGCAAGCATTATGATTCCGAAGGAATCCTGCATCTGAGTATGTTTGTAGAGCTTGTTGAGCATGATGTTAGGATTAACATCGGCTCTGAGCTCAATAACTACCCTCATTCCCTCTCTGTCTGACTCATCTCTGAGCGCAGTTATTCCATCAAGCTTTTTGAGCTTAACAAGCTCTGCTATCTTGGATATCATATTTGCCTTGTTTACAAGGTAAGGAAGTTCTGTTACAACAATACGGTTTTTGCCACCCTGCATGGGTTCAATATCTGTGACCGCTCTTACAACAACCTTGCCTCTTCCTGTTCTGTAAGCTTCTTCAGCCCCTCTGGTTCCAAGAATGATACCTCCTGTAGGAAAATCAGGAGCACGAAGGATCTGAAGTATCTCATCAATATCTGTATCCCTGTCCTCAAGAACGCGGTTATCAATCATCTTGACTACCGCTTTGATAACCTCCCTTAAATTGTGTGGAGGAATATTTGTAGCCATTCCTACGGCTATACCCGTAGTTCCGTTTACCAGAAGGTTAGGATAGCGGCTTGGAAGAACAACCGGCTCTTTTTCTGTCTCATCAAAGTTAGGAGCAAAATCAACTGTATCCTTGCCAATATCGGCAGTCATCTCCATCGATATCTTGGTAAGTCTGGCCTCTGTATATCGCATGGCAGCTGCTCCGTCACCATCGACTGACCCGAAGTTGCCGTGACCGTCGACAAGACAGTATCTCATTGACCAGGGCTGTGCCATATTAACCAAAGATCCGTAGATAGAACTGTCACCGTGAGGGTGATATTTACCCATCGTATCGCCGACAATACGCGCGCACTTACGGTGCGGCTTGTCAGGTCCGTTGTTGAGTTCTATCATCGAATAAAGTATTCTTCTCTGAACAGGCTTAAGTCCGTCTCTTACATCAGGCAGCGCTCTGGATGCTATTACGCTCATGGCATAGTCGATATAGTCGGACTCCATAGTCTTCTGGAGATCTACTTCCTTGATCCTGTCAGTAGTTGTTTTATCAAAAACATCATCCGGCAGATTGTTGTTGTTATTGTTGTCAGGCATTTTTAATTCCCCTTATATATCCAGATTCTTGACGAACTTGGCATTTTTCTCAATAAACTCTCTTCTTGGCTCAACCTTATCCCCCATGAGAGTTGTAAAAGTAACATCTATATCTGACTCTGATTCCTCATCAATATTGACCCTTAAAAGAACTCTTCTCGCCGGATCCATTGTAGTCTCCCAGAGCTGCTCGGGATCCATCTCTCCAAGTCCCTTATATCTCTGGATCTTGTTGTTCTGATCACGTCCGACATCAGTGAGTATCTTATTTAACTCATCATCACTGTACGCATACCAGACCTTTTTGTTCTTTTCAAGTTTATAAAGAGGCGGCTGTGCCAGATAAACATGTCCCTCCTTTATGAGCTGGGGCATAAATCTGTAAAGGAATGTAAGCATGAGCGTCGCTATATGTGCGCCATCAACGTCCGCATCAGTCATTATGATGATCTTATCATATCTTAGTTTGCTTATATCAAAATCATCGTGAATGCCTGTTCCGAATGCAGTGATCATTGCTTTAATCTCTGCATTTCCGTATATCCTGTCGACCCTTGCCTTTTCTACATTGAGGATTTTTCCACGAAGCGGAAGAATAGCCTGTGTTGCCCTACTCCTTGCAGTCTTGGCAGAACCTCCCGCAGAATCTCCCTCAACTATGAATATCTCACAGTTCTTGGGATCTTTATCCGAACAGTCGGCAAGCTTACCTGGAAGTCCAAGACCGTCAAGAGCAGACTTTCTCCTTGTGAGATCCCTTGCCTTTCTTGCGGCATCCCTTGCTCTCTGAGCAAGTATCGCCTTCTCAAGTATCTGCTTGGCAACAGCCGGGTTCTGTTCCAGAAAATATGTTAGCTGTTCTCCGACAACACCGGCAACCGCTCCCCTTGCCTCAGAGTTACCGGGCTTTTGCTTGGTCTGTCCCCCAAACTGAGGATCCTCTATCTTGACTCTGATTGTGGCTGTCCGACGTTCTCTTATA
>JAEEGL014839491.1_pt1 | contig 56223 bp, 54 predicted proteins | sample 9134231 | NCBI WGS metagenome assembly JAEEGL01 (sample SAMN16246548, study PRJNA631951) | gut metagenome | biome: gut microbiome; feature: rumen; material: fiber-attached | host: Bos | place: Iran: Karaj | collected 2018-10
AGCATGAAGATACCGCCGATAACAAGCATTATAGCAACCACCTCTACACTGTCAAGCAGCCAGTCGAGCAGACCCGACTTCTTGGCCAGCAGACCGATCACCACGGCGGGCAGCACACCCACGATGAGCAACCAGTAGAAATAATACTTGTGCTTGAGACGCTGGAACAGAGAGCTACCCTCGGGAGCCGGTGTATTATCGAACTGGAAGAAGCGTTTCCAATACAGGCATACCACCGACAGGATGGCACCAAACTGTATAATAAAGGTGAAGGCGTGTACGAAGGGATCGCCCTGAGGCACGCCCAACAGGTTCTGTGCAATAATCATATGTCCTGTCGACGACACCGGCAGGAACTCCGTCAGGCCCTCAACGATTGCTATAATAACCGTCTGAATCCAATCCATTCTTCAAATATATTATCTTAATCCCTCGGTTTTCTTACGACAGCATAGATCATGGAGATAAAGCCGATCAGGCATATCACCGGCGCTACCTTCGTGCGACGCACACTGAAGATGTCGGGCTCGAAAGCCTCGGCAGAGGTGTTCGGTCCTATCATCAACAGAAAACCGACGATGACCACAACCATGCTGACTGCCAGCAGGATGAAATTCACTTTATCAAACGCAAAATTCTTCTTATCCATAATGATATCCTCTATTCATTAAATCTTATACAGCTCACCGGCCGACATCCGCAGGAACTTGTTCACCGAGATATACGAACAGGCCTCGGTGATGATGATGCCGAACAGGAAGACCGCCAGCGCGGTGATCAGCAGCTCACGCCATGTGATGATGGTCATCACATTGGGCTCATAGCAGTAGAGCGCATAGGCACAAGCGCCCAATACGACATTGGCGATCAGGGCGGCAACGATGCCCACCATCAGTCCTTGTCGCATGAAAGGACGACGGATGAAATTCCACGAGGCACCGACCAACTTCATCGTGTGGATGGTGAAGCGACGCGAGTAGACACTCAGGCGCACCGTGTTATTGATCAGGGAGAACGAGACAAAGGTCAGCAACAGAGCCAGTACCAACAGCAGGACGTTCACCTTTCCCAGATTACGGTTCACACTGTCAACCAGATCGACCTGATAAGCCACATCGGTCACCTTCGCATTCTTCCGCAACTCGGCGGCAATCCACTTCAGGGAGTCACGGTTCGCATAGTCGGACCACATCTGCAGTTCGAGGGTAGCAGGGAAAGGATTGACACCCAGAAACTCGGAAGGGTCGGAACCCATCGCCGCCGTCTGTTCCTTCAAGGCCTGCTCACGGGTGACAAACTCAACACTCTTGGAGTAGGGACGCTGACGGAGATTCTTACACAGCACTTTCGCATCGGCCTGCGTCGCATCGTCGCTTAGCATCACCGTCACCGTCAGGTTCTCCTTCACCCACTGCGATAGATTACGCGAGGTCTGTACGGAAAAAACAACCAGACCTAACAGCACCAAGACCATCGCCGTGCTGATACACAGTGTCACCAACTGTACGCCACGATGATTGCCGGCATACTTCCTACGTCTCTTCATGAACTACTTTACGTACGTAATTGAGTTTGCAAAGTTACAACATTTTAAGCGAACGCGCAAATTTTTTTGCCACAGATTTCATAGATTAACACGGATTGGTGGAAAAAACTTCCTGAAAATCTGTGTTATCTGTGGCCTTTTTTGTACTTTTGCATCCTGTTATGAGTACCATCATCTACCCCTCGCCCATCTTCGGTCCCGTACACAGTCGCCGACTGGGCATATCACTGGGCATCAACCTGTTGCCAGCCGACGGGAAAGTATGTTCGTTCGACTGCATCTACTGTGAGTGTGGTTTCAATAAAGACCACCGTCCTACCCTTCCCTTCCCCAAGCGCGAGGAGGTAGCCAAGCATCTGGAAGAGACGCTCCGGAAGATGGTCGATGACGGACAACTGCCCGACGTGCTGACATTCGCTGGCAACGGAGAGCCGACCTGTCATCCGCAGTTCGCAGAGATTATCAACGACACGATCCGGTTGCGCGACCAATACTGTCCTAAGGCCAAGGTGTCGGTACTGAGCAACTCAACCTTCATCCATCGTCCACAGGTACACGAGGCGCTGATGCGGGTAGACAATAACATCTTGAAGCTCGACACCATCGACCCGACCTACATCCAGAAGGTGGACCGTCCAAACGGTGCATACGACGTACATCAGATCATCGAACAGATGAAGGCCTTCGACGGACATCTGATTATCCAGACGATGTTTATGAGGGGGGAGACAGAAATCGGGAGTCAGGAGTCAGTGGATAATACCAGTGAGGAGTACGTAGGCCCGTGGCTTGAGGCGGTGAAATCTATCAGACCACAACAGGTGATGATCTACACCATCGACCGGGAGACGCCTGCGCAGGGTCTGCTCAAGGCGACACACGAGCAGCTCGACGCCATCCGCGACAGGGTCATCGCCACCGGCATCCCCTGCACAGCTTCCTATTAAGACTTCTCTTCAAATTACACTTTATCAGATGTCAGTAGGGCTGCTTTCGGTCTGATTGCCATAGATGCCCCAGACACGGGAAGTCCATATTGCGTTCTTATAGTCAATGATCTTTGTCCCCATGATCTCTATTTGCTTCAAGTGTTCCATCTCGCTGGGCCAACCATTGTAAAAGTAGCTGTATTGCTCTACATCAGTCACTGTGGCATCCTCAAGTTCCTGCTTTTTTATTTCATCATTGACTTTCCCAGCATACTCATCACTCAATGTCAAATTGATATAGTTGCCTATGGTCTCTTTGAGGTCTTCTTTAGGAATGGTCGTAACAGTCCGTCCGCTTATGAAATAATCATCCTCAAAACCATACTCCTCGCTGCTTTTATCATAGCCACAGACAACGGTTGTTTGCTCTGGCCATCCGTGGGCATCTGTATCGTCGCTTTCGGTCTTGCCTATTGCGAATGAGTTACCATGCAGAGAGAAAAGCAACTTAAGATCCGCACTGTTCTCAATATATGCCTTCTCATCAGCGAATTGAAGGGTCATCTGCGACTCGAACCGTGCCCGTGGTAAGGCTTCATTCAATTGAGGCCGGCAACTGTACAGTGAGTCTAAGAACGACTTAATCATTTTTCGTGAGAAATCCTTGATTTCCTTCCAGTTCTTGATGTGCTCTATTCTTCCGTATTCGTCTGTGGTGATAATCGTATTGATGTCTCCAGTTGCCTCCACAAGCGACTGCATGATATGTGTCATCAGGGTATCCTTACCGAAATCGACTTTCGTCTCCAATGGTATGCACTCTATCTCGTAACTGGTTGCTGTAGAGTCTCTCACAATCAATTGAAATGTACTTAGCATCTGGCGCTCCACAATCGTGTCATTGTCCTTAACCTTGGCTCTAAGGTCTTGGTATTGATAGGTCAAGGTGTCGTTCTTGCAGAAAAAGGCAACGACGTTGATGGTGGTATCTTTGTTTTCCTGCTGTGCCGTCATCAACTGAGCAACAGACGGAAGCGCCAAAGCTCCAAACAACAATGAAAGGATAAGTTTTTTCATATCATATAAATTTTGATGTTTCATTAATGATTCATGCGCCACATACAGACCTTTCCAGAGAATCTAATTCTCTACGATTTTGTACGTTGCCCCCGTAGAAGCCGTATGTCATCTTCTCAGGCTCCTCCACGTCTATATGGTAGAACAAACAAATCCCTGCCCATTGGCAGGGATTCGATTGTTATTTGCACATAATGCCTCGCTGGGTGCTCTCGAGGAAACGGATGATATCACGTATCTCGGGACTGTCGGGCACCTGCTCCCTGATCTGGTTGATCACATCGAACGTGCTGGTCTTACCATGGAACAGCAGACGGTACGCATTGGCGATATGCTTCTGCACCTTCGGGTCGATGCCGGCCTCATTCATCATCGTGGTGTTGGGACCACCATATTTCAGCGGTTTACCACCCGCCACCAGGAACGGAGGTACATCGTGTGAGAACGTGCAACCAGCCTGGATCAGTGACAGACGACCAACACGGGTATTGGCATTCTGGATCGCACTACTGGAGAAAATCACGCCATCGCCGATCTCACAGTCGCCAGCGATCTTCACACCATAGCCGAACACACAGTGATTACCCACCACGGTGTCATGACTGATGTGCGTACCCTCCAATAAGAAATTGCCGTTGCCGATGACCGTAACACCATCCTGCTGAGTACCACGGTTGATCACCACATTCTCGCGGATGACATTGTTATCGCCAATCCTCACATACGACTTGGCACCACGGAAATTGAAGTCCTGTGGCAAGGCAGCGATCACACTACCCTGATGGATCTTATTGTTATTGCCGATACGCGAGCCGTCGCAGATGGAGACAAAGGGGAAGATGATACAGTTGTCACCAATCTCCACATCGTCCTCGATATACACGAAGGGGAATATCTTACAGTTCTCACCGATCTTCGCCTTTGGGCTTATCTCGGCTTTAGGGGAAATTTCACTTGCCATATATAATACAATTAAGTTGTAGTTTATTTAACACCGCCACCTAAGGCCTGATACAGGTTCACCACAGACTGCATCTTGTAGAACTGATCCTGCACCTCAGAGATCTCGGCATTGAGCAGGTTGCTCTGGGCAGAGATGACCTCGAGATAGGTGGTGTTGCTGGCCGACTCCATCAACCGCTTGGTGTCCTCGACATTCTGCTTCAGTACGGCGACACGCTTACCGTCAAGGGTAGCCTTTTCGGCATAGGAGTTATAGCTGACGAGGGCGTTAGACACCTCGTTGCCGGCCTTCAGAATGGCACTCTGCCAGTTGTTGAAGGCCTGCTCGTACTGAGCCTTGGCCACCTTCAGACCAGCAACGATCTGACCGTGCTGGAAGATGGGCTGCACAAGACTACCAACAGCAGAGAGAAGCCACTTGCCAGGATTCACCATACCGTTCTGGTTGGTGAAGGCTGCCGTACCCGCAACTGTGATATTCGGATAGAAACGGCTACGGGCCGTCTCCACATCATAGAAGCACTGGGCCAGCGCCATCTCTTTGGCATGGACATCGGCACGGTTGTTGAGCATGCGGAGAGCGACACCCGTCGAGAGGTCGGTGGGCAATGTCTGACCGTCGAAGCGGCCACGACTGATGGTCTGTCCCGACTGACCGAGCAGCAGGGAGAGAGAGTTCTCCATCTCACGGACCTGACGCAACAGGTCGACCTTCTGCGACTGCACACTGTAATAGGCGGCCTCAGCACTCTGCACAGCCGTAGAACGATAGCCGATACGACTGTCCTTCATCACCTGCATCTTCTCCCAGGTCTCCTTGGTCAACCGCTCCATATCACTGACGATCTCCACCTGACGGTCGAGCATCAGCAGCGTGTAATAGAGGTTGGCGATGCCGGAAATAAGGTTGCACTTCACCACCGTCTGGTAGTCCTTCGTGGCCACGAGCTGCATCTGTGCAGAACGCTTCACGCTGAGCAGGTTGCCGAAAAGATCGACATTCCAACTGGCACTGACAGGCAGCGTGTATGACTTCGTGGCGGCAGCACCGTCGAACGAGGTCAGCGTTCCCTGCGGAGAGAGCGCCAGCGAGGGCAGGAAGGCCAGCTTGGCAATCTTCAGCGCTTCGTTGACCATCTGCACGTTCAGCGCAGCATTCAGCAGGTCGGGATTGTTCTGCAAGCCCGTCTCGATGAGTGTCTGCAGCTGCGGGTCGGTGAAGACACTACGCCACGGCATATTACCGAAAGACGTCGTGTCGGTCACTGCGAGCGTATCCGTCAGAGAGACAGGATCACGGACGATACCCGTCACATCCACATCAGGGCGCTCGTACTTATTATAGAGTCCGCAGCTCGACAGCAGCAGGGCTGCGGACATGTATATCATCAGTTTCTTCATATTACTTTTCATAATCAACGGGTTTTGAATGCGCATACTGTGCCAACTCGGCAGCCACCTCAGGATTCTCCTCGTCCTCGAATTTCATCGGCGAGATCTTCTCCTGCAATGACTGGAAGATCACGAAGAGCGTAGGTACCACGAAGATCTGGAGCAACGTACCAATGAGCATACCACCCACGGCTGCCGCACCCAGCGTCTGGTTACCATTCTTACCAACACCCGAAGCGAACATCATCGGCAGCAGACCGATGATCATAGCCAACGAGGTCATCAGAATCGGGCGCAGACGAGCGGCAGCACCAAGCACTGCCGACCATGAGATAGCCATACCCGTCTGACGACGCTCAAGAGCGAACTGTACGATCAGGATGGCGTTCTTGGCCAACAGTCCGATCAGCATGATCAGCGAGATCTGCATATAGATATCGTTGGCATGTCCGAAGATCATGGTGAACAGATAACAGCCCGCCAGTCCGAACGGCACAGAGAGCACCACTGCCAACGGCAGGATGTACGACTCGTACTGGGCCGAGAGGATGAGGTAGATGAAGATGAAGCAGAGCACGAAGATCAGGCCGGTGGTATTGGAAGCCTTGGCCTCCTCACGTGTCAGACCCTGATAGTCGTATGAGTAACCTGCCGGCAGCATCTCGGCAGCAATCTCCTCAGCCGCCTTGATAGCCTCACCCGTAGAATAGCCGTCGGCCACTGTTGCCGTCACATTGATACTCGTGAACAGGTTGAAACGGTTGATGTTCGACGGACCATAGACACGCTCCAGGTTACAGAATTCCTGAACGGGTGCCATACCCGATGGCGTGCGTACATATATATTATTAAGCGACTCCGGTGTCATGCGGGTCTCGGGCGATGCCTGCACCATCACACGGAAGAGCTTTCCGTAAGCATTGAAGTTAGAGGCATACAGTCCACCATAGTAACCCTGCAAGGTAGAGAGGATCGTCTGCGGAGAGATACCGCTCTGCTTACACTTTGCCACATCGATATGGATCATGTATTGCGGATAGTTGGGGTTATAAGAGGTCTGAGCCATCTGGAACTCCGGACGTTTGTTCAGTTCCGCAATGAAGTCCTTCACTACACCATAGAACTTGTTCAGGCTACCACCGGTACGGTCCTGCATCACGATCGACACACCACTGTTGGCAGAGAAACCAGGAATCATAGGCGGTTGGAAGGCCAGGATAGAGGCATCCTTGATATGAGCCGTCTTAATGAAGATCTGGGCGATGACACCCGTGGCGTCCGACGGATCGAGGAAGAAACGGTAAATACCGTCACCTTGCCACAGACCCGATATCTTCCACCACAAACTCTTCTGACGCTCCTTGAACGGCTTCAGCTTGATGATGAACGTAGCCTGGTCGGAACCGGAACCAGCGATGAAGTTATAACCCTGGATCTGCTCACGGCTCTGGATGGCTGGATCGGCAGCGAGGATCCTATCCACCTCGTCGATCACCTGACGCGTACGAGCCACCGACGTAGCAGGAGGCATCGTGATAGTACAGAAGAGCGTACCCGTATCCTCGGAAGGTACAAGGCCAGACTTAGCGGTGAACATCGTTGTAGCAAGTACAGCAATACCAACAATCACCGAGACGATGATGACCACGGGCTTGCGCACCAGTTTCTCCACGATATTCTTATACTTACCCAATGTGGTATCGAAGGCCGTATTGAACGACTGATGGAAGCGGTCGATGCGTGACATCTTACGCTCGCGTCCCTCGGCATCGTGAGGTTTCAGGAAGATCGCACAGAGTGCCGGCGACAGTGTCAAGGCATTCAAAGCCGAGATGAAGATGGACACAGCCATGGTAACACCGAACTCACGATAGAACGTTCCAGACGTGCCACCGATGAACGATACCGGAATGAACACCGAGGCCATCACCAGTGTGATGGAGATAATGGCGCCCGAGATCTCGTTCATGGCATCGATAGAGGCGGTGAGCGATGACTTGTAGCCCTGGTCGAGCTTGGCATGCACCGCCTCGACCACCACGATGGCATCATCGACCACAATGGCGATGGCCAACAACAAGGCCGACAACGTGAGCAGGTTGATGGAGAAACCCATCACACTGAGGAAGAAGAACGTACCGATCAACGATACTGGTACAGCAATCAACGGAATCAGCGTCGAACGGAAGTCCTGCAAGAAGATGTACACCACGATGAACACCAGGATCAGTGTCATGAACAAGGTGAACACCACCTCTTCGATAGAGGCATACAGGAACTCGGTCACATCGTAGTTGATCTTATAGGTCATGCCCGGTGGAAAGAGTTTTGCCTGCTCCTCGAGCTCGGCCTTCACCTGCTTGGCAATCTCGTTGGCATTAGAACCAGCAATCTGCTGCACCATACCCATCACCGAGGGTTGGTTGTTGTTCTTCATCGAGACGGAATACATCTGACCGCCCAACTCGATCTTAGCCACGTCCTTCAGCTTCAAGGTGGTACCATCTGCATTGCTCTGGATAACGATATTGCCAAACTCCTCGGCGGTCTTCAGACGACCCGTGTATCGCATAGCGTACTCATAGGCCACATCAGAGCGCTCACCAAAGGTACCAGGAGCTGCCTCGACATTCTGCTCAGCCAATACGTTACTGATATCGCTTGGCATCAGGCCGTACTGTTTCATCACATCAGGCTTCAGCCAGATACGCATCGAGTAGCTCTTCAATCCAGGCGACTGAACGTCGCCCACGCCCTGGATACGCTTGATGGCTGGAATGATGTTGATATTATTGTAGTTCGTGAGAAACTCATCATCATAGCGTCCATCCTCTGAGGTCAGCGTGAACATCATCACCTGTGAGGTCTGACGCTTCATCACGGTCACACCGATACGTGTCACTTCGGCCGGCAGCAGTGCCAAAGCCTGCTGCACACGGTTCTGCACGTTCACGGCACACATATCGGCATTCATGCCCTGACGGAACAGCACCTGGATGCTGGCCGAGCCCGAGGAGGCCGTCGAACTCAGATAGTCCATACCCTCCACACCATTGATGCTCTCTTCGAGCGGTACGATAACGGAGTTCTTCACCGTCTCTGCATCGGCACCAGGATAGCTGGTCATAACCACAACGGTAGGCGGTGCGATGTCCGGATACTGCTCAATAGGCAAGGTGGCCAGGCCGATGAATCCCAGCAAGACAATGACGATGGAGATCACCGTCGAAAGCACTGGGCGTTTTATAAATGTTGTAAAAGTCATACTTGCTTGTTTTTAGAGTCAAGGAGTCGGGAGTCATGAGACGCCCCGATACCTTTTGTTATTTTTTCATGGCAGAAACAATATCACCAGCAGACATAGCCTTAGCCTGCTCGTCGATCTTCTGCTGATAACGTTCTGGAGTGATCGGCACAATCTCCATACCATCGGTCAACTTCGTGATACCGTTGGAGACATACTTATCGCCAGTCTTCAAACCGTCGATGACGATGTAGTTATTACCATCGTTCTGCGGATCGACCATAATCTCGGTGTACTTCACCTTGTTGTCCTTGCCAAGGGTGTAGACGAACTTCTTGTTCTGTACCTCGGAGACACAACTCTGCGGGATGACGATAGCGTCGTTGTTCAAGCGCGGGATAACGATAGAACCAGAGGCACCACTCTTCAGCAGTCTCTCGGGGTTGGTGAACACGGCAATCATCTGGATCGTACCCGTTCCTGGATCGATCACGCCACTCATTTTGGTTACCTTACCTGTATGTCCATAGATGGTCCCGTCGGCCAACTGAAGCTGTACCTCAGGCATAGCCTGTACGGCACCATTCAGACCGCCTTCCGATTTACCCATCGCCAACACATCCTTCTCGTTCATGGAGAAGTAGACCTCCATGGAACTAATATTTGAGACGGTGGTCAACGTGTTAGCTGCACTCACCAAGGTACCCACCTTGAAGGGAAGCATACCGACGACACCTGCTGCAGGACTCTTTACATAACAATAGCTCAGCATTTCCTTGGCAGAGGCAAGGGCTGCCTGAGCCTGTGCCAGACCGGCCTTCGCACTTTCGTATTGGTTGGTTGCCGACTGGAGTTCAAAATCACCGATGACCTTATTCTCATACAAGTTCTTGGAGTTCTCATAGCTCAACTTAGCCGTATTACATGAAGCCTGGGCCGTATTCACCGCAGCCTGGGCCTGACGCACCTGAGCCTGATAGGTCACATTGTCGAGTACAAACAGAATCTGACCAGCACTGACCGTCTGACCTTCCTTCACATGAATCTGAGTAATAAAGCCCTGTACCTTCGGATGGATCTCCACATCCTGCACTCCCTTGATGGTTGCAGGGTAAGTAGACTGCATCGTCGTGTTCGACGTTCCGACAGTCACCACAGGATACTCATTGTCGCCAAAGCTTGCACGACCGCCACCACCACACGAAGAAGCCAGCAGTGCTACGGCTGCAAACAAACAGAATTTGTTCTTTTTCATACTTATTTTAAACTAGTTTATCTTTTCCAAAACGGTTCAAATAACGAAAACTAAAATATATGCTTTCAGTTTTCGAGTTGCAAAGATACGAAAAATATATCTTTAGATATATCTCCGTACTAGAATTTTAACAAAGTTTATTGGCTATTATAGTTTTATATCTATCTGTTTCTGGACAATGCCAAACAGCTCTGCCGATATACAAAGGACCTGTTCATTCACACAAAAGACACGAGAAGGCATGAACCACGAGGAAGGGTTTCTTGAGCATTTCACCATTACTTATATCAATAATATTCATCAATAGAGTCTGAAACAAAGCAGCCAGATCGCAGGTCACCATCACGCAGTTGGGGACTCTATATCCTTTCGCTACACCAGTTTCATCTTCTTCGCCTTGTCCATCAGCAACTGCATCAGCGGCTCACGCTCATTCTCCACACGGTTGTCAAGAACGGCATCCTTCAAGTATTGCTTCAAAACACCCACCTCACGACTCGGTTTGAGATGAAAAATCTCCATAATCTCATTGCCATCGATGACAGGCTGCAGCAGTCGAACATAGTCTTTTTCCTTCAAGTCGGCCAGCTTTTCGCGCACCATACGGAAGTTCTCGCGGAACAGTTTCCTGCGTACCTCGTTCTTCGAAGTGATATCCGCCTCGCAGAGTGTCATCAGGTCGTCGATATCCTCGCCAGCATCATTCATCAGGCGTCGCACGGCAGAGTCGGTCACCTCATCGTCGGCAATGGCTATGGGACGCATGTGCAGGTCGACGAGCTTCTGTACATACTTCATCTTCATATCCATCGGCAACATCAGGCGACGGAAAATCAGCGGCACCATCTTCGCTCCAATTGTATTATGATTATGAAAAGTCCAGCCGATGGCAGGATCCCAGCGTTTCGACTTTGTCTTGCCGATATCATGCATCAAAGCTGCCCAGCGCAACCACAGATTATCGGACTTAGAAGCCACATTATCCAGAACCTCCAGCGTGTGATAGAAGTTATTCTTATGCGCCCTGCCGTTCTTCTGTTCCACGATGTCAAGAGCTGCAAGTTCAGGCAGGATAATGTTCAGCAATCCGCAGCGTTGCAGGTCGACGAAGCCCTTCGACGGGAAAGGCGACAACATAATTTTATTAAGCTCGTCCTTGATACGTTCGCCACTAACAATCTTAATCCGGTCTGCCATCCGTTCCAGTGCCACGAAAGTCTCCTCCTCGACCTGGAAGTTCAGTTGGGTGGCAAAGCGGATGCATCGCATCATCCTCAACGGATCGTCCGAGAAGGTGACATCCGGTTCGAGTGGCGTAGCAATGATGCCGTCCTCGAGGTCGGCCAGACCGTTGAACGGATCAACCAACTCCCCAAAGCGTCCTTTATTCAGACAGATGGCCATGGCATTGATGGTGAAGTCGCGACGGTTCTGATCATCCTCCAGAGTACCATCCTCAACAATGGGTTTCCGGGAATCATGACGATAGCTCTCCTTACGGGCACCTACGAACTCCACCTCGTACTCCTTGCCCTTCTGACGGAATTTCACCTGAGCCGTTCCGAAATTTCGGAACACAGAGAGGTGCGCCTTCCGCCCCACCATCTTCTTCAACTCCTCGGCCACGGAGATGCCACTGCCCACGACCACCACATCGATATCGTTTGAGGGTCGTTCCAGAAAGATATCACGGACATAACCACCCACCACATAGCACTCCAGACCCAATCGGTCTGCAGCCTCACTAACCTGATGGAATATCTCCTGATCCAATATCTCCGCCAGTTCTTCGTCGGAATATAATTTCATCGCTTATTCATCTTTGAGAGTGCAAAGATACAACAAAATACCCATATTTCCGCCTTTTCCCGTCTTTTTCTTTGTTACACCAAAGAATAATCCACCCTTCATCCCGACGCAATTCACCTCTATCTATCAACAATTTATCAAAATTTCTTGGTAATACGCCTGATTTGTTGTATTTTTGCAGGCAAATTACACTTCACGCCACTAAAACTATTAAATAACAGAAATGAAGAAAAACATTTTCATGACAGCTGCTATCATCGCAGCACTGCTTGTATCACTGTCTGGTTCCGCTCAGACAGACAAGGTCAACAACTTCCGCATTAAGCGTGGCACGAATGTGAGCCATTGGCTCTCACAGTCAGAGCAGCGCGGTGAGGCTCGTAGACTCCATATCCAAGAGGACGACTTCGAGCGCCTCGAGGCTCTAGGTTTCGACTTCGTTCGTATCCCTATCGACGAGGTACAGTTCTGGGACGAGCAGGGCAACAAGTTGCCTGAGGCCTGGGAACTGCTGTCCAAGGCCCTTGACCAGGCACGAAAACACAATCTCCGCGCCATCGTCGACCTGCACATCATTCGTTCGCACTACTTCAACGCCGTAAACGAAGGCGCTCAGGCAGCCAACACTCTCTTTACCTCAGAGAAATCCCAGCAGGACCTCATCAACCTTTGGTATCAGCTTTCCGACTTTCTGAAAGACCGCAGCTGCGACTGGGTAGCCTATGAGTTCATGAACGAGCCTGTGGCCGACGAGCATGAGCAATGGAACCAGTTGGTAGCCAAGGTGCACAAGGCCCTCCGCAAGGTAGAGCCTCAGCGCACACTAGTCATCGGCTCCAACCGCTGGCAGGGTCACGAGACGATGAAATACCTGAAAGTACCCCAGGGAGACAAGAACATTATCCTCTCTTTCCACTACTACAACCCGATGATTCTAACCCACTATGGCGCCTGGTGGCACCCAGTAGGCAAGTACACCGGCAAAGTGAACTACCCCGGTGTGTTGGTATCGAAAGAGGACTATGAGTCTGCCCCCGATGCCCTCAAGCCCGAATTAAAGCAGTACACGGAGCAAGTATGGGACATCAACACCATCCGTGCGCAGTTCAAGGATGCTATTGAGGCCGCCAAGAAATACGGTCTGCAGCTGTTCTGTGGCGAGTGGGGTGTCTACGAGCCCGTGGATCGTGAACTGGCCTATAACTGGACACGCGACATGCTAACCGTGTTCGACGAGTTTAATATCGCCTGGACCACCTGGTGCTATGATGCCGACTTCGGCTTCTGGGATCAGCAGCGCCACACCTACAAAGACCGTCCGTTGGTAGAGCTCCTGATGTCGGGCAAGAAACTAGGCGAATAGGACTCCCCCCCCCCCCGAATAATGTAAAGAAAAATACACTACATATCTCGCTTTTGAATGATTAACCTTCAGAAGCGAGATATTACTTTGAAGACTCTTTAACGATTGGTGGCGTATTGTTTAAAAACCAATAAAGAATTGGCGGTCTCGAAAGAAATACGTACATTTGCAGTCTCAAATCATCCATAAAACAAAAAGATGAAACGGATTCCATTATACCTGACCGCCGTCCTCTTATTCACAGCCTGCAGCGACAGTCAGCAGAAAAAAGCAGAGCAACTACTGGAAGAGGCAAGGACTCACTTCGCACAGGGACAACTCGACGAGGCGAGAGCAGACATTGACTCATTACGCAAGACCTATCCAGAGCTGATAGAGATACGTAAAGCAGCACTGAAGCTTCATCAGGATGTAGAACTGAAGCGCGCACAGGAAGAGTTCATGCAGACAGACAGTCTGTTACAGATCGTCCAAAAGGAGTATGACGACATGCAGGCGAAGGTGGAGGAAGACAAGGCGGCCTTGAAAGCCACGGCCGAAGAACTGACGCTTCTGACCATGAAGCGGATAGAACGCGACTCCATCCGTACCCAATTTGAGACACTTGGGGCGAAGATACGCTATATCCACATGAAGCAAAAGGAGTAACATTGCTTGGTTTTCCTTTTGCTCCTCGCTCATATATTCGTATCTTTGCCATCAAAGATGGCGAAATTACTTCATCTCGGCAAAAAAAGAAACGAGTTTCTTGTTTTTGCGCTCAACTTTTCGTAATTTTGCACCCGATATGGGAAATATGGAGATAACCAATGCACAGTTTGAACAGACACTGGCAGAATGCCGGGCTTTGTTCGAGAAAAAACTTCACGACTATAAAGCATCGTGGCGCATATTACGCCCCACGGCACTGACAGACCAACTCTTCATCAAGGCAAAGCGTATCCGTTCACTGGAGATCAAGAAAGAATCGAAGGTGGGCGAAGGTATCCGTCCGGAGTTCATTGCACTGATCAACTACGGCATCGTGGGACTAATCCAACTCAGTCATGGTTTTGCCGACACGGTGGACATGGACAATGAAGAGGCCATGAACCTCTACGACCAGTATGCCCATGAGGCGTTGGAGCTGATGAAGCGCAAGAACCACGACTACGACGAGGCCTGGCGCTCCATGAGGGTCAGTTCATATACAGACCTGATTCTGACAAAAATCGAACGTATCAAGGAGATCGAAAACCTGCAGGGCGAGACACTCGTCTCTGAAGGAATCGATGCCAACTATATAGATATCATCAACTACGCGGTCTTTGGCGTGATTAAATTATCGGAGGACAATAACGCAGATTAAGAGAATGAAAAAGATTGCTGTCAACATCTGCCGTCTGGTGCTTGCTGTAACACTGATCCTGTCGGGATTCGTCAAGGCTGTCGACCCGTTGGGTACACAGTACAAGATAGCAGACTATGTTGGAGCCATGGGACTGGGTAGGCACATACCCGATATCGCCACACTCTCTGCATCTATCCTGTTGTCGGCGGCAGAGTTCATCCTCGGTATCTGTCTGCTTTTTGCCATCAGAAGACGACTGGCCTCACTGATCGTGATGCTGGTCATGATCGTCATGACAGCACTGACCCTGTGGCTGGCACTGACAAACCCCATCAGCGACTGTGGTTGCTTCGGCGATGCCCTGGTACTGACCAACTGGCAGACATTCTGGAAGAACATTATCCTGCTGGCGGCCGCCATCGTGGTATGGAAATGGCCCCTGGAGATGACACGTATCATCAGTGAGAGCAATCAGTGGATCGTCATGAACTACTCCGCACTCTTTATCCTGCTGTTCATATCCGGACGCAGTCTCTACACCCTCCCCCAGTTCGACTTCCGGCCCTATCATATTGGTGCCGACCTGAAGCAAGGATGGCAGAAGATGACGGAAGGAGAGGATTCGCCATACGCCGACTTCTTCATCGAGCGTATCGACGACGGCGAGGACATTACTGAGCAGGTACTCAACTATCAAGGCTATACGTTCCTGCTAGTGTCTCCCCATCTGGAGCATGCAGATGACTCACAACTCGATGAGATCAACAGGATCTACGAATATAGTATCGACAATGCCTATCCTTTCTACTGTCTGACAGCTAGTCCGGAGAAAGCCATCGAGCACTGGTGCGACAAGACGGGAGCAGAGTATCCTTTCTGTCTTACCGACGAGACCGTTCTGAAGACCGTCATCCGAAGTAATCCGGGACTGTTACTCCTCAAAGATGGAACGGTTATCGGGAAATGGAGCCATAACGCACTGCCCGAGGAGGAAGAAATGACAGGAAGATTAGAGGAATGTACACTCGGGCAACAGCCGAAGAACAATGTCGCAGGGAAGATCCTCTGGGTATTTACATGGTTCGTTCTTCCGTTGTTCCTCCTGACGGTAGCAGACCGTCTCTGGGCCTGGAGCCGCTGGCTCCGTTCCGGAAGAAGGAAATCCGCGAAGAAAAGCGAACAAGAAACAGATAATAACAACCCTTTAAATAAACAATAAAATAATTATGAGAAAGAAAATTGTAGCAGGAAACTGGAAGATGAACATGAATCTCCAGGATGGTATTGCTCTTGCAAAGGAGCTCAACGAGACACTGAAGGCCGACAAGCCCAACTGCGGTGTGGTGATCTGCACTCCGTTCATCCACCTTGCCTCTATCGCACAGTTCCTCGACCAGGACATCATCGGTCTGGGTGCTGAGAACTGCGCAGACAAGGAAAAGGGTGCTTTCACTGGTGAGGTGAGCGCAGAAATGGTGAAGAGCACAGGTGCACAGTACGTGATCCTCGGTCACTCTGAGCGTCGCGAGTACTACAAGGAGACTCCTGAGATCCTGAAGGAGAAGTTACTGCTCGCCCAGAAGAACGACCTGAAGGTGATCTTCTGCATCGGTGAGAGTCTCGAAGAGCGTGAGGCTGGCAAGCAGAACGAGGTCGTAAAGGCCGAACTCGAGGGTTCTGTATTCAACCTCTCTGAGGAGGACTTCCGTAAGATCGTCATCGCCTACGAGCCAATCTGGGCTATCGGTACTGGCAAGACCGCTACCGCTGAGCAGGCTGAGGAGATCCACGCCTACATCCGTTCTATCATTGCCGAGAAGTACGGTCAGGCTGTTGCCGACGACACGACCATCCTCTATGGTGGTTCTTGCAAGGCTTCAAACGCTCCTGAACTGTTCGCTAAGCCCGACATCGACGGTGGTCTGATCGGCGGTGCCTCACTGAAGGCTGCTGACTTCAAGGGTATCATCGACGCTTGGAAGAAGTAAAGACGAACGTCAATGATGTTTATATAGTGAATAATGATAAGTGAATAGATATTGGTATGAAATCAACAATATGCAATAAGCTGGTGATCGTGAACATCAAAGTGACCGTGCTGCTGGCACTATTTACTTTTCATTGTTCACTTTTCACTTCTGCTCAGACCTTCACCCAGCGCGTACAACAAGAGAAGAAAGGTGAAGGAAAGGTGACCATCACGCAAGACAAGAGCATCGAAGAACTCGTGAATGGTCCGAAGACTGTCTCCGCCGAACAGAAGGCGACATCGAAACAGACAGGAAAATCAGATATTACTGCTACAAATCATAAAGAACAAGAGAAAAAGCCGGAGAAGCTAAGTCCTGAGAGTGCCCAGGGCAGCACCGCCATCCCCGACACCACCATCGACAACCGAAAGAAGGTTATGAAAGGTGGATACAAGATCAACGGCTATCGGGTACAGGTCTTCGCAGGAGGTAACTCTCGCAACGACCGCATCAAGGCGGAAAAGACTGGTAATGAGATTAAGGCGCTCTATCCGGGTGTACCCGTTTACGTGCATTTCTACTCCCCACGCTGGATCTGTCGGATGGGGAACTACCGCACTTATGAAGAGGCCGACGAGGTGCTCAGAAGCGTCAAGAAGATGGGATACGACTCGGCCATTATTGTCAAAGGAAAAATCACAGTACAATACCCATGAATCAAAACCAAAGCATAGACGACAAGGAGATATATCGCGAAGGACTGGAGGATCTCGCCGCACACTACAAGCAGGTACTGAGTCTGCTTGGCGAAGACACAGAACGTGAGGGATTACTGAAGACCCCCATGCGCGTGGCGAAAGCCATGCAGGTGTTGACACGAGGCTATCAGATGAACGCGCATAAGGTGCTGACGGATGCTCTGTTCAAAGAGGACTACAGTCAGATGGTCATCGTGAAGGACATCGACTTCTTCTCCCTTTGCGAGCACCACATGCTTCCCTTCTACGGAAAGGCACATGTCGCATATATCCCCAACGGCTACATCACAGGACTCTCTAAGATTGCCCGTGTGGTGGACATCTATGCCCATCGGCTACAGGTACAGGAGCGCATGACACAGCAGATCAAGGACTGTATCCAAGACACGCTCAAGCCACTCGGTGTGATGGTGGTCGTCGAGGCCAAGCACATGTGCATGCAGATGCGCGGCATCGAGAAGCAGAACAGCATCACTACGACCAGTGACTTCAGTGGTGCCTTCAATCAAGCCAAGACCCGTCAGGAATTCATGAACTTAATACATAATAATCATATCTAATCTAATCAATTTATGGACCAGACCAACAGACCAAATTTCAGGACCAGCGGTTCCGTAGGCGACGCTTTTTTGCACAGCTGCCTTGGAAAGTTGCTGATTCTTATGGCTATTGTTCTTGTATTGCTGATCGTTGCCTACTTCACCGCTCCGACAGAGAAAGAGATGAGAGCGGAGATGAATGATAACATTATGCAATGCATGGAGATGAACGACAGTATCCGCGGCGACAAGATCGACGACTATGTGCACAACATCGGCTTTATCTTCACGAAGGCCGACTCGACAAAAGTGGGACAGGAGTGGAAAGAGACTTTCGATAAGTACAACCGACTGGAGGTCTACCGTCACACCTTCTACTCCACAGCCTATGTGTATAACAATATCCGTGCAGAAGGTACCAGGGTAGGATTCGGAATCTTTGGCCTGGTGATCCCAACAGCCAACTTCAATGATTTCCTGTTGCATGTCGGACCTATGCACAAAGGTTATGACCAGAAGCTGATCCGCACAACGGTGATCCCAGATAACGATCTCGGCTCGAACCCCAATATTCAGGAATTCCACTATAGACGTAATCCTGACGATTGATGTATGAACATCTTCGTTTCTGAGGAAATAGCGTCTGTCTGCCCCGAGTTTGTTGGGGCAGCCGTTGAAGCACAAGTCGTCAACACCAGCTATTGTGACGAATTGTGGCAGGAGATTCATGCTCTTGAGGAGAAGTTCCGGAAAGAACTCACCACAGAGAGTCTGAAAGAGATTCCGTCTATCGCAGCCACACGCCGTATCTACAAAGCCTGTGGCAAAGACCCTTCTCGGTATCGTCCTGCCAGTGAGGCTCTGATCCGAAGAATGCTCCAAGGCAAAGAGCTCTACCAGATCGACACACTCGTCGACCTCATCAACCTTGCTTCCATCGCCTTCGGTTATAGCATCGGAGGCTTCGATGCCGATAAGTTCGTCGGCGACACGCTCACATTAGGCATCGGACGTGAGGGAGAGCCATACGAGGGCATCGGCAGAGGGATGCTGAACATCGCCGGTCTGCCCGTCTACCGCGACGCCCAAGGTGGTGTCGGCACACCCACAAGCGACAACGAGCGCACGAAGATCACACTCGGAACCACCCACCTCATGGTACTGATAAACGGCTACGACGGCAACGAAGAACGCGTCATCGCCAATGCCCGATTCATACAAGAACTGATTCGTAAATACAGCCGAAGCGACGGCGGTAGCTATCTTATATATAAACAGTAAGACAAACCTATGGATTTAAAACTTCTAATTATTCTGACGCTCATATTTGCGTTACCTATATGTATATATTTTATAAGGCGCTATTATCTTAGACAATTGCGCGACGAGGTTACCCGTGCTCAGAAAAGTGAGCAAATAAAGTCTGTGTTCTTAGCTAATGTCAGCCACGCCCTCCGTACCCCTCTGAACTCCATCATCGGATTCAGTGATGTCATTCTGAAAGAGAAACCTGGTGTCCTGAAAGAGGATCAACTGACAGAGATGGTGACACACATTAACCACAACGGTCATCAGCTACTCTATTTCATCTCACAGTTGCTTGAGCTCTCGAGCTTCGAGGGCAGCATGCTTACCTTCACGATGATCGAGGTGAACCTGGCAGAACTCATGGCCTCCTATCGGCGCGAGGCCCTGCGCGACGCCAGTCCCAATGTGTCCATCTATATCAGGACGACCCTTTCACCACACTGCAAGGCTACGCTCGATACCAATCTGATGCACCAACTGATTATGCACCTATTACAGAATGCCGTACTCCATACCAAGGAGGGCAGTATTACCATGACCTACGAACATGAGCGAAAGGGAATGAAAGTAACCATCATCGACACAGGTGACGGTGTACCTCAGAAGCTCCAGGAGAATATCTTCTCCATCCTTCAGCACGAAGACTCCCTGACCCTTGCCAACCAGACATCCGGCCTCGGCCTATCTATCTGCAAGGCTATTGTAGACGCCTTGAACGGCGAGATCGGCCTCACCTCTGAGGAAGGAAAGGGAACAACGGTATGGATCTGGATTCCCTGTCACATGAAAGACATGACAAAGGGTATCTGAGAATCACAACCCATATAAGAAAAAGAACCTGACAGATAAAAATCTATCAGGTTTCTTTTTCTGTCGGGATTACTGGACTCGAACCAGCGACCTCGCGCCCCCCAGACGTGTGCGCTACCAACTGCGCTAAATCCCGAACACTTTGCTTAGCACTGACATGCTTTTGTCGAATGCGGATGCAAAGGTACATACATTTTACGAACTATGCAAATTTTCAGCCAACTTTTATTAGCTTTTAGTGAAAAACTGCAAAATATGAGCTATCTATGGCCGAAAATGCGTATCTTTGCATTCATATTTATGGAGCAATCATCAGAATGAAACAATATACACTTACTGCACCCGAAAGGTTGAGCAGCACCATCAGTCTGCCCGCCTCAAAAAGCATTTCCAACCGAGCACTGATCATCTATGCACTGAGCGGCGGTAAGAGTCTGCCACAGAACCTCAGCGACTGCGACGATACAGAAGTCATCGTCAAAGCTCTGCAGCATATGCCCAAGGAAATCGACATCAAGGCTGCAGGTACGGCCATGCGGTTCATGACAGCCTACCTCTGTGTGATGAAAGGAACACATATCATCACAGGAACAGAGCGAATGAAACACCGTCCTATCGGTGTGTTAGTTGATGCATTGAGAACACTCGGAGCAAATATCGATTATGAGGGAGAGACTGGTTTTCCCCCACTCCGTATCACAGGCAGACAACTCAAGGGTGGTCTGCTGGAGATCCCCGGCAATATCAGTTCACAATATATCTCTGCCCTCCTGATGATTGGTCCGATGCTTAAAGACGGCCTGACACTCAGGCTGACGGGCGAGATTATCTCTCGGCCATATATCGACTTAACACTCTGGACTATGAGGGAGTTTGGAGCTGAGGCAGACTGGACCGCAGTCGACACTATCACCGTCAGTCACAAGCCCTATCAGAACAGAGACTATTTCATTGAAAGCGACTGGAGCGGTGCCAGCTATTGGTACGAGATTCTGGCACTGATTAACGACCCAGAGTCGGAGGTCAGACTCACCGGACTCATGGATGGTTCCAAGCAAGGTGACTCCGTCACACGTTACTTGTTCAGTCTGCTTGGTGTGAAGACCATCTTTGAAACCAAGGGAGAAGGCATCCCCCAGACTATCACCATCAAGAAGAACGGTCGCTGTGTGCCACGCCTGGAATATGACTTCGTAAACTCTCCCGACCTGGCTCAAACCTTCGTCGTGGTCTGTGCAGCCAAGAACATCCCGTTTCACTTCACAGGACTATCGACACTGAAGATCAAGGAGACAGACCGCATAGAAGCACTGAAGAAAGAGATGCGGAAACTAGGTTACGTCATCCACGACTTCAATGACAGTGAACTGAAATGGGATGGAGAACGTTGTGAGCCCTCATATGAGGAAGGCATCGACACCTACGAAGACCACCGTATGGCATTGGCCTTTGCGCCATATGCTCTAAAGATCGGTCAACTCAAGATCAACCATCCTCAGGTTGTCTCTAAATCATATCCCCGATACTGGGATGATCTTGTCAAAGCAGGATTCCAAATAGAAGAAGGTCAGAAAGAATGAATTTTGCCATCGTCTGTATCGTAGCACTCATCTGTCTGGGTGTCATCGCCGGGATAGTCTCCTATTTCGACAAAGGCGAGGACACCATCACTACCGGGCACGACTGCTCGACATGCACTGCTGCTGACGAGGGATCATGTAAGATCCACTGTCTTTTAGAGGAGAAAAAGAATCAGAAGGGGAAAGATGAGGAATAGATGCGTAAGGCCATCCACATATTGCTGACAGGAGCGACCATCGCCATGACGATGGTTGGCTGCTCTACGCAGAAAAACACAGGCAACACACGATGGTGGCATTCCTTTAACACCCGATACAACACCTTTTTCAACGGTTCGCAGGCCTTCATCGACGGTAACCTGGAGAAGGAGAAAGGCAACAAAGACAATTACACGGAGCTGATACCTCTCTATGCGGTGGGCAACAAGGCCAGCCGAGATATCGGTAAAGGACAATACGATCTGACTATCGAGAAGTGCAGCAAAGCCATCAGACAGCACAGTATCAAGGTCAAGCCCGCATGGAACGGCAGTAAGCAAAAGACCGCGAAAGACCGCGAATGGCTAGGACGTAGAGAATACAATCCTTTCCTTTGGAGAGTATGGTTGCTCATGGGTAAGGCACAATTCCAGCAAGGAGCCTTCGACGAGGCTGCCGCCACCTTCTCATATATGAGTCGTTTATACCAGACACAACCCCTGCAAAATGGGCTTGCCAGAGCATGGCTTGCCAAATGCTACACGGAACTAGGATGGATGTACGACGCAGAGGACGTCATCCGGAACATGAATCGTGACTCGATGGACTTCCGTGCTGTCAAGGACTGGGACTACACCTATGCGAACTATTTCATCCGACATCAGGAATACCAGAAGGCCCTCCCTTATCTCCACAAGGTTATCAAGCATGAGCGCCGACGGATACAACGTGCCAGAGAGTGGTTCCTGATGGGACAGATACAACATCTGCTTGGGAACCGCGAACAAGCCTATAAGGCCTTCGATAAGGTTGTCGGTTGTCACCCGTCATACGAGTTGGAGTTCAATGCCCGCATCGCCCAGACCGAAGTCATGGCAGAGGGAGCAAACGTCCATCAGATGATCAGTCGTCTGAAGCGGATGACTGCCTCAGATAACAATGCAGACTATCTCGACCAGATTTATTATGCTATCGGCAACATATACCTCACTCAGCGGGACACCACACAAGCCATCAACGCCTATGAGAACGGAGCACTTCATTCTGTCAAAAACGGCATTGAGAAAGGAGTATTGCTGCTCTCACTCGGAGATCTCTACTGGAACAAGGAGCGTTTCTCTGATGCACAACGGTGCTACAGAGAAGCCATCGGTCTGCTCGACAAAGACCATACAGGCTACGAAGAGCTATCCTACCGATCGAAGGTCTTGGACGAACTGACACCATATACAGAGGCCATCCAACTGCAGGACTCGCTGTTAACACTCGCTGATATGCCAGAAGTCAAGAGACTAGAGGTGATAGACCGAGTCATCGACAATCTGAGAAAGAAAGAGGAGAAAGAACGGAAGGAACAGGCGATGGCAGAAGTCGAACTGCAACATCAACAAGAGGAAGGTTTACTTCCCAACACGATGTTGCCAACGACACCGACCTCTGGCAACGGACAGTGGTACTTCTATAACCCCGTCACAATCAGTCAAGGCAAGACTGCTTTCCTGCGTCAGTGGGGAGCAAGGAAGAACATAGACAACTGGCAGCGTATCAATCAAACTGTTGTAGCGGTGCCAAACCCGTCGGAAGATCCGGAGGATGCTTCCTCCGATAACCTTGAGGATCTGGGATTGTCAGACGAGATAGAAGAACCCTCTCTACACGCCTCCGATCCGCATCAACGAGACTATTACCTGGCACAGATCCCCTTCTCAGAGGAACAGAAGAAAAACTGTCACGATATCCTTAAGGATGCACTTCTACACGCCGGTATCATCTTCAAGGACAAACTCGACCGTTCCGCCTCATCACCCCATCTGTCGAGACATCTGCATCTTAGCGAGAAGATGCTTACAAGACTGACGGAAGACTACCAGAACGACAAACGTATCGCTGAGGCTTGGTATCATCTCTACCTCCTTTACGCCCGACAGGGCAGACAACAACAGGCAGACAACTGTATCAGACGCCTACAACATGATTTCCCAGAAAACGAATGGACACTTCTTCTCTCCGACCCCAACTATGCCATCCATGCTAAGTTCGGGGAGCATATCGAGGATTCACTATATGCCGCCACCTACGAGGCATTTAAGAACAACCAGTCTGAGATTGTCAAAGCCAATGTCCGTCTGTCTGCCGACCGTTTCCCATTGGGAGAGAACCGCGCCAAATTCATCTTCATAGACGGTCTTAGTCGGTTGAACGAAGGCGACAGAGATGGCTGTATCAGTCAGCTCAAGCTTGTAGTAGAGAGATACCCAGACAATGAGATAAGCAGTCTCTCAGGTATGATCCTCAAAGGCATCCAGGAAGGACGGACGCCCTATGGAAATCAGTTCGAGATGAGCGACATCTGGACACGCAGGAGTACGGACCTAGCAGAAGACAGCACTGACACCGCCACGCTTAGCGATGAGCGCAACCAGCATTTTCTGTTTATCCTTATTTATCAGCCGGACTCCGTTAATGCGAACCAGTTACTCTTCGAGATGGCCAGATACAATTTCACGAACTTCCTGGTTCGTAACTTCGAGATCCAACAGATGCCTCTCCCAGGCGACCGTGACGGAGCATGGCAGCAAATGCAGATCAGCGGCTTCCTCAACTATGACGAAGCATTACAATACGCCCAGCAACTCTATGCTGACAATACCATGTCAACACGTTTATCCGGCTGTCGTAGTCTCATTATCAGCGAGGTGAACCTGTCACTCATCGGTACACGTTACAGCTACGATGACTATATGCAGTTCTACGAGAAAACCTTCCTCCCGATGAAGATCAGTGAAGAGAAACTGCTGATCCTTCCTGAGACCATTGAGCAGCCCGACATAGAAGATACGGAGTCCTCGCCTACCCCCATAGGGGAAGATAACGGCATACAACCCGACAACAATCAACGGAAGCCGCAAGTACAGGATTTCGACTTCGGTGATGACTTCTGGTAAAAAACATAACGATATGACAAATGGCATCCTACTTTGGGTAGACGACGAGATTGAGCAGTTAAAAGCCCATATCCTGTTCCTTGAGAAGAAAGGTTATGAGGTGGTAACCGTCAGCAACGGCACTGACGCTATTGATCTCTGTAAGGAGCGCAACTTCGATCTGGTGCTCCTAGACGAGCAGATGCCCGGCCTAAGTGGTCTGGAGACCCTTCAGAGACTCAAGGAGATACAACCCTCACTTCCTGCTGTCATGGTAACAAAGAGCGAGGAAGAGAACATTATGGAACAGGCCATCGGTCAGAAGATCGCCGACTATCTCATCAAGCCCGTGAATCCCAACCAGATCCTGCTGTCGCTCAAGAAGAATATCCATCGTCGCGCCATCGAGACCGAGGTGACACAAAGTCAATACCAACAGAGTTTCCAACAGATTGCCCTACAGATCATGGACTGTCGGACATGGCAAGACTGGGCCGACGTCTATAAACGGCTGGTACACTGGGAATTAGAACTCAGTGCCACCGATAGCGACATGACAGATATGTTGCAGATGCAGAAGGAAGAGGCCAACAACGGCTTTGCCAAGTTCATCAAGAAGAACTATCTAAACTGGGTTAACCACTCCCAACCCTCTCCCACACTCTCACCAGACATCTTCAAGACCAAAGTATTCCCGTTGCTGAACGAAGGAAAAAAGGTTTTCCTCGTTGTCCTTGACAACTTCCGTTACGACCAATGGCGGACACTTGCTCAAGAAATCAGCGGACAGTTTGATATGGAGGAGAACCTATACTTCAGTATTCTGCCCACAGCTACCCAGTATGCACGCAATGCCATCTTCAGCGGTCTGATGCCAAACAAGATTGCAGAGATGTTCCCCGACCTATGGGTGGATGAGGATGAGGAAGAAGGAAAGAACTTGAACGAGGAGCCACTTATCCGGACACAGTTCGACCGGTACAGGAGAAGAGAGTCCTTCTCGTACCATAAGGTCAACAGCTCTGCCGATGCAGACAAACTGCTTCAGCAGTTCCACCTCATTGAGAAAAATGACCTCAACGTCGTCGTCTTCAACTTCATCGACATGCTCAGTCATGCACGTACGGAATCAAAGATGGTCAGGGAACTCGCTAACAACGAAAGCGCATACAGGAGTATCACACTCTCGTGGTTCCGCCACTCGGTCATCTCCGACTTCTTCAAGCTTTTGTCTCAGACAGGCCATACCATCATTGTCACCACGGATCATGGAAGTATCCGTTGTACAAGTCCCGTCAAGATTATAGGCGATCGTAATACCAACACCAATCTGCGCTATAAGCTCGGTAAGAATCTGGCGCACGACGACAAGAGCCTCTTCGTCATCAAGAATCCCCAGGAGGCACAGTTGCCTGCACCCAACCTCTCGACGAGTTATGTCTTCGCTACAGGCGACTCGTTCTTCGCCTACCCGAACAACTATAATTACTACGTCTCCTATTATCGAGACACCTTCCAGCATGGAGGCATCTCGATGGAGGAGATGATCATACCACTCATCACCATGACAGGAAAGAAAAGATAAGAATCATATGGAAATCAAGATCAAAGACTTAGGAAACATCCAAGAAGCAGCCCGTCTGTTCATCGAGCAGATTGGCGATCACAAGGTTTTTGCCTTCTACGGTAAGATGGGAGCGGGTAAGACCACGTTCATCAAGGCTATCTGCGAGGAACTAGGCGTCAACGACGTCATCACCTCCCCCACCTTCGCCATCATCAACGAATATCGGACCTCTCCTAAAGGGAGACTCGTAGAGGCCACCATCTACCACTTCGACTTCTACCGTATCAAGAAACTGGAAGAAGTCTACGACATGGGGTATGAAGACTATTTCTACAGCGGGGCCCTCTGTTTCATCGAGTGGCCTGAGTTGATTGAAGAGCTGTTGCCCGAAGACACCGTGAAAGTCTGCATCACAGAAAACGGAGACGGGACACGCAGTATAGTCTGCTCATAACAATAATACCCTGCCGTTCTGGCAGGGTATTATTTATAAGTTCTGTTCCTGGAAGTCCAGGTCTGCCTGGACGACAAAGAACACCTCTTTCGGATCAAACGAGGAACTGACACCCTCTTCCTTTGCCTTCTTGCAGACAACGTCGGCCACGACATCCATATCGATGTCGACCTCATCGTCATTACTTTCCAGAATACCACTCGTATAATAGTAATCCACGACGGCATCCATGATAAACAGGATATCATCGTCACTGTAACGGTCCTTGAGTTCCGACGGCAGCTGCTCACGGATAAAAGCCAACTCCCTCAGGTTCTCCTCTTCGTCAAGGCGAAGTTCCTCTTCCAGACTTGCCATAACTACAACAGGGCTTTGAATTTCTCGTCAAGTTTCGCCTTCGGCTGTGCGCCTACCAACTTGTCAACAACCTCTCCGTTCTTAAAGAACAGAATCGTAGGAATATTACGGATACCGAACTCTGCTGCCAGATCCTCATTATCCTCAACATCGCACTTGCCGACAACAATCTTGCCGTCGTACTCCTTTGCCAGTTCTGCAATGATAGGTGCCACCATACGGCAAGGGCCACACCATGTTGCCCAGAAATCCACTACCAGAGGCTGGTTGCCTGCTTTCAGACTTGCAAAGTTCTCATTTGTGATTGTTACTTCCATTGTCTTTTCCTTTTTAATGAATACTATGATATCAACTCTTCTGCAAATACCATGCCACTAATTAATCTTATAGTCGAGCATCTCATGTTTCTCGATATAGTCAATCAGCGTATGTCTCACATCCACACCTTTCTCCCGACTGCGTAAGAGCACATGATTTCGTCCCTGCGAGTCGCGCAACTGAAAGAAGAGTTTGGTGCGACCAGGATTCTCACTGATAATCTCATTCAGGTCGGCCACAACGTCTTCACTCAGCATATCGGCAACTAAGGAGATCGTTATGCGATCGATGGCCTTTTCCTTGACACTCTGCAGGTACTCCACGTTCTGGATCTTCAGCTCCATCTGGGTGCTATTCTGGAAACGTGGTCGCAACTTCGCCGTCACATATACCGAAGCCCCTTCGGTAAACATACCGTTCCATTGTCCCCAGTCCCGACCGAACAGGGCTATCTCCCCGTTTCCTTCAAAGTCTTCTACGGTGACAAATCCGCAAGGCTCTCCACTCTTGGTAAACTTCTGACGGACGGCCGTTACGATACCACCAATAACGACATCCTCTCGTCCGTCAAGACTCTGTACGTCTGCCAAATCGGCACAAGTCGCATTGCAAAGATTGTCGAGAATAATCTTATACTCATCCAACGGATGGGCTGACAGGTAGATACCCACCAGATCGCGCTCTTTGTTCAGTCGTTCGATATCACTCCAACGCACATCAGACTTCGGTACAGGCGGTGTGGCAATCTCCACGCCATCGAAGCCACCGAACAACGAGTTCTGTGCCTGTGCCTTCTCCATCTGATAGGTCTGTCCGTAACGCACCAGCGTATCCAGCCACTCCTCGCCTCTCGAGTTCGTAGCGAAATAGTCCTCTCGTCGGATTCCGAAGCTGTCGAAGCCCCCACTTAGCGCCAACGACTCAAAGGCCTTACGGTTCACATTACTCATATTAACACGCTCCGCAAAGTCGAAGATCGACTTGTATGGCCCATTCTGCTCACGCTCAGAGATGATGGCCTGGGCAGCAGATTCACCCATTCCTTTGATAGCACCCAGACCAAAGCGTATCTCACCATGGTGGTTCACACCAAACTTCTCGTAACTCTCGTTGACATCCGGTCCCAGCGTGGCAATACCCATCTGCTTACACTCGTCCATCAACTTCGTTATTTCAGTAATCTGGTCACGCCGACGGCTCATGATCGCAGCCATGAACTCCGCCGGATAGTTAGCCTTCAGGTAAGCGGTCTGATAAGCCACCCATGAGTAACAAGCCGCATGCGACTTGTTGAATGCATATGAAGCGAACTTCTCCCAGTCGGCCCAGATCTTTTCAAGTATCTTCGGATCGTGCCCATTTTTCTTACCGCCCTCGATGAACTTCGGCTTCATGGCATCAACGATATCCTTTTTCTTTTTACCCATCGCCTTACGCAGAGCATCACTCTCACCTCGGGTAAAGTCAGCCAGTTGTCTGGAGAGTAGCATCACCTGCTCCTGATAGACAGTAATGCCATAGGTATCCTTCAGATATTTCTCCATACAAGGGATATCATATTTGATCTCTTCGCGACCGTTCTTACGGGCGATAAACGATGGGATATAGTCCATAGGTCCCGGACGATAAAGGGCGTTCATGGCTATCAGGTCCTCAAAGACCGTCGGATGCAGTTCACGGAGATACTTCTGCATACCGGCCGACTCAAACTGGAACGTGCCGATCGTACGGCCCTGCTGATAGAGTTCGTATGTCTTCGGATCATCGATGGGAATATTGTCAAGATCCACGTCTATGCCACGTGTACGCTTGATATTAGCACAAGCCTCCTTCAACTCCGACAGCGTCTTCAGACCGAGGAAGTCCATCTTGATCAGACCAGTCGACTCAATGACATGACCGTCGTACTGTGTACAGTTCGTCTTCACGCCTTTGAAGTCCGGGTCATCAGCTGTCGACACCGGCACATGATCACTGATCGGGTCCCGGCAGATGATGAAGCCACAGGCATGGATACCAGTACCACGCACCGTTCCCTCAAGCATCTTCGCATATTTAATCGTATTCGCCAATGCCTGGTCGTTCGACGACTCCGCCTCCTGCAATTCCCTCGTACACTTGATGGCATTGGGAAGATTCATCTTCATGCCCTCTGGCAGACGGTCAGGGATAGCCTTACAAAGTGCGTTCGTAAGTCCGAGGGGCACCTTCTCCACACGAGCCACATCCTTGATGGAATTCTTAGTGGCCATCGTTGCATAGGTGATAATATGGGCACAGTTCTCATGTCCATATTTATCCTCCACCCATTTCAGCACCCGACCACGTCCGTCATCATCGAAGTCGGTATCGATATCAGGCAGAGATATTCGGTCTGGGTTCAGGAAACGTTCGAACAGCAAGTCATATTTTAAAGGGTCTATCTTGGTAATACCCAGGCAATAAGCCACCACACTTCCTGCAGCAGACCCACGTCCTGGTCCGACCATCACTCCCAGTTCATCACGCGCAGAATTGATAAAGTCCTGCACAATCAGGAAGTAGCCAGGGAATCCCATGGTCTTCATGATATGCAGTTCGAACTTAACGCGTTCGACAACATCATCAGGAATCGGATCACCGTAGCGGCGCTTCGCACCAGCATAGGCCAACTTCGCCAGATAATCAGCTTCGAACTTGATGCGATAGATCTTATCGTATCCACCCAGTTTCTTGATTTTCTTCTCCCCCTCTTCCGGAGAAAGCTGGTTCTGACCATTCTCATCACTCGTAAACTCATCATAGAGCTGTTGTTCCGTGAATTTGGCACGCCACTCATCTTCCGTTCCGAACGACTCTGGGATTGGGAAGAACGGCATGATCGGGTCATTATCCAGACTGTAGGTCTCCACCTTGTCAAGAATCTCCAATGTGTTTGACAAGGCTTCCGGCACATCCCCGAAGATATCATTCATCTCCTGACGGGTCTTGAACCACTCCTGCTTAGAATAAAGCATACGTGTCGGGTCGTCAAGATCCTTACCGGTAGAGAGACAGAGCAGGTGGTCATGGGCCTCTGCATTCTCCTTATCCACGAAATGCGCATCATTCGTACATACCAGTTTGATGCCATATTCCCTTGCCAACTCGATGAGCACTTTGTTTGCCTGCTGTTGCAGGGGGAATGTCTCACGGTTGGCACGGATCGTCGGGTCTGTCACCTCATGTCGCTGCAACTCCAGATAATAGTCATCGCCAAAGACACGTTTATGCCACTCTATCGACTCACGGGCACCGGCGATATCGCCTTTCAGGATCTTGGCCGGCACCTCACCGGCGATACAAGCAGAACAGACAATCAAGTCCTCATGATACTTCTCCAGCTCTTTATGGTCTGTTCGCGGACGGTTATAGAAACCGTCAACCCAAGAGTTGCTCACCAGCTTGATCAGGTTCTTATAGCCACGATAGTTCTTAGCCAGCACAATCAAGTGATAGCCACCCAAGTCTTCCTTGGTCTCCTTCAGTCTCATGTCGCCGCGACGGGCCACATACATCTCACATCCGAAGATGGGTTTAAATGGTTCCAGTCCTTCCTTCTTCCTTTGCTTGTTGACGCCAACACAGATATCATGAAACTCCTTCATGCCGAACATATCACCATGATCGGTGATGGCCATGCCCTTCATGCCGTCAGCGATAGCCTTGTCGACCAGTTTCTTGATACTGGACTGTCCATCCAATATAGAATAATATGTATGTACGTGTAGATGTACGAAATCTTCCATTATTAGTAATATTGTTGCTTCTGTCCCCTCCGGAGCTTTGCAAGGACAAGGCCCCTACAGGTCGAGGACAAAGTTACGCTGAAATCCCGAGAATGCCAAAAGAAAAGCGTGAAAAGTTTGTAACTTCCGTAAAAATTACGTACCTTTGCACACAAAACAAGAAACAATCAAGATAACTAATGGGAGAAAGAATTAAGAAACTAAAGAAGATCAGAATTCACCGTGAAGGCACCAACGAGCTCACCCTGAGCGCCTTGGTTGTCATTGGAATCGCCACGGTACTCTGGTATTCTTTCAATACAACCATACCGTTCTGGATTTTCATCATCATCTTCGGTACCGCCTGGCTGATGGCACTGAATTTCTATCGTTGTCCGATACGTTATTATAACGGTGACACTGAGAAGATGGTCGTTGCCCCTGCCGACGGCAGGATCGTTGTGATTGAGGAGACAGAAGAGAACGAGTATTTCCATGACAAGCGTCTGATGATCTCCATCTTCATGAGTCCGCTAAACGTGCATGCCAACTGGTTCCCCGTCGACGGAAAGGTCAAGTTCGTTCACCATCAGAACGGCAACTACCACAAAGCCTGGCTGCCGAAGGCCAGCGAAGAAAACGAGCATGCCGACATCATGATCACGACCCCGGATGGACAGGACATCCTGGTGAGACAGATAGCCGGTGCCATGGCGCGCCGTATCGTCACCTATGCCAAAGACGGCGAGGAGTGCTATATCGACGAGCACCTGGGCTTCATCAAGCTAGGCTCACGTGTGGATGTATTCCTACCACTGGATACAGAAGTGCTCTGCCGTATGGATCAGCCCACGACAGGCGACCAGACCGTTATCGCAAAATTGAAGTAGCCAAGAGTTCAATCTTTATGTTCAATATCAAGAAGCATATACCGAACACTATTACCTGTTGCAACCTGATCTCTGGTTGCATTGCGACGTATTATGCTTTCCGAAGCGACTTTGACATAGCTCTGCTCTTTATCATCATAGGAGCGGTTTTCGATTTCTTCGACGGCATGAGTGCCCGTTTGCTGAAAGTATCCTCTCCCATCGGAAAAGAGCTCGACTCACTGGCCGACGATATCACCTTCGGTTTTGCGCCGTCGGCCGTCGTGTTCAGTTACCTTTGTGGTTTTCACATCCACTGCCCGTTCGTTCCTTTCCTAACCTTTATCATGGCGGCCTTCTCTGCCCTCCGATTGGCAAAGTTTAATCTTGACGAGCGTCAGGCATTAGGTTTCATTGGTCTGCCGACTCCCGCCAACGCCCTTTTCTGGGGATCGCTCATCGTAGCTCTTGAGCAAAAAGGGATTACTTTCTGCGGAATGGAGTGGGTAATTCTTTTGGGTGTATTGATCAGCAGCTATCTGCTTGTTGCCGAGATTCCCATGTTTGCATTGAAGTTCAAGCACTGGGGATGGAAAGGCAATGAGGTTAAATACATTTTCATTCTCTCTTGCATACCTTTGCTGTTGCTCTTTGGCATCGGAGCCTTTGCAGTTATCATCGCATGGTATGTTATTCTGTCCGTTGCTACAAAGAAAGAAAACTAAAAGCCTGGCTTTACATGCGTATTTTTTTTGCGGTTATCCTATTTGCTATTATTGCCATCGCTATCATTGTGATGGTCATCATCAATTTCGCATATAGGGGTATCAGGAAGATGAGAGAGGCGGCCGAAGACAGCTACTATATTCGCCAGAAGCGCAAGGAGCAGAAAGAGAAGAATCCCTTTGGCAACGACTATTTCAAAAGCGCCGACAGCAAGAGCCAGGGCTCTCGTACCCAGCGCCAATATACCAGTTCCGCACAATCAGGACAGTCGAAGAGCTCTGCTCAAGAAAGAACCACTACCCGTAAGACGACTACGAGCAGTGGTGTAACAATCATCGACGACCGCGAGACCGAAGAGAAGAAAAAGATCTTCGATCATAACGATGGCGAATACGTAGAGTTCGAAGAAGTCGGCGAATGACCAAGAGCCACGTAGGTTCGTGCTGATGGCCAGACGATGGCCGACTCACCATAGAGGCGCTTAATTGTGCACGAGGGTACCTATCTGTTCCCCGTTCATCACCTTCTTCAGATTACCCACAACATCCATGTTAAAGACATAGATTGGCAGGTTATTATCCTGACACATACAGATGGCTGTCAGGTCCATCACCTTCAGTCCCCGTGCCAGTACCTCCTTATAAGTAATCTCGTCAAACTTCTGGGCTGTCGGGTCCTTCTCCGGGTCAGCCGTATAGACGCCATCCACACGTGTACCCTTCAACATCACGTCGGCCTCGATCTCTATACCACGCAAGGAAGAGCCCGTATCGGTCGTAAAGTACGGAGAACCAGTACCGGCAGAGAAGATACACACATATCCGGCCTCCATCGCCTCGATGGCGTTCCATTTTGTGTAGTACTCGCCTATCGGCTCCATGCGGATAGCCGTCATCACCTTGTTCTTTACACCGATAGCCCCAAGAGCACTGCTCAGGGCCAGAGAGTTGATGACCGTGGCACACATTCCCATCTGATCACCTTTCACGCGGTCGAACCCCTTCTGTGAACCCGAAAGGCCACGGAAGATGTTACCACCACCAATGACGATACCGATCTGCACCCCCATCTCACTGATCTCCTTAATCTGCTGGGCATAGTCGCTCAGTCGTTCAGGGTCGATGCCATAGCCCTGCTGTCCCATCAGGCTCTCACCAGAGAGCTTCAGAAGGATTCTTTTAAATCTTGCCATACCTTATATAATATTTAAATCTCTGTTACACGACAAACTGCACCTGTTTGAATGCATACACCCGTCTTTTACCGTCGGTATCCCGTAATATCAGATGCCCGTCGGAGGCCACATCGACGAGGGTAGCCGAGAAGCGCCCCTTTTCATCTCTGTAAACCGCCTCTTTTCCCTTACGAAACAGTCTGCTTCGATAGGCCAGACCGCATGTCTCTCTCATGGAAGCCGTTTGAAACGAATCGAGGAACGCCCGGAGCAACTCCTCCCTGTCTGTATCCCGTCCCAAGATTTGCCTCAGCGATACCGGGTTGGGCGCATCACTCAGGAACACCTCTTGGTTCACATTCAGGCCGATGCCGATAATGCTATCCCTGATGACACCACCTTGCAAACGGTTCTCAATCAGGATACCACACAGTTTCCCGTCACCATAATAGATGTCGTTCGGCCACTTGATTTCCACCCGACGGTCAGGGAGATAGGCGTCGAGTGTCTCGCATAACGCCACCGACACGGTCTCCGATATCTGCCATTGCCGACTAATCGGAATCTGCTCTGGGTGAATCATCATGGAGAACGTCAGGTTCTTCCCCCGCACCGACTCCCAGCTGTTCGTTCCGCAGCCTTTTCCTGCTGTCTGATGCTCAGCTGCCACCACGACGACAGCACCAGGAGAGTCTGCCTCCACCATATGCCCGTTGTCACGCAGCCACCGATTGGTCGAATCCGTCTCTTCAATATGTACGACCTTGAAACCCATATTGACTGCAAAGATACGAAAATTATTCATAATACATGATTGGCAGATCATATTATTTTTCTATCTTTGCAACATGATAACAGAAGAACAACAGAAAAAAGACGAGCGTTACATGCAGATGGCGCTCGACGAGGCACAACAGGCATATGAGGCCGGTGAGATACCCATCGGTGCCGTCATCGTATGTAAGGACCGGGTGATTTCCCGAGCTCACAATCTGACAGAGACCCTCTGTGATGTCACAGCCCATGCAGAGATGCAGGCCATCACGGCCGCTGCCAACACCTTGGGTGGCAAGTATCTCACAGAGTGCACGCTCTACGTCACCGTTGAGCCCTGTACGATGTGCGCCGGTGCCATCGGCTGGGCACAGATTCCACGAATCGTTTATGGTGCCCTTGACGAGAAGCGAGGCTATCACGAATATGCCCCGAAGGCCATGCACCCCAAGGCCGAGGTCACGGGAGGTGTACTTGAAGAAGAATGTCGCAGTCTGATGCAGAGTTTCTTCAAATCAAAACGATAGACAGTTTATTATGTTAAAGATTGTATAATGCAATGCCATTGCACGGAGCGTTCCTACCTTTGTCAGTAGATAAAACTTCGAGATATTTTATACACTTAACATTTTAAATTAACAGAATTATGAAAAAGATTTTTATGAATGCGCTCTCAAACGAAGAGCTGGCAAAGATTAACGGTGGTGTCGCTCCCGACAAGGACGGTAAGACTTGCACTGAGCATGGATTGGAGAAGTTCCTTCACCCCTTCGACCCCATCGGTCCCTCTTTCCCCTTCCCTCTCAACTAAATGAGTCCATCTGATTAAAAAAATCCCCTTTCGCCTGATTGACGAAAGGGGATTTTCTTTTATTCCATATAGTCAAACTGACTTTGCCATAACTTGTAATAAGTCTCTTTTGCTTCCATCAGTTCCTGGTGAGTGCCCTCCTCTTTCAGTCTTCCGTTTTCCAAGACCACGATCTTATCCGCATGCATGACCGTACTCAGTCGGTGCGCAATGATAATAATGGTCTTATTCTCACGGGCCAGTTGAGTAACAGCCTCCTTGACATACTTCTCAGACAGAGAGTCCAGCGAAGAAGTGGCCTCATCGAAGATGATGATCTCTGGCTCCTTATAGAGCGCACGAGCGATTGCGATTCTCTGACGCTCACCACCAGAGAGCGATGCACCATGTTCACCGATCTGAGTATTGAATCCCTGGGGTAGTCCTTTGATAAAGTCCTCCAGTCCGAGCATCCGGATCAGGTCGTTCACTCTCTTGATATCTGGGTTGAAATCACCAATAGCGATATTCTCAAGAACCGTTCCCTGGAACAGTTCAATCTGCTGCGGAACCGTACCGATATGCTCACGCAGACTGTTGTTGGCGATCTGGGATATATCATAGTTGCCGATACGTATACACCCATCGTTGACAGGATAGATATGCTGCAACAGCGACATCATCGTTGTCTTGCCCGATCCACTCTCACCGACAATGGCCGTCGTCTGACCCTTCCTGAACTTTAGGCTCAGTCCCTCAAAGACATCCTTACGAGTGCCATAACGGAACGTCACATCCTCAAAAGTGATATCGTCGATCATCTCCCTCGTCAGTTCCATCTTTCCACTTTCATCCTGCTCTCTCTCCAAGTCCATGATCTGGAACAGACGGTCGGCTGCGATATTGGCATTCTGCAACTGCTGGTTAGACGTGATCAGAGACTGTAAGGGCGACAACACATAGCCAACCAGAGAGTAGAACATCATCAAGGTTCCCGGAGTGATATCCTTGCTGACCACATAGTTACTTCCGACCCACAGCACCGTGATGGTGATACCGGTAGAGACAAACGTCAGGCCTCCGCCGATCATGATACTTCCATATGCGGCCCGATAGGTATCCTTCAGCAGGCGCACGAAACGATTCTCAGTCTTAATGTTGGCGAACTCCTCCAGTCCGAAGCGTTTCACTGTGATGATGGCATTTAACGACTCCACCAGATGCGATTCCAAATCCGCACTTTTCTCCATGATCTTCCTCAGGAACTTCTTGTTCAGTTTATTGTAGATCAGGAATAAGACGGTAAACAGAGGCGCAGAGATCAAGGTAATCAAAGCCAGCTGCCAAGAATAGATGAACATGACAAAGACGGTCACGACCAATATCATCACATTGACCACCAATCCCAGGAACACATCATTAATAAAGGTACGTATCTTCACCGCATCGTTGACTCGTGAGATGATCTCACCCACCCGCATGGTGTCGAAGAACTGCTGAGGCAAGCTCAGGATATGCTTATAGTACCCCAATATCAACGAAGCATCTATCCGCTGTCCCGTCTTCAAGGCGAGGATACTTTTCATCGCACCGATAAACACCTGGAGCACCAGGATCATCAGCATGACCACACTCATCATGTTAAGCAGGTTCAAGTTCTCATCGACCAGCACATAGTCGGTGATCTTGCCGACGTATATGGAGGTAGAGAGTCCCAGAATACTGCATATCAATGCGCCAAACAGCGCCTGGATCATGACACTCCTATGAGGTGCCAGCAGACTGACGAACTTTGAGAAGTTACTTTTCGTCTCCTTACCCTGACGAAAGGTCTCGTTGGGTTCCATGATGACCAAGACACCTGTCCACATCTTCAGGAATTCCTCTTTCTTCACCTTATGCATATCACCGTCCGCCGGATCCATATACGTGATGAGCTCATCCTTCACCTTATAGATTACGACGAAATGAAGCAACTGGTTCTTCACCTGAACATGTGCGACAGCTGGCAAGGGGATCATCGTCAGTGCCTCCGGCTGGGCCCTCACGCCCTTGGCCGTGAAACCGAGTTTCTCCGCAGCCTTGATCATACCAAGGATATTCGTTCCTTTCTTATCAGTATATGCGTACTGGCGGATACGTGCCACTGGGAAGCGGAGCCCGTAATACGCACAGATAGAAGCCAATGAGGCGGCACCGCAATCCGTGATGTCCTGTTGTTTGATTTTGATATTGCTATTCATAATGTCTGCTACTGTTTGTTTAACTTGTTCTGAGTCGGGTTCACCCAATGATCTATGTTATGATAGAGGATATCGAAGAGCGACCTCTTGGTCACCACGAAATGTGCAAGTGCCGTCATGCCTTTCTTGACCCTGCCGATACGGCCAGTCGACTTCAGCGTCAGGAAATCCTTCGTCAGCTTCACCTTCACCTTATACAGATAGCCGTTGTTCTCATCGGTAATAAAGTCGGATGATATCTGAGTGACGATGCCCTCCAGCTGTCCCCATTCATTGTAGTTGAACGACTCCAACTGTACCTTCACGGGCATGCCTTCTTGTATAAAGGCGATATCCTTCGGCGCCACATATGCCTCCAGATAGAGCGTTGAGTCAGGACTGACAAAGGCCAACTGAGTCCCGGCCTGTAGGTTCAGTCCTCGATAGATACCATTAAACTGCTCGATGGTACCATTCACTGGCGAGCACACGGTAAACAGCTCCTTGTCGACCTGGTTTGACTTGATGTTTGATGTCGCCTCGTTTCTCTGGTTGTTCAAGTTGTTACGGTCTGTCTGCCATACGCTCATCTGGTTCTGCACCAATGATTTCAACTCGTTCTCCTTGTCCTGGTACTGATACAGATAACGGTTATACTCCTCCTCACTGATCAGATGCTTATCAAAAAGAGCCTTATTGCGCAGCCATTCTGCCTTATACTGATTGATGTCCGTCTGTATCTGCTCCTTCTTGGACAAGAAACTCAGATACTCCTGCTGACGGGCAGACGACTGGAATACAGGCGGTCTGCCGCCCCGTGCCAGATAAGTCAGATCGGCATACTGTTGGTTGATGTCCAACAACACATTCTCCTGCAGACCGATCCGGGTATCAGCCGAACTCGTTCGGAAACGCAGGATAGGCTGTCCTTTCACCAGATGGTCGCCCTCAGTCACAAAGACCTCATCCACAATCTCAGAGATGGGAGCCACGATCACGCTACGTTCCGCCTGCGGACGAATCACCCCCATTCCCGCTACAGAGATGTCTACATTAATAAATGGAAGAGACACCAATGCCGCTGCAACAGCCAGAACCACGACGATGTAGATATAATGCGACTTGGTCTTGTGCTGATACAGATAATTCTCCAGACTATCCTCAATCCATCCTTGAGGTAATATTTGATTGTTCTCCATAACCTTTATAAAAATCTTCTTCTTCCGTCAACATTCACTGTTATCTCAAAATCGAAGCCATCATAATAGTAATATGTGCCGCGAGTGCGGTCATATTTCACCTGGGCCCCTATATCATTGAAGAACTCCAGCAGATTAAATAACTGTCTACGGCTAATACGTAACTTACTCGCGAACTCGTCTGGCGTGCCAGTAGCCCGGTGTTTAATAAGGTAATTGATCCGGTTTAATCTTTCGATTTCATTAAATAATACCATAATGGGTCTAGTTTTTAGGTTTATTCTTTACTAAATTTGGTAATCTTTGCCACAAAATTATAGGATGTGTCTCTCAATCACAAAAAAATCGCATTGCAAAGCCATTTCCGATTTTACATAACATTTCATCAGATAAAAACACGCATTTCAATCAATTGCGCAACTCGCAACGCCATTGCAGTGACACCTTGCAGCGTGTTCGCAACCATTCCGCCCATCAAATGACACATCAGACAAAACAAATTTTCTAAAATGCTATAGAATTGCACGGAATTTTATACAGCCCGCCAAACAACATGAGGGGGGATCTTATGGTGAAAGAGATAGGGTCTATGACTGTAAGAGATAATCTCCACGAGAGAAAGAGATAATCCCTATAGGGGGTAAAGTCCTATCTCTTTCTCTGTAAAGTGCCATTCCTTTCACCCATAAACCCTATCTCTTTCACCATAAGATCCCCACCCCCACTCACAGGCCCCAAACGCCGCAGAGAGCGGTCCCTAAGCTTGTCGCGCTCGAGCTCTGCTCGCTTGGCTTGTCCAAGAAGGGCCAAACCCACAATATATGTTAATTTTCGTAAAGTGCAAGGAATGTGCACTTTACAGTAATATCTTTGTCAATGTAATAAGTTCCGGAACTGATTACAACAAGTATTGTCTAACTAAAATTAAAAACCGAAATGAAGAATTACAACAATGCCTATATGGCAGAACTTACAGAGCAAGAGATGATGGAGAACAATGGTGGCATTTGGGAGTTTATCGTAGGAGCTATCATTGGCGGAATGATCTACGACGTAGTATGTCATCCAAGAGAGACATTGGATTCATTCAATGCCGGACGCGACATGGCTAACGAAATGTGGAACAAATAAAACTATAAAATTATGGAAAAGTATATTCTTGAATTATCAGGATCAGAACAAGAGATTATTTCTGGTGGTACACGCTTGCCTGGAAACATCTGGGAATTGCTCGGCTTCCTATGGCAGTCCCAGTATAACGGATTTGAGGCAAACGACTTTGCTCCTGCCGTAATGCCATACAAATAAAACTACTAACTGATTTTAAGTGGGGGCACACTTCTATAGCAAGTGCCCCCACTTTGTTTTTCTGCAAGTTTACCCGATTTCTGCTACACGATAACTACCAAACAGAAGATAATCCATTAAATATGAAATCGGCTAACCGTAGGAAAATACGGTTAGCCGATTTATGGAGGCAATATGCCTTTTATCCTTATATTAAGGATTCCTTGCTAAGATTACTTCGCACGTCCGTTACGATATCCCTCCATGAATGCATCAGCAGTCTCTTCACCACTCAAAATGAGATCCGTTGCGACAGCAGCTGCGAGAATCTCAAGACCCTTGACAATTAGAGGCACCCATACAATACCACCATTGTTCTCCACCAACTCTTGCTCTGTAAGTTCTGCCATATAGGCATTGTTGTAATTCTTCATCTTCATTATATTTTAGTTAATAATATTAGAAATGTATCTTTGCAAATCTGCGAATCCAAAATCCGATTAATCACAATATACACCGTTTGCGATGTCTTCCTCCATTCCTTTTTGCTTTGCAGTCACCCATTGGCCAACACAATCACCAATAAAAACAACGATTTCTCGTACGATCGGATAGAGACCACCATCAATACTCTTCAATTCTTCATTTGATAAAAGTTCCATTTTAAAATAGTTATTAAGTTTGACATTAGTTATTGTAATCAGTCCTATAACTTCTTACATATGCAAAAGTACGGGTACTCCGTGCACAATCATTTCACTTTACATTCTTTAACCTCACTTTCTTCAAAATAAATGTATATCATAGCATATAAAAGAAATCTTCTAAAGAAATCTGCCACAAGAACAATTACTTCACCCATACCTCTGGCTATCACAACAAAAAAAAAAGGAGGCTACAACAAAGATGCTGTAAGCCTCCTCTTCATTTTCAGAATACAGGATTGGTACGATCTACACCTGGGGTTTACCGTCACTGTTAATAGCCTTCCAGAGATCCTTTGCAATTTTCCAAAGAGCTTCTGTAAGAGGACTTCCTCCCTCAACACTCCGCATTTCTGCTGATGTCATTTCTACGAATAATTCCTTTTTCATTTTTAATTCAATTTAGTTCAACAATATAACTTTTTTCATGCAATCCGTTTATAAACATCTTGCGATAGCGAAGATAGGATCATTCCGTGCAACCTAATTGCACTTTACAAACATTAACAAAAGAAGGCCGCTATTTCTATAGCGACCTTCTTCCTATCATGATATTCTCTATTACTTACTCGTAGAATCCAGTGTAGCGCTGACCCGAAATACGATACTTCAAGCCATTATCATCGTCACTAAATACGATATCGAATACAATACTATCGTTAGGCATTCCATGAAGGTTCTTGGCAGCACCCTCCAGGACCTTTCCGTCAGTGACAATTGCCGTTCCAGAACCAGCTGCGTCGTAATTCTGCTCTCCACAAGAGAATGTACGAGCATCATAGTTGACATCAACCTTCATCTTAAATTTCCAGAATTTGTTGTTGTCATCAAGCCACATCTTATCAGAACTGTTGTCGGCAGTGTTATAGGTCATCATGGTGACGGTTCCTATTCCATAAGGATCCTCATACAAGACATTGCCATTCTCGTCAACCGCATCGATGACAACATTCCAACGTCCAGCCATCTTCTCCACGTTTGTTCCACCAGGTTCCTCATCGGTCTCAGTGTCACAACTGACAAAACCGAAAGAAAGGGCGATGGCCATGAATGCGAATGAAATATATTTTCTCATATTCTTTCTATTATTTTAATGTTAATACTACATTGAAGTCCATACCTGCATAAACCACGCAGTAAGAGATAGTATTGGTAGCTGGGTTGAACTGACCACCCTTAAAGGCATCATAGGCATCACCCCATCCAACAACATTTCCTCCACCTACCATATCAACGGTATTATCGGCATTGACCTTCAAGAAGCCTTTCATTGAATAGCGGCTTCCATATCCGGCACGCTGTTCATAGTAACCACCCATGAGGTCTTCTACCCAATACAGTCCATTACCATCAGTCAGCATCTCAATATCGAAACCAGACCAATTGACAATAGCACCCGCTGCAGTCTTACGGAAAGAGCCTTCAGATACAGCACCAGTTAGAGCCGTACCAACATATACGGTACGTGAAGCGGAAACAGAGAAGCCATCGCTGTTTGTTGCTGTATAGACTACAGTATATGGGCCAATCTTTGAAGTATTTACGGGGTTATCAACAACAACCTTATCTGATGCATCCTCACCAGCAAGTTCTGCAGAACATCCCGCGTCGGTATATGTAGAATTAGCGTCTACATACACGACATCATCACCATTGACAGACAGCGTAAAGTAATTGGTTACCCTTGTATCAGTATGCTGATCAGTATCATCACATGACACAAGACCTAAGGAAGCCGTGAAGAACAGCAGTCCATATAAAAATATCTTTTTCATATTGCTTTTCTGATTAAAATATTATTTCACATCCCAGAATACCTTATCGGTAATCTGACGGGCTGTTGCAGGCGTATTTACATTATATTTACGAGAGTTGCTTGAATAAGGCATACTCATAGCAATATTGTTACCTCCCTTTTTGTTTACAGCAGGACAAATCAAATCACCAGGTGTATAGAGTGCGGGATTTGCATTAATCTGAGCAGCAGAAGCAGTAGAGAGAGCAGGAACATCGGTACGACGAATCTCTGACCAAGCCTCCATGTGATCATGCATAAACAAGGCGGTCCACTTCTGCATATAAACGAGTTTCAGTTTATCTGCAGCATTGTCCCAACTACCAGCAGCAGCCAGGAAACCTTCTGCACCACTAACACCACGCAGGGCGAAATCTGCCTCGACGCCAGCCTCATAAGCAGCCTTGGCAGCAGAAGCATTGTTATTGAAACGCATCTGAGCCTCGGCAATGAGGAACTGCAGTTCGCTCTGGGTGAAAAGATAAATTGGCATATCATGAGCGATATCGTAGTTAATCGTGCTCACATCCTTATTCTTATATGATGTACCAACAATTCCAGGATCCTGCTTTGATCCAGGGAACTGGCCAACAAATGTATTATCGCTCGTACGTGCCTTGATCGCATAGGATAGGCGCGGGTCAGCCATGCTCTTCATATAACTGACAATAGGATAGGCAGCACAGTGATTGTTGGACAGACTGAATACCGACTGACACCAAGGATTGTACTGTCCCTCTTTATCCGTGAACACATCCCATGCCACATTACCTGAGAAGAAATTGTTGGCAGCCAAAAGAGCAGTCACCTTTGCGGTATACTCACTCTGACCGCCATCAATCAGACGGAGATACATACGCAGACGAAGTGCATTTGCATATCCCTTCCACTGACTCAAGTTCTTATTAAGCAACGGATCGGTCATTGTCACAATATCACCGGTGAGTGCAGCCTCGGCAGCATCAAGCTCTGCCAACACGCCCTCATAAACGGTCTTACCATCATCATACTTTGGCGATGAATTGGCACCACCCTGCAGAGCCTCAGAATATGGAGTCTCACTAGTATTGTCTACCAACAGCTGGAAAGCCTGAGTGCGCATGACCTGGCATGCAAACAGATTGGCAGTATTGGTTGTCTTCGTCTTGATATCCTCAATATCCATCAAAGCACCAGCATAGATATTGTTGTAGCAACGATTAAACACATCCTTAGACTCATCAATATTCAGCTCGGCTATATCATTATACTGGTTAGCCTCAGGCATCTGCTCGAAATACTGAGCAAAGAAACCACCATAGTTGAACATCTGGTCACCAGAGGCATCAGCAATAGCACTGATTACTGCCGGGAATTGCAACTCTGGGCTGATATCAGCACCAGTAGGGTAGTTCGGGTTTTGGTTGATGTCCAGATCACAACTGGAAAGCATCATCAAGCCCGCAGCAGCTAATAAATATATCTTTTTCATACTGTAATTACCTTTCTTTTAGAATTTAACGTTGACGTTGAAACCAAACTTACGAGAGCTCGGGTTTGAACTGTACTCACCGAAGCTACCCTCCAAGTCGTTACCGAATGAAGAAGCCTCAGGATCGATAAACGTGTTACTTGAAGGCGTCCACATCAGCAGGTTGTTACCAAAGATAGAGAAACGTACGCCAGTCAACGGTGTCTTAGCAAGCCATTTAGAAGGAACATTCCAACCAAAGACTACCTGACGCAACTTAACGTATGACTTGCTGATAAGAGAAGCAGAACCCATAGCTGCAGCGCCGTTGTCCCAATAGTTATAAAGTGTTGTACCATAGAGAGCAATGGTATTCTCTGAATAAGTACCATCACCATTATCTATAACAGAGTTAGGAACAATGAACGGATTACGGTCATTGTAGGTTGTCTGCATAGCATTACCAGTAAAGTATGTGATTTCTTGCGTACGAGAGAACATGAGACCACCCTGGCGGATATCGAAATCGAATGACAGTGTAAAGTCCTTATATCTCAAAGAGTTTCCGATACCCATCATATAATCATAATTGATGGATCCGATCTTCACCAACTTATCGGAATTCTGAGGCAGGCCGTTCTTATCGACGATAATCTGGCCTGCATCGTTTGTCTTTGCGACATATGCCTCGAACACACCCATCTCATCGCCTTCAATAGCGTAGAGTCCGGTGCCACCAGAGAAACCATAGATTGATGCACGACCATTCATTTCCTCTGGCAACTTGATGACCTTGTTGTCGTTCTTGGTGTAGTTCCAAGTGAGGCTCCACTCAAAATCCTTTGTGCGGACAGGAACCACCGTAACGAGCAACTCTACACCACGGTTACGGATCTTACCAAGGTTCACATTCTGTGCAGTGTATCCAGAAGCAGCATCTGTACTCAATTGTGTAATCTGCTTGTCTGAGTTACGATTATAATAGGTAGCATCAACAGAGATACGGTTCTTGAAGAATGCCAACTGGACACCGACCTCAGTCTCCGTAGTCATCTCAGGACTCAGCGTATTGCTACCCAATACATTACCCACAGTATACGCATTTGTACTAGTCTTAGTGAATGGGAACTTGCTTTCAGCCCAACCAGAAGAGTCGAAGTTACCCTGGATGTAGTATGGATCGGTCATATAAACACTAGCATCATTACCTGTCTTACCCCAAGCAAGACGAAGCTTACCGAATGACAGCCATGGTGTCTTCTCCTTCAGCAGTTCCGAGAACAGGTAGCTGACAGTCACACCAGGATAGAAGAACGAACGGTTCTCCTTCGGCAGAGTAGACGACCAGTCGTTACGTGCTGTCAATGTCAAATACAGCTGATTCTTCCAAGCCACCTCAGCCTGTGCATAAACACCGTAGAGACGACGTTTCCACTGATACTCTTCGACTGTAGGAATCCCCGCAGAGTTCGTAATATTATAATAGGTAGGAATCGTGAGATTAGTTGTCTCAGTAAACATATGTGAATACTGGCGCTCATTACCGTTGAAACCAACCACAGCATTGATATTGAAATCGTTAATAGGCATATCGAATGTCAACATCACATCCTGGTTGATCTCACGACGACGTGTAGTTTTTCTTGATGTCTTACCGGTCTGTTTGTTATGAAATTCAGACTCCCAGTTAGGTGTATTGGGGAAAAGAGATTCATAGTTGGGAATACCAATATGGTGATGGGCTGTCGAGGTATCCAATCCGACACGATAGGTCAACTTGAACCATTTCAAGAAATCGTAGTCCATCTGGAACTTACCATAGAAACGCTCACTCTCATTCTCATTCAAATGATTGTTGAGGATATAGTAGGGGTTCATCACGCTATAAGGCGTATAGTAGTAACCCGGTGTGTTGAAAGGATTATCCAAATCCTTCAGTTCAACAATAGCGATATCACGCGGAGTCTGCATGATAGAATTATACATATTCTCGAAGCCCTGACCTGTCTGCACGAAGTTGTTCTTCTGATAAGCATAATTCAATGAAGAACTGAAAGTCAAAGCCTTAACCTTGTGAGTTCCTCGAGCCGAGAACGTGTACTTCTGGTAGCTATCAGCATCAGTTGGAATGATACCATCATCCTTGATCTGTGAGAAAGATACGAAGTAATCGCTCTTATCGGTAGCACCGTTGAACGACAAGCTATTAGAATAACGGAAACCTGTGTCGAAGAAGTCCTTCATATTATCCTCGATAGGCAGATAAGACTTAATCTGCTGAGAGTTGTTGTACACAGTACCGTATTTCAGTGTAGAGCCATCAAAACGAGGACCCCATGAGCCGTTCTCATCATCGGTCTTATCACCGTTCCAACCCATACCGAACTCGTTCTGCATCTGCGGCAGACGCATCACCTGCTCCCACTGCAGACCACCGTTATATTCAATACCAAGGCCTTTCTCCTGCTTTTTACCACTCTTAGTAGTAATCAAGATCACACCATTGGCAGCACGGCTACCGTAAAGAGCTGTAGCAGCAGCACCTTTCAGAATCGTCATGTTCTCGACATCATCGGGGTTCACAGCATTTGCACCGTTACCAAAGTCATAACCACTATTAAGACCGTCAGTACTGTAAACTGCAGAGTTGTTCATAGGAACTCCATCGATCACATAAAGCGGCTGGTTAGTTCCACTCAAAGAACTGATACCACGGATGATAACCGAGTTAGAAGAACCTGGGTCACTAGCAGATGAACTAATCTGGACACCAGCAACCTTACCCTGCAAGCTCGACATGATGTCTGCAGTACGAGCTGCAGCGATCTTATCACCATCCACTGCAGTGGCCGAATAACCCAGTGCCTTAGCAGAGCGCTTGATACCCATAGCGGTAACAACTACGTCCTGCAGCACCTGAGAATCAGATGCCAAGAACACACGCATGCCGTTCTTCGCAGCCACCGTCTTACTCTGATAACCCAGATAAGAAATGGTGAGCTGGTTCTTACCCTCAGGTAAGGTCAGCGAGAAGCGACCGTTCACGTCAGTCAACATACCAGTACTTGTACCGTCAACCTTGACAGCCGCACCGATAATCGGCTGACCGTCTTCCTGTGAGAGTACTGTACCAGAAACCTTTGTTTGAGCCAGCATACTTCCTGCACAGAGGAAGAAACCGACCAAAAACATCGTTAGTCTTTCTTTCATAAATTCTCTCTCTTTTGTTGTTAATTAATATAATAATGTGTAATTTAATTCCTTTTTGGTATCACTCCCAAGGCGGAGTTAGTTTCCGTCAGAGGCTTTTCCCATGCTTTAAGATGCAAAATTAATGCATAAGTTTCTAAAAAACGAATAATTTTATAAAAAAGATACAATTTTAATTCAAAAATTAACGCATTTTGCGTTTTGGCTTGATTTACGTCAATACGAAAGGGAAAAAGACGTTTTAATTATCAATTTGACACTTTTTACCGCCCTCTGCATCACAAGTCAAAAGGAGCGTACAGAGGGTATCGTCAGCAAATAAAAAAGTACGGCCTTCGCTTGAGACGAAGACCGCACTTAGTTATGTTAAAGAAAACGAATTTACATCACTTCACCAGCACCACAAGGTACTTGCTCGTCGACCAGAACAACTGCGGATCGGTAATACGGAGCACATACTGCTTGTTGGCATCCTGCTGCAGGGTGTACGAGCTCGACGGATGAGATGTCATCATCTTGGCCGACTTACTGTACAACTTAATCTCCTTGTCGATGCGGATGTCGATCTTCGTGAAGTAGTCCTTATTGAAGTTCGACTGCAGCACACGGCCATCGACGAGAATCTTCTGTTCCTTCAGCTCATCCTTCGTTCCGAAGACGAACCAGGCGGTGTTCAACTGCTTGTCCTGCATACTGATAGTCTGAGCCTTCTGAGAGGTTTCTTCCTTCAACGAACTGACATTATCGTTCAGGTCGGCCACACGCTCATCGAGTTCTGCGATATGAATATCCTTCTTGTCGAGCTCCTCGCGCAAAGCCTGGAGCTGCTGTTCCTTGACCTCCAACTGCTCTGTCAGGTTATCAATGATCTTCTTCAGCTGTCCTCCCTTAACAGTACTCTCACGCACCTGCTGCTTCAGTTTATTGATCAGTTCCTTATTCTGCTTCATCACCGACTGAATGAACTGGAAGTTCTCCTTGATGCGCTGTGTGGTGTTTGTACCCTCACCCTGCTTGGCAAGTGTCACTCGATTCTGAGCCTCGGTTATCTCACGGAAGCCCTCCTCGATATCACTGAGGGTCGTCATCATGTCATTGATCTCGTTATCCTTCTGAGCAATGATCTGGTTCAACGAGTCGCGCTGCTGCTGAGCGGCGAGACTGGCCTTTCTGGCACTCTCCTGATTACAACTTGTAATGGCCAATGCGCTGATGGCTAAGATAAATAGTTTTTTCATAATTATTGAGTTTTGGAATTCAGTTCTTTTTGATTACAACCTGCCAGGATGATGACAATCTCACCCTTCGGCTCCTTTTCCTTAAAATGAGCGACCACTTCACTCAGCGTTCCGCGAACACTCTCCTCATGTACCTTTGATATCTCCCGGCAGACACTCACCTGTCGATCGGCACCATAGACCTCGGCAAACTGCTCCAGTGTTTTCACCAAACGGTAGGGTGACTCGTAGAAGATCATCGTACGCTCCTCGCCCTTCAGCGACTCCAACTTAGTCTTACGCCCCTTCTTCTGCGGCAGGAATCCCTCAAAGGCAAAACGGTCGCATGGCAGACCGCTCGACACCAGGGCTGGCACAAAGGCCGTGGCTCCTGGCAGGCACTGCACCTCGACACCGGCTCTTACCGCCTCACGAACGAGAAAGAAACCAGGATCGCTGATGCCCGGTGTACCGGCATCGCTGATCAGCGCCACATTCTCACCACCCAGCAGACGATCGACAATGACAGCCGACGTGCCATGCTCATTAAACTTATGGTGCGACTGCAGGGAGTTATGGATATCATAATGCTTCAGCAGGATGCCCGAGGTTCGGGTATCTTCCGCCAGCACGAGGTCAACTTCCCTCAAGATACGGACGGCACGGAACGTCATGTCCTCCATATTGCCCACTGGGGTTGGAACGATATACAATATGCCCATAACGAGGGCAAATATAATTCAATTTATCAGAATAGACAAAAAAAGCGGTGAAATCTTTGCAATTTTTAAAATGATTTGGTAATTTTGCCAACATTATGACAGAAATTATGATTGGAGAGGCACATCGCCCAGGGAGGATCGAAGTGGTGTGCGGCTCAATGTTCTCGGGCAAGACGGAAGAACTGATCCGTCGCCTTCGCCGTGCTAAGTTCGCCCGACAGAAGGTGGAGATCTTCAAACCGGCTATCGATGTAAGATATTCCGAAGAGGAGGTCGTCAGCCACGACCAGTCGCATATCCCTTCCACCCCCATCGACTCCTCGGCGAGCATTCTGTTGCTCTCGTCCGACTGCGACGTGGTCGGTATCGACGAGGCACAGTTTTTCGACATGGGTCTTCCCGACGTGTGCAACGAACTGGCCAACCGGGGCATCCGCGTCATCGTGGCCGGCCTCGACATGGACTATAAAGGCATCCCTTTCGGGCCGATGCCTGCCCTCTGCGCCATCGCTGACGACGTGACCAAGGTGCATGCCATCTGTGTGCGCTGCGGTAACCTTGCCTACGTGAGCCACCGTACTGTGGAGGGGTCCCAACGTGTGCTCCTTGGTGAGACGCAGGAATACGAGCCGCTCTGCAGAGAGTGTTATCAGAAAGCAATACAAGAAGAGAAATGAGAGAAAAAAACATCACCCTCGACCGTCTTGTGCGTTGGATCGGAGGCGGCCTGCTGGTAGTCGTCGTACTGCTGTTCATCGATTACCTCAGTAGTGTATTACTGCCCTTCGTCGTGGCCTGGCTTTTCGCCTACCTCTTGTATCCCATGGTGAAGTTCGTGCAATACCGTCTCCATGTACCAGGACGGGCCTTGAGTATCTTGGTGTCTATGATTGTGGTCATCGCAGTCATCTCAGGCATCATCTACCTGATCATTCCACCGATGATCGAGCAGTTCCAGAAGCTAGGATCTCTGGCTTCCGACTATATCCAGAAGTCGGCCAACATCAGGGATATACCTGGAGCTATTCAACAATGGATACAGAACAACCAGCGCGATATCGAGCGGTTCTTCCGTAGCGGCACCTTCACGGAGAGCATCAAGACCGTTATGCCCGGACTTTTCACCGTTCTCGGTGAGACCGCGAGTATCATCATCAGTATCATCGCTTCATTCATCACCTTATTATATATGTTCTTCATTCTGCTCGACTACGAATACTTGACCAACAACTGGATCAAGATCTTCCCGAAGAAGAACAGGCCCTTCTGGCAAGAGCTGATGAACGGCGTTGAGCGCGAACTTAACAACTATATCCGCGGACAGGGGCTTGTTGCCCTGATCATGGGCGTACTCTTCTGTATCGGGTTCACCATCATCGACTTCCCCATGGCCATCGGTCTCGGCATTTTAATTGGCATCATGGACCTCGTGCCCTATCTGCATACGCTGGCCCTGATACCGACCGTTCTGCTTGCCCTGCTGAAATCGGCCGATACCGGTCAGAACTTCTGGTTCATCCTCGCCACGGCCCTGGCTGTCTTCATTGTCGTCCAACTCATCTGCGACCTGATCGTCACACCGAAAATCATGGGTAAGGCCATGCGCCTCAACCCCGCCATCCTACTGCTTAGTCTCTCGGTATGGGGTGCCTTGCTCGGTTTTATCGGTCTTATTATCGCGCTACCGCTCACCACCCTGCTCATCACCTACTACCAGCAATACGTCACGAAAGAGAAGGAAAATGATCTGGTAGAAGAAAAATCCTCCGAATAAATTTGGCAGATTAAAAAAAACATCGTACCTTTGCACGCGATTTTGAAAAAAATCACCCATAAGAGGTCGACTCGTTAGCTCAGTTGGTAGAGCACAACACTTTTAATGTTGGGGTCTTGGGTTCGAGCCCCAAACGAGTCACAAGAAGAAAGAGGTCTCCCGACTTCTTTCTTCTTTTTTAACATTATTTAATTAGAATGATCGTACTCTATTACAAATATCTTCATATATTTGCATAATCAATCTTTAACACAAACTAACAATTACGATTATGAAGACAAATAAAGCAAAGCACGATGCATACAAGAAACCTGCAATGCGGGTTATCCCAATGAGAGAGAACCTGCAATTACTAGCAGTTAGCAATTATGACGGAGCAGAGACTGACTAAACAACAAGAACAAAAGTAAGGGGTACAAACCGAATGGTCAGCACCCCTTGTCTTTTTTAACTATACCAGATGGATGTCTCCATCTCTGGCGCATACCTGTCTACTTGCCGGGAATCATTCTTCACCTTTTCCTCGTTTTGTTCGTTCTTAGTCGACATAAGCACATACAATTAAATAGTTAGCTCACGGCAAATATAGGAATTATTCCGGAAGAATATCCTCAGCAAACGCCTTTTAATACTTATTTAACATTTAGTTCTTCTTCTTCGAAGAGAACACGAGGGGTGTTGTCTCACGGAGATATGTCGTTGTTTTCCCATCCTCATAGACAGCACCGACAAGTAACTGCATCTCCATAATGGTCTTCTGATAGTCGTATGCTCCAAACGAATAAGGGGAGTTCACATAGAAAGCCACACTTACCTTGTGTTCCGCTCCACCGTAGTTCAGCGTATAATTCAGGGTCATCGGGTTGACAAGGAACTGTATCGGGGAGTTGCTGATAAATCCATAATAGCACGTCAAGGTCTGAGGATCTGCCTTTGCAAGCGCTTCCTTCATGTTTGTATTAGTAACTACGTCTGCTATCAATTTAGCAGGGAACTTGTCGACAGTGATAGTACTGTCATTGATAACCGACCATGAGGTGGCCACTGAATCGACACCATTCTGTGAGGTTGCCGCGTTTTTCACGGAGAAGACCAGATGACCGGTATAGTTTCCTTTAATCATCTGATAGCACTGGGCTACTTGTTCCTTGGTTAGAGGTACGATTTTCTCATTATCATCATCGTCATTGATACATGAGGTGACACACAAAGCGGTCAGACCGCAAAAAAGAACACTTAAAAATTTCGTTGCTTTCATTTCTATTAATTGTTTATTATCTGTTTCTATTATTATTGGAACTGCCAATGTAGATAAATCTTGCACCACCGAGGGAGGACTTAACTTTCTTTAACCTACTTAACCTTCGGCTTCAATTCATCCGGCGACTCGTTTGTAAACATATTCACCTGCGGTCCTTGTTTTGTGAACAGGTCTGTGATGACCTGTGGATGAAGCACGGTCGACGGGTGGAAATCATCGCTCTCCATATAGGAAAGGATCGCCCGGCGCATCTGCCTTGCCACGACACGGTGCTCCAGGTCGGAGGAGACGTCCATGGTGGTCATCAACAGTTTGCCTTTCAGGACGCTAGCCTCGACCAGCATGCCCAGTTTACGACTGACGTGCCAGGTATCGATAGGTTGTATCGGTGACTGGTAGTCCTTCGGGAACTCCATGAGATTCATCACCTGTGCCTTGTTCAGCAGCTCCCACCAGTTCAAGTTGCCCCAATCGTCGGTGGGGAAGTCGTACTTGAAGAGTGGATGCGTCTTATCGATATAGGCTCCCGTGGTATGGGGCGGACGCATCTTAAACCACGAGGTATTCCAGAATACCGGAAGATAGTGCTGTACCACATCACTGCCGAGGCGAACCTTCCCTGCCGCCGTCAACAGCACTTTGCCACCTTTCTCCAGAACCTGCAGAGCCTCGGCATCAAGGGTATCAGCGATATGAATCTGCGTGGCGGCAGACTGCCCGTCGGACGATTCGTTCGGATAGACCCAAAAATCCCAGTGATTCGTCAGCTCCCCTGCCATGGTCACATGAAGCGTCAGTTTACTTGGTCGCGAGATGCTGTCAAGGGGGAAGCGTACAGTTCCGATGGGAATATTTTTCCCTAACGGCAGATCCTTTAAGGACAACACGCCACCGGCATACACCTTCATACTATCGTCATAGATATAATAGGAGGTACGCACATTCATAATATCACCATACACGGCATTATAAGCCTCGATGGGCACCACCAGTGTGTCGGCCGTCGTATAGACGAACTTCGGGAACCGAGCCAAGGCGACGACAGGCGAGCAGAACTCACGCCACTCATCTGCCGTCGTATAGCCCTTCTCCTGCCAATGCACATTGAGCACACCCTCTAGAGCGGTACCTTGTCCGCTATAGTCGTTCAGTCCCAGGAGTTGAAAACCGGCATAGTCACGAGTACGCAAATTCCTTTCAATCTCATATTTATAACAGAGTGTCTGCAACTTACCACTGGCCATCAGGAATTTCTCAGCCTGCGATGCCATGCCGTGATCACGCAACAAGTCTCGGAAAATCTCAAAGTTTCGGGCCTTGTAAACACCCGTATATTGCGGGATTTCCTTGAAATCTGGGAAGGCGCACCACTGTCCCTGTTCATGGGCAATGACAGGGGTGTTATTATCGGTCGTGTCCCGATAGTTCCTCGGACGTAGAATCTGGTCGTAATAATCGTCATCGGCATGAGGAGCATTGCGGTCCCAGTCCAGCCCTCTGGCACCGCCCTTCACATGATACTCAGAACCATCGTCCCATGCCCAGCCGCCACCGACCGACGCTCCACAGTAGAGTCTTGTCGGGTCGTATCGTTTCATCTCCCTCACCCAGTCATTGCAATAGGCCACCCAGTCGCCGGCGGGCTCATTACCTGCCGCCATCATCACGAACGACGGATGATGTCCATAGGTATCAACGATGCGTTTCGACTCATCTAAAAGATACTGGTCGATTACCTGCCCTCTCCGAAGTTTCACGCCATGATTCGGCCACGACGGTCCCTCCGGCTGAAGATAGATGCCCAATTTATCCGCAGCGACAAAGGCTGCCTCCGGCGGACAATAGGAATGAAAACGTACATGATTCAGACCATACTCCTTGACCTTCGCAAGAATTCTGGTCCACGACTCCTCGTCTGTGGGCGGATAACCCGTCTCCGGGAAACAGCAGTTCTCTACGGTTCCACGCAGGAACAGAGGCCGACCGTTGATATACAACAGTCGCCCCTCGGCCTTGATTTCACGCATGCCGAAAGTGGTCTCATAATAATCGTCACCGACGCCTATGCCTATACGGTATAGCTGAGGATGGAACTCATCCCACAGAGCCACCTCTGTTCCGACGGGCACATCTACCGACATGGTCTTGCCCCTCAGGTCGTAACTCATCATAAAGGTATAGGCACTCTCTTTGTTCTCCTGCTGGACAGTCACTTCCATCACATCAAACGTATAGAGCGGATTTACCTCACCTCCAAGTACAACATTCAGATTGACATACCCCTTGAAAGGAAAAGGTGTGATCCTAACCTGCTTGATATAGAGTTTCCGAGACTGTGCCCGAAGTTCCATACGCCCTGTGATTCCGTTCCAGTTGCCTTGTGTATGGTCTGTGACGCTATGTGAGTCCTGACCGACTCCCACTTTCTCTATTCCATTGTATACACAGACCTCGATCGTATTCCGCATGCCTGGCTTGATCAGGTCAGACACATCATACTGATGGGGTGTGGAGAGCGACAGCTGATGTCCCACATTCTGACCGTTGACAAAGACTGTCGTCTCTATATGCGGCCGCTCCAGAAACAGTGTAATATGCTGTCGTTCCCATGACTGGGGGACGTAGATTTCTTTCTTATACCATGCCTTTCCTACATAGTGGCGTTCTGGGGTGAGAAAGAAAGGGAACTTCATCTGACCTTCCACCCGATATTTCTCCATATAGGGGTTGAAATAGTAGGACGAGTCGTAGAGCGAGCCTGTCCATCTGGTGTCGACCGTCACAGGATCACCTTTCCCGTTAGTCAACATCGAGCCGGGCAGCATCACATAGTCATCATATCTAGCAGTATCACCTACGGAGAAGTCCCACGAGCCCGTCAGGTCAAGCGTCTGCTGAGCCTGAGAGAGCAGGCTGCAGAAGGCACACAAAAAAAGAAAAGCCTTTCTCATCTTGTTTTATTGGTTAGTCTTCATGAACCCCACGACATAGCTGTAGGATCTGGATTGCAAAGATAGCCAAAAGATATTAGTAGGCAAAAGAAGGGGTGTTAATGTGAGTTAAAGAATCCCGGAAAAACGAGTTGCTTTTCCGGGATTCCTGTTATACAATCAGACGACCTCAATGCCTAGCTTCTCGCAGAGGCCAAGACTCATCTCCTTTAACTTAAACTTCTGAATCTTACCAGAACCCGTCAGGGGGAACTGATCAATAAAGAACACGTACTTCGGGATTTTGTAACGGGCAATCTTACCACGACAGAACAACTGCACATCCTCTGGAGTCATCGTCACGCCCTCTTCAAGGATAATAAAGGCCCCGACAGCCTCACCGTATTTCTTCGAAGGCACTGCAGCTACCTGTACATCGCGGATGCCAGGCATATGATAGAGGAACTCCTCAATCTCACGCGGATAGATATTCTCACCACCACGGATGATCATATCCTTGATTCGACCAGTAATCTTATAGAATCCTTGCTCATCCTTCACGCCCAAATCACCTGAGTGCAGATAACCGTTCTTGTCGATCACCTCAGCAGCGGCTGTAGGATTCTTATCGTAACCCTTAATCACGTTAAATCCTTTACAGCACATCTCACCCTGAACACCA
>JAEEGL013513242.1_pt1 | contig 56192 bp, 41 predicted proteins | sample 9134231 | NCBI WGS metagenome assembly JAEEGL01 (sample SAMN16246548, study PRJNA631951) | gut metagenome | biome: gut microbiome; feature: rumen; material: fiber-attached | host: Bos | place: Iran: Karaj | collected 2018-10
ACGCGGGCCCTCGCCTTATACATGCTGCCGTATTCGTAAACGGACCGGCCCATGTTCGAGCCGCAGCCCGTTCCGTCCAGACCGCCGCAAACGTAATGGAAGGCATCCCATATGACGTCCGCCGTGAAGCTCCGGCAAACGCCGTAATACTTCATTTCCTTGAATGCGAACTCCGGTGCGAGGCGCGAAGTGATCCGGCCGCTGCCGGTGCTTGCCGGCATGATCGTATTCTCCGTGAACACGTCGTACTGGGTATTCGGATTCGCATAATAATAGGCCAGGGCGGTCTCCTGAATGACCTTTTCAACGACCTCGATGTCCACGTCCTTGACCTTCATGCCGCGCTTCAGCAAAAACCGGCCGTCTCCCGGATCATCGTATATGTCCTCGTCTCCGCCGTCAACGATCGTGGGCGCCTGATTCGACTCTCCTGTCGAATCCGCCGCCGATTCCGTCACGCTTTCCGTCGGCTCAGCCGTCGTACCGCCGCTTTCCTGGCAGGCCGCAAGGCCAAAGACCATCGCGAAAGCCAGAAGCATTGCCAAAACTCGTTTTTTCATACTGTCCTCCTGCTCTGTCCCTTAGATCACGTAAGCGGGGCGGATCACGCCCGCATAATTCTTAATGAGGCTCACGGCAACGGTATCCTTGAACGATTTGATTTCCGTGCCTCCTGCCGTATGTTCCAACACCTTGCCTCCGCCGAGGATCACGGTCACGGCAATGCCGTCCGGATCCTTTGCGCTAAGCGTGTTCTCTCCGAACGTGGAAAGCATCACGTCGCCCGGGAGAAAATACTCTTCCAGGAAATCGATCGAACGCTCCTTCACTTCGTTTTCGTCGCCCGGGATGAAATAATACCGGCCCGTCGTGAACCGGATCACGTCCATTTTCCCGTATTCAATGCCCTTCGCCGTGGGCTCTTTCTTTAATGCAAGGACCTCCGGGAACCAATGACAGGGCTTGATCGATTCGAAGCGCTCCGCAATATACTCATCCAGCGTATCCGGCAATGCGATCTCTCTCCCGAGATACCGGTACAACCGCTTCACGTAAGCGAGATCCTCAAACCGGTCCGGGAGCAGTTCCGCCGGGATCTGTTTCCGGAGGGCTTCGAGTTTCGCGTTCTCCGCCGGTAAAAGGCGTGACTTCCCGACCTTGACACGCATTGCCCGGGTCGGAAGGAGGTCTGCTCTGCCGCTTCTGAACGAGATCACGTCGCCCGGCGCTGCCGTCACGGTCACCTCATAAGAGATCTCCGTGAAATCCGTCGCCGGCACCTTCACGTTCCAGACGATCTCGTCGCCCGTGATCCGGTCCGCTCCCGCGACCGCCTTGAAAGAAGTGCCCTCAGGAATGCATTCACGGACTTCGAGTTCATAATCTTCATTGCTCTTGTTTTCAAAGCGCTCGGTGATCTTCAGCGTCTCGCCGGGGAGCACCGTGCCGTAGGTCGAAACCGAGCAGTTTTTCTCCACGATGAGGCCGGGATGGTTGTATCTCGCCACTGCCGCGTCCGTGAACTTCGCGTCCAGGAACTCTTCCATCTCGGTAAAACGGAACAGGTAGATGTCCCCCATCTTTTCCGAGGTCAGACTCCAGTTCGGACTGGATCCCACGGAAAACAGGAATTCGTCGCAGGTCTGAAGCGTGATGGCGCCGTAGGGCTCCCGAAGATTCACGCCGGTCTCCGTATTCCATTTGCCGCCGCCGATCGGCCAGCAATGCATGATGTATTCAGTCCCGTTATCAAAGCAGTCGCCCACGTACATGATGACGTGACCGCTCCGTCCGTCGTTCGGCGTCGCGAGAAAGACGTCCCCGGGCTTTAAATCTTTCCGGACAACGGAGAGAAACTCTTCTTTGTTCTCCGTCGTTACCGGCGTACCGGTCTTCAGCGTCGCGGCATTGTCTCCGAACTTGTAGATCAATGCCTTCGTATACCGCAGAATGTCTGCGGAGTAGAGACGGCAGAACAACCCGGGCGTATCAAAGCGGAACGCGTCGTAATAAACGTCCGCCGTAAAACTCCGGCAAACGCCGGAATAGTTGACGTCGCGGCAGGCTTCTTCCGGCGCCATCCCGTTCGTACAGGAGAGCGGTCCTTCCGGCCACATCCGCTTCTGATCGCCGACCACGGTGAGCGGCGTCGCAACGTTATACTGGGTGTGCGGGTTTTTGTGATAATACGCTTTCGCGGTCTCCTGAATGACCTTTCTCGCGGCGTCGATGCCCGCTTCCCGAACGGTCATGCCCGGTTTCAGCACCATCTCGATCTCCTTCATCCAAAACAAAAATTTGACATATAATTGTATCACGAAATACCGTCAAAAATCAAACGGCTTTTCGGGTTTTAAAACCGCGCCGCTTTAGTAGAGATACGTCGGTCGGATCATGATCGCGAGGTTCTCTTTTCCGAACCGTTCGACGGTCTCTTTGAAGAGCGCGATCTCGGCCCCGTCTTTCCCGTAAGTCAGCACTTTTCCGCCGCCGAGGACGATGTGGAACGCGATGCCGTCCGGGTTTTTCGCTTCCAGCGTGTTTTCTTCGCCGAACGTCGTAAGCAGCACGTCGCCCGGCAGGAAAAACGGCTCCAATGCGTCAATGATCCGCTCTTCCATCTTGACTTCATCGCCGGGGAGCATGAAATACTTGCCCGCGCGGAACCGCGGTACGATCATCCGGTCCAACTTTTTCTCTTCCCCGGTCATTTCTTTTTTCGGTATCAGGATCTCCGGGAACTCCGGATCCGGCTTCGCGACTTCGAACACGGCCTTGATGAACCCGTCCATCGTGTCCGGCAATGCGATCTCGCGGTTCAGGACCTCCCGGTAGAACCGCTTCACGAACGCGAGGTCCTCGAACGTTTCGCCTTTCAGCGAGTCCGGAACGCCTGCACGGAGTTCTTCCAGGCGGGAAAGTTCCGTAAAGGAAAGGCGGGAAGCGCCGACCCGGACCTGCCACGGTCTCGTCGGCAGCGTATCCGCAGCGCCTCTTTCCGCGCGGATCAGGGTGCCGGGCTCCGCCGTCACCTTAAGGTCATACGAAATTTCTTTGAAATCGGACGGAGGCAAAGAGACTTTCCAGAAAATCTCGCGCCCCGCGATCTTTTCCGCGCCGGTCGTGCCTTCAAAACTCGTACCCTCCGGAATGCATTCGCGTACGGTCAGTTCATACTCTTTGTCGCTCCGGTTCTCAAAGCGTTCCGTCACGGTGACCGTCTCCCCGGGCAATACGATGCCGTAGGTGTTCACCGAAACCTTCTTTTTTACAACCAGACCCGGGCAGTTGTACCGGGTCACGGCCGCATCGGAAAACGGCAGATCCGAAAATCCCTTCTCCAACGACGGCCGCGAAACGATGATGCAGACCATCGTCTCTTTCCGAAGACTCCAGTTCGGGCTGGATCCCTCGGAAAACAGGAATTCGTCACAGGTCTGAAACACGGAGGCGCCGTAAGGCTCCCTCGCGTTCACGCCTGTCTCCAGATTCCATTTGCCGCCGCCGATCGGCCAGCAATGAGTAACGTAGTCCGTTCCGTTCCCGAAGCAGTCGCCGAGGAACATGATGAGATGTCCGGTGTTTCCGGTGCTCTTGTCCGGCACGGCTAAGATCACGTCGCCGGGACGGAGTCCCGCCCGCATCACCTTTAAAAATTCTTCCTTGTTTTCTGACGTATACGCATTCGGGGCTTCGAGCGGCGTATTCTCGCCTTTGAAATACAGTCCGCCGTAATCGAAGACCACGGTTTCCGGGTTTTTCTGAAGATTCAGACCGACCCAGCTGCAATTGAATCCCGGGGTCCACTGACCGAAGGCATTGTACCAGACGTCCGCGGTATAACTCCGGCAGACGCCGGAATAATTGATTTCCTCCGCGCAGTCTTCGGGCGACATGCCGTTCGTGCACATCAGCGGTCCGACCGGGACGTCCACGCCCTGGGCGCCGACTACGGTCAGCGGCGTGGCGAGATTATACTGTACGTTCGGGTTGGCGTGAAAGTACGCCATCGCGGTTTCCTGTATGACTTTTTCCACAGCCTCGGATCCGGCTTCCCGGACCGTCATTCCCTGCTTCAGTTTCATCTGTCAGTTCTCCTTTTCGTATGTCGCCGAGGGGCTTAAAAATCCCCATACAGCATTATACTGTAAATTCTCCCTTTTTCAACCGTTAGATGATATAAAATATGGGCAAACTGAACTAATCATCATTTTCGCCCGTACATCGGCGAACTCATTGCTCGCTGAAGGCACCATTTGCACCCGGATCTTACAGATTTCTCTTTGACAAGTATCAAAATGGTATTATAATGAAAGGTGGCTCAGGGGAGACCCCGGCCGATATATGACATAATTCAGGAGGCCAAATGATGGAACAAAAAATGATGGATGCGATCATCAAGCCGACGGCAGGCGTCGGGCTGGCGCTCGCGAAGGTTCCGGTTCCCGAAGTCGGACCGGGCGAAGTCCTGATCAAGATCCATAAGACCGCGATCTGCGGTACGGACGTTCACATTTACGACTGGACGGACTGGTCCGCCGCACACGTGCATCCCGGTATGACGATCGGTCACGAATACGTCGGCGAGATCGCCGAGCTCGGCGCAGGCGTCACCGGTTTTGAGATCGGCGAGCGCGTCAGCGGCGAAGGGCACATCACCTGCGGTCACTGCCGGAACTGCCACACCGGAAACATCCAGTGGTGCAAGAACACCTTCGGCGTCGGCGTGGACCGGAACGGTGCTTTCGCGGAATACCTCTGCATTCCTGCGAAGAACGTGATCAAGATCGATCCTTCGCTTGACGAAGACGTCGTCTCCTTCTTTGACGCTTTCGGCAATGCGACGCACACCGCTCTCATGTGGAACCTGGTCGGCGAGGACGTCCTCATCACCGGCGCGGGTCCGATCGGCATCATTGCCTCCGGCATCTGCAAATACGCCGGCGCGCGGCGCGTCGTCATCACAGACCTCAATGAATACCGGCTCGACCTTGCCCGGAAGATGGGCGTCGACGCGGCCGTAAATACTGCGAAGGAAGACCTTCGTCAGGTGATGAAGGATCTGAAGATCGTCGAAGGCTTCGACGTCGGTCTCGAAATGAGCGGCGCCGGTGCGGCCTTCAAGCAGATGCTCTCCGTCATGCGAAACGGCGGAAAGATCTCCCTGCTCGGCCTCGGAAACAAGCCGATCGAGCTCGACATGAACGACATCATCGGGCGCGGGCTGACATTGCAGGGCATCTACGGAAGAAAGATGGACAACTGGCATCAGATGTCGTACATGGTGCAGGGCGGTCTGGACCTCCATCCCGTCATCACGCACCGGTTCCATTATACGGAGTTCCAAAAGGGATTTGACGCGATGAAGAGCGGAAATTCCGGCAAGGTCGTTCTGGACTGGACCACGAAAAAGTGAAAGGAGCAGAAAATGAAAGAAGCATTGAAGAAATACGAACAGGAACTTGCCGCCATCCGTGAGGCCGGCACGTACAAGGACGAGCGGATCATCACGACGCCGCAGCGCTCCCGGATCGACACGACCGAGTCGAAGCGCGTGGTGAATATGTGCGCGAACAACTACCTCGGACTTTCGGACAATCCGGACCTCATCGCCGCCGCGAAAAAGAGCTACGACGACTGGGGCTTCGGTCTGTCGTCCGTCCGGTTCATCTGCGGAACGCAGCAGATCCATAAAGACCTGGAGAAAGCCATTGCCGATTTCGTCGGCATGGAGGACGCGATCCTTTATTCTTCCTGCTTCGACGCGAACGGCGGCCTGTTCGAGACCCTGCTCGGACCGGAAGATGCGATCATTTCCGACGAACTGAACCATGCGTCGATCATTGACGGCGTCCGCCTTTGCAAGGCGCACCGTTATCGCTATAAGAACAATAACATGGAAAGCCTGAAGGAACAGCTGGAAGCCGCGAAGGCAGACGGCTGCAAGCAGGTCCTGATCGCGACTGACGGCGTCTTCTCGATGGACGGCTACATTGCCGATCTGAAAGGCATCTGCGATCTCGCCGAGGAATACGGCGCGCTCACGATGGTGGACGATTCTCATGCGGTCGGCTTCATGGGCGAGCACGGCAAGGGCACGCCGGAGTATTGCGGCGTCATGGGACGGATCGACATCCTGACCGGCACCTTCGGCAAGGCCATGGGCGGCGCGAGCGGCGGATACACGGCCTCCTCGAAGGTCATCGTCGACCTGTTAAGACAGCGGAGCCGTCCGTACCTCTTCTCGAACACGCTGGCGCCCGCGATCTGCGCGGCGACGTTAAAGACGATCGAAATGCTGAACGCCTCGACGGCACTCCGCGACAAGGTGCATGCGAACGCGCGCTACTTCCGCGCGGAAATGGAAAAACTCGGTTTCGATCTGCTCCCAGGCGAGCATCCGATCGTTCCGGTCATGCTCTACGACCCGAAGGTCGCCAATGAATTTGCGAAGCGGATGCTGAAAAAGGGCGTCTACGTCGTCGGCTTCTGCTATCCGGTCGTGCCGAAGGGACGCGACCGCATCCGTACCCAGATCTCTGCAGGCCATACGAAGGAGGACCTTGATTTCGCCGTGCAATGCTTCAAGGAAGTCAAGGAAGAAATGGGTCTGTAATCTATGCCTCGTTTTCTCAGGATCACGACAGCTATCATAGTCGCGCTCATAGGGGTGGTCGCTCTGGCCATCCCTTTAGGGCGTGTGTCCGTGCCGTCCGGCGCGGCCGTCAATGATACGCTCGTCGACATGCTGGAAAACGACGATCATGCCAATGCTTCCGTTGCGGCGGAAAAAGTATACATTGCCGAAAGTTCGAGGCAGCAGGTGATCCAGGATTCGATCGACGCTTCCGTCGCGGAAAGCGTTTCGATCCGGGAGTCCATCGAGGAATCCGTCGCCGAAAGCCGTTCCATTGAGGAGTCGATCGAAGAATCGATCCGGGAATCCGTCGAGGAATCCATCCTCGCTTCTTTGGAGGAGTCGGAGGCGGAATCGCGGCTGGCCGAAGAGCGGGCGCGTCAGGCGTCCATTCAGGCATCTCTCGCGGAATCCAGAGCCGCGGAAGAACGGCGCCTTCAGGAAGAGGCCGCCCGCTGGGCGGCGGAGCACCCGGGACAGGTTTCCGGCGGTCTCACGCTTCTCTTCGGTGACTCCCGGACTTCCGGGTTCTCCGCCTACCACGTCTATCCGGACGCCCAGGTGCTCTGGGATTACAATCAGATCACTTCCGCGAAAAGTCAGGCCAACTTAAGCCGTGCGGCCATGATGGTGCCGGAGAAGATCGTCTTTTTAAATGGGGTGGACGATCTCATTTCCTTCGGACTCACCGGTGCGCGCGACCAGTATGAAAACGCGATCCGTTCGTTCGCGTCCCGTTCCCCCGGCACGAAGATCTTCGTCGGTTCCGTCCTGCCCTGCCGGATGGACTGCGCCGGCGCGGCCAAATATCCGATCCTGGCCCAGACGGAAAACTACAATGCACTGCTCATGGACATGTGCGCCCGGAACGGTTGGACCTACATTAACTCCGCCGCCGGGTTCAGTTATGCGTTTGCCTTCGGTTCGACCGGAGGAGACGGCATTCATTTCACCGCGGGATGGACGCAGCAATGGCTGAACAATCTCCGCGCCCAGGCGGGGTTCTAAAGGGGGCGCCATGAAAAAACCGTTATCAAAACTCTTATTCTTCGTCACCTTCCTTTTCATCCTTGCGGCGTTTACGGTATTCATTGCCTTCCGCATGAAAAAGCCGGTCGCTATAGACGCGGATTTTCAGGAACTCGCAAGGAAACTTGAGGAGCAGGGACTGACGGAAAACATGATCCCGGGGACGCCGCTCGAACTCAAACGGCGGTTCGGGCTTCTCGAAGATGCTTATTTGAAGGTGCTCTACTATGAGCCCGTGACTTATATGAACGTGGAAGAGATCCTCGTCGTCGAAATACGTTCGGAGGCGGAGGGGGATGAGGTGCGCGAATCGATCGGCCGAGCGCTTGAGACCCAGATGAAGCTTTTCGAAAACTACGGCGTGGATCAATACGGTTACTTGAAAGATTCCGTCATTTACCGGAATGAACGATACGTCCTGTACGCCGCGGGCGCTCATACCCCGGAAGCCGTACGGGAGATCCGATCTGTGATCGAGAGGTAGACATGGTATTCAGCAGCACCACCTTCGTCTTCTTCTTTCTCCCAGCCTGCCTGATCCTGTATCTGCTGCTGCCGGGCAATAAGGCGAAGAATATCGTACTCCTTCTCTTCTCCCTGGTGTTTTACGCCTGGGGGGAGCCGGTGTACGTCATTTTGATGGTGCTGTCCATTCTAATGAACTATTTCGTCGGCATTTTCATGGAACGCATCCCGGAATGGAGGAAATTCATCCTCATCACCGGCATCGTCCTGAATCTCGCCGTACTCGGATTTTTCAAGTATTACGGGATGGTGATCGACCTTCTGAACGGCATCACCGGGCTGCAGTTAAAGGCCCACGGACTGCCTCTTCCGATCGGCATTTCGTTTTACACGTTCCAGGCGCTTTCGTACGTCATTGACCTCTACCGGAAAAAGTTCAATGTGCAGAATAACCTGTTCCGGTTCGCGTTATACATCACGATGTTCCCGCAGCTCATTGCGGGACCGATCGTCCGGTACGAAGAGGTGGAGAAGCAGCTGGAACAACGGACGGTGTCTTTTGAAAATCTCGGAAAAGGCATGGGACGCTTCATTTTCGGGCTTGCGAAGAAAGTGCTGCTCGCGAACCTGCTCGGCGCTTTGTTCGAGCGAAGCGGCTTTCAACTCGGCACGACGTCGGTGCTCACCGCCTGGATCGGTCTCCTCGGATTCGGCTTCCAGATCTTCTTCGATTTTTCCGGATACTCCGACATGGCCATCGGCCTCGGGAAAATGTTCGGCTTCGATTTTCCGGAGAATTTCAACGTGCCGTACGCTTCGGGCTCCGTGACGGAATTCTGGCGGCGCTGGCACATGACGCTCGGCACCTGGTTCCGGGAATACGTCTACATTCCGCTCGGCGGAAACCGCGTGAAAGCCTGGCGCCACGCGCTCAACATCCTGATCGTCTGGGGACTCACCGGTCTCTGGCACGGCGCCGCCGTGAACTTCCTCCTCTGGGGGCTCTATTACGGTCTGCTGCTCTTGTTTGAAAAATACGTGATCTTCCGGCTGAAGCACTGGCCGAAAGTCCTCGGTCATTTCCTGACCCTTCTCGCGGTGTTCCTCGGCTGGGGACTCTTCCTCTCGAACTCGTTCGGCGAAGTGGCCTCGGTTTTCGGCAATCTTTTCGGTCTTTCCGGCGGCGCATTATATGACCGCGAAGGGCTGAATCTCCTGCTTTCGGGCGGCATCCTGCTCCTCTTCGGAGCGGCGTTTTCATTGCCGGTCATGAAAAAGGCAAGGATCTGGATGGAGGAAAAGGAGCTGTTATTGCTCGTCTTCGTGTCGATCGCGCTCCTCTTCTTATCGATCGCATTCCTGGTGACGGAGAATTACAATCCGTTCCTGTACTTCAGGTTTTAAGAGATGAAGAAAGCAAAGACAGGCACAAAAATCTATATCGTTTACGGGGTGCTCTGCCTCGCCGTTCTGATGTTCGGCGGCGTGCTTCATCTTCTTTCGCCCGACCGGACCTACAGTCCCACGGAGAAGCGGAACTTAGCTTCGGCGCCGGAACTGAATTTCAATACGCTCACTGACGGCACGTTCATGTCGCACACGGAGAATTACGTCGCGGATCAGTTCCCGTTCCGGGAGTTCTGGATGTCGCTCCGGATGAACGCGCTCTACACCGTCGGCACACGGGAATCCAAGGGCGTCACCTACAATTCCGACGGAACGCTTTCGGAACCCTATCAGGGATATGACGAAGAGCTGCTTCAGGAAACGGCGGCGGCTCTGAACGGTTTCGTTTCGGCGCACGGATTCGAGCAAGCCTATGCGCTCATCGTGCCGACCGCCTCCGAGCTTTCGAAAGAGGCATTGCCGCCGTACGCGGCCAATGAAAGCGAGCGCGCCTATTTTGAATCGCTCTCGGAAGCGCTTTCCGGCGATTTCCGGGTATTTGACGTGTTCCCAACGCTCGAAGAGATGAAGGCGGAAGGGAAGCAAGTCTATTACCGCACGGACCACCATTGGACGACCGATGCGGCTTACCGGGTGTTCCGGTCGCTTTCCGAGGAGACCGGATGGATTCCGGGCGAATACACGGAGATGACCGTGACCGACCGTTTTTCGGGCTCTCTCGCGTCCAAAAGCGGCTTTACCGTCCCCCGGGCGGACGGATTGAAGATTTACCGCAACCGGAACGAAAGCCTCTATTCTCTGCTTTCATACGGCAATGACGGGGAGATCCGCGGCGGCTTCTACGACTTCGACGCCCTGGGCGCCGACAACGACCCGTACACCGTGTTTTTCGGCGGCAATTTTCCGCTCATCACGGTACGGACCACGGCCGACACGGACCGTACGCTGCTCGTCTTCAAGGACTCGTACGCGAACTGCTTCCTGCCGTTCCTGGAAGAAAGCTACAAGGAGATCGTCATCGTCGATCCCCGGTATTACGCGGACCGGGCGGCAGATCTGTTTTTACAGAAAAACTACACGGATTTTCTGTGTTTGTATAACGTTCAGACGCTGTCTTCGGACACGAATCTGAAAATGATATTGGCGGAAGAATGATCATTCGGGGAAGAAGTTTCAAAAGAAAATGGAGAAAGATCCTCCGGGAGAGGCCGTGGTTCGTACGGCGGCTCCTGGTCGTCGGTCTTGCGCTGGAACTGATCCTTTCCGTACTGCTTATCGTTCTGGTGCTGGAAGTGACGAAGGAAAAGACGGAGCCGGAATCGACGGTCGACCGGAACGACGTTTCGTCTTCCGAAAGCCTTTCTGATCCGGAAAGCAGCGAACCGACCGAGGATTCCACGGAAGTGCCGACGGAGTCCGTCCCGGAGACCGACGAGCCGGGGACGACCGTAGCTCCGACGGTTGCGCCTACCGTTGCGCCGACGGTCGCTCCGACTGTGGCACCGACCGTAGCTCCCACCGTTCCGCCTACCGTTCCTCCAACGGTACCGCCGACGGTCGCGCCTTCTCATGCGCCGGACTATCCGGTCAATCAAAACACGTACATCCACGTGCCTGACACGGCGACCCGCCTCTTCGTCGGTGACTCGCGTTTCTACGGCATGGAACTCTATACGACGCACGACACCGCGCACGACGGCTGGCTCACCGGCGTCGGCGAAGGCTATTACTGGCTCGTCGACACGGGCATTCCGGCGATCAAGGATCTATTGAACCGCGGCGTGCCGATCAAGAAAGTCTACCTGAACCTCGGCGTCAACGACTGTGCCTACACTTATCGCGAAGGCCAGCGCTTCTTGGCGGGCGATTACGCACTCCGCTACAACGAGCTTGCCGCCGCTTATCCGAACGTGCAATTCTACTTCGTCTCGGTCGGCCCTGGCTCCGGAGAATACTACGGTGCGGTCGAGATCCCGAAAATGAACGTCGAAGTGGAAAGCTTCAACTACTATCTCCGGACGAACTGTCCGACGCTCCGCTACATCGATTCCGGCGAAGAACTCACCTTGAACGGCTTCCACTCTGCGGACGGCATCCACTACGATCGGGCCACGTACCAGAGAATGTATCAGTACATCCTCGACCGGAGTTACTAAAAAAGCTTTGCTCTCCGGCTCTTTTTTCTCATTTCTTACGGGAAAAAGTCGGGAAAGTGCTCTGCTTCCCGTAAACTCCAGGACTGATAATCTCATTTCTTACGGGAGAAAGTAAGGCAATGTACATCTTCCCGTAAGATGCAAGGTTGATTTTCTCATTTTTAACGGGAATCTGAAAAAAATGGAATTCTTCCCGTAAAGAAATGTTTCTCGCTTCTCACGAAAAAGAGACCGTGGCTTCCACGGTCTCTTTTTCATCTTCGGGATCATTGCCGCCAATGGCGGATTCCCGGTTTCTCTTTTTTTGCAGGTAAAAAGTCTATGTATTATTCTTTGCTCGGATACACGCCGATGATGAGTTGCTTCTTACTTCCCAATATCTCGTATTCGGCCTGAAGCATGGAAAGTATGGCCTGATCTTTCTTTGACTTGGGTTGGGTATAATCTTCACTGCAATCCTTCAAGTCAATGACGATCGGAAACCTGCTTTCACTTCCCCAAAAGCCGATGCTTTCAGCAGGATCCCAGATTTTTTCAGAACTTTGGCCCTTGGTATTACGAAGCAAATAAAACCTGTTATATAGGATATTCCAGTCAGAACCGTTGATTTCCCCTTTCCTGCAGGAATGGACCGCAACCGCCTCGGAGTCCCAAAAACCGTCTGTCAAAAATGCCGTTTCAAATCGCACCAGATAATACTTGAAGTTTTCTGCACGTCTGTCTTCCGGCACGATGCAATACAGGAAAAATACGATTCCTTGATCAGCTTCATTATACCCTGTCACAAAAGAGTTTTGCCCCGCATCCAGGTCCTTCAACCGTATTTCTGATGCAGAAAAGAGCGACTCATCCGGAATCGATCCGTTTTGCTCGTCGACATTCGTGCTGTCTGATTCAATATAATCAACATCGGATTCTTTCGTGTCAGGTTCCACGGAACCGTGATTGACAAACAAACACGCTCCCAAACATAAGGAAGCCAAAACCGCTAATATGCCAAGAACTGCGACCGGTTTTCGGATGCTGCAAACCGCCATAATCCTATAACCTGATTTCCGTCGTCTTCCCGCCGGGCAGTTCGAACATCCCGCCTTCAAGCGTTTCGATCCAGACGGTCATTGCGCTCGGATTATAGACCTTCGTTCCGTCCGCGCTGTAGACGAGGCGACGGAAGGCCGTCACATAGTCGTAGATTTCGATGTTTGTCGCGTACCAGACGTCGTCGCGGCGGCCGATGCGCCCGGCGAAGGTTTCGATGACGTCCCAATTATTGTCCTGGGCATACTCGTAGCTGTGGCCCCAGAGATAAAAGAGCTTCGGGCGAAGGGACCGGCTGTCCTCGAGGAATTTCCCGACGAGCTCCATGAGCGCCGGGTCTTTGTGGTGGCAGGTCGGCTGCCATTCGAGCCAGTTCTCCGGCAGGCCGAACTGCTGCGTGCTCTTTGTCTTCCGCGCGTACACGAGGCCGGACGCCTTCACGATCTCCGCCGTTTCTTCATTGCGGGATCCATACGGATAGACAAAACCGCGGACGATCCGTCCGAAGTCCTGTTCCAGTTTTTCGCGGTCGCCCAGAATCTCCCGGATGGCGAGCGACCCCGGCAAAGTCTCGAGAAGCGGATGCGTCGCCCCGTGGCTTGCGATCTCCATGTCGCCTTCCGCGTGCAGCGCCTTCAGTTCCGTGAGCGTCAGCCGCCGGTGTTTTCCGTTGTCGCCGGTCGTCCCTTCGGGCGAAAACAGACCGCTGTTCAGATTGAACGTGCCCTTGATGCCGTGCGCGCGAAGGATGCCGATCAGGCGCACGTCTTCGATCACGCCGTCGTCATAACTTAAGGTCAAAGCCCGCTTGAGGCCGCCCGGAAATCTCAAGTATAGATCGCTTCTCATTTCTCACCTCACGTTCCCGTTATTTCTCCGCCTTCTTCAGGCGTTTGTCCATGCACAGAATGACCTGATCCGACGCGATCGCCTCGTCGATGAGGCCGTCGATCACGTCCGAAAGCGCTTTCTCGCTCTCTTCGATGTCTTCGAGTTTCGGCTTCGTCACCGGATGCTTCGCGACGAAGATCGTGCAGCAATCCTCGTACGGTTCGATCGACGTCTCATACGTGCCGATCTCCTCGGAGATCCGGACGATGTCAAGCTTATCAAAGGCAATGAGCGGGCGGTACACCGGCAGGGTCGCGACCGCATTGGTCGCAAGAAGCGACTGCATGGTCTGCGACGCTACCTGCCCGATCGACTCTCCGGTGATGAGACCGATGCACTCCGCTGCTTTCGCAAGCCGCTCGGCAATGATCATCATATACCGCCTCATGATGATCGTCAGTTCATCGTGCGGGCATTTTTCGTAAATGGTCATCTGAATGTCGGTGAAATTGATGACGTGCAGGTGGATCGGGCCGGTGTAGGCGGAAATGATCCGCGCAAGGTCCACGACCTTCTGTTTCGCGCGCTCCGACGTATACGGCGGAGCGTGGAAATAGACCGCGTCAATGTAGACGCCGCGCTTCGCGATCATGTAGCCCGCGACCGGAGAATCGATGCCGCCCGAAAGAAGCAGCATTGCCTTTCCCGCAGTGCCGAGCGGCATGCCGAGAGCGCCGCGGATCTCTTTCGAATAAATGTTGATGAAGCGCTCGCGGACTTCGACGTAGACCATGACGTCGGGTTTGTGCACGTCCACGCGAGTCTCCGGGTAGGCGTCCAATAACGCGGCGCCGAATTCCCGGTTCATGTCCTGGGAGCAGACCGGATAGTCCTTCCGGGCCCGCTTGGACTCGACCTTGAATGTCAGACGGCGGTCCGGGTACATTTCTCCGAAAACGCGGACGACGTCTTCCTGCAGGCGCTCGAATCCGCAGTCTTCCACGCGGACCACGGGGCAGATCCAGGCAATGCCGAAGACCTTTTTCAGGGCATTGATCGCCTCCTCCTCGTCATATTCCGAGAGGCATTCGACGTACAGACGGCCGTTTTCCTTCGTCACAGAGAAGTCACCCTCCACCTTTTTCATGGCGATCCTGACCTGCTTCGCCAATGCGTCCTCGAACAGAAACCGGTTCTTTCCTTTGATCCCGATCTCTCCGTATTTGATCAGAAATGAGTGATATTTCATAACGTCTCCCGTTGCGTCTTAATCGCGATCATCTCCGCCGGAACTTCCGCAAGACCGGAAGCAATTCCCGAAGAGCCTGCAGCGTTTCTTCGATCTCTTCCGCCGTCGTCTCCTCCGAAAAGCTGAACCGGATCGTCCCTTCCTGCTTTTCTTTCGGAAGGCCGATGGCAAGCAGCGTGCTCACTTCGGAAGGATGGGAGGAACTGCAGGCGGAACCGGAAGAAACGTAGATTTTCCGCTCTTCCAATGCATGAAGCAGCACTTCGGACCGGACGCCGTCAAAGGAGCAGGACACGATGTGCGGCGCGGATCCCCGGCCTTTTTTTCCGTTCACATGCGCGCCTTCGATCTGCTCCAGACCCTCCGTCAATTCGGCCTTTCTCTGATACATCCGCGTAACGTTGGCTTCCAGATTTTTATACATTATTTCCGCCGCCAAGCCGAGTCCGGCCTCCCCGGGCACGTTTTCGGTCCCGGAGCGCATCCCCTTCTGCTGCCCGCCGCCGTACAAGAGCGGTTTTAATCGGACGCGGTCGGATACGTACAGGAATCCGATGCCCTTCGGCCCGTGGATCTTATGACCTGACACCGATAACAGGTCGATCTTTGCTTTGCCCGGATAGATCGGGTATTTCCCGTAGGCCTGGATCGCATCCACATGGAACCAGACTTCCGGCCACTCGCGGGACAGAAACTCCCCGATCGCCTCTATGGGCTCCACCGCGCCGATCTCATTGTTCACGTACATCACGGACACCAGAACCGTCTCCGGACGCATGGCCGCACGGAGGTCGTCCACCGATACCGTGCCGTATTCATCGGCCCGGAGATACGTCACTTCAAAGCCTTGTTCCTCCAGAAACCGCATCGGGTTCTTCACGCTCGGATGCTCGACCGAAGTCGTGATGAGGTGGTTCCCGTACCGCTTTCTCGACATCGCCGTCCCGATGATCGCCCAGTTATTCGATTCCGTGCCGCCCGAAGTAAAATAGATCTGCTTCGGCTCGCATTTTAACGTGGCCGCGATCCGTTCCTTCGCTTCGCGGACGAGCCGCTCGGCCCGCACGCCCTTTTCGTGGAGGGAAGCCGCATTGCCGAAGTCTTCGTCCATGGCGCGGACGACGAGTCCCTGCACCTCGGGATACACGCGCGTCGTCGCTGAATTGTCCAGATAGATTTCTTTCATGATTCGCTCAACGTATAACTGAGAACGGAAAGAACGAAGATCCCGGCAGTTTCCGTTCGCAAGATCCTTTTTCCGAGCGTCACGACCGTTCCCCCGGCCGCACGGAACTTCTCCAGTTCCTCCTGCTCGAATCCGCCTTCGGGACCGATCACGACGCCGATCTTCCCGCTTTTCGGAAGCCCGGCAATGACCTCTCTCGTCCTTCCCATGTCTTCCGCGCATTCGTACGGCACCAGCAGCGCGTCCATCGTTTTCGCGTATTCCGCCGCTTCTTTCACCGTCATCACCGGCAGGACCTTCGGAACGGCGTTCCGTCCCGCCTGCTTCGCCGCCGCTTCGGCGATCGCCTGATAGCGTTCGATCCTCTTCGCCTCTTTTTTCGGGTCCAGTTTCACGACGGAGCGGTGCATTGCCACCGGAACGATCTCCGAAACGCCGAGTTCGACGGCCTTTTCCGTGATCCACTCGAGTTTGTCGCCCTTCGGAAGTCCCTGAAAGAGCGTGATCCTGACCGGCAGCTCGTTTTCAAACGGCTTTTCGCCGAGGATCTCGAAAACCGCCTCTTCCGCCCCGAAAGAGGAAAGGACGCAGTCGTAGACGCGGTTCTCTCCGTCGGAGATCACCGCTTTTTCTCCCGGCTTCATCCGGAGCACGTTCTTCACGTGATTCACGTCGCCGCCGGTCACCCGGATCTCCCCGCCTGAAACCTGTTCCTTTGTCACAAAAAAGTGATACATACTCTCAACATGCCTTCAAACGCGCCAAAACGGCCTTATTTGCCGTTTTTCTGAAGCACGAAGCCCATCCACTCTCCGAGCCGGTCCTCGCCGAGGAGGGTCAGTTTTTCGTTTTTCCGGAAAGCCTCAAGCAGCGCCTCCCGTTTCGAATCGATGATCCCGGAAACGAGAAGATACGCTCCCGTCTTCATGTGCCGGACGACTTCCTTCTGTAGCGGAATGATGACGTCCGCGAGGATGTTTGACACGACGACGTCGTAGGACTCGAAGCCGGCGGCTTCCTGCACTTCGGGATCGTCAATGATATTGCCTAAAAGGAACGCGGCCTTTTCCCCGGGGACCCCGTTCACCTGCGCATTCTCTTCTGCCGCCTCAACGGCGAGCGGATCGATGTCCGTCGCGAAAGCGAAGGAGGCGCCGCGTTTTACCGCAAGGATCGAGAGGATGCCGCTGCCGGTACCGACGTCCAGCACCCGGTCGCCCGGTTTCATGTATTTCGACAATGCCTTGATGGATAGCTGCGTCGTCTCGTGCGATCCCGTGCCGAACGCGGTCCCGGGATCGATCTCAATGAGCAGTTTCCCCTCCGCGTTTTCGGGCATTGCCTCCCACGTCGGCTTGATCAGCACGTCGTCCACCGTGAACGGATGGAAAAACGCCTTCCAGTTGTTCACCCAGTCCTCATCCTCGGTTTCCTCTTCCGAAATCGTAAGCGGGCCGGCGTCCATAAACGCCTTCAGACCGTCCAGTCCCTCCCGGACGGCAGAAAGAATCGGGCCGGATCCCTCCGTCCCGTCCATGTAAAAGATCACTTCCGCCCTGCCGTCGTCCGGCAATTGCTTCGGCATGACTTCCTCGTAGATCTCCAGCGTGTCACCGGGCAGGATCGGCTTCCGGTCCCGGATCTCGACGTTCGTGATCCCGCATTCCGAAAGCGTTTCCGCGACCAGCTCCTCCGCTTCCGAAGTCGTTTCGATCGTATACTTTTTCCACTTCATGGCCTATTCGATGAGCATCCCGCCGTCCGTGAACTGATGCAGGACGCCGTCAATGATCATTTTTCCTTTCACAAGTCTTCCGTCCGCCTGCGCGTAAAACTTCTGTCCTCCGTATTCGAACCAGCCGGAAACCAATTCATAATCCGGCCCGGCGTAGAATTGCCCGATGAAGCCTTTTCCGAGACCGCCGTCCGCGTTCGCGTAATAGCAATGACCGTCCATGGTCTCCACCGCGCCGATCCGGAGCATGCCTTTCCCGTCGAAGGCGAACCGCTGCCCGTTCCAGTCCGTGAAGCCGTCCGCCGGATTCACGGCGCCGTCGAAAAGGAACGCCGTCTGAACCGGCTTCTCTTTTCCGGCGGCATCCACCGTAAACACCTGAATGGCGTAGCTTCCCTTCTGGCTGACGTTGAACCGGTATTCGACGTTTTGCCCGACGGGCGTATTGTTATGAAACACGGCAGAGGACGTGCCTTTCCTGAGATCCCAGTACACGACCCGGGCGCGGGCGGCATTGTGCTCCGTCGAATAACGGACCGTCACGGAGGACTCGTCTTCCGCCACGATCTTAATGTCGTGCGGGAACGCCTGGAGCGTCGTCTTCGTCCCGTTGAACCGCGCATAGGCGAATTCGGCAATGTTCTGCGTGTCCAGCGCCGCGAGCCCCTCGTCCGAGTGCATCGTGCAGACGTAGAACCGCTTCCCGTTCCGCTCAAACGCCGTAAGAAGGGTTCCCTTTGCGCCGTACGTGCTGCCCGGTTTTCCGGCAAATACGCCGGGATAGGAATGGATCATGGTGTGGGTATTGTTCATGGAGCGGATGCCGGCGTAATCGGTCGCCGGGATCGAATAACTCAGCGTGCCGAGGATCTTTTTCAGTGACTCGTTGTGCACCGCCTCGCGGAGCACCATGGCCATGTCGTAGGCGCAGGTGTAATGCCCCTCCTCGTCGAGGCCGTGTGCGTTCACGAAATGCGAATGCGTGAGCCCCATTTCCGCCATCCGGTCGTTCATCATCTCCGTGAACGCTTCGATGCTGCCCGCGACGTGCATGGCGAGAATGTTTCCCGCCGCATTCGTGGACGGAAGGATGAGGGCATGAAGAAGGTCGCGCACCGTGACCTTTTCACCCGGTTTGAACGAAGGACGGACGCCCGAGGAATAGATCGCCAGATGAGAAGCCACGGCCTCTTCCGGGATCAAGACTTCATTGTCGAGGGAAACGGATTCGACGGTGACGAGCGCCGTCAGGACCTTCGTGATGCTGGCCGGACGGTAGGCTTCGTACATGTTCCGCCCGAGGAAAAGATTCCCGTCGTCGTCCACCACGGCGAAACCGAGGCTGTCCGTCCGAAGATCGGAACAGTTTCCCGCTTCCTTCGGATCCAAGGGCACGTCCGGGCTGTCCGTCGGGTCCACTGACACCTCGATCGTCTCTCCGTGCTCGTCGGTCTCATACCGGTGGGATTCCGAAGTATCCTGCCAGGAATCCGTGTTTCCCGGTGTTCCCGTGCCTTGCGACGGCTTCCCCTCCGCGCAGCCGAACAGAGCCGCTGAAAGCAGCAGGGCCGAAAGCAGGGCGATTCGTTTTTTCAGGGAGCGGGGGCTCATGATCCGTCAAACTCCGTTCTTCTCACATCCGTGCAATTTCGATTTACAAAAAAGGGGGCTTCCGAAGAAGCCCCTTCCCTTTGCGTGCGACAGGATTCGAACCCACGACCTTCTGGTCCGTAGCCAGACGCTCTATCCAGCTGAGCTACGCACGCATTTGTCTTAACGACAATGAGGTATTATAACCGCTTCTTCTCGGTTTGTCAACCGTTTTTCGGAAGGATTCAGAACCGGAAAAACGCCCGGAGCGCTTCCTCCGTTCCTTCCGCTTCCTCGATGCTGCCCAGCCCTTCCGAAATGCCGAGCAACAGGATCCCGCATACGACGATGAGTACCGCCAGATACTGACTCTTCTTCAGTTTTTCCTTCAGGAAGATCCTGGAAAGGATCACCGAAACGATGCAGTACGAAGCCACCACCGGGGCCGCCAGGACCGGATCGCGGCTCATGGCAAACACGTAAAACACCTGTCCGAACTGCTCGGCGACGGCTGCGGCGCCTTTCGGCCATTCACTCTTCCGGAACGGATTGTAGGGCTTCTTCTCCTTGATCCAGAGGAAGATGAAAGCGCCGATCCCGGCAATGAAAAACGTCAGTCCGTACAGTACGAGCACGTCGATCTCGCCGAGGCCGAGTCCCACCTCTCCGTCCAGAATAATGCCGTCCGCGGCCGTGCCGATCGTGTCAAATACACAGTAGAGGATCGGGAACAATAACGCCAATGCGCCGTACCGGTATTTCCGGTTCCCGGATTCCTTGATGACCGCGCGTTCTTCCTTCGAAAGACGCTGCTCCACGATCGCCAGAAGAATCACGCCGGCAATGACCGCCACGGTTCCGGCGACGTCTAACGCCGTATACTCTTCCCAGAAATTCGTGATCTTTCCGGTGACCAGGAAAAAGACCACCATGGCAAGCATTGAAAAGGCGCCGGAGGCATTCTGCACCGGAGAAACGATCGAGATCTCCAAATACCTGAGACCGGCATAGCCGATGACCATCGAAATGATGTACCCGAGTGATGCCGGAAGGTACTTGATCCCGTTCGTAAAGATGGAACTTCCGTTCAACCGACTTTCGGAAAAAGGAATGAGCGCCAGGGATACGATCCCCATCACCAGACCGACCCAGACCGCCAGTTTCAGATGTGAATACCGGTCGTGTTCATCCGTTCCCTTTTTGTAGAACAGATCGGCCACGCCCCAGCCGATCACGCAAATGACCGCAAAAAACAGCCACGACATTTGAATGCATCTCCCTTCACAAAGCCACGTATTTCAAGCCGCCGACAGCATTATTTTACCTAAAAGACGGCCATTATTCAAGGACTATTTTGCCCGGCCTACACCACCTGGAACAGATAAAACTTCAGGTATTCCGTCTCCGGCACGTTCCAGAGCACCGGGTGGTCCGCGGCCTGCTGCCGGACCTCGATCTGTTTGAGTTCCACGCCCGCGTCTTTCGCCGCGCTCCGAAGCATCTTTTCAAAACGCTCGTTCGGCATGAAGTGCGAGCAGGAAGCCGTCGCGAGATATCCGCCGCGGGGCAGGAGTTTCATTGCCCGGTAATTGATCTCCTTATAGCCTTTTTCCGCGTTCTCCGCGGTTTTTCTGGATTTCGTGAACGCGGGCGGATCCAGAATGATGAAATCGTAAGGATGTCCGCCCTGCTTTTCCAATGCGGGCAAAAGATCGAATACGTCGGCGACGAGGAAGTCCATCCGGTTTTCGAGCCCGTTTAGCACGGCGTTCTGTTTCGCCATGTCGATTGCCGCAGCCGACACGTCGACCGCCGTCACGTGCAATGCTTCTCCCTTTGCCGCATTCAGCGCAAACGAGCCGGTGTGCGTAAAGCAGTCCAGCACCTTCTTTCCTTTCGCAAGGCGCATGACCGCGAGGCGGTTGTATTTCTGGTCCAGGAAAAAGCCCGTCTTCTGGCCGTTCTCCACGTCCACAGAATAAGTGATCCCGTTCTCCGTGATCCGCGTCACGGCGCTTTCCGGCACGGTTTCGTCCCCGAACCGGTACCAGCCCTTGTATTTCGGAAGGCCCTCCAGCGTCCTGATGCTGCTTTCGTTCCGTTCGTAAAGCCCGTCAATGATTTCTCCGCCCGCCCTGAGCTGCCGCACGATCTCGCGGAAGATGAAGTCCTTCCGGTCGTCAATGCCCTTCGAGAGGACCTCTGCGACGAGAAGATTCGAGAACCGGTCGACGGTCAGGCCCGGAAATCCGTCCGCCTCTCCGAAAATGAGGCGGCAGGCGGAAAAATCCGCACCCATCACGGTTCTCCGGTAGTCCAGAGCGTACTGGATCCGACGGAAAAAGAACGCTTCGTCGAAGCGGTCGTTGGCGTTTTTGGAAAGGATCCGGACACGGATCTTGCTTTTCGCATTGAAAAAGCCGGTGCCGAGGTATTTGCCGCCTTCGGTCACGACGTCCGAAAGCGCGCCGTCCGGCACTTCGCCGTCGTTTGCGGGACGGCCGTCCTGAAGCAATACGGAAAGCACCTCTCCCTCATACACCCATGGGTGACCGTCTTCCACCCAGCGCGTGCCCTTTTTCGTGATCACAGTCTTCGGAAAATCGCGTTCCGTTTTCATTCCGTCACCCGTACGTTTTTATGATCTCTTCCGCGACGTTCCGTTTCGGAACGCAGCGGTTCATTGCCTGTTTTTCGATGAAGCGGTGCGCGTCCTGCTCGGTCATCTTGAGTTCGCTGATGAGGAGCCATTTCGCGCGGTTGATGAGCCGGATCTCCTTCATCTTCTCTTCCAGCGACTGCGTCTTGCTTTCGGACTTCCGGGTCCGCTCCCTGGCGCTCACGAGCCACCCCGACGCGGTTTCCAGTATGCTTTCGGAAAGCGGTTTCTGCAAAAGAAACACGCCGTGCTTCGCAAGTTTCTCATAGGAAGCGCTGAACTGTTCCGTCTCCGCGAGGAAAAGCACGACCGCATCCGTTTCCGCCACGGCGTCGATCGCAAACCGGACGGTCCCGCCTTCCGATGGATGATCGTCCAGAATGATGAAATCGAAGGCGCGCTCCGCCATGCCGCGTTTCGCGCTGCTCACGTTCGTGACGACGTTCACGGGAGAAAAGAAGGGCGCGGAAAAGACGCCCGAAAGGACTTCGACGTTCCTTTCCGACGGCGACATGATCAGCACGCTGTAGACCTGTTCCTGCAGGTTCACCTTTCCGTCCCCCGTTTCCTTACGCTTACTCCGAGCAGTAGATCTCCCGGATCTTCTTCGGCAGGGAAGTCCGGATGAACGCGTCTTCCAGCGCCGCTTCCTTCGCTTTTTCCAGACTCTCCGGGAGTTTCTTCAGACCGGAAAGTTCCGCCTCGTCCGTCCGGAACAGGTTCTTGTCCGTCGGTGCAGGCGGCATCATGCCGTCCCGGATCCCTCGTAATGCGGCCCGGATGATGAGCGTGAACGCAAGATACGGATTCGCGAGCGGATCCGGAGAACGAAGTTCCGCCCGGCAATACTCTTCCGCTGCCGCCGGCACCCTGACGAGCTGCGACCGGTTTTCACCGGACCAGGAGACGTACCGCGGCGCCTTCATCTGACCGAGCCGCTCGTAGGACGCCTCGACCGGATTCAAGAACACCGTCATCGGCACTGCCTTATCGAGGATCCCGGCAATAAGGTGCGGCAGCATCTCCCCGGATTTCCCCGGACGCACGGAGATGTTGATGTGGAAGCCGTTTCCCGGGGCGCCCTTGATCGGCTTCGGCGAAAAGTTCGCGGCGAGGCCGTTTTTCCTCGCGACGCTCTTCACAACGGTCTGGAACGTCATTGCATTGTCGGCCGCTTCCAGCGCCTCCGTATAGCGGAAGTCGATCTCGTTCTGACCCGGTCCCTCCTCGTGATGCGAGCTTTCCGGACGGATGCCCATCTGCTCCAGCGTCAGGCAGATCTCCCGCCGCACGTTCTCGCCCTTGTCTTCCGGGGCAATGTCCATGTATCCCGCATGATCGTAAGGGATCGACGTGGGTTCATTGTTCTCATCGAGTTCGAACAGATAAAACTCCTGTTCCGCGCCGAAATAGAACGTATAGCCCTCCGCCTTCGCATCTTCGACCGCGGTTTTCAAAAGGGCGCGGGTGTCACATTCGAACGGCCGCCCGTCCGGATAGGTGATGCTGCAGAACATGCGGACCACCTTGCCGTGTTCCGGCCGCCACGGGAGCACCATGAGCGTTTCCGGCTCCGGATGCAGAAAGAGATCCGAATGGGACTCGTCCCCGAACCCCCGGATCGCCGAGGCGTCGAAGGCAATGCCGTACGTAAACGCACGCGGCAGTTCCTCCGGCATGATCGAAATATTCTTCTGTCTGCCGAACACGTCAGCGAACATCAGACGAATGAACTTCACGCCCTCTTCCTGAACGTACTGCAGAACTTCTTCCTTGGAATAATTCATCGCGGCCTCCTTTATTTCAGTAAAGACTACGGAACTAGTATACAACATCGAACCCGATTTTTCCATAATTTTTCAGCGCTGTCGGGAGAATAACGCTTGACAACTCGCCGTTCCGGGTTTACAATGGTCCCGTCGAAGGCAAAGGCGTCTTTGAACTTTAGGGTTCAAGGCGCCTTTTTCTATTGGAATCAAGCATTGAAAGGAGTGCGGAACATGAGTACAGTACCGGATTATTTTGGAAGTATGGTTTTTGACGACCGGGTCATGAGATCCGTTCTGCCCGCAAAAGTCTACAATTCGATGAAGAAGACGATCGACGAGGGCGCGTCGCTCGACATCGGCGTCGCGAACGTCGTGGCGGCCGCCATGAAGGACTGGGCGGTCGAAAAAGGCGCCACGCACTTTACGCATTGGTTCCAGCCTCTTACGGGGATCACCGCCGAAAAACACGACGGCTTCATTGCGCCTTCCCCGGACGGCGGCGTCATCATGGAGTTTTCCGGGAAAGAGCTCGTGCAGGGCGAACCGGATGCCTCGAGTTTCCCGTCCGGCGGCCTCCGGGCGACCTTCGAAGCCCGAGGCTATACGGCCTGGGACCCCACCTCTTACGCCTTCATCAAAGGAAAAACGCTCTGCATCCCGACGGCGTTCTGTTCTTACGGCGGACACGCACTGGACAAGAAAACGCCTCTGCTCCGTTCCATGGAAGCTTTGAACAAACAGGCGCTCCGCATTCTCCGGCTGTTCGGAAAGACGGAAGTGAAGCGCGTCGTTTCTTCCGTCGGCGCCGAGCAGGAATACTTCCTCATCACGAAGGAAATGTACGATCTCCGGCCGGATCTTAAGTTCACGGGCCGCACGCTGTTCGGCGCCAAGCCGCCGAAGGGACAGGAAATGGACGACCACTATTTCGGCGCGATCAAGCCGAAGGTCGCCGAATTCATGGAGGACCTGAACGAGGAGCTCTGGAAACTCGGCATCATGGCGAAAACGGAGCACAATGAAGTCGCGCCGGCGCAGCACGAGCTTGCGCCGATCTACACGACGACCAACGTGGCCTGCGATCAGAACCAGCTGACGATGGAGATCATGCAGAAGGTCGCCTCCCGCCACGGACTCGTCGTGCTCCTGCATGAAAAACCCTTCGCCGGCGTGAACGGTTCCGGCAAGCACAACAACTGGTCCATCGCGACGAACGAGGGCCAGAACCTGCTCTCTCCCGGAGACACACCTTATGAAAACGCGCAGTTCCTGCTCTTCCTTGCGGCCGTGATCCAGGCCGTGGACGATTATCAGGACCTGCTCCGAATCTCGGTCGCCACGGCGGCGAACCACCACCAGCTCGGCGCGAACGAGGCGCCGCCTGCCGTGGTCTCGATGTTCCTCGGCGATGAACTGACAGCCGTTCTGGAAGCATTGGAAACCGATGCGCCGTATCTCGGGACCGAAAAGACGCAATTAAAACTCGGCGTAGACATCCTGCCGAAATTCAACCGGGACACGACGGACCGGAACCGGACCTCGCCGTTTGCCTTCACGGGAAACAAGTTTGAATTCCGGATGCTCGGGTCCTCGAACAGCATTGCCTGTGCAAACATCATGCTGAACGCCGCGGTCGCCGAAAGCCTGAAGCAATATGCCGACCGACTGGAAGGCGCAGCGGATTTCGAAAACGCATTGCACGAACTCATTCAGAAAACGATCCGGGAGCACAAGCGGATCATCTTCAACGGCAACGGCTACGACGACGCCTGGATCAAGGAAGCCACCGAAGTCCGGGGACTTCTGAACTACCGGACGACCGCGGACTGCATGCCGCATCTCATGGACGAAAAGAACGTCCGGATGCTGACCGGTCATCAGGTCTTCACCGTTGAGGAAATGAAGTCCCGCCGGGATATCATGCTGGAGAATTACTGCAAGGCCGTGACGATCGAGGCGAATACGATGGTCGGCATGGCGAAGACCGGCATTGCGCCGGCGGTCGCCGGATTTGCCGCCTCCCTCGCGAAGGACGCCTCGGTGAAAAAGGCGCTGGATCCTTCGATCGCCTGCCTCTATGAGACCGGCCTCGTGAAGCGGCTTTCCGAACTCTCCGACCGCATTGCGGCCAAGGCGGAGGAACTGGAAGCAGAGATCATCCTGCTCGGAGAGGCGACGGACGTCATCGCCGAATCGGTGCTGATCCGCGACCGGATCCTTCCGAAGATGTGCGAACTCAGGATCATTTCCGACGAAGCCGAGACGGTGACGGCGAAATCCGCCTGGCCGTTCCCGACCTACGCCGACATCCTGTTCAGCGTCCGGTGAGGTGCGTCATGTGTTCGATCATCGGCTATACCGGCTCGCCCGAAGACATAACGGCGTTCGAGACCGGATTCCAGAAAACCAAATCCCGCGGGCCGGACGACAGCCGGGTCATTGACACCGGAAACGGACTGCTCGGCTTCCACCGCCTTTCGATCATGGGCCTGACGCCCTCCGGAATGCAGCCGTTTTCCCTGAACGGATCTTACGTGGTCTGCAACGGAGAGCTCTACGGCTTTGAAAAGGAGCGGGAAAAACTGAAGGCGAAGGGCTACACCTTCGAAAGCGACAGCGACTGCGAGATCATCCTTCCGATGTATTTCGAGTACGGGACCGACATGTTCCGGAGGCTCGACGCCGAATTCGCCATGATCCTCTACGACGGCAGGACCGGGGAATACGTCGCGGCCCGCGATCCGATCGGCATCCGTCCGCTCTACTACGGGTACGACGGACGGGGAACGATCGTCTTTGCGAGCGAGGCGAAGAACCTCGTGCCGATCGTGAAGGAGATTCGGCCCTTCCCGCCGGGACACTATTATAAAAACGGCGTCTTTACGTGCTACGAGGACATTGCCCGCGTGGATAAAGTGTGTCACGACGACCTCGAGACCGCCTGCCGGAACATCCGCGAAAAACTGATCGCCGGCGTGAAAAAGCGCCTCATCTCCGATGCGAAGGTCGGTTTTCTGCTTTCCGGCGGCCTGGATTCCTCTCTGGTGTCCGCCATCGCGGCAAGGGAAAGCGAGAAACCGATCCGCACGTTCGCGATCGGCATGAGTGAGGACGCGATCGACTTAAAGTACGCGAGACAGGCGGCGGACTTCATTCACTCCGACCATACCGAAGTCTACATGACGCCGGACGAAGTGATCGGATCGCTCGAAGAGGTCATCCATCTTCTCGGAACTTACGACATCACGACGGTCCGGGCGAGTATGGGCATGTACCTGGTCTGCAAGGCGGTCCATGAAACGACCGACATCCGCGTGCTTCTGACCGGCGAGATCTCCGACGAACTTTTCGGCTACAAATACACGGACTTCGCGCCGAACGCGGAGGAATTCCAGAAGGAATCGGAAAAGCGGATCCGGGAACTGCACATGTACGACGTGCTCCGGGCCGACCGCTGCATTTCCGTCAATTCCCTCGAAGCCCGCGTTCCGTTCGGCGATCTGGACTTCGTCCGGTACGTCCTTTCTCTGGACCCGGAAATGAAGATGAACCGGTACGGAAAAGGGAAGTATCTGCTCCGCCACGCGTTTGAAGGGCTCGACTGCCTGCCGGACGGCATCCTCTGGCGCGAAAAAGCGGCCTTTTCCGACGCCGTAGGACATTCGATGGTCGATTACCTCAAAGAATACGCCGAGGCGAAATACACCGATTCTGAGTTCAATGAGCGGCGCCTGCGCTACGGTCATGCGCAGCCCTTCACGAAAGAATCCCTGCTCTACCGGGAGATCTTCGAAAAGTATTACCCGGGACAGTCGGAAATGATCGCGGACTTCTGGATGCCGAACAAGTCCTGGGAGGGCTGCAACGTGAACGATCCGTCCGCCCGCGTGCTGAAGAACTACGGGGCGAGCGGCATCTGAGGAACTGAAAAAAGTCTCCCCGGAAGGAAACGGCCGGACGGGGACATGAGAAAAGGGGAAAAGACACCATGGGAAACACTGCGATCGTCGGGATCAACTGGGGCGACGAAGGAAAAGGCCGGATGGTCGACCTCATTGCCCGGGACTATGACGTCGTCGTCCGTTATCAGGGCGGCGGGAACGCCGGACACACCGTCGTGAATGAAAAGGGAAAGTTCGCGCTGCACCTCATTCCCTCCGGCATCTTTCAGGAAGGCACCGTGAACGTGATCGGAAACGGCGTCGCACTGGACCCGGAGAATCTTTGGAAAGAGATCCTGGAGCTCCGCTCGAAGGGCGTTTCCGTCACCCCGGAGAACTTAAGAATCAGCAGCCGCGCTTCTCTCCTGCTCCCCTGGCACCGCGACCTCGACGCGCTCGAGGAGGCGCGGCTCAAGGACCGGAAATACGGATCGACGAAGCAGGGCATTGCCCCGTTCTACTCGGACAAATATCAGAAAAAGACCGTGCTTGCGGGCGAACTCTTCTATCCGGAAAAAGCAAAAGCGCATTTCAATGAATTGCTGGAATGGAAAAACCTGATTCTGAAAGGCGTGTACGGCGCCGAAGAGTGGACTTACGAAGCACTGGAACGCTGGCTCAATGCATATTGCCTCCCCATGCTTCCCTTCGTCACCGATACCGGCGCCTTCCTTTCTTCCGCGAAGGCCGCAGGAAAGAACCTCCTTTTCGAAGCGCAGCTCGGCGCGCTCCGCGACCTGGACTACGGCATTTATCCCTATACGACCTCTTCCAATACGCTTGCCGCCTATGCGCCGGTCGGCGCGGGGCTGCCGTCTGCAAAGATCGACCGCGTGATCGGCGTCGTGAAGGCGTATTCCACCTGCGTCGGAGAAGGACCGTTCGTCGCGGAACTCTTCGGGGAGGAGGCGGACCGGCTTCGGGAAGCCGGTGCGGAATACGGCGCAAAGACCGGACGGCCGCGGAGAGTCGGGCCCATCGATCTCGTCGCGACGCGTTACGGCGTCGAAGTGCAGGGGGCGACGGACATTGCCCTCACCAAACTGGACGTGCTCGGTTATCTGGACCGGATCCCCGTCTGCACGAAATACCGGATCCGCGGCGAAGAAACCGACCGCTTCCCCTTCGTTTCCGAGCTCGACGAAGCCGAGCCCGTGATCGAATATCTGAACGGCTGGCACTCGGATCTTTCCGGGATCCGTACGTTTGAGGACTTGCCTGAAGCCGCAAGGAACTATATACTGTATATCGAGAACGCGATCCGCTGTCCGGTCACCTACGTTTCGGTGGGCGCCGCGCGGGATGAGATCATACTGAGGTGATTTTCGTTCTCGGAAAAGGAGAAAAACGCATGACAGACCGTTACGAATCCCCCCTGTCGACGAGATACGCTTCGAAGGAAATGCTCCGTCTTTTTTCGGAAGACGAGAGATACGTCACCTGGCGGAAACTCTGGGTCGCGCTCGCTGCAGCGGAGCGCGATCTCGGACTCCCGATCACGGGCGAGCAGGTCGCGGAACTGGAAGCGCACGTCACGGACATTGATTACGAACTCGTCCGGGCACGGGAAAAGGAAGTCCGACACGACGTCATGGCCCACGTGTATGCATACGGGAAGGCCGCGCCGAAAGCGGCGGGCATCATTCATCTCGGTGCAACGAGCTGCTACGTGACGGACAATGCCGACCTCATCATCTACCGGGACGCGCTCCGGCTTATCCGGCGGCGTCTCGTGCAGGTCATTGCCAATCTGGCGGCCTTCGCCGGGCGGTACAAGGCATTGCCGACGCCGGGGTACACGCATTATCAGCCGGCGCAGTTCACGACCGTCGGAAAGCGCGCTGCGCTCTGGATGCAGGACTTCGTCTCCGACCTCGAGGAACTCGATTTCGTCCTTTCGACGCTGAAATTCCTCGGCTGCCGCGGAACGACCGGCACCGAAGCAAGTTTTCTCGACCTCTTCGACGGCGACGGCACGAAAGTCGACCTCATGAACCGGGAAATCGCAATGAAGTTCGGTTTTTCGGAATGCTTCCCGGTCTCAGGACAAACCTATCCGAGAAAGACGGACGCCCGCATCCTGAACGCACTCTCTTCGATCGGACAGAGCGCGTACCGGATGGCCGGGGACGTCCGCCTGTTACAGCATGACCGGCAGATCGACGAGCCCTTCGAAACGCACCAGATCGGCTCTTCGGCAATGGCCTACAAGCGGAATCCGATGCGCTCCGAACGGATCGCTTCGCTCTCCCGCTATCTTATGACCGACGCCCTGAACGCTTCCCTGACCGCATCTTCGCAATGGCTGGAGCGCACCCTCGACGATTCGGCGAACCGCCGGATCTCGCTGCCGGAAGGCTTTCTGGCCGCCGACGCGGTCCTCCGCCTGCTGACGAACGTCACCTACGGCCTCAAAGTCAATGAAAAAATCATCGAAAACGCGGTCCGCGAGTACCTGCCGTACGTTGCGACCGAAAACCTCATGATGGAAGCCGTGAAGCGCGGCGCCGACCGTCAGGAGGTCCACGAGATCATCCGGCAATGCTCCATGGAAGCGGCCGCGAAAAGCAAGGCCGGCGAGGACTATGACCTCATTGCCGAACTCGCCGAGAATCCGGCGTTCCGCTTGAAAGAGACGGAAATCGCGGCCGTCGGGGATCCGGCGCACTACACGGGCCGCGCCGAAGAACAGGTCGAACAGTATCTGAAAGAGACCGCTCCGCTCGTCCGGGGCGTCGAAGCCGCGGATGAGACGATAGAGTTATAAGGCGTACGGGAGGAAACCATGGAAAAGGTGCTTGTGTTGGATTTCGGAGGACAGTATGACGAGCTGATCGCCCGCCGCGTCCGGGATCTCAGGGTCTACGCGGAGTTAAAGTATTTCGATCAGGTCACGGTCGAGGAGATCCGGGCCGAGGGGTATGCCGGGATCATCTTTACCGGCGGTCCGAACAGCGTGAACGATCCCGCGTCTCCGAGTTTCGACAAAGCGATCCTTTCGCTCGGCGTCCCGGTCCTCGGCATCTGCTACGGGCATCAGCTGCTGGCGAAACTCTCCGGCGCCGAAGTGCGTCCGGCGGAGGGCGGCAGCGAATACGGGAAGACGGAATTGACGGCGGATCCTTCCGGACTGTTTGAAGGCATTCCGGAAAGCAGCACGGTCTGGATGAGCCACACGGACTACGTCGCCGGGCTGCCGGAAGGCTTCCGGGTCCTCGCAAAAACGGCGAGCTGCCCGGTCGCCGCGATGGGCAATGAGGAAAAAGCGCTGTACGGCGTGCAGTTCCACCCGGAAGTCACGCATACCGTTTACGGAAGGACGCTGCTGCGAAACTTCCTGTTCGGGATCTGTCATTGCCGGGGCGACTGGACGATGGACGATTTCATTGACCGGACCGTGAAGGAATACGCGGAAAAACTGCAGGGAAAGAAAGTGCTGCTCGCCCTGTCGGGCGGCGTGGATTCCTCCGTCGCGGCGGCGCTCATGCACCGCGCGGTCGGCGACCGTCTGACCTCCGTGTTCGTGGACCACGGTCTGCTCCGGAAGAACGAGGGCAATGAAGTCGAGGAAGTCTTCCGCGGGCGCTTCGGGATGAACTTCGTCCGGATCAACGCCGAAGACCGGTTTTTAGGCAAACTGGCCGGCGTCACGGAGCCGGAGAAAAAGAGAAAAATCATCGGTGAGGAATTCATCCGCGTCTTCGAAGACGAAAGCCGTGCGCTTGGGCATCAGGACTTTCTGGTGCAGGGCACCATTTATCCGGACGTCATCGAAAGCGGCAAGGGCGGTTCCGCCACGATCAAGAGCCATCATAACGTCGGCGGACTGCCGTCCGTCATGGATTTTGAGGGGATCATTGAGCCGCTCCGGAACCTGTTCAAGGACGAAGTGCGGGCGGTCGGACTGAAACTCGGTCTGCCGGAAGCGCTCGTGATGCGGCAGCCCTTCCCCGGTCCCGGACTCGCGGTCCGGATCATCGGAGAAATCACGAAAGAAAAAGCAGATACGCTCCGGGAGGCGGATGCGATCTACCGGGAGGAACTTGAAAAAGCGGGCGTGCGCCCGAGTCAGTATTTCGCAGTGCTGACCGATACGAGAAGCGTCGGCGTCATCGGCGACGCCAGAACGTACGGACATACCGTCGCGCTGCGCGCCGTCGCGACCGACGATTTCATGACGGCCGACTGGGTCAGGATCCCGTATGAGGTCCTCGAAACCGCGAGCCGGCGCATCACAAACGAAGTAAAATCGATCAACCGCGTGGTGTACGACATCACGTCGAAGCCGCCGGCCACGGTGGAATGGGAGTAACGGGACAGGAAACATCGGGGATTCGGACTACATGGGAGGCGATCAAATGACGAAGTATATTTTTGTAACGGGAGGCGTCGTATCCGGGCTCGGAAAAGGCATTACCGCAGCATCGCTCGGAAGACTTCTGAAAACGCGGGGTTTGAAAGTCGCCGCACAGAAACTGGATCCGTACATCAACGTCGATCCGGGCACGATGAGTCCGTACCAGCACGGCGAAGTCTTCGTGACGGAAGACGGCGCGGAGACCGACCTCGACCTCGGTCATTACGAGCGGTTCATTGACGAAGACCTGAACAAATACTCCAACCTGACGACCGGAAAAGTGTTCTGGAACGTGTTGAACAAAGAGCGGCGCGGCGAGTACCTCGGGTCCACCGTGCAGATCATTCCGCACATCACGAACGAGATCAAAAACTTCATCTACAACGTCGGCAAGCACTCCGACGCGGACATCGTCATTACCGAGATCGGCGGCACGATCGGCGACATCGAATCCCAGCCTTTCATTGAGGCCGTCCGTCAGATCTCGCTCGAGGTCGGCCGGGAAAACAGCCTCTTCATTCACGTGACGCTCGTGCCCTACCTGCACGGTTCGGAAGAACACAAGACGAAGCCCACGCAGCATTCGGTCAAGGAACTGCAGGGAATGGGCGTCAATCCGAACATCATCATCCTCCGGTGCGACGAGCCGCTGGAACCGCCGATCTTCGAAAAGATCGCATTGTTCTGCAACGTCAAGAAGGACTGCGTCATCGAAAATATCACGCTGCCGAATCTTTACGAAGCGCCGCTGATGCTGGAGAGATCGAATTTTTCCGGCATCGTCTGCCGGGAGCTCGGGATCGACGCGCCGGAGCCTGATCTCTCCGACTGGACGGCCATGGTGGAACGGATCAAATCCCGGCCCTATACCGTGCACATCGGGCTCGTCGGCAAATACGTCGGCCTGCACGACGCATACCTTTCGGTCGCGGAAGCGCTCCGCCACGCCGGATACTTCAAGGATTCCCACATCAAGATCCACTGGATCAATTCCGAAGAGATCACCGAGCAGAACGTGGCCGAGATCCTCGGAGGCCTCGACGGGATCATCGTCCCGGGCGGCTTCGGCAACCGCGGGATCGAGGGCATGATCACGTCTGCGCGTTACGCACGCGAACAGAACGTGCCCTACTTCGGCATCTGTCTCGGTATGCAGACGGCGGTCATTGAGTTCGCGCGTCACGCGGCGGGCATTGCCGATGCGAACTCCGGCGAATTCGACGAACAATGCCGTCATAAAGTCATCGACTTCATGCCCGGTCAGAGCAATGAAGTCGACAAAGGCGGCACGCTCCGGCTCGGCGCTTACCCCTGCGTGATCCAGAGCGGCACGACGATGGAACGCTGCTACGGCACGAACCGGATCAGCGAGCGTCACCGCCACCGTTATGAGTTCAATAATGATTATCGGGAATTGCTGGAAAAATGCGGGCTTACGCTGAGCGGCATCTCGCCGGACGGTCTCCTCGTCGAAACCGTGGAACTTTCCGATCGCCCCTTCTTCGTCGGGGTGCAGTACCATCCGGAATTCAAGTCCCGCCCGAACAAACCGCATCCTCTGTTTCTAGGATTCATCGGCGCGGCAGTGGACCGGATGATGGCTTCGAAGAAGCCCGAATGAGCTTGGATCAAAGAAGGCGCTTGTACGTCTCCAGCAGACTGAACATGTGATATTCCATCACCCAGAGCGCGTTGGAATATCGGGGCTCCGTGTCCCGGACGACGCGAAGCAGGGGAACGATGTATCTCTCCGTCTCTGTGATGTACTCGACCATCCGGTCCCGCGTGAATCCGAGCGCCATGTTCGACAGGTTATTGACCCGGTCCAGGATCTTGACCAGCGCCGCCTTCGGATTCTTCGATATTTCCTCGTAATAGCGCTTTTTCGCGATCTGCCGGTCGAGTCCGGCGGCGTCGAACGTCACGAGGCGCACGATCTCGCGCACGGTGTCACTAAACGGCAATTCCTCCAATGCGACGTGACAGTCTTCCACGACGTCGTGGAGCAGGATCGCGGACAATACGTCGTCGTCCCGGATCCCGATCGAGAACGCCTCGCAGGCCATGGTCAGCGGGTGATTGATGTAGGGAACGTCCGCCTGCTCGCCTTTTCTCGTCTGACCGTCGTGCTTGTCGCGGATGTAGGGCAATGCCCTCGCCGTATCCTCAAGTCCCCGTTCGACCGCCACGGTCTTCGCATAAGCGTACATCTGCTCTTCATTGAACAGGCGTTTGCGTCTCGGCCAGTCCGGCAAAACACATTCTTCCAGAAGGCGGCCTGCCGTGGTGCCGAGGATCTTCGCGAGCGGGACCAGCTTGCCGACGTCCGGCGCGTACTCGTCCCGCTCCCAGCCGGAAACCGCCTGGAACGAAACGCCCAGTTTCTCCGCGAGTTCCGCCTGTGTCAGACCTGCCTTCTTTCTGTATTCCGAAATCTGTTTCCCGAGACTCATGGTCCTTACATTTCCCCGTTCAGAAGTCTCTGAAGTCTGGAGGATCTGCCGCCGATTTCAGCCACGGCTTGCTCCGTCGGGATGTCGTTCTTTCCGCTTTCCATGTAGTTCCTGAGCACGCCGACCAGAATGAACGGACGGACGAAGGCGGAGTGGATGATGCCCCACAGGATCAGCGCGCCGATCGCTGCGGCAATGAGGATGACCATCTTCGGATCCTGGAACGCTGCCGGAAGCTCAAACTCCATACGTACGGCCATCTCTCCGAGTTCTTCGGTCAGTTTCGTAAATGCGCTCGGGATCATCGAGAAGATTCCGAAGAGGATGCCGAAGAACGCGCCGCCGACCAGAATGAGAAACAGCATGCTCATTCCGAAGATACGGCCGGCATTCCTAAGCAGCGTCTTTCCGTGCTTGAAGAACACCGCTGCGCCTTCCAATGCCGCTCTGCCCGCCTTCTGCTCTTTCCTGAAGAAGACCCAGCCGAGGCAGCAGTCGCAAAGATAACCGACGACGGTCTGGATGCCGCTGTTTACCGTGCTCGCGATCCCGCCGCCGACGTCACCACCGATCTTGTTTCCGAAGGACGTGAGTCCTCTGCCGAGCTGCTGGAACAGCGCCTTGATCGCATTCGTGATCGCAAAGAACACCAGAACCGTGGTGAAGCGTTCCTTCACCGTTTTTATGCCTTCTTCATATACATTGTCCGGAAGAGAATCCTCCGTGACGCCTTTCGTCATCATTGCGATCTGGCCTGCCTTATAGCGGAACCCCACGTACTTTAAGAACAGGGAGATGAGAATGATGCCGATGATGAGGGCAATGAACAGCCCGATGAGACCTTTATTGCTGATTTTCTCCGCGATGAAAAAGCCGGCCGTCACAATGCCGCCCAGCACCAGGAACGCCAGAATGTCGACAAGGAGCCGGCGTAACGAGAACGTCAATGTCTTTTGGTAAATCTCTTTGTTGGTCATGGTAAACTCCTTTTTGCACATCATCGTTGGCAAAACTTTATCTTTATTGATTATAGCAAATCTGCAGGAATAACTCAAGCGATAAAACGAAGCGGCGGCACGAAAGCCGACCCGCCGCAAAGCCGTCCGATTCGAGAATACCGCTTGCGAAACCCGGAGAAAACGGGTACAATGTAATTATGATCCGAAAAAGGAGAATGCGCCATGTCGAAAGCCGATGAGATATTCATTCAGAACATGAAAGACATCATGGAGACCGGATTCTGGGATACGGATCTTTCCGTGCGCCCGCATTGGGAAGACGGCACGCCTGCGCACACGGTGAAAAAGTTCTGCATCGTCAACCGGTACGACCTTAGAGAGGAATTGCCGATCTTAACGATCCGGAGGACCGCATTCAAATCCTGCCTCGGGGAACTGCTTTGGATCTGGCAGAAAAAATCCAACAACGTGCACGATCTGAACAGTCACATCTGGGATGCCTGGGCGGACGAAACCGGGTCGATCGGAAAAGCCTACGGCTACCAGCTGGCCAAGAAATCCGTTTACCCGGAAGGCGAGTTCGATCAGGTGGACCGCGTGCTTTACGACCTTAAGCACAATCCGCAGTCCCGCCGGATCATGACGAACATTTACAACTTCGAAGACCTGCACGAGATGAACCTATATCCCTGTGCTTATTCGATGACGTTTAACGTGTCCGGAAAAACGCTGAACGGCATCCTGAACCAGCGGAGCAACGACATGCTGACCGCGAACAACTGGAACGTTTTACAGTATTCGCTGCTGCTCATCATGCTGGCCCAGGTGTCCGGTCTTGAGGCCGGAGAACTCGTGCACGTCATTGCGGACGCGCACATCTACGACCGGCACATCGATCTCGTGAAGGAAGTGATCGCGAAGCCGATGCATCCCGCACCGAAGCTCATCGTCGATCCGAACGTCAAGGATTTTTACGATTTCAAACTCAGTTCTTTCAAACTGGAAAACTATGAATACGAGGAGTTGGGACAGAAGATCCCGGTAGCGATATGATCATTGCCATCTTAAACTGTGACGAAAAATGGGGCATCGGAAAGAAGAACGACCTGCTCTTCCATCTTCCGCTCGATATGAAATTCTTCCGCGAAACGACCTCGGGCCATACGGTCGCGATGGGCGAGAATACGTTGCTCAGTTTTCCGGGCGGAAAACCGTTAAAAAAGCGAACGAACATCGTGCTCTCCGCAGATGAAACCCATAACTACGAAGGCGTCGTGAACGTCCACTCTTTCGAGGACTTTCTTCTGGAGATCCGTGACCGCGCCAAAAAGGAAGACGTGTACATCATCGGAGGCGCTTCGATCTACCGCCAGATGCTGCCGTACTGCGCGAAAGTTCTGCTGACAAAGGTGCACCGTGACGGGGGCGCCGAAGTCTTCTTCCCGAATCTCGATGAGATGGAAAACTTCGTCATCACCGATTCCTCCGAACCCGTGATGGATGGAGAAATCGAGATTCAGTTCCTCACCTATCAGAATCTCAAACCAAAGCAGATCCGGAAAAGCCGGAAACCGCGTCTTTAATGCACACCGAAGAAAATGTCGCCGTAGGTCGGGAAGGGCCAGTATTCCTTCGCGACCAGCAGTTCTAATTCATCCGCCGCGAGACGGAGTTTTTCCATGATCGGCAGGATGGAATCCCGCACCCACATGGCCTGTTCCGTGGAATCCACGAACGTCTCGGACCGCGCCAACAATTTCCGCAAAGTTTCCGTCCGCTCAAACAGGATCGCAGTCAGGGAAGAGAGTTTCTTCGCCGTCTCTTCCTCGAACGGGGCCGGAATGCCGGCTTTCGCCTTCACCGCCGCCTCTTCCAATACCTTCTCCGTATAAGCCGCGACTGCAGGAAGGATCTCCTTCTTCGACATTTCCACCATCGTCCGTGCTTCGATCTCCACGGTCTTATAGTAGTTCTCCATATGGATTTCCATACGGGAACGCATCTCGCTTTCCGTAAAGATGCCGAGACTCGTGAACAATTCCAGGTTTTTCGGATCCAGGGAATGCGCTCTCGCATCCGGCGTCGTCTGATAGTTCGACAGGCCGCGGACTTCCGTCGCCTCCCGGATCCATGCATCGTCGTAGCCGTTTCCGTTGAAGATGATGCGTTTGTGACGGTGGATGGAATCGCGAAGCAATGCATGCAACGCCTCGTTCAGATCCGGCGCTCCCTGCAATGCGTCGGCGAACCGGTTCAGCACCTTCGCGACCGCACTGTTCAGTGCAATGTTCGCGCCGGCGATCGAGTTCGACGAACCCACCATACGGAATTCGAATTTATTGCTCGTGAAGGCAAACGGCGACGTACGGTTCCGGTCCGTCGTGTCCCGCTTCAGTTTCGGAAGAACGTCCACGCCGAGCTTGATCGTACGTTCCTGACAGCCCTTATACTCCTCGTCGCGCTCAATGGCTTCGAGGATCCCCGTCAGTTCATCTCCTAAAAATACGGAAATCACGGCCGGCGGCGCTTCGCTCGCGCCGAGACGGTGGTCGTTCGCCGCCGACGCAATGGAGATTCGGAGGAAATCCTGATACTCGTCCACGGCTTCGATGATCGCCGTCAAAAACAGCAGGAACTGCGCGTTCTCGTGCGGCGTATCTCCGGGCGACAGCAGGTTCTGTCCGCTGTCGGTGGCGATCGACCAGTTATTGTGCTTGCCGGAGCCGTTCACTCCCGCAAACGGCTTTTCATGCAGAAGACAAACGAGCTGATGTTCCCTCGCCAGACGCTGCATCATCTCCATGACGAGCTGGTTCTGGTCCGTCGCGATGTTCGCCGTCGTGTAAATGCAGGCAAGCTCATGCTGCCCGGGCGCGACCTCATTGTGCTCCGTTTTCGCATAAATGCCGAGCCGCCAGAGTTCCCGGTCCAGGTCTTCCATGAACGCCTTCACGCGGGGCTTGATCACGCCGAAATAGTGATCGTCCATTTCCTGTCCCTTCGGCGGTTTCGCGCCGAAGAGCGTGCGGCCCGTATACACAAGGTCGCGCCGTTTATAGAACTGTTCGCTGTCGATCAAAAAGTATTCCTGTTCCGCGCCGACGGAGGCAATGACCTGCTTCGCCTCGGTATTCGAGAACAGCCGGAGAATGCGAAGCGCCGCTTTATTCAACACTTCCATGGAACGGAGCAGCGGCGTCTTTTTATCGAGTGCCTCGCCTGTATAGGAGCAGAACGCCGTCGGAATGCACAGCGTGTTTCCCTTAATGAACGCCGGAGAACTCGCGTCCCAGATCGTATATCCTCGCGCCTCGAACGTCGCCCGGAGGCCGCCGGACGGGAACGAGGAAGCGTCGGGTTCGCCGCGCATGAGTTCCTTTCCGGAAAACTCCATGAGACAAGAGCCGCCTTCGCCCGGAACGACGAAGCCGTCGTGTTTCTCCGCCGTGACGCCGGTCATCGGCTGGAACCAATGGGTAAAATGCGTGGCGCCGCGCTCGACCGCCCAGTCTTTCATGGCTTCGGCGACCGCTTTCGCCACGGACGGATCCAGTCCCCTGCCCTCGCGAATGGTCTGATGCAGCGACTGATAGATCTCATCCGTCAGCCATTCCTTCATTTTCCGGTCATCAAAAACCAGCTCGCCGAAATAATCGCATACGCCCGCCATATTTTTCCTCCTGACGCCGGCCGTTCTGCGGTCCTTACCGCTCCGGTCGAAAAGCATCTCCCTGTTTGTGCTGCAGGAAAAACTCCCACTGATACTTGTTCGGGATTATAACACTTTTCTTTACAGCGTGTCAACCGACATCGGCCCCGTCCGTCAGGGATTCTTTCACTTCCTCATACTGCGCTTCCTGTACCCTCCGCTCCTCGTCGATCCCGTCTTCAAATCCCGTCAATGCGGCGAACGGCATGAACTGTGCGGCACGTTTTTCCTTCGGCATTCTCGGCCGTTCCTTCGGTTCCGGGTGCGGCAACAAGAGGATATCCTTATATTTTCTGTCCATTTTTTCCGCCATGACGTTTCCTTCGTTTACCCCTTGTGTCCGCCGACCTGTTCATTCCGTTCCCGCGCGGTCGCTCCCTCCAGGAAATCCATCCCGCGTAAAATCGCATTCTTTCCGTACCGGTTTCGGACGGACAGGATCGTTTTCTGCAGCCGTCTCTCCTTTCCGCTCTCTTCCGGCCCCGCAGTTTCATTGCCGTTTTTTCCGTCATTGCCATCCTTCCGGTCCCCGGTCTCCGCTCCCGTCCCGTCAAGCAGGGAAAAGAGCGTCAGCTGCTCCGGTAGCGGACGCGTTTCCTCGCATCCCTCGGGCAATACGTGCGAAAAAACGACGAACATCCGGCGGACCAGTAAAAACGGATCCACGATTTCTTCAAACAAAGCCTTCACGGCGTCCATGATCCGCATTCCCGAAGACGTGAAGCCGCCGAGATTTCTCGATCCGTGTGCCTCCTTCGGCGCTTCCCGCCCGAAAAAATCCAGGATGACCGGCCCTTTGTAATGCGCCCTTCGGTTCGGATCCTTCAGATTCTCGTGGTCATAGCAAACCGTCAGGACCACCTGATCCGTGACGAGGTGCTTCGCCACAAGATCCAGCACCAGCGAATCGGCCATTTCCTTCATCACGAGTTCAGCTTTTTCCGCAGAATAAGGCGAGGCCAGCACCTGCCCGACGGAAAGACTTCTGTCTTTCGGCCGGTACGCGTGCACGTCCGCCATCGTGCACGGCTCATAGCCCCAGGCGTGGTCAATGAGAAGCTCCGCATTCACGCCGAACAGTTTATAAAGCAGCCGTTCGTTTTCCAGGGAAAACGCCGCGAGATCGCCCATCGTAAACACGCCGTAACGCTGCAGGGTCCTCGCCGTTCCGCGGCCGATCCGCCAGAAATCCGTAAGGGGCATATGTCCCCAGAGATGCGAGCGGTACGTCGTTTCATCCAGTTCCGCAATGCGCACGCCGTCCGCATCCGGGCTCACATGCTTCGCCTCAATGTCCATCGCGATCTTCGCGAGATAAAGATTCGAACCGATCCCCGCCGTCGCCGTTATCCCGGTCTCCGAAAGCACCTCCCGGATCATCTTCATGGCCAGTTCCCGCGGCGTCAGCCCGTAAGTATGCAGGTATGCGGTCACGTCCATGAACACCTCGTCCACCGAATAGACGTGAATATCTTCGGGCGCCACGTAGCGGAGATAAATGCCGTAGATTTTCCGGCTGATCTCCATGTAGCGGCGCATTCTGGGCACCGCCGTGATGAAAGCAAGTTCCATCCCCGGATCGCTTTTCAGCACGCGGTCCACGAACGATTGCCCGTAAAACTGCCCGTCCGGCGCCCGCTTCTTCCGGTCGGCATTGATTTCCTTCACCCGCTCAATGACCTCGAACAGCCGCGCCCTGCCGGGGATGCCGTACTGTTTCAAGGACGGCGAAACGGCGAGACAGATGGTTTTTTCCGTCCGGCTCTCATCCGCCACGACCAGATTCACGCCGAGCGGATCCAGACCGCGGTCCGCACATTCCACCGACGCATAAAACGACTTCAGATCGATCGCAATGTAATTCCGCCCCGCCATGGTTCCGCCCGCGCTTCCCTGCATTCCCTTTACTTTCCGGGAGCATGGAGTCTCCCGCTGAGTCTGACACGTTCATTATATCGAACATTTGTTCGAATGTCAAGACAGTATTTTCCCTTTTCTCCGGGTTTCAATCCCGCCGCAGCGTCGTGTCAATGATAACGAACCGCGCATCACGTTTCTATGGTCTAAAAATGCGGCATATTCCGGCCGGACTGCTGACGGGACGAATTATCAAACAGTCTTCTCAAAACTGCAAAGCCGGCCTTTTTACGCTTCAGAACCGGCTTCTCGATCACCGTCCGGGCTTCTTCCTGCCGATCGTCGGAACCATGCCTTTTTTCCAGCAAAAAAGCCGGTCTTTTCCCGACCGGCTTGCAAATATGAAATTGTCCGCACGTCATTGAAGCACGTGCAATGTCGTTGAAATATTGACCGAGCCCTCGCTGTAATAAGTCTCCGGCTCATAGGAGATCACGCGGTACTTGACCGCTACGTCCCCGCTCAGATCCTTCAAAAGCGTAACGTTCCGCACGAAGGTGCCGGGTTTCAGAACGCCGGTCTCCGCAAGCAGCGTCCCGTCGTCCGCCGACAGGATCTTGCACTTCAGCCAGACCGTATTGGTCTCAGCCGAAGCAAAGCAGATCTCTGCCTTTCCGTCCTTCGCTTCCGGCTCGCCGATGAGCCCCGCGGAATAGACGCCTGCGAAGTCGAACATCTTGTATCGATCGTCCGTCTCCGAGGGCGCGCCCGCTTCCGCATTCTCTTCGAACGGCGGCGGAACGAACTTCCGGTCTTCTTTTTGCCTGCCCATCACGAGAAAGACCGCGGTCCAGACGGCCGCGACCAAAAGTGTGATCAAGGCAATGACAAGAACCTGACGTTTGGTCATATCGCTCAACGCTTTCTGAATGATACAAAAATTCAGAGGGAAGAGTCAGGCTCTCCCCTCTGAACCGTTAAGAACAACTTACGGAGCTGCAGTGATCGCAACCGTGATGGTGTCGACCGTGAAAGCTTCCTTCGTGGTCGGAGTGCCGGAAACGGTAACAGAATACTGCGCAGCCGGAGCCGCAGAAACAGCCGTGCCTTCCGCCGTAATAAGCGTACCGGTGCCCTGATCTTCCAACGTAGCGGTCACGCCGTTCTTCACTTCGCTGACCAATGCATCGTTGGTGAACTTCGCCGCATACGCAACGGCCGCATTGGAATGGTTCGTCACGGTGACGTTCTTCGTGGCCGCAGCCCAAGTACCGGTCGCCTCAGAAGACCCGTTCATATACTTATGCGTCGTCGGATCCCAAACGACTTCCGTGTTATCGCCGTCGAAATTGAAGGTGAACGTAAGATCGTCCCAAGAAACGACCACATAGTAAACGGTGGTCAGTTCCTGATCGTGCTCATCGTACACATTGACCTTCACCTCGCCGGTGTCCTGTCCCGGAAGCGTAGTGATGGTGGTTTCCGCAAACGCCGGAACCACGGCCATGGCCGCGATCACAACTGCCGTAAGGATAGCAATAAGCTTCTTCATTTTCTTTCTCCTTTTCTTTGAAAATTACTTCGTCAGAGAGACGATGACCGTGTCAACCGTGAAGGTAGAAAGCAGATTCGGAACTGCAGTATTGTCAACTTCCACACCGGAGGTCGCAAACGGAGCCGCATCATATTCCGTGCCTTCCGCCGTCGCAAGCGTTCCGTCTGCGCCTGTCAGGACTGCCGTGACATTGCCGGTCAGTTTGCTGTGCTTCGGAGCCGTTGCATCCGGAGCATTCTCGAACGAGAAGCCGTAGGTCACTTCCGCGTTGGAATGGTTGATCAATTTCACCGCATCCGCGATCGCGTTGGTTTCCGTCGTGCCGACCATCCACTTACCGGTAAGGTTCGTGTAGGTGTGCGTATCGGGATCCCATTCGATCTCATCCGCCGTCTGATCCGCCTTGAAGGTGAAGGTCATGTCTTTCCATTCGATGACGACCTTGTACACCTTTTCGCCTGTCAGCGTGTTGCCGTTCTTGTCTTTCACTTCGACGATGACGTCGTTGTCTTTGTCGCCGCTGATTTCCGTATCAGCAAGATCGGTAGCAAATACGGATACGCTCATAGAAAGGACCATGATCGCGGCAAACAAAATTGCCCATACTTTCTTCATTGTGTTTCTCCTCTCTTTTTTTTATTTGGAAAGCGTTACCGTGATGGTATCGACAGTGAAGATTTCTAAAACTGTCGGGATACCGGATACCGCTACCGTGTACACATAATTCGGAGCATCTGCAGGAAGCGTGCCGACTGCCGTCGCCAGCGTTCCGTCCGTGCCGGTCAGCTGAGAGGTCACGCCGTTCTTCACGTCGCTCGTCTTCGTCGCATTCGCAAAATTCGCTGCATAGCCAACCGTCGCATTGGAGTGGTTCGTCAGCGTGAGCTTACGACCCGTGTTGTTCTGCCATTCGCCGGTCAGGTTAGAATACTTGTGATTCGTGGAATCCCAGATCAGATCTTCCGCAGCCTGTTCCGCCTTGAATGTGAACTCCATGCTTTCCCATTCAACGACAACGTGATAGACCTTCGTGATCTTGTCGTCATCATCGTCGAGATCGTTGCCGTCCTTGTCAACCACGGTCGACTTGACGTCCTTCGAGCCGTCACCGGTCGGGGCCACATCATCCGCGAAAACGCTGATGCTGCACGCCAGAACCATGACTACCGCCAGTATGAGTGCTAAAAACTTCTTCATCTCTTTCTTCTCCTTCTCACTTCTTGTTTTTGTTTCTTGTAGTTATTTTATTATATAAGTCCATTTTTTGCTGAACTTTATAATCACTCTTTGACCGTGATCACGACGTCCGTGATCTCCGATCCGACCAGGGCCTTTTCACCGGTTTCCGGATTATAGTAGCCCACTTTGTACAACCCCACGTACTTGCCGGGCGCCAATGCGATCTCGCTCGTGTCGATCTTCACCTGGGAAATCCCGTTTCCGGGAGGCACAAGACCGGTGCTGCCGAGAAGCACTCTTTCGCCGCCGGACAGAATGTAGAAGTCGATGGCCACATCATGGTTCGAGGCGGACGGATTCTTGAAATAGATCGTCGCCGTATCGGAACCCTGCTGAATGGAAGCTTCGAGCGTATAGATCATGGAAACCGATCCGCCGCCGGCTTCACTGGTCGCTCTCGGCTCGGACTCTTCCGTCATCGGCTCGATGTACGGATCCGGAGCCTTCGTAGGATTCTCGACCGGAGCCGGCTGTCTCGTCAGCATATTGCCGAGGAGGATCCCTCCGGCAATGAGTCCGCCGAGGAGCAGCAGCAAAAGAATCAGGAACGCTGCGCGGCTCTTTAAGAGCGCCACATAGCTGTCACCGCCGACCGGCGCGTAGCCCTTCGTCGCATGAAGCAGCTTTCCGTAGGTGCCCGCTCTGACGACGTCGTAGGTCTCGCTTCCGACCACGAGTTTGCCGATGACTCTCTTGTTCTTGACTTTCTTCTTCGTCTCACCGACGACAGAGTATGCTGAGTTCGGATACTTGTCGTCCATCTCCTTCTTCGTAAAGAAGGGGATCTCCGCCTTGTCATACTTCAGCGTATGCTCTGCGGTGCCGAATACTGTAAAAGTGCGTAATTCTGCCATGATGTCCTCCGTATTAAGGTGCCGCGGTGATCGTCACCGTGCAATTACCAACGTGATAGAGCTGACCTTTCGAGACACTGTCCGACTCGCCCTCCAGGAAGAGCCAGACCGATTCGGAATGATTTGGAGCCAGAGAAACGGTCTCACCCTGATCGTACTCAAATTCGATTCCAAACTTCTCTTCATTTCTCCAAAGCGAAGCCGTGAAGTCCTCGTAGCCGGTCAGTTGCTCATACGAATAAGCAAGTACCACATTCTTCGTCGTCTGGTCGGACGAAGTGACCGTGATCTTATTCAGTTTTGCTCCCGTGACCGAATCCGTTCTCGGCGTCAGCGTCGAAGTACCGGTGACGTAGGAATGTGTGGTCGGATCCCACGTGCCCGGATTGTAATCGAAGGTCAGATTACCCCAATCGACCGAGATGGCATAGACGTCACTTGCGGCAGTTGAATAGTAGACCGCAACATAGACGTTATCCGCCGGCATTGTGCCTTCGACAACCGGCTGCGAGCATACGAATGGGTCAATGACCGGCGACGTGACCGAGTACGGGGCACCATACGCAAGCGTGTCCGTATGGGTCGGTGCGGCAATCGATCCACCCACGATTCCATCCGGAAGCTCGGTGTCGTTCGGATCATAGAAATACTCGATGGTCAGCGTATACGTATTCTTCGTATAAGTCACGGTATACGTCTTGTTACGGTTCGTATTGGTATCTCCGGTCTCTGCCGTGCCCCAAATCGTTCCGGTAACCGTCTTCGTTGTTGCGAAGTCCGAAACCGTCGTCGGACCCGAGACAGATGAAGCGGTGAAGCCGGTCACTGTCGGTGACGGAACTGAGAAGGATTGTCCGTAATGGACTGTCTCGGTATGCGTGCCCGGATTGACAAAGCCGGTTTCTTCACTGATATAATTGACCGTCAGCGTATAGTCGATGTACTTGTAGTAGATCTTGATCTCGACATCGTGAGACGGCACTACAAAGTTGAATGTCGGCGAAGTCGAGGCAGTCGAAGCCGAGTATGTCGAACGATGCAGATACGTCGCATAGAATTCAGCATTCTTCTCATCGTCCGGCTCCAAACCGTTTCTCCACAAGTAAGACTCACTGGTATACGTTGTGCTTCCTAACGCCGGCAGGTACTTCGTCGGCACAGTTGAGCCATATGCCAACGACGCGGAATAATCCTGCCAATACGAATTTGTGGTTGTCGTCAAAGTCTGACCTGTTCCGTAGTAATAATTCTTCAGCGGAGTCACACCGTCCGGACCGATCAGTTTGATGCTGATGTTGTAATAGTTGATACCGTAAACAACATAGATGACTTTGTTGCCGGCACCCATGACACCGACGACGTCAGGCTGCGGCGTATAACCCTCAATGACAGGTGAATCAACGCTGTAGTTCGCTCCAAACTCCCAGTACGTAACGCTGGTCGGAGCGGCCACATTGCCGTCCGCATAATTGTAGTAGACCGTCAGCTGGTACGTCTTGACGTTCCACTTCGCGGTCAATTCATGATCATCAGTCCGTGAAACGATCGTTTCATCCGTTACCTGCACGTCGTTTTCATCGAACCAGCCGCCGAAATCGTAACCGTTTTGGAACACGACCGGGAGTTCTGCGTACTGCTCGCCTTCCGGTTTCGTCGGATCGAAGCCGTAAACGTTGTTGTAAACGACCGTTCTGGAGGTCTCGCCGCTGACAAGCGTGCCGCCGTTCAGATTAAAGGTAACTTGAATACGGTTCGGCACGTACCGGACGTAAACCACGATACCGTTATCAACGTCGTCACCGTCAACGTCGCCTTCCACAACCGCCGTATCCGGAGTGTATCCGGTAAGTGCCGGAGACGCTACGTTGTAATGGTCGTCAACGGCGATCTGCTGCTTGTACGGATTAGCAATTCCTTGGCCGAAATCGACTTCCGTTTCCGTATCGTCATAGAGATAGTAGATCGTCAGATATCCGCCGGCCTTCTCATAATAGACGGTGATCTCGATATTATCCGCCGTCGTGAGTGTTCCTGACACGACCGGGGTCTTCGGCGCATAACCCGGAACATGCGGAGAAACGATGTTGTAATCCGAGTTGAAGCGAACGACTTCAGTGTAATCAGGCGCCGCTTCCGTTCCGTCATCTTCCTTTACATAATGCACCGTTATGTTGTACGGATTCGGATCATAACTACCGACGACGTAAACGTCACGCGCAGGCATCGTAGAAACCGGAAGTCCGTCTTCGGTACCCCACGTCCATGTGTAGGTATAGCCTGTCTTATCCACTACGGCCGCTACAAGAGCGTTATAAGTGGAAAGATCTTCCGGTGCGATCACCGTTCCTGCCGGGAACGCGACATGCTCTTCCGTGTCGATCGTATCGCCATCCGCGTTTTCATACGTATAATAGATATGATACGTGATGATCTGCGCGTTTGCGATGATCGTGACATTGTCCGTGATCCTGGCCGCAGGAATGCTGATTTCGCCCGTGTTCTTGTTATAGGTATAGTTCGAAGCCGTGAGCGTCGCCGTACCGATCTTCACGGTAATGCTTTCCGGAAGCAGATAGCCAGCCACAGGCGCGATCTGCGCGTCCAATCCATTGCCGCCTTCGACAACGTCCGGACCTTCATGTTCAAGATTGGTCAGCTGATACGTCACGGAGTAATTGACGTATACTTTCGCTTTCTTCGTGAACGTCGCATCGCTGACGGTAGGAATCACTTCCGCCTTTGTCGGAGCCGCGACCGGTGTCAATCTGTTCGTGAACGAATATTCCGTTGTCACTGTCGGGGCAACCGTCGTGGTCGTCGGTCCGACGAAGGTGACAAACTCTTTCTTCCAGGTCTCGGAAATGCTGTCCAGCGGATTTGCATTCACGGTAAGCATGTCTGTCGCCTGATTCACAGACTGGCCGCACATAATGGTGACGTCCTGCGCATCGAGCGTCGTCTCGTCAAGAATATTGGCGATCGCAACGTTCGCATAGTCCGAGATCTCTTTTTCATTCAGCCACAGCCATGCTCCGTTCTGACCGATCTTCATTCCGGTATCATCCGCACCCGTCTCAGCGTACTGAAGGAGCGGAACGTCATTACCGCCGAGGAATCCGTCTTTCGGAGCAAGCACAAACCGAAGTTTCAGGCCTGACTGATAAGAAATGTTAAATCCTGCATTTCCTCCGGATGTCGCCGATTCGGATAATTGCTCCGGACTGAACGTCAGATTTGAAACCAGGAACGACGTGGTTCCGTCTGCATTCTCCGTCGTTGAATACGTATACTTGGCGGTCTCCTCACCGTTGTCGGTATACGTCACGGTGACCGAACCGTCCGCATTCGTGACTTTAGACCGCACTTCTGTGTCAGACGTGGCGACCGTGTCCAGTTCCACATCCAGTAAGTCAAAGTATCTGGCAAACGTTCCGGCCGCTTCAATGCCAAACAGGCTCTCTGCCAGGGCGCGCGTCTCGTAGTTTTCAACGAACGTAATATTGATCTTACCGGCTGTTCCGCTTTTCACCTTGGATATCTTGGCTGCGTTCGTTTTCGCCGTATTGGAGATCGTGAAGCCGGAGCCGGAAGTATCCAGGCCGGCAGCAAACATCGGATCTACATAGTTACTTCCGCCGGAGCCCCTTCTTCCTGAGGAGGCCGAAACATTATGCACCAGGAAACGGGCTTCAAAGCTTGCAGATCCCTTGCCGCCGTCGCCGCCGTTAAATACAGACATATCATCTACGGAATCAGTCATTGCCGTAGACGGATAACCGGGAGCCGAAGAACCGGAAGCCGTTTCAGAGAAATACGTGATTCTGGCCGCCGCGGCACCGCCGCCGCCACCGCCGCCGCCCGAAACGACCAGATAGGTCAGTCCGGTGGTTCCGTGTTTCTGAACAGCTACGTAAGAATAGCCGCCGCCTTTACCGCCTTCAGTCGTTACGGCAACACCGTCATACGTTCCGGAAGCAATGGTTCCTTCCTTAGCAGCTGAATTTGCGCCGGCCGCGCCTGCAGCATAGTGAACGATATCGTTCTCTTCCAAATACGCAAAGCCGCCGTTGTATCCGCCGGCTCCGCCTGACCATCCGCCGGAGGAAGTATAACGCGAACTGGGGTTGTTGTGTGCCCGGGCTGTCGCCTTTCCGGACGAACCGCCGTTTGCGCCCCATGCCTGAATATAATACCAGCCGTCCGCAGGAACGACCCAGGTGCTTTCTTCAGCCGCCGTAACCGTCTTTCCTGCCGGTGTAAAGACGGATTCGGTTTTTTGATTGATGGCCGTCTCAAAGAGATAATGCTCGCCGTCATGGTTCAGCATCTTTGTCGCGTCCATATCCATACCGTTTAAGGTACCGGCTGCGTCTGCCTGGACGATGCGGATCTTTGCGATGTCTTTGATATATGTGGTCGAGGATGTAATACCCGTTCCGACGACCGCCTGCGCCGTACTCTTCACGGTGACAGGGAATCTGACCGTATAACTGGTCGTAACGGTGGGGCTCACCGAAGATCCGCTGATATTGGAAGAGTCTGCGGCATTCCGAACGACATAGGTGCCGATGGAGCTGATGAAGTCGTACTGCCACATCGATCCGATGTTGGAACGTACCGACTCGTAATTGTCCACATAGAGTTCGCTGAACGCATACGTTTTTCCGGGTTCGTTGCTGGTATACGATCTGCCGATCGCCTTGAAGTTCAGCGGAACATTGCAATAGTCCGTGCTGGCGTCGACCATGACCTCGATAGGATCATGACCTGACGGCTCCAGAACAAAAGCCTCCGTAATGACCGGGACCTTGTTGCCGCCCGCGAAATCGGCTTTGGCTCTGATGATAATATCCAGTCTTAACGTGTTTGACGTATTGCCGCTGGCATCCGGCGCAATGTTGATCCCGGTGATCGAAACGGAACCGGTCTCTTCATCATAAACAAGCGATCCGTTATCAGCATTGTTCAGCGTATTCTTGGGAGTGATGCTCATCACTTCGAAATACTTGCTCAGTTTACCGGTCAAAGAAACCGACTGCATGAACGTCGTATCGATCGATCCGGTATCTCCGCCGAGATACGTGATGATGCAGGAACCGCCGACCGAGCTCGGGTTGCCGCCGAAGCCTTCCAGATAATTCGATACGCTCGCGGGAATTCCCGTAGAGATCAGGGAGTCGGCAATAAACGACGAGCCACCGCCGCCGCCGCCGATATTGATCGGGATCAGCATCGCGCTCTGGCTGCCGCCGGAACCGCCCGCGAATCCCGCACCGCCGGAACCGCCGCGCATCGCGCCGTTACCGCCGGAACCCGCCGTGCTCTTTCTGTAAGGATTACCGTCATTGTCCGTATGCGTTGCATACCAACTGTCCTGATACGTGCCCGTCCAGTCCTGAGGAAGCCACGTGACCGAAGTGCCTAAGAACGTATCTGCCAAAGCGCCCGGAATGTTCGTAGCGCCTTTGCCGATATAAGATGTTTTTGATCCGGATGATTTTCCGTTTGTGCCGGCATAGAACGTACCGGCGACGCCGTTGTTGTCGTTTGCGTTCAAATGACCGCTGGCGCTCGATAAAACATTGCCGCCGTTACCGCCGTTCGGCGTTCCGGTCTGCTGATCGCTGTAGAGATTGCCGTTCGCGGCACCGCCGCCACCGCCGCCGCCTGCGATCAGGATATAATTATGAAGACGTTCCTGTTCCGTGATGGTCGAGCTGGTTTTTACCGTATTAAATAAATACACAGCCGAATAACCGCCGCCGCCGCCGACGCCGACAAGCGTCGCGACCGTATTGCCGCCGTGATTCTCGCCGCCGTTGTCGGAATAATCCAGGATACCGTTTGTTCCGGATGTGAAAACGAACGACTGGCCGGCTTCGAAATATTGATAACCGTAAACGTAACCCGCGCTGCCGCCGGTTCCGCCGCTCTTGCCGTTCACGTCATCGCCGTTTCCGCCTTTGCCGCCCCAAAGCTCGATCAGATAATAACCGCTCTCTTCTACGACGTAAACGCCGTCTCTGCTCAATTTCTGAGACGTCGTGCGATACTTGTCCTTGATATGAGCATCCGCTTCGATCCTCAAACGGTAAAAGCGACTTCCAAGATCCGTCAGCGTCTTATCAATGCTGACGATCAGATCATCCTGGACTCCGCTCGTGTGGACCGTGGCTGACGTTGCCGCTTCCGCCTCAAAGCTGAGGTTGAACTGCAGCGCCTGCAGGATCAATACTGCAGAAAGCGCAGCGGCAGACACTGCCTTCAAAAGGCGGTTCCGCCTGACACTTGTGGGGATCCGTTTTCCTCTTCGAGTTTGCTTCATATTCATGAATTCATCACTCCTCTATTTTTGCAGCATTGCCGGATGAGTTCTCCCAAATATATTAGGAAGTCATCCTCCAAGCACTAATACACCCTATATACAGACCTATGCATTATAGCAAACGTCCGCAAGGATTGCAACATTCAAATTGCATATTTTTTTATGAAATTTCTGTGAATTTTCTACGCTTTTTACAAGAACCGGGGTCTGATAATGAAAACATTTGCGAAAAATATCATTCCTGCATGAATTTCGCAAATTCCGGAACTGTTTTGAAATAAAAATCGGAATGGGCGCGCATATATGTTTCGATTTCCGGGACGTCATTGGCCCAGCCCGCGGCGGCAAAGGGAACGCCCGCGCTTTTTGCCATGACGGAACCCGGTTTCAGGTCGTCGACGACGAGTACTTCTTCCTTTTTTAAGGAAAAACGCTCCAGAATGTCGAACACCGCATAGGGGTCGGGTTTTCGCTGTTCGGCCGGAAGATCCCAGCCGTAGATCGCGTCCGGGTACGGAAGATCGTTTTCCACGTAATCCCGGAGAATGTTGTGACGGAATGAATGCGAGACCACGGCAATGATCCCGCCTTCGTCTTTGTATTGCCAGAGCAGGTCGTGGATCCCCGGGAATGCCTGGGGAAGGTGCGATTCGGCATACGCCTTCCAGAAGAGTTCCTCGTGCTTCAGTTCCTCGTCGGTCAGTCCCACCATGTCGCGGAAAAACGTGACCACGCCGGGGTCGGAATTGTAGCGGAAGTACTCTTCCAGCGTGTAATGCACGGCCGGCTTGTAGATCTTCATATATTCCACAAACGAAGGATAATGCACCGTGGCGGTGCTGTTCATCACGGTATCGTCGTGGTCGAGGATGAGACAGCGGTATTTCATGACACGTCCCTTATTTCGCCAGCGTAAATCCGCTGCATTTGAAGCGGATCATCGGCGTGTCGCCGTAGAGGAACTGCCACTCGCCGGTTTTGTCGTCCAGAATGATGCTGTTGATGAACACGTGCTTGTCGCGGCCGGTCACGCGCACGTTTTCCGCATTCTCGACTTTCAGGATGACGGAATCCGACAATGCGCAGATCGAGAGTTCCGGCACCGTGAACAGGTATTTCCGGCTGTCGCTCTCCTCCGGCACGACCGCGCCGAGCAGATAGACGTCGCCGTCGCGCTTGAAGTACGCGACGTCCATGCCGTTTGAATTGTGCAGAATGTCGCCGAACAGGAACGGCACCGGGGTCGTCAGGGTATCCTTGAAGAATTCTTTCGGCAATGCCTCCCGGACCCGCTTCAGTCCTTCCTTGATCCGCTCTTCCACCTTCCCGTCTCCGAATTCCCGGAAAGGTTTCCGCATCTGAATTGCCAGATCCGCCTGCATGTAACAGGCAAGCGCAGTCGAGAGGTCCTTGTCCACGCCGTGGCCGTTCTCGTAGAGTCCGCCCATCCGGAGCGCGAGATCCGCGAACTTGCCGCCGAACTCCTGGTCTTCAAACCGGCGGCGGTTTTCGAAATACATGTCGATGATGAGATGCGCCGCCGCGTCAGGATTCTTCGGCAGGCCATTGCCCTCTTCCAGCATGTCCGCGATCTTGTAGCGCGATTCGAAGATCCCGAAGGACGAGCCGACCGTGAAGCACTGAAGCGCCTTCTCGTACTCCGGCGTGCCGTCGTTCGTGCGCCCGTAATAATAGATGTAGCCGAGCGTGTTGTACCACTCCGGCGCGGGATGATTCGTGTTTTCAATGAGCCGTTTGAGGCAGTCCCGGCTCAGATAATAATCCTGCGGGAACAGCTCCGTGCCCGTGTAGGAGGCGTACGCCAGGATCTCCACGGCCTCGCCCCAATCCTTCTCGACGCCCTCTTCCACAAGCGCACGGAACGCTTCCGGATCGACGCCCGGCTTCGGCTCGTTCCGCTCCCAGTCCGTCTGATAACGGAGCCGGCGGTATTTCATGAAATCGGAATCGTACGCCGGATAAACGGCCTTTTCAAACTCTTCCAGCACTTCCAGAAGGTCTTCGGGCAGGTACGACTTGCACTTGTCCGTCCAGCCCTCCGGCAGCCCGTAATAAGCCTCGGCAATGCTGCCCGCGATGCAGGCATTCGTATCCGTATCGCCGCCGATCGAGACCGCGTTCCGGACCGTGTCTTCGTAGGAATTGCCCTCGAAGAAACAGGTCAATGCTTCCGGAATGCATCCCTGACACGTTTCGTTCATCTGATAGTCCAGCCGGATCTCGTCCAATGTCCTCGAAAAATCGTAACCGAATTCACGGGCAATGAGGTCCTGGATCTCGTATTTCTGCACGCCGAGCCGGGAGAAAAATATCGCCGCAACGGTCGCGAGCGCGCCCCGGATCCCTTCGGGATGATTGTGCGTCACGTCAGTCACCGCGACCGCGACTTCCCGCGTTCTCTCCCACGTATCGTACAGCCAGCCGACTGCGGAGATCCGCATCGCTGACCCGTTGCCGAAGGAATCGTACGGCTTCGGCTCCTCGCTTGTGAGCCAGTTCCTGAACCGTCCGCCGTAACCGGCGTCCGGATAGCGCTGACCGAACTCGCGCATGGTTTGCACGACTTCCGCCCGGATCTTCTCCGTGTCCGCGTCTTTGCCCACCTTCATGAGTGCCGACGCCACTGCCAACGTCATGACCGAATCGTCCGTGAACTTTGTTCCCGGGCCGAACAAATCAAATGCTTTCGTTTTTGAGCCCCGGTCAAATTCGTAGGGGCTGCCGATGATGTCGCCTAAAATCGCTCCGAACATAAAAACTCCGAAAATGTGTTGATATTAGTATTATATACGTGATTTCTCCGGATTGTCAATGACAGGGCATACAGATTGCCGTGCAATGCGTTCAAAATAAAAAAAGACTGCGGCACGGATCCGTGAGGACCCGTGCCGCAGCACTGCCTTATTGCTTATGCCGTGGGCTGTTCTGCCGATTTCTTATCGTCATTGCCCTTGTTCTTCTTCGTGCGGGTGAAGAATGCCGCCACGCCTGCGACCAGGAGGATTCCCGCCATCAGGATTGTCCACTTGTCCGTCACCACCATCGGAGAGCTCAAGTTCTCCGTCAGGAAGAACGTCACCACGGACGCCGCCGCAAGCGCCATGCCGATCAGCTTCCACTTCGTCGGCTTCGCTTCCTCGGTCTTCTCCGCCGGGGTCTCCTTCGTCGGCTGTGCCTCGCCCTTGCCCTTCTTCTGCTTCTTCCTGAACATCGTGATCAGCATCCCGAGTCCCGTGCCGACCGTGCCGAGCATCGCCAGCAGGTTCAGCAGGGCCCATGAGCTGTCAGGAATGTTCCGGGAAGGTGCCTCGGCCTGCTTCACCGGAGTCTCCGCCTCGCCCGGCTCGACCTCGGATGCCTTGTCGTCCGGATCCGTTCCCGTCGCAGTCGCGACGTTCTTCACGGAACCGTTCGCACGGTCTTCCTCCGTCACCTTGTAGGTCGTCGTGAACTCCTTGCTCTCGCCCGGTGCCAGACTATCGACCTTCCAGCTCTCGCCCGTCAGGTCGTCCTTCACCTCGATGCCGGTGATCGTCTGGTTGCCGTCGTTCTTGACCGTGATCTTGTAGCTGATCTCCTCGTCCAGATCGTAGGCCTCGCCGTCCGCAGGCTTCGAGGTGACTTCCTTATCGATCGTCAGGTGGCCCTTCTTCTCCTCGATCTCGTCCGTCTCGACCTCGCCCGGCTCGACCGTCGGATCCTCGCCTTCCGGATCCTTGCCCGTCGCCGTCGCCGTGTTCACGACCTTGCCCGCGCGGATGTCTTCCTCGGTCACCTTGTACTTCGCCGTGAACTCCTTGCTCTCACCCGGAGCAAGGCTCGCGATCGTCCATTCGTCCCCGGTCAGTTCGTCCTGCACCGTGACGTCCGTCAACGTCATGTTGCCGTCGTTCGTCGCAGTGACCTTGTACTCGATCGTGTCGCCGAGCGCATAGCCCTTCTCAGGCGCGGTGCTCGTGATCTCCTTCTTGACCGTCAGGTGGCCCTTCTTCGTCTCGGTCGGGGTGTCGGTCGAGCCCGGGACCACGTCGGGATCCTTCTTGTCCGGGTCGGGGCTCGTGCCCGTCGCCGTCGCGGTGTTCCTTACCTTGCCTGCCTGAACGTCCGCTTCCGTCACGACGTAGCTCGCCGTGAAGTCCTTGGATTCACCCGGAGCCAGGCTCGCGACCGTCCATTCGTCCCCGGTCAGCTCGTCCTTCACCGTGATGTTCGTCAAGGTCAGGTTGCCGTCGTTCAGGGCAGTGATCTTGTAGGTGATCGTGTCGCCCGCCGCGTAGCCGTTCTCCGGCGCCGTGCTCGTGACTGCCTTCTTCACCGTCAGATGGCCCTTCTTCGTCTCGGTCGGAGTCTCGTTCTCGCCCGGGACCACTTCCGGATCGGGCTTGCTCGGATCCGGGCTCGTGCCCGTCGCCGTCGCCTTGTTCAGGACCTTGCCGGCCATGATGTCCGCCTCGGTCACCTTGTGCTTCGCCGTGAACTCCTTGGTCTCGGCCGGGGCAAGGCTCGCGATCGTCCATTCGTCATTCGTCAGCTCGTCCTTCACCGTGATGTTGGTGAGCGTCAGGTTGCCGTCGTTCGTCGCAGTGATCTTATAGGTGATCTCCTCGTTGAGGACGTACGCCGAACCGTTCGCCGGGGTCGAGGTGACTTCCTTCTCGATCGTCAGGTGTCCCTTCTTTTCCTCGACTTCGGTCGTTTCGATCTCTCCCGGTATGACGTCCGGTTCCGGCTTGCTCGGGTCAGGGCTCGTGCCGGTAGCAGTTGCCGTGTTCTTTACCTTGCCTGCCAGAAGGTCCGCTTCGGTCACCGTATACGTCGCGGTATACTCCTCGCTCGCGTTCGGAGCCAGACTCGCGATCGTCCAGGTGTCGTTCGTCAGGGCGTCAGTCACGGTGATGTTCGTCAGCGTCAGGTTGCCGTCGTTCAGGACGGTGATCTTATAACTGATCGTGTCGCCGAGCGCGTAGCCGTTCGCCGGAGCCGTGCTCGTGATCGTCTTCGTGATCGTCATGTGGCCGTTCTTCGTCTCGATCGGAGGCGTCGGATTACCCGGATCCGTGCTGCCCGTCTCAACCGAGTCGGTGCCTTCCGGAGTCGCTTTGGTTCCGTCGCCCTTCTCGATCTCGTCTGCGGTCTCGGGCGCCGTGTTCACGACCTTGCCCGCCCTAACG
>JAEEGL013308115.1_pt1 | contig 56178 bp, 53 predicted proteins | sample 9134231 | NCBI WGS metagenome assembly JAEEGL01 (sample SAMN16246548, study PRJNA631951) | gut metagenome | biome: gut microbiome; feature: rumen; material: fiber-attached | host: Bos | place: Iran: Karaj | collected 2018-10
ACATCATTTGACGTCCGGGCCTTTTTGTATGCCCGTCTTAATGCAGATACAAAATTCAACTAAAAATTTTCGTTAAAAATATAGGATATTCCCCCGATTGTCTTTATTATTGCGGAAGAAACTCTCCGCATCATGAAAAAGACTCTCTGCCTCATCGCTCCCTTGCTGTCAGTCTTATGCTTATGCTATGGTCAGGATCTATCCACGATAGATTCCGCTATCCAGGCATCAGACTACAAGAAGGCTGTCGCAATCATAGACTCTTTCCTTTCTGATACGACCTTGTCGGTTACTGCAGTAAGGGACCTCAGTCTACAGAAAGCGAAATGCCTCAAAAAGCTTTTCAAGTACAATACGGCCGCTGAGACTTTGGCGGGTATACTGGAGGCGGACGATCTTGAGGTGATGTCGGAATTGGCGGACTGCCATGCCCAAGCGGGAAGAAACGAAGAAGCGATGCTCCTGTACAGGCAGTTGTCAGCCTTCAGGCCTGACAACCTTTATTACAAAGTGCAGAAGGCGGCCATGGAATACAAGAGCGGAGACTATTCCGGCTGCATAAACACCGGAAGGCAGATATGCCTGACAGACACCATCCCTACTATCCTTACTCTGATGGCAGGCAGCTTCAACCAGCTGAACCGGAGGGATTCAGCGCTTGTATATTACGGGAAAGTGTTGGAAATCAATCCATACAGCAGAGGCACAATAACAAGCATGTGCAACATCTACCTGCAGCAGAAGGATTACGACAACGTGATAGGCATTACGGAAACGTATCTGGAAGACATGGAAGACTGGAGCGTCAATCCGATCCTCGGTCTCGCCCAATACCTGAAGGGTGATTACAAGAACGCCTATGACACTTTCTACAAGCAGGTACATGAAGGTATGGACGAGTCCTACTCCACATGTTACAATATGGGTCTTACGAATCTTGCCCTCGGGCAGACCGGATATGCCGAAGAGTTCTTCGGGAAAGCCTGGCAGCTGGACTCCTCGGATGTCAATCTCGCCTACAATATGGGAATGGCAAGAGTAAGAGGATCGGGACCATCGATGATGTATGCCCCGAGATACTTCGACAAGGCCCTCGGGATGATGGAACCGGACACTACCATGATGTACAAAATATACAGCGGGAGGGCACTTGCATACTATAAGAGAATGGAATTCAGCAAAGCCATACCCGATTATGTGAAAGCGTATTCCTACAACCCCTCATACATATCAGCCCTCACTACAATAGCCTACTGCTATGAGCAGTTGAAAGACTACGCCAAGGCGAAGGAGTACTACGAGAAATATCTCAAGGTCGGGAAAGAAGGAACAGAAGGATACAATTTCGCGACAAAGGGACTGGAGTATGTCAAAGGTCAGCTGTTCATGGAAGAGAAAGAGTGAACCTACCAGTCGTCAGTCCTGAACGGGATCACCGGAAGGCCAACGGCGTTCTTGAGGTTCCCCATAAGGAAATCCCTGAAACAGTACCTGACAGCGACCGGCTTCTCAACTTCGGGACAAGTGACTATCACCTGATTGTTAGTGTAGGGCTTGTATGAAGCGGAGGCTTTATGGAAGACCCTGTCTTCGCCAGCCACCTCGAATCCTTCAATTCCGGAAAGGCGGTTGACTCCACCCGTCATATGGTCGAATGTGATGGAAATCTGACCTGACTCGATTTTCATCTCTTTGAACGTCGGATAATCCGCCTCGAAGTACTTCTTCCCGTAATGTCTGTTCAGTGCCATCGCAGCCAACCTCTCCCCTACCTTTCGTTTCTGTGCAGGATGGATCTGTCCGGTTTCATAAGGATAAACACAATCATTGGTGCAGACCATACCGCTGTCAGGGATGAGCGCAGCAGCTTTGAACTGCTGTTCCCTGAGGTATGCTCCTCCAGTTCCGTCGACTGTATTGTATGCGTATGGAGCGATCTCAACATAATAAAACGGGATGTCCCCAAGGCCGATCTGTTCCCTCCATTGGCGCACAAGGATCTCCAGAAGACGGGAATATTCATCCCCGGGAGCTCCGACATTCGAGCATCCCTGATAGAAGATGATTCCGGCTACAGTATAATTGAGGACGGGATTGAATGTTCCATTGCCCCAGACCAAAGGACGGCTCCATTCCTCGGTCCAATCTACCATGATTGATTTCTCGTCCAGCTTCATCGTGGTGTATTTCTCCAGGTTTTCCTTCGTCAACCAGCTTTCCACCCTGGAACCTCCCTTGTTGGCTTCAATGATGCCGACAGGGATTCCGAGAGTGCGGGAAAGCATCCTTGCGAAGAAATAAGCGGTCGCGCTCTGCCACATGACTGTCTCCGGTGAGGTGACAATCCATCTTGTCTCGGCGTTCTCAACTGGTTCCATGCTCATGATTGAAGGAATCTTGGCATACCTTATCGCTCCGTCCCATCCGGCATCAGCCACCACTTCGGCGTAATCATCCACAGGACAGTTGTCGAATCCCCTCACAGGCATTTCCATATTGCTCTGCCCACCGGCTATCCAGACTTCTCCGATAAGCACATTGTCAACTCTGACAGCTCCTTCCCCGTCATTGAAGGTGATTGAATACGGAGTCATGCTCGCATCGGGAGTAGTCACTTTCACAAGGAATCTTCCGTTCCTGTCGGAAGTCGCGGAGAAAACAGCACTCGTCCATGAGGGAGTGACCATCACCTGCCTGCCTGGAGCGGCCGTACCCCAAAGACGCACCTGTGTATTTCTCTGCAGAACCATATTGTCGCCGATAAGGTTATTCGGGACGACCTTTGAAAAGCTTACCAAAGGAAACAGTACAAGCAAAAGCGGTAACAATAACTTCTTCATGGCAGTCTGTTTAATCATCGGTAAAGATAACACGAAAGGTACGCAATAGCAAATCACTGCACAATGGCAGGACAACGTAAAGCATTTTATTAAAATAATAAACCTTGTGCCAATATTATAGCACAAGCTGATCATATATTTGCCCAAAATCACCTTAGACATGCGATACACCAGACTATCTTTCCATCCCCACGGGCTGGAAGAATGCATACAATCCCTATGCAAACTATATCACGGAGAAAGCGGGAATCCGTACGAGGTGGATTCCCCTGATGAAAACGAAAGGATGATCCAGTTCTTCAAATACCACATATTCGATGCGGAAAAGAACCTCTCGGAGAACCCTTCACATTGGAAATATATCCTTCTCCAGGAAAAAGGAGGAGCATACACATCAGATTCCCATTTGGCGAAAGCTTTGTACAATCTTGCCATCGGAAAGAAACTTTCCGCCATGAAAGAAGGGACAGGGGTGGATTTCCGGCAAATGTGGGAAAGATTTTTCCCGTCATAGGAGTATAAGTATTGAGAAATACTCTTTTTGTATATTTGCAGAAGCAGAGTCACACAATCAAAAAAAGTAATAAAAGGTGAAGCATCGGTCAACATACGAAAACATCAGGGCAGCGGTTCAGGATCTCACACTTTGCGAAAAATACATAGTCTATTATCTGGCTTTTGCAGATAATGCTTCCAAGTATGCTCTTCAGGACATCGGAAGAGACTGCAGGAATATCAAAATCGCTGAAATCAACCTGGCAATCAAGAACTTGTTGAAAAACGGCTTCATCAAGAACAAATCTCAATATCATTATTCGGAAAAGTATTCTTTGGATGGTCTACGCAGATTGGAACTGGCTATGAACCTGTTCCGATTCGAGAGCATAGGAGTACGCACAGACATCGGAGGAATAAGATATTCATGGGGATTGGACCTGAATCACACCAAGCTTTGGAAATGTGCGGAGCTACTCTCCCAAAATGACACTTTCGGTCTTAAAGACCTTTTCAGGAGATACCCCAACGAGTTGTCATCTATAGTGATAGCCAATGTCGGGGGGAAAGACGCAGCCGACCTTTACAAAGCCGTCCCCGAGGAGTACATCATGGATTTGACCTCCAACATTATCGTAAGGCTATACAATTCAAACAAATACGGAGAAGGCACAACTCTTCAATCGGTAGAAGGGATATTCCTTGAATGGGTGCTTGAGAACAACATCCAGAAGAAAACCATCGATCCCGTCCTTGACATGATCCATGCCCATAAATTCATTTATGAGGGCGTACCTTTCTCAGCCAAAGACCCTGACGGATGCTATGCCATCCTGGTCGATGCTGTGAAATCCCTTTACGCACGGAAGACGGAAGAGGCGGTCAGCCGTTTTGCGGCTGCGATGAGGATCCTGAATAAAAGGCAGGAACTGAAGAATGTCATATATGAGCCGACTTTCTGCTTCCTGATGATCATGGCGCTCAAGTTGTCCTCCAATTCCGCAAGCAAAGCGAAAATCGAAACTTTCCTGCGAAAAAACACCGAGAACGCAATTTGTTACTTGTATCCGGCTACCTTCGCAGCTGAATACATCGATACCATAGAAAAGGATAGAGGGGCTGAAAATCTTAAGCATTTCCATGACAGGATGAGGCCTTTCGAGAGAGCCGGATACCAATTCGAAGCACTTTTCAGCTACTATATGAAAACCGGATCTCCGCAGACAAGTCTTTCCATGGTCGGGGACAAGCCCCTTATCGCTATCCTCCGTCATGAGTTATCATGTTGGGATTCCGAGAACGGCAAAGACTTTTCGGAAATCTTCGGTGGCAGGCCTCTCTTCATGGACATGAAGGGAAAGAGCACTTGGGAACTCCAACTTGAAAATCTGAAAACTTTCATCGCTAAAGCGTCAAAAGGCTCCGGTAAAGAAGCAGGAAGCGACAACCGCTCCTCAAGGCTGGCTTATCTGATTGACCGTGACAGGATAGAAGTCAGAGAGCAGACCCGTCTCAAAAACGGTAATTGGGGAAAAGGCAAGAAGGTTTCATTTGAGGCATTCGTATCCGGAAAAGTCGAATGCGCAGATGACTTCGACAAGAGCGTGATGATAGCCGCCAAGAACACCGCCTACTCATTCCGTCAGATGGATCTTTCCAGCATGATTTCCTCTCTCATCGGATGCGACAGGGTGTTCCTTGAAGACAGCATGCTTCCGGTTGACATCCAGGAAGACAAACTCTTCCTTTCCATAACGAAAGACAAAAACGGTCTTCTGCTTGACAGCAATGTCCAGAAATCCTATCTCGAGCTCGGTTACAAGACTTTCTATTCATCCTCAAAGGACAAAAGGAAATACAAGGTCATAACCGTTTCCAAAGAGCAGAGCGCTCTGCTTGTGTATCTTCTCGGAATAAGGAGGTTCCCCCTTGAGGCGGAAGCTTCACTGAAGGAAATCCTCCCCACCTTGGGCGGAGTCGTCGAAATACATTCCGACTTGATTGAAGGCGGCTCTTCGCTGGAAAAGAAAGAGGGCGATCCCACTGTGATAATCAGGATAAAGCCCGAAAACGATCACTTCTCGGTCAATGTTTTCGTACACCCTCTTGAAGGAGGAGCTTTCACTTCGATTCCAGGTGAAGGACAGAAGGTCATCTTCGATCAGGCGGACGGGGTCCGATATCAGGTGACACGCAAGACTAAAGCCGAAGCTGAGGCATACAGCGACCTGTGTGACTTCTGTTTCGATGATATCGGCATTTCGCCTACGGCAGAAGGGGAAATGGAACTGTTCCCGAATGAGGTGCTGTCCATTCTGGACAATTTCGGGAAAGACGAACGCTTCGCTCTTGAGTGGCCGGAAGGGAAACAGCTGAAAATAAAAGGGGCTCTCGGGACCTCCTCATTCAAGATGTCACTTCACTCCAGGGAATCCTGGTTTGATGTGGAGGGAGATGTGAACGTAAACGGGGAAAGCATCCCCGTCGCGACAATCATGGCACTTCTGGGCGGCAGCATGGTCGGAACGAACTTCATCCGCCTGTCAGAAAGCGAGTACCTGAAGATTTCCGATTCGCTGAGGAAACAACTCCAAAGGCTTGAGTCCCTCACAGTGTCTTCACGCGGCAAATCAAGCATTTCCGTATTCAAGGTCGGACAAGTCGCTGAAATCCTACGCTCTTCCAGTCTTGACATCAAGGTGGACAGCGCTTTCACTGACCTCGTGAAGAAAATCGAAGCATCATCCGCCCTCAGCTTCGATGTCCCCAAAGAGCTGAACGCGACCCTGAGAGACTACCAGATAGAAGGGTTCGAATGGATTTCAAGGCTTGATTCATGGGGTGGTGGAGCTTGCCTGGCAGATGATATGGGACTCGGAAAGACGGTCCAGGCCATAGCATTCATGCTGATGAAAAAGGACTTGGGGCCTTCCATCGTCGTATCCCCCGCTTCGGTAATCCTTAACTGGAAAAACGAGATATCCAAGTTCGCTCCTACACTGAATGTCACTGTCCTCAATACTGCTACCGACAGGAAAAAGGCCATCCAGGAGAGCGGTCCTTCAGATATCATACTTTGCACCTATGGACTCATGGTCACGGAGTCCGAAGCGATCAGTGCCAAGAGTTGGAACGTCGCTTGTCTGGATGAAGCGCACACCATCAAGAACAGGGATACGAAGATGAGCGCGGCCGCGATGAAGATCTCATGCTCCTCAAGGCTGATACTCACAGGAACCCCTGTCCAGAACTATCTGGGAGAGCTCTGGAATCTGTTCCAGTTCCTCAATCCGGGACTTCTTGGCAGCTTCGAGCAGTTCCACAGCAAGTTCATCTACCCGATCGAGGCCGGTGACAAGGAAAGGAGCGGACAACTCAAACGCATCATCCAGCCGTTCATTCTCCGAAGGACCAAGGCGGAGGTCGTGGACGAACTCCCCGACAAGACCGACATAGTGAGAACGGTGGAATTCTCCCCCGAAGAAACCTTCTTCTATGAAGCCCTGAGGAAGAAAGCCGAAGAAAGCCTCGCTTCAGCTGACAAGGTCAATGTCAATGCACTTGCGCAGATAACCATGCTGAGGGAAGCCGCATGTTCAGCCAGCCTGCTGAAAAAGGATTGGAACGGCGCACAATCGAAGATCGACACTCTGATGGAGATGATTCCGGAAATCCTTTCCGGAGGCAACAGCCTTCTGGTCTTCAGCCAGTTCACTTCCTTCCTGAACCTCTGCCGGGCGGAACTTGACAAGGCCGGTATCGATTACTTCTACCTTGAAGGATCCACCACTATCAAGAAAAGGGAGGAAATGGTTCAGGACTTCCAGAGCGGGAAAAAGAAGCTTTTCCTCATCAGCCTCAAAGCCGGAGGCCTTGGCCTCAACCTTACAGGTGCGAATTACGTCATCCATATGGATCCCTGGTGGAATCCCGCTGTAGAGCAGCAGGCCACAGACAGGGCATACAGGATAGGCCAGAAGCAGAAAGTGACAGTCTATCACCTGATAACACAACATACGATAGAAGAGAAGATCACCCGTCTACACAAGTTCAAGAAAGATATGGCGGACGCCATACTTGAAGGAACTAACGTAAGCCATGCGCTTACGATGGACGATCTTCGTGAACTCGTAAAATGACATTGATATGATAAAAGCGATACTGCATCCGAATCTGAAAGTGCTGCTGACGACAGCTGTCACTCTCATCATTGCATTGGCTTCCGCTGTCCCCTCTTCCGCCCAAAGGATAACGGACGCCTCCTACAGGACAGCCGGTTTCATAAAGGATGACGGCACTGTCCAGGACGCATCGTACAGGATTGTCGCCCACTTGAAAAAGGACGGAACCGTCCAAGACGCTTCCTACAGGATCGTCGGTCACATAAAAGACAACGGCATGGTCCAAGACGCTTCTTACAGGACGATCGGATTCATAAAGAGTGACGGAACCGTACAGGACTCTTCTTATAAAGTGATCGGACACATAAAGGATGACGGGACCATCCAGGACCAGTCATTCCGGATCATCGGATACGCCAAAGGCGTACCCGCACAGTGGGCTGCGATGTATTTCTTCTTCAGGAGATGGTGAGAAAAGGGACTACCCGATGATGTTCACCATGCGGACATATTCATGTCCGAAGCAATTGCGTATTCCGTCCTCCTCGAAACCGCATTCTTCATAGAGGGCTTTGGTCTTGTCATCTCCCTTTTTCACTATAAGGCTCACCTTTGTGAAGCCAAGGCCGTCGGCGATTTCAAGAGACTGCCGGATAAGGGTCTTTGCCACATGGTGCCCTCTCATCGAAGGGATAACAGCCAAGGAATCCAGATAGTACTCTCCTGGACCTGTCTCGTCATCCATTTCCGGCAGAACGAATCCGGTCTCCTCTTTCACAATCGAGAACGTGAGATCACGCATTTTCACATAATCAGCACCATTATAAGCCGTCAGGGTGCCGACGGGGATATCGGATACTGTCGCGACAAGGGTGTTTTTGTAACTGTAGAGAGTATCTGTCCTTCCGCAAATTCCGGTAAGAGATTCCAGAATGGTGAACGCCTCTTCCGAAAACGGGACATTGAAAACATCGGCTCCCATTGCGGCCATGACATTTCTGGCAATGAATCTTGCCTCGCTACTGAAGGCTTTTCTTACTTCTACCTTTATCATGATGGCTGATTTTAAGCGGTTGGTATCTAGGACTATTACAGTACAAATATAATGTTTCCGAATGATTATGCAATCTTATTCTTCTGACCTGATCTCCATGCAAGACAGAATGAAAACATATGAGGAAACCAGAAAACGCGACATGAAAGCCCTACGATGAGGATATTTTCGTATCTTAGTATCGAATCTTTTACAATCACCATGCGGACAAAATTCACTTCCATCGCAAAAGGGTTGTTTGTTGCATTCATGGCAGCAACCCTGGCCCTTCCCGTTTCAGCCAGAAAGCCCAAAGCCAAGTACGTCATTATGGTGTCGATGGACGGGTTCAGATACGATTATCCCGAGAAATATGGCGCCCCCAATCTCGACAAGATCGCTCTGAACGGAGTCAGCACAGACATGCTTGCCTCTTTCCCTTCATCCACCTTCCCGAATCACTACGCCATCGCAACGGGTCTGGTCCCTGACCACAACGGACTTGTGAACAACAGTTTCTGGGATCCGGATCTGAAAGAATACTACTCTTTGAGCGGCCCCAACAAAGACAATCCGGCTTTTTATCTCGGGGAGCCCATCTGGAACACGGCCCAAAGGCAGGGAGTCCTGGCAGGGATAAATTACTGGGTAGGCTCCGAATTTGAAATCGGAGGGTCCCGTCCTAAATATTACCGTCCCTATGACAATGCCACCCTTTTGAGCTATGAGGAAAGGACAGATGCCACGTTGGCTTTCCTTTCCATGCCCAAGAAGGACAGGCCGAGACTCATAATGCTGTATTTCGATGAACCGGACCATACCGCTCATGCGAACGGTCCAGACAATCCGCTCGTAGGAGAGCAGGTGGCAAGGGTTGACGCCATGATCGGACGGCTGCGTGAGGGGATAAGGAGAAAAGGACTCCAGAACAAGGTGGACCTCATAGTCCTCGCCGACCACGGAATGACAGAGATCAGCCCGGAAAGGGTCGTCAAACCGTCAGATTACATAAAGCCTGAATGGTACGACCATATAGTAACAGGCATACCGACATCCATCTTCAGCAAGCCCGAATGCAGGGATTCCATTTACAACGCTATGAAGGACATTCCTCATGTCCATGTATGGAAAAAGGAGGAGATACCTGCTGAGCTCAACTACGGTTCAAGCAACCGCGTGGGTGACATAATAGTGGCTCCTGACCTGGGATGGCAGGTCACTGAAGTGGCCAGCCGGAACAAAGGTGCACATGGATTCTTCCCGTGGGAAAAGGAGATGCAGCCCGTGTTCAGGGCTGAAGGGCCAGACTTCAAGAAGAATGTCAGAGTGCCTCAGTTCAGGAACGTCTCCGTTTATCCTCTGGTGTGCTGGATTCTTGGTATAGAGCCCGCACCGAATGACGGGGACTTTGAAGAAGTGAGGCCAATGCTGAAATGATTTTCCAGCAACAGCACTTTACAACAGACCCGCCGCAGCATTCGCCGTGGCGGGTCCTCATTTCAATCACTTCCAGACTTTCAAGCCTGTTCCCTTACTAGAGGATAGTCACAGGCTGCAGAGCACAATAGAGTTTGTCGACAGCACTGGCGAAGGAGCCGTCAGTGATATTGATGTTGACGGGGCTTGATACAGTATGGACTGTAATCTTTGACACACCCTTCGACATGAGCTTCAGCTGATCGATCGTAGGGTAGCAGATCACCCTTCCTGCAGAGAGATCCTTCTCCTGCTGGAGTTCTATCGTCTGGCCTGAAGTGGTGGTAACGTAGACAGCGCTTCCCAGAGGTACGGTCTTTCCTGAGATGAACAGGTTGAGGTCATAATTCTCATTGTTCGACTCGGCATAGTAAAGATATACCAAAGATACGGCGAGCTGGCCATTGACCTGGATCTTCTCGGTCTCCACAAGACGGTTTCCTCCCTGATCGCTGATGGACTTGAGATAGTTGCCCACTTCGCTCTTGGGTGCCGGAGCGGCCTTGATGGCCTGCATCTGACGACGGATCGCATTGCCGAACTCATCGTTCTTGTATGAAACCTTTATGACTCCTTCAGAAGACCATCTCTTTGTGGCGTCAATTGAAGAAACGCCTGTGGATATCTTCTTGAGGTCAGCTTCCTCCATATAGTACTCACCGTAATTCCAATAGACCTTGCCGGCTGAAGTCTTGATTCCGGAAGGAGCTACGAGATTGGGAGAATCAGCACTGTTCTTCAGGGTGACGTTCTTGCCGTCGGTCGTGAAGATGGTCAGGGGCGCATTCTTGGGCATCTTCCAAGCGGTAGCCTCTTCATAATCAACCCTGAGGATATAGACGTCTTCACCGTCAGGGAAAGTAACACGGCCGAGCTTGACCTCAACAGGTGTGGTTCCGACGACCCTTACCCTTTCAGTGCCGGTATAGACGTAGTTGTTCTTCTTATAGTTATAGCGCAGGAGATCCTGTGCTGATGCGCTCACGAAGAGCAGAGCGGCCAAAGCCGCCAAAAGGATTTTTTTCATCTTAACAAAAAACCTCAATTAAGCGGTCGGAGACCACATCACTTTCCGTCCAAGGCGGAACGGATTTCATCTCCGAGTTCCTTGGATTCTTTCACTCCAAAAGCCTTGCCAAACAATGACAAAAGGAATCCCAGCGCACAGCAAGAAGCCAGCAGGACGACATAAGGGAAAGTCTGCGGGTCGGGGACCATGATCTTGGAGAAGCTCCAAACTGCTGCCAGAGCAAGAAAAGCGAAAAGGATGTCCAGAATATAGCCGGGTTTCTTTCCTGCCTCAATCTTCACGTTGTAAGTAGTGTTTCCGCCCTCGGGCTCCCCTTCCGGAAGGGTCACATCACAGAAAAGGTGCCTTGTCACCAAAGAGGAAGAGTAATCCGCCCAGAACGCCCCGTTTGAATCATCCCCGACAGTCTTGGCTTTGGAAGAGATGACATCCCTGAGCGCTTTCAGGAATTCTTCCTTTCCCAAGGAAGACACTACAGGGAAAGAAGACATTCTCCGCAATGATATTTTGGTATCGAACTCCATATCAGTAAACGCTTGATAAAACCGCACAAAGGTAGTGCTTTTTCGGGTTCCGCCCACCTAAAAGTATCGCCCGAGATCATCTTCTTTGCCTAATATCTGCCAAAGATGAGGTTTTTTTGCTATTTTTACGGAACATTAGACTTTCTAGCAACACTAAGACATGTACCAATACAGACAATACGGGGACAGATACATCCTCAGCATCGACAATCATCAAGAGATAGTATCCGCCGTAAAAGCGTTCTGTCAGGAAAAGGAAATCACCATAGGAACGGTCAGTGGAATCGGTGCCGTATGTGAAGCCACCCTCCGCTTTCTTGACCCTGCCATCAAGAAATATGTTGACGGGGGTTTCAAAGAGCAGATGGAGATATCGAACCTGATCGGGAACATTTCCACAAAGGATGGAGATGTATATCTGCACATCCACGCCACTTTCGGAAGAAGAGACTACACCTGCATCGGAGGACATCTTATGTCCGCAGTCCTGAACGGAGCCTGTGAACTTGTCGTGGAAGACTACGGCAAGGGGACAGTCGGAAGGAAATTCGATCCGGAAACAGGACTGAACCTGTACGACTTCAGTGTGAGTGAGGTTTAACGAATTGATGAAAAAAACTAAAATAGTAACCACATGGTAACAATGATTCTTCAGCTGCTGATAGTGCTGGCAGCGTTGTACGTGGGTTCCAGATACGGTTCCCTCGCTTTGGGCGCGATTTCCGGAATAGGACTCGCGATACTGATTTTCGGTTTCGGTCTGAAACCGGGAACCCCTCCTACTGATGTCATCTACATCATCATCGCTGCTGTCACCTGTGCCGGTATTCTCCAGGCGTCAGGCGGTATGGACTGGATGATTCAGGTAGCAGAGAAGTTGCTCAGGAAACATCCCGACCATATCACATTCCTCGCACCTCTTTGCACCTTCTTCCTTACAGTGCTTGTAGGTACTGGCCACGTAGTGTATACTCTTATGCCTATCATCTGTGACATCTCCCTCAAAAAGGGAATCAGACCTGAAAGGCCTTGTGGAGTGGCATCAGTAGCATCCCAGGTAGGTATCACCTGCTCCCCTATCGCGGCAGCCGTCGTGGCTTTCATGACGATTTCCAACACCAACGGGTACAACATCGCTATTCCGCAGATCCTGATGGTGACCATACCTTCATGCCTTATCGGTCTTATGGTAGCAGCAGCTGCTTCTTATCGTAGGGGCAAAGACCTTGACAAGGATCCCGAATTCCAGAAGAGGCTTGCCGATCCTGAGACTTACAAGTACATGTTCGGTGAGACTGCCACCACCCTTGACAGAGAGATAACCAAAGACGCCAAGAAGAGCGTTTTCGTATTCCTTTTTGCTCTCTTTGTGATCGTAGGATTCGCGTGCGTACAGTTCTTCGTGGATGCTGATACCCTGAAAACCATCACCAGAATCCCCAAGATGAACACCATCATCCAGATCATAATGATAAGCGCTGCCGCTCTTATGATCCTCTTCTGCAACGCCAAGCCCAAGAAAGCCGTTTCTGGAGCAGTTTGGCAGTCGGGTATGGTAGCCGTGGTGGCAATCTATGGTATCGCATGGCTTGCCGACACCTATTTCTCCAACTATACTGACGTCATGCAGGAAGGCCTCACTGGAATAGTCTCCAAGTATCCCTGGTCGATAGCTTTCGTGTTCTTCCTTGTGTCTGTGCTCATCAACTCCCAGGGAGCCGTCGTGGTCGCGATGCTTCCTCTGGCCTATTCCCTCGGAATCCCGGGACCCGTCCTTCTAGGAGTACTTCCCAGCGTATACGGATACTTCTTCATCCCGAACTATCCTTCTGATATCGCCACAGTGAACTTTGACCGTTCAGGTACTACCGTCATCGGTAAATACCTGCTGAACCACAGTTTCATGATGCCGGGACTGATCTCGGTGATAACCTCTACTATCGTCGGTTATCTCATCACGACTGTCCTGTTCCCCGGATATTTCGCATCATTCATGGGATAAGGTACATTCAAGCACATGATAAGACACTTTGGGGTGGCCGTCCGGTCACCCCATATGTTTTGTAGCCGCTTTGTCAAAACGATTACCGTCCCAAGAATTTGGAGTCAAGATATGCGTTGAATTCATCCTTGTACATATCGCCTATGGGGACAGTGAAACCGCCTGTCATGATTACCCTTCCCTTGGAGACTTCCCGTATCTTGGAAAGGGCTATGATATAGGATTTGTGGATCCTCATGAACTTGTCTGAAGGCAGCCTCTCCTGGAGTTTTTTCATGCTGAGAAGGACGATGACCGGCTCCTTTTCACCATCTATATGGATCTTGAGATACTCGCTCATCCCCTCTACCAGAAGAATCTTGTCCATAGGTACCCTGACGACCTTGTAATCGGTCTTGAAGAACAATGCGTCATCAGCCTGGGCGGCGATCGCGGATACAGCGTTCTGCTGGTCGAAAAGTTTCTTTGCCTTGGCTGCGGATTTCTGGAAGTCCTCGAAACCGAAAGGCTTCAAAAGATAATCCACTGCATCAACCTTGAACCCTTCAACGGCATATTCAGAATAGGCGGTGGTGAAGATCACCATAGGAGGATTGTCAAGCGACTTCACGAAATCCATCCCGGAGATATCCGGCATGTTGATATCGACGAACATGAGGTCGACCGACTCGTTCTGGAGCAGTTTTGTCGCTTCGGAAGCACTGCTGCAAAGAGCGACCTTGTCAAGGTAAGGGACTTTGCTGATGTAGGTTTCAATCTGACGGAGAGCCAAAGGCTCGTCATCAACGGCTATGCAACGTATCATATCTTAAGGTGAAGTGATTATTCTTTTTATATCTCAGTTCCTTCAGCATCCCCCTCTCCATAAGTAACAGCCTTACTTTTCACGGGTATCACAAGGAGTATGTCATAGATTTCAGGATTACTGTCTATATGCAGAGTATAGTCCTGCCCATACAGAAGATCCAATCTCTTGCGGACATTGCTCTGTCCTATTCCACTGTGGCTGTCCTGGTTCGTTCCATGACGGGAGTTGATGCATTTGAATATGAGTTTGCCGGATTCCAAAGCCATGGAGACCTTGATGAACGAGTCCGTCTCATAGCTGATGCCATGCTTGAAAGCGTTCTCCACAAACGACACGAAAATAAGCGGTGGGACTTCCACGTTCCCGCATTCCTCAGGAAGGTCTACATCGATTTTCACCGAGTCCGAATACCGGATTCTCATAAGGTAGATATAGTGTTTGAGGAACTCCGTTTCCTTTGAGAGAGGGATAGTCGGCTTGTCCCCTTCGTACAGGATATACCTCATCATGCGCGAGAGCTCAAGGATGCTCGACTTCGCCTGCTCCGGGTCGATATCCACCAATGCATGAATGTTATTGAGGGTATTCATGAAGAAGTGGGGATTTATCTGAAATCTCAGATACTGCAGCTGCTGGTCAAGGTTCTCCTTCTGGAGCATTTCCATGCGAAGTTCCTTCTTACGGTATTGGAAGTACACTTTCGCACCCACGTTCGCCGATATTATCAGAATTCCCATCAGGATCCTCATGAGCGTGGGTCCCAAAGGATGAGGCGGTTCATCAGGCCCATTGCGACGCCTTCCATGTCGGATGTTCTCTGAAAAACGGCTTCGCCTTGCGTCATTCCTGGGAGTCATCCGCCGAGGGTCTCTTCTTGAGAAGTCAGCCCTGTCTTCAGGCACGAATGTCCCTTGCCCATCCATTTGCGGGGAATCTCCAAACATCCTTTCACCAGGGCCCATTTCCATTTGGGATACACCTTGGTCAAAAGGATCCCGGTTTCTTTGGAAATTCCCCCATGTGAACACCCATGTGGTCAACAAACCCAAAAGGACAATATCGCAAATGATGTAGAGCGCCTTCTTCCTTCTTTTGAAACAGAATGGGAACACCACATAATTATGAAGGACAAAAAGTACGAAAAAGGGCAACAATGCCTCCAAGGACCCCAAAATCCCGAAAGCAAGTCCTATGATCAGCCATATGATTATGTAGAGTACATTCTCCTCCAAAACCAGCTTTTTCTCCTGAGGGAAACTGTCCCAGGCTTCGGCTACGTATGTTGTCCTACGTTTTCTGGTATCTTTGTCACTTGTCATGATTGGGCTGTTTCTCTGAGCAACACTCAAATATAGTCTTTTTTCCTTGGTTTATGGTTCTTCACTTGCCATTATCACCATCCTCTGCCGCCTCCTAATGATGTTGAGGCTTTCACGGAGGTTGAAGATCCTCCTGTCACTGTCGCTGCGGTGTATAGGATATCATAGTATCCTGTGGTACCCTTCACAGAGACTCCTGATTTCAAGGTATAGGACGAACCGTTCTTGAAAGACGGGGACGAAGCGATGAAAGTCGAAGTATTTGCCGCGGGTGTCTTATAGGCGAATATAAGCTTGGTGTCATCGTACACCGCAATCCATTTGTTGGAACTTACCGAGGATGAGATGCAAGGTTGTTTCACTGATGATATCCCATCATTCCTGCCGCCGATTGAAACTACGGTTCCACCATTGATTTCGGTGCTGTACCTTTCGGCTGAATCAATTCCGGCCTCGGCACCTCCGGCTCCTTCCGCTATCACTATACCTCCGTTGATCACAAGGTTGTTGTTGGCGTCAAGAGCGTCATTCCCCGTAGAATGACCGTAAACCACTCCCCCGTCAATGACCAGGTTGTACTTGGAGTTGATGGCGTCATCGGAGGCATAACTGTATACCGACCCTCCGGTTATGGAGATGGCTCCTTTGCTCTCAATGCCTTCGGCTCCGGAGACTTTCACGGTAATGTCTCCTCCTGAAATGAACAAATCACCATCAACCTTTATTCCCTTGGGATAGGAGACCGCTGAGGAAGAATACTTGTAAGTCTGGCCGGTGGTCGTAACGGATACTTTTCCTCCTTTGAAATATGTCGGGCCATCGCAGCTGATACCTTTGCCGCCTTTCCCGGAATTCGTCACGGTCAGTTCCCCGTCATTCATGACGAAGAGCTTGTCCGCCTTGATTCCGGCCGTTCCGGTCACATCTTTCTCACTGGAATCATAAGCCGCATTCCCGGTCACTTTGAGGATGACGGCGCCGCCGTCAATCTGGACGAGGCTGTCAGAAGAGAACGCTTTCTTCATTTCCCCGGAAGCTGAAGCCTCGACATTGCCTGCAGTCACGATTATGGCGTCCTTGCCCCTTATCGCATGCCCTGCACTTGAAGACACTTTGACTGAGGTCTTGCTGTCCATGAAGCGGACATAATCATCGGAAGTGATTCCTCCCTTGCCTACGGCATTGACAGTAAGTGTACCTGATCCGCTGAAAACAAGCTGGCCTTCGCTGAAGAACGCCGCTTTCATGTCTTCGGAATCCACTTCATCCGAATAATCCGCCCCGTCTGCAACGGTATTCGTACCTTCTACGACGACAAAAGTCCTTTTCCCGCTCTGGTTGTTGATAGCCGAGCCGCTTTTGTTCGTAAGAGAAAGGCCGCTCAATTTGATTGCCTGCTTCTTGTCACTGTACAGTTTGAAAAAGCCGTCCGATGCGGATCCTTTCAGGATGTACATGATCTTGTCACTGGAGGTGTTGTTCACTGTGACATCATTGCCGCTGACGGAAACGATCCCTCCCGTATCACCGGAGACGGACGCGCCTCCCGAAGCGAATGTGATAGTGATGGTCTGGTCGAAAGAAGTTCCTGAGATATCATCGTCAGAATCAGAGTAAGATCCGGTGTCCTCAGAACCTTCTGAAGCGTTTGTACCGCTGTCGCCGGTACTGGAAGAACCGCCCGTATCAGGTATTACTCCTTCAGAAACAGGAGAATCAGGATACTCCGGCCAGTCATCACCGGAGCAGGCGGGGAAGAACATTTCCATCGTCCCCGCCATCATGAACAATAGTATGAATCTTTTCATAACACACACGGTTTTGGTGAAGGATTCCCGTTCTCCTGAAGATAAGGTTCCGTACACGTCCTGGATACCGAAGCGGGATTCCGTGTGCGAAAATGGACTTTTGGAAAGAATGCCGCAAAAGTATTCAGCGAAAAGCACGTATTATTACACGAAACGCATCATGCCCGACGCACCAAAAAAGCCTGCCACAATGTGACAGGCAAGAAAAGTTTCCTTACGGAGAATTTTCTAGAAATGATACCTTACGCTGATGGTAGGTATGAATCCGTGGCTCAGACCGTGCTCCCAAAGGCTGTCACCTACGTAGCAAAGACGAGGACGGACATCAGCCGAAAGCTGAAGAGGGAACCAGAAGGTGTACTCAAGGCCCACCTGACCGACGATACCGTACATTGCGGCGGGATTTTCCACCCTGCTGTAAGGTACCGATCCGAATGATAAGCCGGGACCTGCATACCAAGCCCATTCTCCACGGGGAGTCCACTCGGGTTCATAAAGTACCCAGTTGTAGATAGCCTCAGCTATGAATCCTACCTGATCGAAGGCTGTGTAGACACCAAGGTTCGCTTCTGCGAAGTTGATGCCTCCCAGATAATGCTCATAACTGAGAGCTACAGGGCCATAACCGACGCCAAGTCTTGCGCCGATCGCCTTGGGCTGTGCTGAAGCCGCGATTCCGAGGCAGAGAACAGCTGCGATAATGATAATAGTTCTCTTCATTGTTCAAAAATGTAAGTTCAACTTTATTGTTTTCTTTCGCTGTAATTGAATATTCACTTCAAAAATCATTCCCGTACATCTGTATCAGACGCTCTGGAAAGGCTTGCAATTGTCCACCGGATTGGAATAAATCCCGAGGAAGATGTCCCTAAGAACATCAGGCTCCTCAACTTCATACTCTTCCAGAAGAGCAAGATGATCAAGGAAGAGGGCTTTTTCTTCTTTCGTGTACCTCTTGGCATACCTGCTCCTGCCGAACCGGATGTCGTTCGCCACGTAATTGTTCGGATAAAGTCTGTACCTTGACAGTATGCTCTTATCTATCAGAGTGGAGACGGACTTGTTGTACTCAATATTGGTAAGGGAATCGTATGGCTCAAGATCCTCCCGCAAAACAGGAGTCCCTACCGATATATGGACCCTTCCTTTCTGCTGGGAGATACCTGTCAAAACGCTGTTGAGATCCTCACCGGGTTTCTTGATGTACTTTCCACGCCTTGACTGGTAAAGTTCAAGAGCCTTGAGTATATCACAAGGTTCCCACTCGTACGAAATCGACACCGGAACTATGTTGAGGTCCGCCAAAGCTGATACCTTGTCTCCCTTTCCGCTGATTCCGAACATCTTGATGATTCCCTGGTCAGTAGAGTCATTACCGTCTTTCGTACGTCCGTTACGCTGCGCGATCCAAACGGACTCTTTGCATTCCGTGATGACGTGACGGATATAATCAGACAGATGGACGGAGCTCATGTAGAACTCCCTGGGAGAACCCCCTCTCTCCACTCTGAACATCTTGTTCGAACGGCCGACATCGATTATCAGCTGCCCGGTCATCAGGTTCGCGCCGAACGTGATCTGAGTGGTCGGGAAGCCGGCGTCAAAAAGCTTGTTCTGCAGAAGGGACGCGTCCAGCATTATGTCCCTATGGTTGGAGATGAAAAGGTAAGGAGTGGAGCGGTCAAGCTTTTCAAGACCCTCAATGGAAAGGGAGGTAATGCTCCTTTTCTCAATGATGTCATTGACATACCACATCACCTTCCCCTGGAACTCGTCAACGGTCCTTATCTGCCTTACCATGCGCCGTATATCCTCCTGACGTTTGTCAGGGAAAACATACGAAGCAAGAAAAGCGAAGGTATCATCTTCCGCTATCCTCTGCATGGCCGCAGGGATCTCCTCATCGAAATAAGGCCTTATGTCGTCAAAACGGGAGTCTATTCTCATTGTATGGTGTCGGTCACTTGGCTGGTTGGAGTCTTCCGGAACGGCGGTCAATGAATTTCACGGGTTTGCGTCCGGTCTCAGGCATGGTTATACGGCGGATTTCATCAACAGAAGCGACCTCCACACGGGGAGCCACTCTGAGCCTTGAACGGAAGCGGTCCTTGAGGTCCTTTACCGGATCGAAATCAGGCGTCCCGCGAAGGCCGATCTTGACAAGCACATCATCGGTTCCGGCTTCACTGTCCTGCACGAAAATCACATAATTGGCGACATATTCAGCATTGTCAAGCACATCGTTGATTGCCGGAGGATAAAGGGTGGTGCCTTTAAGCTTGATCATGTTGTTCTTGCGACCGACAAGAGGTGTGAGACGGTAGGAGTTCCTGCCGCAACCGCACTGGTCAACGATACGTGCTGCAATATCACCGGTCCTGAACCTCAGAAGAGGCATTCCCTCCACTCCAAGAGTGGTCACTACGATTTCTCCCGGTTCCCCGTCAGGAACGGGCATGTCGTCTTCTCCGATTATCTCGACTATGATGAGCTCAGGATGGACATGTCCTCCCTTGCCCATAGGGCATTCGGAGAAGGTCGCGCCCATCTCTGTAGATGAATACGTCGCGTACAGTTCAACATCCCACTGGTCGTGGATCTTTGATCCCAGAAGATTGAGAGAGAAGTCCTGATTCCTCAGGCCTTCACCGATGCCGATGATCTTCTTGATACTGGATGAACGGTAATCGATGCCATGCTCTTTTGCGTAGTCCAGAAGCCTCAGAATGAAGGAAGGCACGCACATTATCGTGTCAGGTTTTATCCTTTTGATGGTGTCCCACTGGAGTTCAGGGATTCCGTTACCTACCCTGACGACTCCGGCTCCGAGTTTCCTCAGACCAAGGAAATACGCCAATCCGGCCATGAACCTCTTGTCGATGGTGGTCATCAGCTGGACTACGCTGTCCCTGGTAAGACCGGCGCAAGAGAAAGATTTCATCTCATTGTAGGCCAACCTCTGAAGGTCATTCTCAGTACAGCAGAAAGTGACCGGATCACCGAGTGTACCCGAAGTAGTTATGAAATCTATCACATCCCTTCTGGGGACGCAGAGGAAATCATCACCGAAAAGCTGCAGGTCCTTCTTGGTCGTGAATGGGATCTTCACAAGGTCATCAATATGACGGATGCGTGAAGGGTCAATCCCGCATTTTGAGAACATCCTCTTATAAAAAGGAGAATTCTTCTCAAGGAAGGACAGGGCGGTCCTCATCCTCCCTTCCTGGAAGTCCCTTATCTCCTCAACGGAGCGGAATTCTATGTCATTCTTCGGATCGAATCCGTCCCAAAGTGAATTGAATATGCTGTCAGACATCTCTGGTTCTGTTATCTTTCTGTTTTCTTGTATCAATTGGAGGCCACCTTGAAAGAAGGAATGGAATCAAGCCAGCCCCGGAGTTCCCCGTACCAAGGAGCCGACTGGGATGACGCCCCGAAACCGTGTCCTCCATTCTCGTATTGGATATACCTATGGAAAATCCCTCCCGCCTCAAGTGCTTCATCCATCACTTCGCTGTTGCGGTAATCCACCGTGGGATCATCAACGCAGTTGACAAGAAGTACAGGCGGCATGTATGAAGGAACGTGTTTCTCCATAGAAAGAGCGTCCCTCATGGACGGATCATTCTTCTTCCCGCCGAGAAGCCCTCTTCTTGAACGGGCATGGGCTATCTCCTCATCGGACATGGTCACGACAGGATATACCGAAACTATGAAGTCCGGCCTTGAGGCCATCTCTCCCGGGTCTTCCCCGATATTGAGGACGAGGTGCCCTCCGGCGGAGAATCCCATGACACCGATCTTATCAGGATCTATTCCGTATGAAGACGCATTCTCTCTGACTGATTTCACGGTCTTACGGAGATCATTCAGCATGTCCGGGTAATGTGTCTGGGGAATGGCTAGCGGACCGAAAAGAAGATACCTGGTTCCGGCATGACGGTAATTGAGAACGAAAGCCGCGATTCCGTCATCACACAACTTCCGCCCCACATCGGTACCCTCGACTGTCTTGGAAAGCCAATGGTAACTGCCTCCGGGGCAGACTATGACAGCTTCACCTGTAGCCCGGGACGGGTCCGGTATGAAAGGAATGACCTTCTGGGCAGAAGAAATTATGCCAAACCCCATGAAAAAGGAAAGGCATACGATGATTGTACAGATGTTCCGTGAAATCCTGTCCAAAGTCAACCTCGAATTACGGAAAACAAATATACAACAATTCGGGGAAAACCGGAAAGGTATGATCCAATTAGAGGGCTTGGCTCGCTTCAGACTGTTCAAAGACTATATTCTCCGGCAAAGATGAGATATTTCTGCAAAGGTCGATGTTTTCGGAAGAAGGGTCACGGGCTATCACTTTGACATCCCTGTTTACAAGAGCATAGACAAGGGCATGTTCACCCTGACCGCAGTTATCTATCACCTTCGTTCCGTCAGTCTTGGCGAAGAATTCCTCGCCAGGCAGATCGCAAAGGGCTTTCCTTGAGTTCCTCTCGACCTCAGTTCCCTTATAGATGTATTTGTAGCGGACATAACGGGCCACGTATTCCGGAGTCTCGATCCTGTCTCTCATGGAAGAGTACTTTTCACGGAAAAGAGCCGTGAAAGACTTGGCAAGAGCATGATAATCCCCTTCCACCTTGTAATCCTGCCCGACTTCCACATTGATTTCACCTTCACGGAGCATGAGTTCCTTCTTGGGCAGCACATATCCGGGACCGTGCAGGAACATTGTCCTTACCGGTACCCCTAGTGCGCCTGCCAGCATGAAGGCGCCTTTACGGAAACGCGCTATCGAGCAGTCCGCACTCCTTGTCCCTTCGGGGAAGATGACAACGGAATACCCCCTTGAAACCAATCCCCTTATCCTTTCGACATTCGCATCCATTCCGTCCGACGCGGGATAGAACTCCGCTTTTCGTATGACGTACCCGTAGAAAGGATTGTTCCAGGCCCAGTCGTTGGTGAGGAACACCATCTTGGGATGAAGGGCCATCAGCGCAATGATATCCACATGGGACTGATGGTTGCAGACAATGACCGAAGGCTGAGAGAAGTCTACATTCCCGTCATCCTTGACCTTGAACTTCACCCCGGGAATATTCGATACGGCTATCTTCGAAAGCTTCTGGAGGAAGGCGTGGTATTTCAGTCTCCTTTCTTCGGTATCCTTCCCAAGGAAATAGAAGAACGTGTACGGATACATGAAAAGGAGCATCGTCAAGGCGAAAACCGTCAAAGAGAACGCGGTATAAAGGAGCCTCTTGAAAGTAACCGGGACATCGCGCTTCGTTCCATCCTTTGTCGTCAACCACTTGAAGATCACAGGAGGCAGATAGAAAGCGAACACCATGACGAAAAACATTCCGATCATGGTCACCTGGGCAAGGGATTTCATGGCGGGATGCTTGGCCAGGATGAGCGCCCCTATTCCTATGAACATTATGATCGCGGAGTTTACCACGCTGTTCCTATAGGTTGAAAGGCGTTTCTTTTCGTATGCGTATTCATAGATGAGACCTTCCGTTATGAATATCGTGTAGTCATCCCCCTGACCGAAGATGAAGGTCGCCAATATGACGTTGACGATATTGAACTTGATTCCGAAAAGGCCCATGGTACCGAGAATCCAATACCAACCGAAGGCAAGAGGGAGGAACGAGAGTACCGCCAGTTCAAGCCTTCTCATCGAAAGGCAAAGGAAGACAAAGACCACCAGGCCGCACACGGCACCAATCCAGTCAAAACTCTCCGAGAGCACTTTCGCAAGCTGGTTGCTGATGTCAGCAGTACCGAAGGACATGGAAGAAGGTATACCGGAAGTGATGGAGGATTTGATTTCATCCGTCATGGAAGGGTCATCATAACCCACCCTTGAAAGGACACACACCTTACCTCCGCTTGAAAGGATGTACGTGCCGCGGAACACTTCCTCGGCAGGAGCGAAAAGGTCTGAGTCAACGCTCTGAGGAGCGTATTCCCTTGAAAGCATGTCCGAGAAGAGACTGAAAGCCCCTTGCAAGAATCCGGCCTCTGCTGCTTCCTTCTCCAATTCCAGGACAAGATGTTCCTTCTTTCCGTCTCCCCAGAAGCTGTTCCATCTGGATATCCTTTCAGCCTGAGCTTCTTCTGAGGGGATCATGTCCCCTATTCCTTTGACTGAAGACACACGTCCTTGTTCAGAAAGGGCGGAAAGGCGTTCCCTTATCTGGTCATTCACAGCAATCGCATCGGAAAGTGTCTTCCCTTCCGCTACAGCATACAGTTCATAAGAACCTTGAGGACCCGTCCCCGTCTGCAGATATCGGAGGTCATCCCTCTGCTGAGCGGTCATATAGTTAATGTTCTGCATGTTGGAGTCGAAAGTGGTCCTCTTGGAAAGAATCACCATCCCCACGGTTATGAGCGCTACAGCAAGAAGAGCCCAACCGCCGAAAGGCAGAGTCTCAGGAAGAAGCCTTCCTATCTCAACAGTCTTTCCCGTACCTTTCCTTCCCCGTGAGAAGACCGGCAGGAACACCAGCACGAAGATGATCGTACCCACCAGCATAAGCGAGCCGAAAAGGCCCAGATCACGCATCGCTGCGGCATCCATCCACAGAAGGCAGAGGAAAGCGGCGACTGTGGTGATGTTCCCGATAAGAAGCGGCACCACCATCTCACGGAGATTCTCCCTTGGAGACGTCCCGCTTTTCAACCCGTCCACATAGTGGAGAGGATAGTTCACTGCTATCCCTATGATGACAGAGGCGATTCCAAGGACGATTATCGACATCGAGTCCCTTAGTACCGCAATCAGTCCGAAGGCGAACAGCCAGCCCACAGCTGTCGATATTATTATCCAGGCTATATCAGAGAATCTCCTGTACGAAAGGAAAAGGACAAAGCCGATAAGGATAATCGCGACCAGAATGGCGATGATGCTGTCTTTCTTGATCCGAGCGGCATTGGAAGCGGCGATAAGAGGAGGGCCGACCGCAGACACTTTCACATCAGGGTATCTTTCCGACACGGCGCCGATCACCTTGTCGGCAATGGCGGCAATACGGCCGTTGAAAGAGGATTCACTGGTGCCGTAGGGTGATGTCAGGAAAGCCAGCCCGTATCCGTCCGAAGTGAAAAGGAACCCGTCTTCGACAGAATACCCGCCCTCGGCGGAAGATTCCCTTACTCTGGAGAGGACAGGGGTGAACAGATGCAGCGGATCACCCTTCATGTTCCTTACCATAGCCTCTCCCGTAGGGAAAAGAAGCATCTGATAGTCAGCATCGAGACTCTGACGGACATATCCCGGCAATGAAAGCAGGGAGTCTATCCTGAGATAGTCCTCATCCCTCATGAAAAGCGGATACCAGTCCTCCACCGTTTCAATCATGTCAAGGGAGGAGTCCTCATCTACGGTAATCGCTTTTTCTGATATGAGGCCATCCACGTCTTCCTGCTCCCAGATTTCACCGAAAGAGTCCATGGCGTCTTCTATGAGGAATTTCCTTTCCTCGGGATCTTCAGGAGCATTCTCACCGGGAGTGAACAACACCATTATGTTGTTCCTTGTGGACATGGCCTCGTAAACCTCTGAATACCGGGCGCTTACAGGATCACCTGGCAGGAACTTTGAGATGTCTTCCTCGAAATCCATCCTCAGCCCCAAAAACAGGCTGAGCCCCAGAAGAGCCGCCAGCAGCAGTGCAGCCAGCGCTTTTCTCCTCGACAGGAAATCATTTATGGAAAGGAAGAACCCGGTCATCGCTTCTTGAAGACTTTATGGTAAAGCACAGAAGGAAGGCCGTACACCAAGGCCAGAATGCATAAGGCTGTATTGAGTATACTTATCCTCGTGAAATCCCATCCCGGACGGAAATGGGACACTCTTTCTTCCTTGGGAGGATAATACACCCTTATCGGAACAGGAACGACCGGAACCCCTTTCCAGCACTGGAAAACAAGAAGCTCCAATTCAGCTTCGTACCTGGAGGTCAGGAATCTCAATTTCCCCAATGAATCCAGCTGATACAGCCTGAAGCCGGTCTGGGTATCAGGAAGAGACCTTCCGGTCTGCACCGTGAACCAGAAATTCGAGAACTTGTTGGCGAAGGTATTGCCTTGGGGCATGTTCTCATTCTTGAGGCTGCGGCTGCCGATTATCATGGCTCCCGGATTCGAAGAATGCGCATTGACAAGGACGGGGATGTCTTCGGGGAAATGCTGCCCGTCGGCATCAAGCGTGACGGCTTTCGTGAAGCCCATCTCCTTTGCTTTCCGGAAACCCTCCCTGAGCGCATGGCCTTTTCCTTTGTTGAGAGGATAGGAAACCAGGGTGATATCAAGACCTGACAAGACCTCATCGGTATTGTCGGTGCTTCCGTCATTGACGACAATCACATCACGGCAATACTGCAAAGCTCTGGAAACGACATCAGCGACAGTCCCTGCATTCTCGAATGTGGGGATAATGACGCAGATGCCGTCCGCGGCCATCTTGTCCTTGTTCAGTGTCGCAGCCTGTCGGTCCATCCGTATCAATCGTCTTTAGGCAGAGTCCTGAAAGAGAGCACCATCTTGGAATAAAACTCCTTCCCTTTCACTGTAATACTGTACCTGTCCTCCCCTTTGGGCTTGAAATCGAACTCAATGGGCTCATCAGCATCAGGAATAAGAGGAGTCAGGAACTTGACGTTATCGGCACATGAAAGACCGGCTCCGACCTTGAAGGAAGACAGGATCTCGGAAGCCACTTTCACTATGCACACTCCGGGGGTTATAGGATATCCAGGAAAATGGGCCTTGTATATGTCATGCTCAGGATTGAGACGGATTACCGCAAGGAACTCCCCAAGTGGAAGTTCCTCTTGCCTTACAATAGTATAGAAACCGTCTGCAAGCATATCAAACTCTCATCAAATCACCGAAGGGGAAAAGACATATTCCATTCCCGAAGCGGAGGAGCACCTGTAAGGGAATTCATCTTGAGCACATTCCAACAGCTCTCCGGACGAGAAGACCTTGGCAAGATCCTTTCCCAAGACATGTCTCAGGACCGGATTCGACAAAGCCTTCATCGGAGACAGTATCTTCACCCTCGTTCTTCCGGAAGGTTTCCTCTCCGCTTTGAAGTCAAAAGCCCTTACGCCGAATTCATTCACAAAGGTACCTTTCATATCCTTACCTCCTTGGATATCAACCACATCCGCGATGCAAAGCCCTGTCAGCAAGGCTGAACCTCCGCGCATCACCGACACACTCCAGGACATACGCCCGGAAGAAGATGGCGTCGCGGTTTCAGCGGGGCGCACAGCGGAGCATGAAACCACAAGGGAGAGAATGGCCGCAAAGGAAAAAAACTTGAATGAATCCAGAGAAAAAAGCCTCATCGCCTCTTATCTTTTTCGCCCGCAAAATTACGAAAAATACATAAGCGGTGCAATCATTTCTGAAATAGAAGGATATGTGTACTGTCTATAGAAAAAACGGCATCACTTCACTTCGAAAAGCGAAGCGCTGACGGGCGCGTTGTACTTGACGCCGCTCAGTGAAATGACAGTTTTGTCGCCCGCACCTTCAACAAGCTCAATCTTGCTCACGCAATCACTGTCATCGAAATGGAGTCTCACTTCCTTGAACATGGATTTGATTTCCCGTTTGAGAGGAGTGAGCACAGCGACATTCCCCTTGGAAGAGGTTTCCATCTTCACCGCAAAATCCCCGCCCCCGTCAAGACTCTTTCCAGTGATCGTGTCGACCATTACACGGGCTATCATCCTGTATATCCTGTTCGAAGCCACATCACCGGTTGTGGTCGAAGTGGAAGACTGCAGTAAGACCTTCTCCCCGTTCATTATGAAAAGGTAAGAATATGGAGAAGTGTATTCCCAACGGAGCATCCCTTTGTCATAGTACATCTTCCCCTTTGAAACCATTTTGTCATTGAGGATGGACAGATCCTTTTCCTGGGTGAAATCAGCCTCTATAGTCTTGATTGTAGCGGCCTTGGCGTTGATTCTGGAGATGACGGCATCAGCATTCTGGCCCTTCATCGTAAAAGAGAAAGCCACGGCCATGAAAGCCGGGACCAATGCCGTATATATGAAACGGGAGATTCTCATCTTATGGTGTTTTCCCTCAGAAGGGGCAAATATCGGGCCACCACTATCTGGCGATAAGCACGCAACCTCCCATTATGAGAAGCACTCCAAGCCATCTGGTAAGAGGAATGTTCTCGTGGAAGATGAATATCGCCGCCAGCATACCGAACACATAACTGAGGCTTATCATAGGGTAAGCCATGCTGAAGGGGAACTTCTTGAGTATGTACATCCACAGCACTGTCGCGGCGGCATAACAGATACCTGTCCCGAGGAACCACCAGTTCACTAGCAGATCCCCGAAGAACTTCCAGGTCCAAGCGAACTTGCCCATCTTGTCAAGGGCGAACTTCAGAAGCACCTGACCGCCCGAAAGAAGAGCGCTCTGAATAACCGCTAATGAAAGGAGTTTCCACATGGTCTTAAGGTTTGATTCTGACAAGCACGGCGACCGTACGTTCATCTCCGCATGAACCGCCTATCACAACAGCGCAAGGAGTCCTTCCCTCACCGACATAATGGGCGGCTGAATATATCTCAGCTGCTGGAAGAGAGAGGTTCCTTCCGAAAACGGGTCCTGAAACCCTGTCGGTAATGACCATCGCATCGGAAAGGGAATAACCTGTGCCCGAAAGCGCCTCCAAGGCAATGGCATCATCGTCTTCAGAAGAAGCGATGACCTTTACCGAAGACAATTCGCAAAGAGCGGAGCCGCAGTCTTCAGAAAGGACCATGGACACGGAGATTTCAGTGGCAGGGTTCTGCATAGGGGAAAAGTATCCCGCTCTCGAAAGGACAGTGAAAGTCTCGGGAGTGGTTTCGTCATGACAGCCTACAAGGGCGCTTGATATCTTTCCAAGCCGGATCTGCACCATAGCGTCCATAAGAGCGCTCCCGAAAGAGGATTCACCATGGGAATAAGTGCAGTTGTAACCCTTGTTGCCCGTACGTATCGCTATAAGGGAACTGATCGTGTTATGGGTCGACTGCATGAAATCGGTGGGACTCAACATCTCCTCCCCTTCCCTGCAGATCTTCCCCAGGAAACGTTCAGTGTTCTCCATGCATCCGAGAGCAGTGCCGGTGATGACAGCATCCGGAGAGGATATTCCGGATTTGGAAAGAGCATCCATTGAAGTGACCACAGCCCTTTTCAGGAGAAGTCCCATCCTTCTTGCCTGCATCGGAGGAATGAAATCACTGAAAACGGGATCCGCGCTCCTCAAATATTCTCCCGAAAGAGCCACCGGAGAATCCATCCATTCCTCGGAGAGCGGTTTCTGGCAGGAGATCTGGCTCGCTGACTTTATGTATACCTTCCGTGCCGCCATATCTATAAAGTATCAGGTGATGATATGACAAGCGAAGAGTCGTTGCCGCCGAACCCGAAGGCATTGCAGAGCACATGACGGAGTCTGACTCCATGGATATGCTTGTTCACAGGAACGACGCCACCTTCGAAAGGGGTCTTCCAACCGAAGTTGAGCGGCAGGAAGCTGTTCTTTATCGCCAAGATGCAGAAAACTGCCTCTATGCTTCCGGATGCGCTGGTGGTATGGCCGGTGAAACCCTTTGTCGATGAAACGGGAGGAATGCTGTCTCCGAAGACGCGGCGCAGAGCTGCGCTCTCGCTGGCATCATTGTTCGGAGTGGCCGTTCCGTGTGCATTCACATAACCTATGTCCGAGGGAGAAAGTCCTGCACTCTCAAGGGCCTTGGTCATCGCCAGGAAAGCTCCGTCCCCTTCCGGAGAAGAGGCGGTCTGGTGGAAAGCGTCGCAGGCGTTCCCGTATCCGGAAAGCACCGCCAAAGGTTTGGCACCCCTCTTGGCCGCATGTGAGGGACTTTCAAGTACGACATATCCGGCTCCCTCACCGAGATTGAGCCCGTTTCTCGATGCATCAAAAGGACGGCATGGGGCGCTGTCCAGAATCATCAGGGAATTGAACCCGTTGAGATGATACCTTGACAGGCTCTCGGCCCCTCCGGCTACGACGACATCATACAACCCGGCCTTGATAAGGTCAGCTCCGAACATTATGGCGTTGGCAGCGGACGAGCATGCAGTCGATATCGTTGTAGAGAAAGCGAACTTACCGAATGGTTTTGCAGTGGCCGAAGTCGTTCCCCTGCAATCATGCAAGCGTATCAGGGAAGGGTCACCTTTCCCGGAAAGATAGTCCAAGAAACGGTCTTCTGTAATGTCTATGCCTCCTACGGTAGTTCCTGAGATGAACGCGGCGCCCAGAAGGTCCTCCCGGGAGAGTCCGGCCGTTCCCAGCGCCTCGTGAAGAGCCTGGATTCCCAGAAGAGCGGTCCTCGGGAGGATTTCATCCTTGGGAATACCCGCCATCTCTTTCAAGGCTCCGTTGTCATATGGGACTTCCCCGCAAGGAAGATCATTGTGGGACGTGGAAAGGTACTTTATGGGCCCTATGCCGCTTTTCGCAGCGAAAAGCGATTCGAAGGTCCGGTCCATACCGTTCCCGATGGCGGAGATGACTCCCGCCCCTGTTATCGGAATCCCCTGTCCCATCAGATACGAAGGAGTTATCTTGTCCTGTTGTCAGCCACGTACTGAGCCATCGTGTTCACGTTGACGAACACTTTCTTGCCCTCTGCAGGGTTGGCCAGACGGATGCCGTAGTTCTTCTCCAGAAGGAGCATCAGTTCAAGTGCGTCAATAGAATCAAGACCGAGACCTTCTCCGAAAAGAGGAGCCTCGTCGTCAATGTCAGAAGGAGTGATGTCAGCGAGCTTCAGAGCCTCAATGACTTTCTCCTTGATTTCGGTTTTCAGATCTTCCATATTCTCAAAAATTCTTTTTCATCAAAATCTTTCAAGCCTTCGCCTTCCTTATGGACAAGGAAAAGGCACACATCAAAATCATCCTCACTGCCGCATTCGACCCATCCGAAAATGGCCGAAGCGGTCATCGGGTCCAGGAAAGCCGATTCCAGTCCATGGATCATTGTCGTGGGATCAAACTCCTCCAAAACGGAGAAAGAAGTCTCACCATAGTATTTGTTCCGTATCGCTATCTCTCCTGTCAAGATATTCGGAAGAGTATAAACGAAAACGGCGGGAGAAGGGTAAAACTCCTCCTTGGTGCGGATAGTCCCTTCGTAAATCCTGTCATCCGCGAGGGACCCGCTTCTGTTGTACAATATCACAGCCCTGTCTTCGCAGTCATGCTTTCTCGGCTCTTCTGAAGATAGAAGCAGCTCTGAAGAGACGAAACCCGCTTTTGAAAGTGGATCCATCTTGAAAAACTTGGGCCAATCGCCGATTTGCTTCCGGTAGGCTTCTACAAGAAGGTCTTTCCCGGAAGAGGCGAAGGCAAGTCTTTTTTCATTCAGGACGATCCCTGACGGAGTCACCCTGACAGATGAACTGTACTTCATTGGACGAAAGGAAACGGACTGCAAAATTAGCAAATTTTAATCACGAAAAGCATGGTCATCAGACCTTCCTGAACAGCATCGCCGCATTGCATCCTCCGAAACCCGACAGAAGCTTGACAAAAGACGTCCTGCTGGCGGGACGGTTGTCCGCAGAAATGTTCAGCGGAGCGGAGACTCCGCATTCGGAATACCCTCTCATGCCAATGATGACTCCCTCTTCCACCGCTTTCATGGAAAGCACGGACTCCATGATACCGGCGGCACCCATAGTGTGCCCGTAATAGCCCTTGTATCCGTTGACCGGGACTTCGCAAAGCCCTGCCCTTGAAAGGGCTATGCTCTCCATTTCATCATTGTAGAGCGTTGCAGTCCCATGAACGTTGACAAAAGCCAGATCACTTCTGTCAGCATCCTCAAGTACGGCCATCAATGCCCTGAAACTTCCTTCTCCGGTCCTGGAAGGCCCCGATATATGGTTCGCATCATTCCTTATCGCTCCTTTTACCGCCACCCAATCACCCTTCTGGGGCTCTTTCCAAGAATAGATGACCGTTGCTGCGGCTTCCCCGGGATTAAGACCGTCCCTTTTCGCGTCGAAAGGCTTGCAGGGCTCTTTGGAAAGAGCCTTGAATGACTGGAAGCCGGACACTATGAACCTGCTCTGGATATCTCCTCCTGTGACTATGACAGTATCGAAGTGACCTGTTTCGAGTTCCCGGACCGCATTGATCTGAGCGGACAATCCGGATATGCAGGCGTTGGAAACTGTGACAGGCGGGACAGGGTTTCCGAAGAATGAAGCCACTCTTTTCGCCGAGTATCCCGGATACTCTCTCCCGGCTGGATCCTCCGTGTGAAGAAGGTCCACATTGCCTTTTGTTGATGAGATGATGAAAAGCACCCTGTCTGAAGAAAGGTCGATTCCCGTTCCACGAAGAGCCAAGGAAACGGAAAGCATCAGACGCTTTTCGAATGGAGTATACCCGTCTTCGGGAATTCCCGCCTTGAGATACTCTTCTTTCAGGGAATCCTCATCGATTATGGATGCGCAGAAATCTTCCGGTATGTCCCTTTCCGCACCCGAATGAAGACGAAGCGCGGACTTCCCGTCCTTTATGGCGAGAAAGTTCTCACTGGTCCCTATCCCCAACGGGGAAATGACATTATCGGATATCTTTACTGCCTGCTTCATCAATCTGTCACTTTTTGAGAGCGGTTGACATGAGGCCTCTGGCTACAGGGCCTGAGTCTGATTCCACTTCGGCCTCCGCTATGGTCATACCCATTATTTCATCCTTGATGGTGATGAGGGTGAAAAGGGTCTCCCCCACCTCGGGTTGACGTAGAATGGACATGTCGCGTATGGCACATATATACCCTATATCCACATCTTTATGGAGAATGTACTTGGATATGAAGCCTATTCTCACAGCACAGCTCTGGGCTATGTTCTCAAGGATTCCTGAAGGATCGAGTCTGCCGTTCTCCAGAAGGATGTTGTCCTTCCTCACGGTAAAGGAAGTCCTGACGCCATTCACATCGAAATGAAGAAGAGAATCAACCATGACGAAAGGCCTTCTCTGGGGGATGATGTCTAGCACGTCCACCGAAGAAAAACAGAACCCCGTCCCGAGTTCAGCGTCTATCATCTGTTGCGAAATGACGTTCTCTTCCATTGCCGATATACGTTATTCCTCTCCCCAGAATTCATGGAAATTGAACCACTGGTGAGGATATTTCATAAGAATCTTCCCAAGTTCCTCGGAATATCTTTTTGCGAGAAGCTGTTCCCGTTCATCTCTGGAGATCTTTTCCAGGATATCATTGTCAAGCCTTGATATCCAGATATGGTATTTCATCGCACCCTCCTTCATTATGAAAGCGGTCACGACAGGTACTTCCTTCATGGCCGCAAGCGAGAACGGTCCTCTCAGGATATCCGCTTCTTTACCCAGAAGAGAAACCCTTATGGTCTTGCTGTCAGGCAGAAGACGGTCGGCATGGATGTTAACGATCTCTCCGTCAGAAAGTGCGGAATAAAGAGTGAAAAGATGGGACATGTCGTCCTTCACAGGGATAAGTCTCACGTTATTGAGTCCAAGTGTCTTTATCCTGTTCGCAGCCACCTCCCCGCTTTCTCCTCCGAAGATGAGAGCGTTCACCCTCTTGGGGGACTTCAGCATGTATCCGCTCATTTCATCGTTCCCGACGTGGGCTCCGATCATCATGAATCCTGTATCTTCTTTCAAAAGATTCATGAAGAGTTCATTGTTCCCCATGTCAACGGTGAACTTCTTTCCGGCGAAAGCGGCGAACCTGTCCACTACTATCTCTCCAAAAAGGAGATGGTTTTTCCAAGTCGAATAATAGGACCTCAGCACACCGTAACCGTGCCTTCTCCTGAAGTAGTGGTATATCGCCAGATAAGATTTCGGCCTTGCAAGCATGTAGACGGGTATCGCGAAACCCATGAAAAAATACACGACCCTCACAGGCACCGTTTTCAGCATGCCTATAAGGGCCCTGTGCATCCACGGGGTTCCGTCAGTCGTACCGCGCCACTGCTTTTCGCTCATGCGGTCTTCTTCTCAATGAAATCGTAGAACTCCTCAAGGGTAAGGATCTTCCCGAGGTCCTCGGATTTGATTTTCACGCCGAAAATCGAATCGACCATCACCACGATGTCGACGATATCAAGGCTGTCAATCCCCAGGTCTTTCTTGAAAGAAGCACCCGGTACCAGAAGTCCGGGATCGACTTCGAATTCCTCCTCAAGGAAGCTGTTCACTTTCTCCACTATTTCTTCTCTGCTCATATCTGATTCTGTATTTGCCTGTCAGTGGCTGATTATTCTGAAATTTTACAAACTAAAATGCTGTGGCCCTGTCCTATTCCGTCGATTATCCTCTCGACTTGAAGACCGCTGTCTTTGATGATGGAGACCAGATCCTCAGAATAGTACATCTTGCTGTTCCCGTTGGCCATGGCAGTGAAATATATGCTGGTCATTGTCATGCAGAAAGCAGCCGGCTCGAACCTCTGCCTGTTCCAAAGGAGCTCCATGATGTAGAGCCTGGAAGAAGGCTCCATGATGTCTGCGGTGCGGGTCAGGATTGATTTGATCTGCTCCGGAGAGAAGCAGTCAAGGAACTGGCTCATCCAGATGGCGTCGAACTTCGGAGATGACGGGAAAGAAGCGGAAGAGTCAAGAAGGTTTATCGGGAATCCTGAGATTCTCTCAGCCCCCTTCTTTCCTTTGACATTCTCCTTCATCAGTCCGATCTGCTGAGGAAGATCCATTATAGTGACTTTCACATCAGGGTCACGTGCGACGCACTGGAGAGCCCATTTGCCGGTATTTCCTCCGACATCAAGAAGGGTCCTCACATTGTTCCCGCCGAAGATGATGTCAAGAGCGCTCTCGAAAGAGCTGTCCGAATAGAAATGGTCGAAAGCGAACCAGCTGTCGCTCTCCTCCTTTTCCAAGGAAGACAGCCCCTCATAAATGGTTGGCCATGGACCAAGTGTGGGAAGACCCGCAGGGCGTCCCTCTTCTATCGCCTTGTCCAAATCATAGAATCCACGGTAATTGATGAAATGGTTGAAATCCAGATTCACCTTGGCGGCCCCGTCAGAAAGAATGAACCACCCCACTTTGGAGAGGGTGTACTTGTCTGTGGCGGTATCCACAAGAACGGTCCCTATACAAAGGGATGCTTCAAGAAGACATTTGAGACCGTATTCGGAAATGCCGGCCTTGGGAAGGATCTCCGCTGCGGTAAGACCGTCAGGATTATCCCTCAGAAGATCCAGAATCCCGTATTTCACCATCAGTCTGGAAACCTGGAAAACCGCAGGTCCCCAGGCTATGAACTCCGCCAGGCGCTGCGCTTCACGCGCATTGTAAACGTCTTTGGTATATCTTTTCTCCAGTTCAGGAAAAAGTTCCATGATACTGCTTTGTGTTTTTGCGTTACCTCCTTGACAAAGAGGCTTCTTTTTATTTCAACGATGAGGTCACCCTGTTACAGGATGGCCTCACCGGGATTATGTCTTGACCCACTCTCTTTATGCGATTCCTGAGAATCCCATGAAAGCCATCGCGAGGATTCCCACGGTGATAAGGGCGATAGGAACACCCCTGAAAGCCTTGGGAACATCATTGAGTGCGAGATGCTCGCGGAGTCCTGCGAAAAGGACCATGGCAAGTCCGTATCCGAGAGAAGTCGCGAAAGCGTAAAGCACCGCCTCACCGAATCCCAGCATATGGGAAGGCTGGCCGAAAGTGAACTCCTTGGTGACCACGTTGATGGCGACACCGAGTACCGCACAGTTGGTGGTTATAAGGGGAAGGAATATTCCGAGTGCCTGGTAAAGTGAAGGGCTGATCTTCTTGAGGACGATCTCAACCATCTGCACAAGGGCAGCTATCACCAGGATGAAGGCGATAGTCTGGAGGAACTCCAGCCCGAAGGGAAGGAGAAGGTACTTGTTCAGAAGATAAGTCACTACCGTAGCCAGCGTTATGACGAAGCAAACCGCTGCGGACATTCCTGTTGCAGTGGAGAGTTTGTTGGACACTCCCAGGTAAGGGCAGACTCCGAGGAACTGCGCAAGAACGATATTGTTGACGAATATCGCCGATACTATTATCAGAAGAATTTCCATAACGCTCTCTCTTTATGCTCCCTTGTTCTTGGAAGCTATCTTATTGAACAGAACCATCAGGTATCCGAGGCAGAGGAAAGCTCCGGGGGCCATCACGAAGGCGAGCATTCCGTCTCCGGAGATGAACTTGAATCCGAAAGCCGATCCGCTTCCGAGGATCTCGCGTACGATACCGAGGACCGTCAGCGAAACGGTGAATCCGAGGCCCACTCCAAGTCCGTCGCAGGCGGAATCTATCACTCCGTTCTTGTTGGCGAACGCTTCAGCACGGCCGAGGACTATACAGTTCACCACAATAAGAGGGATGAACAGTCCCAGTGTCGCATAGATGCCGGGGGTGAATGCCTGCATAAGAAGCTGGAGCAGGGTCACGAAGGTGGCGATCACTACTATATAGACAGGGATATGGACCTTGTCCGGTACCATAGGGGCTATGGCCGAAATAGCCATATTCGAAAGGACTAGCACGAAAAGTGTGGCAAGTCCCATACTGAGGCCGTTGATGGCCGAGGTGGTTGTCGCCAGCGTCGGACACATTCCGAGGATGAGGACAAACGTAGGATTATCCTTGATGAATCCTTTGGTTATAAGCTGCATTCTTGTCATGATCCTTTCCTCCTAGTTCTTAAGTCCTTTGACCGCCTCGACGGCATTGCTGACGGCGAGGGTGTAAGCCCTTGAAGTAATGGTGGATGCAGTGATGGCGTCGATGTCACCCTGATCCTTCTTCACTTTCAGAATCTTCTGTGAAGGGTCAAGTCCTTTCCACTGGGCCATGAAATTCTTGTCGGTGGTGCACTTGGCGCCAAGTCCTGGAGTCTCAGTGTGGGAAAGGACGGACGTGTTGTAGACATTCCCGTCGCTGGTGATTCCGACCATCAGCACAAGAGGTCCTCCGAAACCGACGACAGTTGACTTCACTGCGTAAGCCTTGACCTCTCCACCTTCAATGCTCTCATAATACTCTGAAGGCTGTCCGCCTACAGAAATCGTCTTGGCCTCGGAGAGTTCACCTCCCTGGGGAAGGACTGCTCCGATGGACTCTTTGAGGAGCTTTTCGTTGGTACGGTCGATAGGAGCCTTGGTGATCGCATACACTCCGGCAAGAAGAGCTGCGCAAACCAGACAAGTGGTGAACAGGCAGATGACCATGTTCTTGAAATTCGATACTATAGCCATGACCTATGCCCTCCCGTATTTTTTCTGGTGGAACCACATGTTGAGAAGAGGAACGGCGGCGTTCATAAGGAGGATAGCGAAGGACATTCCTTCAGGATATGACCCGAAGTAACGGATCATCATCGTTATGAAGCCGATTCCGATACCGAACACTATTCCGCCCTTCACGCTCATAGGGGAAGTCACGTAATCGGTCGCCATGAAGCATGAACCGAGGATCATACCACCGGTGAGGAGGTTGAAGACGGGATCGGTGAAGCGATCAGGAGCGCACAGCCAGAACACCAGTGAAACCACTGCGACTGTAGCCCAGATGCTGAGAGTGATATGAGGCCTGATGACCTTCTTGACCAGCAGGTAAACAAATCCGATCAGAAGCGCTATGGCCGAGATTTCTCCGGCGGAACCTCCGACGCTCGCGAAGAGCATCTGTCCGTAGGAAAGACCGTTGTCAGCCATGAGCTGAGGAACGGTGGATCCCTGAAGAAGTCCTTCCTTGATGATTCCGAGGGGTGTAGGACCGGAAACGGCGTCAACGCCGAAAAGTCCTTGAGGTGCCTCCCAATGTGTCATGTATGTAGGATATGACACCAGGAGGAAAACCCTACCCACGAGAGCCGGGTTGAAGACATTCTGTCCCAGACCGCCGAATGTGAGTTTGCCCACACCGATCGCGACAGCGGCTCCGATGAAGACAACCCACCAGGGAGTCGTGTAAGGGAGGTTCAGGGCGAGAAGAAGGCCGGTGACGGCTGCTGAGAAATCACCTATGGTGCTCTCCTTCTTCATCATATATCTTGTGATGACATACTCCAGCAGAAGGCATGACAGCACACTTACCGCCAATACGAGGAGTTCCTTCCATCCGTAGAATACCACGGAAACGAGGACGGCGGGAAGAAGAGCTATCACGACATCACGCATCAGGCTCTTTGTGGAGTCTTTCGCATGAATGTGCGGAGATGGTGAAACCAATAATCTGCTCATCTTTTATGATTATATATTGTAGATCCTTACTTATCTGGTGATTACTTGGCGGCCTGGGCGGCTTTGCGTGCCCTGATTATTCCCAGTACCTGGCCCTTGGCGGGACGGATGATATCCAGCAGAGGGATGTGGGCGGGGCAGCTGTAAAGGCAGCAGCCGCATTCGATGCAGTCCTGCACAGCATTGTCCTCGAGTTCGTCAGTCTTCCCGGCCCTTGCAAGGCGGTTCAGAAGGAACGGCTCAAGACCCATGGGGCAAGCCTGTGCGCATTTGCCGCACCTGATGCAAGGCCCTTCGGGTTCCCTCTTGGTCTGCTTTGCGGTAAGGAAAAGGAGTGCTGAAGTTCCCTTCAGGGTAGCGGCTTCCATATTGGCGATCGCCCTTCCCATCATAGGACCTCCGCTGATGACCTTGGCGGCATCCGCGGGCATTCCTCCGAGATAGTCCACTATATAATTGAGAGGAGTACCGACCCTCACCAGGAGATTGGCCTGACGTGGGAAGCATTCTCCAGTCACCGTCACCGAATTGTCCACGATGGGTTTGTTCTTCTGGACAGCATCGTAAACAGCAAGGGCGGTAGCCACATTCTGGACCACGGCACCAACGTCGATGGGGAGTCCGCCTGAAGCGACCTGACGGCCCATGACAGCGTCAATGAGCTGTTTCTCACCTCCTTCGGGGTATTTCTTCATAAGGCTCATGACCTCGATTCCTCCGAACTTGGGAGAAACCGCCTTCAACTTGGCGAGCACCTCGTTGATATGGGCGATAGCCTCGGGCTTGTTGTCCTCTATGCCGATGGTAGCCTTGTCAACACCAAGGACCTGCTTGATGATGGCTGTTCCGACCACGACCTGCTCACCCTTCTCAAGAAGAGTACGGAAGTCGGAAGTGAGGTAAGGCTCACACTCGCAACCGTTGATGATCAGCATCTCGCACTTCTTTCCGGGAGGAGGGCTCAATTTGACATGTGTGGGGAAGGTAGCTCCACCAAGTCCGACCACTCCGCCCAGGCGGATTTTCTCGAGGATTTCCTTGTTGTCATCAATGATGTCGGTCACAAGGGTATCGGTCCTGTCGATGCCCTCCATCCATTCGTCGCCTTCGACAGCGATTTCGATGCACATCTGATTGTTTCCAGCGAGGTCCTTGCGAGGTGCGATTGACTTCACTTTTCCGGAAACGGATGAATGGATATAAGCTGAAACGAATCCTCCGGGTTCCGCTATCGGCTGGCCGACTTTGACGGTGTCACCGACAGCTACGATAGGTTTCGCAGGAGCTCCGATATGCTGTGAAAGCTGAATATAAACGGTCGCCGGAATCGGGAGGACCTCTATTGCGCAATCACGTGAGATTTTGCTGTCTGAGGGGTGGACTCCACCCAATGAGAATGTCCTTTTCATGCCTTGTCCTCCTTCTTTTCAGTATTGGCGGGAGCGACGGGTGCAGCCGGGGCGGGAGCCGGTGCTGCAGCTGCAGCAGCTGCCGCTGCGGCGGCTTCTTTGGCTTTCCTGTTGCGCTCCTGGATTCTTGACTTCACCGCATCCTTGTCAAGAGGCTTGGGGAAGTTCACACCGTGGATAGCTCCTGTAGGGCACATTGCCTCGCACTCGCGGCAGAGCTTGCACTTTGTGAAATCAATGTAGGCGATGTTGTTTTCGAGAGTGATCGCTCCGTGGGTACAAGTCTTCTGGCAGATTCCGCAGCCGATACATGCGGCGGCGCAGACCTTCTTGGCGGCGGGTCCCTTGTCCTTGTTCATGCAAGAGACGTACACCCTCATGCCACGAGGCCCTTTCGCTCTGATTTCAATAATACCCTTGGGGCAAGCCTTGGAGCAGGCTCCGCAGGCGGTACACTTCTCCTGGTCGACTACAGGAAGGCCTGTAGCGGGATCCATGGATATGGCCCCGAACTGGCAGGCTGCGACGCAGTCTCCGCAACCGAGGCACCCGAAAGCACAACCCGTATCACCTGAATAGAGGGCGGCTTTCACCTTGCATGAGGCGAACCCGTCATAATCGTTGACCTTGGGACGGTTCTCACAAGTACCGTTGCATCTTACTACAGCTACCTGAGGGGCTTTCTCCTGGACAGTGTATCCGAGGATTGCGGCAACCTTCTTCATGACTTCATTACCGCCCACAGGACAGTAATTGTTGTCAAGATTGGGTGCTTTTACGGCAGCATCTGCGAATGCGCGGCATCCCGCGAAACCGCAACCGCCACAATTTGCACCCGGCATCACTTTCTCCACTTCATCGATCCTGGGGTCCTCCACGACCTTGAACTTCTCAGCGACAAGATAGAGGATGACCGCAAGCACAAGACCTAGAAGGGCAATGATTGCGATAGTCCAGATAATTGTTGTTGTCATTTTATGTGGTAATAATAATTTTCACACAGTCACACTCTCCGCGGTCTGCGGAGATAAAACACATATTCCCTGGAGAGGCGGTTCCTGAAAAGGTATACTGCCCCATACCAGAGAGCCATACCCCCAAGCCCTATCGCTCCTATAAGGAGTTCATGCATGGAAGTATAGGACAAAGATACTACTAAAATCAATAAAATGAAAAGAGGAGCCACGTAAGCAAGAAGAACTGCTTTCGCCCCCATGGCACTCCCAAGGACAACTTCCACCTTGTCTCCGGGCTTGTATCCGGGGTTCAGAGCGGTGGACACTTCGATGTCTTTGGTGGTGGCGTCGAGCGAAGTGCACAGACCTGCAGCATGGCATGAAGCACAAGCGGACTTGGCCTCGATGGCGACTTTCGTTATCTTGGGTCCTACTTCCCGGACCACTCCTTCATGAGAAAGTTCGTCCTTCATATTTTACTCGGAAACAATGGACGAGAAGGGATTCTTCAATCCGTCATACGCGGAAAGCCTTCCGGAAATATAGCCGATCCTGATCGGTGTCTCGAAATACACAAGAAGACGGTTGTCATCGTCCGTGAACCACATCGTTCCGTCAGCATCCTCGTCTTCACCGAAAACGTCTCCGGCTACGAGTTTGACAATGAACTTCATGGTTTTGACTTCACCGAGCCCTTTGATTTTTTTGACTTCCCTGCCTTTCCATATGAAATATATGTTGCATATGTCATCATCCACCGCGAATGTCATCGGATACTTCACATCCTGCTGGATAGCGTCGAAGTCCAGATTTCGCGCGTAATAGAAAAGGGATATGACATCATACATGCAATCCGAAAGGGGCATCTCCTCTGTACGGGGTCCCTTGCGTTTGCTGTCAAGAGAAGCTTCAATATAAGGGGAAGGGGTGTTCCACCTGAAGACATAATCATTGGTTGAGAACCAGTTGCCCTCTTTGGTGTCACGTGTGAAGCGCCTCGGGACCATTCCTTCAGGTGAAAACCAACTTCTGAAATCCTCCCTCATCTTGAAGAAAGGATCGTAGATCTTCGCATTCTTACCGAAGAGTCTGGCGTAATAAACCTGCCTTCCCCCAAGGGTCGTTTCCTCCAGATTGAGGGTGGCGTTCGCCACATCGGCGTTGATAGGTCCCCAGACGTAATGGACGGAAAAAGTGAGTTTCTCCCCCGGAGCATAAGCCAAGCTCTCGGGAGTAAGGTCACGGGTGGGAAGGCATCCCGGTCCCTTGTCCTGCGAAAAACCATTGACTGCGGCGACAAAAAGGATTGCCGCTGCAGCCATCATGCGCATATGGGACAAAAGTATGAATTTTCCGTTCGTTCTCATGGCGAAATCAGGTATTGCGGATCCGTCAGCTCACCTTATCTGTAAGAAGGATTACCGAATCCATCCGAATAACCATCAAAATTCTCGCCATAAGAAGGTGAAGGACCGTAACCGCCTGAGGGATAGTCATCATTCATGGCCGAACCGATCTCTCCTGCCTGGGTTACAAGATTGTCATCCACTTCTACGAAACGGACCTGCTCGCTCTTGAACCGCATAGGGATATCGGCAGTTTCACCATTACGGTGCTTGGCTATGATGATCTGGGTGGTCTCTTTCCCGTCAGGGGTTTCGGAGAGTCCAAGATAGTCGGGTCTGTGAACGAAGATGACCATATCGGCGTCCTGCTCAATCGAGCCGGACTCACGAAGGTCGCTAAGCTGAGGTTTTCCCGTGCCACCGGTCCTCTGGACAGCCTGCCTTGAAAGCTGTGAAAGGGCAATGATGGGGACATCAAGCTCTTTTGCAGTCGCCTTGAGCGTCCTGGAGATAGCGGCGACTTCCTGCTCCCTCATTCCCCTCAAGTCAGCGGGGCCTTGCATCAGCTGAAGGTAGTCGACTATGACGAGACGGACACCCTTGGATTTTACGAGCCTCTTGACCTTGGTCCTGAATTCCATGACAGGAAGGCTGGGGGTATCGTCAACATACAGGGGAGCCTTGGAAAGAGCCTTGAGCTTGAACTCGAGCTGCTCCCATTCATAGGGTTCAAGAGTCTTACCTCCTTTTATCTTCTCAGCGCTCAGTCCAGTCTCGGACACCATCAGTCTCTTCGCAAGCTGGATAGCCGGCATTTCAAGCGAGAAAACCGCAACGGGCATGTTGTGGTCCACGGCCGCATTCCTTGCTATATTCAGAGCGAAAGCGGTCTTTCCTACCGAAGGACGGGCGGCAAGGATTATAAGGTCACTCCTCTGCCATCCCATGGTGATATGGTCAATGGAAGGATACCCTGAAGGGACACCGCTGATACCGCTCTGACCCTGCATCTTCTCGATCTCATCCATGGCGGACTTGATGACCGAACCGATCTCCTGCACATCCTTCTTGACATTGTTCTGGATGGCGGCGTAGACCTTGCTCTGGGCATTGTCGACAAGGTCGTCGACATTTACCGAATCGTCATATGAATCATGCAGGATGGAAAGGGACGCTGAAATAAGGTCCCTCTGTATCGTCTTCTGCTTGAGGATCTTGAGATAGAACTCGATATTCGCCGCAGCTCCTATCTTCTGGGACAGTGCGGCGAGAACAACGGGACCGCCCACTTCTTCGAGCTTGCCCATTGAGGACAGCTTCTGGGAAACGGAAAGAAGGTCAAGAGCCTCATGCTCATTGACCAGCTTGACCATGGCTTCGAATATGGTCCGGTGCTTGGGATCATAGAAACAGGACGGGGACAATTCCTCCATTGCCTCATCGACACAGTTCGGTTCGATGAGCAGGGCGCCCAACACCGCTTCCTCGAAATCAAGGGCCTGAGGGGGTTTGTTTCCCATCTCAAGGCCCAGTGTATCGAGATTCACATCCTGGCCACCCTTGGTTTTCTTCTGGGCGGGCATGTGTGTTATTCCTTATTGGAGAAGTCGGGGTTGACGATTATTCTTCCGCAGTGCTCGCAGATGATGAGTTTCTTGTTCGAAGAAATCTCGATGAGCCTCTGAGGGATTATCATGTTGAAGCAACCGCCGCAAGCGTTGCCGTTGTAAACGGTGACGACTGCAAGGTGGTTGTGGACGCTTTCACGGATCCTCTCATAAGCGGACATGGTCCTGGGATCGATGATGGAAGCGCATTTGCTCCTCTTTGCACGGAGTGCGTTCTCTTCCTTGGCTGTGGACTCGACGATGTTGTCAAGCTCTTCCTTCTTCACCTTGAGGTCCTCATTACGGACATCAATAAGATCTTTCATGTCCTCAAGGTCGGCCTTGCGGGCAAGGATTTCGCTCTTGATTTCGCCGATATGCTTCTCAGCGATCTTGCGGAGAAGTTCCTGGTTTTCGATCTCCTTGTTGATGGAGTCGTACTCACGGCTGTTGGAGATGTTGTTCAGCTGCTCGTTGTACTTGGCGATTTGGGTGTCGCACTCAATGATGTTCTCCTTGTTCTGGGCAACGGACTCGTTGAAGCCTTCGATCTCAGCGCTGATCGCGGCGGCCTTGCCTTTAAGGACAGATATCTCCTCCTCCAGGGCAGCTACCTCTGAAGGGAGTTCTCCGCGGAGCTGGAGGATCTTGTCAATCTCGGAATCAGCCTGCTGAAGATCGTACAGGGTCCTGAGCTTTTCCTCTACGCTGAGTTCCGAATCCGCGAAGTTCTTCTGGATTGATACGAAAGTCTCCCTCTGATCGATGGGGGTGTCAACTTTCTTGATTTTCTTTGCCATATGTTTTATTCGAATAAAATATTCCCGTTAAAAATTGATGCTTGGCGCCTTTTGGGGAAAGGACGGCAAAGTTACGCAAAAATCCCGATAATTCTATAGACTTCTGCGTATTTCGTCAAGTTGCGTCCTTATCTCACGCAATGAGTTGAGGGCTTTGACTCTTCCTTCGACCTTCTTCCGCTCCTGGGCAAGGTACTGCGCAGCTCCGTCAAGAGTCATTCCTCTGGACTTTATGAGGAGGTGAAGCTGCTTGAGTGTCTCGATGTCCTCATTGGTATATACCCTGTTCCCCCTGGAGTTGCGCTTGGGCTTGAGGAACCTCTCGAAGGTGTTGGTCCAGAAACGGACCAGCGATGTGCTTTCACCGAGGATTTCGGAAACCTCTCCGATTGAGTAGTAAATCTTTTCCATATCCGTGAATGTGTCTTTTTATTCCAATGACTGTCCAGTGCTGGCCGTCATGAAAGCCATGGCTGCATATTGGGCAATGTCTACGGAACCGAACATGTACCCGAGAGGATCTTTCGGTTCACCATCCAGCAGGACTTCATAGTGAAGATGGGGAGCGAATGAACTTCCGGTCATTCCGACCGTCGCTATCTTGGCGCCCTTCTTGACCTTCTGCCCCTTGTAAACCTTGATATCGGCAAGATGGCAATACTTTGTCATGTACCCGTTCCCGTGGTCAATCAGAACCGTATTGCCCATTCCTTTTCCAGACCTCTCGACTTCCCGGACAGTTCCGTCCGCGGTGGCGAGAACAGGATCACCCTGCTGGGCGACAAGATCTATTCCCGTGTGGGGAATCTGGACCTTATAGAAAGGGCTCACCTTCTGCCCGACCGATGCACCGGTACTGGCATATCCGACTTCCTCCAAAGGAGCTGACATAGGAGGCAGTTTATAGCCGTCTTCCGCAAGTTTGGAGAAGATGGTAAGGAAGTTGTCCTCCACTTCGCCCGCTATAGCGGAAAGTTCCGTGGCTTTCGAGCTCGTATATCCGATGAGGTCATCTTTGCCCAATGTGTCGGAAGTGAACATCGTCTCTATTGAAGAAACCGGGTCCACCTCGGGAGCGTCGGCATTGAAAATCTCTCTGTAAATCGCATTGTCCCTGCTCTCCAGATCCTTCACGACATCGCTTACAAGCTTCTGCTTTTCAAGGAGTTCAGGATACAGCCTCTCATACATCCTGTTCTCCCTTCTGAGTTGACGTTCAGTATCCGTCAGAAGGAAGAACGACGCAACGACATAGATCACGACTGTGATGGACATTGAGGCCAGAAGGAAGCCGACTACGGAACGCACCTTGCCCCAGAAGGACTTCCTGACCTTCCGGAAACGTACGTTCTTGCTGTCATATTCGTATCTGACCATTTCTTTTGGGTGTCTGTCAATTGGGCATCTTTACTCTCGTATGAGGAGTCAGCACTTTGGAAGACTGCTGGGCAGCTTTTTTCACCATCTCAGCATACTCTTCCTTCGGCATCGTGAGATCCATGTAGTTCTCGGGGTTCACGTACTCGTCCCTGTACATGACCTCATAATGAAGGTGAGGACCTGTGACCCTTCCGGAATTGCCGCTCTCTCCAAGGCACTCTCCCCTCTTGATGCTCATTCCTTCCGCGACATAGATGCTCTTCATATGCGCGTATCTTGTCTTATATCCGAAACCATGATCGATCACCACGGAATTGCCGTAACCGAAAAGTTCGAACTTCACTGATTCGATCACGCCGTCTCCGGTCGCATATACCGGATTGCCGGGAGGACATGCGAAATCAAATCCCGTATGCATCTTGGAAGATCCGGTTATAGGGTCAGAGCGATATCCGAAAGGACTTGTGAGGGTATATTTCGAATCATCGGTAAGGAACGGGGAGATCGCCGGAATGCAGGAAGCCATGTCCCCCGCTCTCTTTGAGATGGCTGATATCTCATCGAAAGACTTTGACTGGACGTAGGTCTTCTTGGTAAGGATATCCTGTCTCATGGTCGTTCTCAGAAGGAGAGAATTCGGACCCATTACGTCCAGATAACTGTACCTGTTCACACCTCCGAAGCCGGCATTCCTGACTTCAGGAGATATTTCATTCATACCGAAGATGTTACGGTAAATCTGGTCATCCCTCATCTGGAGTCCTGCAAGGGTGGACTCACACTGTTCCATCTCCTTTCCGAGCACTTCAAGACGGGACACCCACTCGGCGTTCTGTTTCTTCAGGATGGTGGTTTTAGGAAGTTCCAGACCGAAGACGGAAGTGTACAGCCAGAAATACACGAAACACATCGCGATCATCCCAAGAGATTTGAACAGGAAATCCAGGAAACGCGACTTCGCGGAGACCTTGTCTATCTCATAGAGCAGGGTTTCCGGATTGATTTTGTATTTCTTTCTGGATGACATTATGGTCTTCGTTTCAGTGGCAACTCTCACCAAGGCTTCGCCTTTATGGATGCCGTAGCCCACAAATATAGGCTTTTTTGCAGAATTTGTTGTAATTTTGCAGTTTGCTGCAGCATATGGCCAGTCCTGACGACTGAAAATGTTGTGCCAAACTTCCAAAACAGAAATCAATACAGATGATGACATCAAAAGAAATACGCAAGAAGTATCTTGACTTTTTCGCATCCAAGGGACACACTGTAGTACCCTCTGCGCCCATGGTCATAAAGAATGACCCTACCCTCATGTTCACCAATGCAGGAATGAACCAGTTCAAGGACATCTTCCTCGGCAATTCCACCCCCAAGTTCAAAAGGGCGACGGACAGCCAGAAATGTCTCCGAGTAAGCGGAAAGCACAATGACCTCGAAGCGGTAGGTCATGACGGAAGGCACCATACCATGTTCGAGATGCTCGGCAACTGGCGCTTCGGGGATTATTTCAAGAACGAGGCGATAGACTGGGCATGGGAGCTCCTTACCGAGGTGTACGGCATCGACAAGTCGATTCTCTACGCCACCGTATTTGAGGGAGACAAGACTGACGGGACTACCCTTGATGAAGAAGCAAGAGTCGCTTGGCTCCGCCACCTTCCCGCAGACCATGTCCTTCTCGGCAACAAGCATGACAACTTCTGGGAAATGGGCGACACGGGTCCCTGCGGCCCCTGCAGCGAAATCCATATCGACCTCAGGAGCGAGGAAGAGAGAGCGAAGATTCCCGGAGCGTCTCTCGTAAACACGGACAACGATGAGGTCATCGAGATCTGGAACCTCGTCTTCATGCAGTATAACCGCAAAGCTGACGGCCATCTGGATCTCCTCCCCAACAAGAACATCGACACCGGAATGGGATTCGAGAGGCTTTGCATGATCCTTCAGGGAAAGAGCAGCAACTACGAGACCGATGTTTTCAGCGGACTCATTTCCAAGGTCGAGGAATTCTCCGGCCACCGTTACCATGAGAACCCCGACACTGAAGTGGCCATGAGAGTGATCGCCGACCATATAAGGGCTATCGCATTCTCCATCGCTGACGGACAGCTCCCTTCCAACGTGAAGGCAGGATACGTCATAAGGAGGATCCTCAGAAGGGCCGTCCGTTACGGCTACACCTTCCTCGGATTCAATGAGCCTTTCCTCTGCCGCCTTGTCGACCAGCTCGCTGCCGACATGGGAGAAGCCTATCCTGAAATCATCGCCCAGAAGAAACTCATCGAAACCGTCATCCGTGAAGAGGAGATGGCTTTCCTGCGCACTCTTGACCGCGGAATCCGCCTCATGGACGAATACATCGCTAAATCCAAGGACAAAGGAGAGATCTCCGGAGTCGACGCATTCGTTCTTTACGACACTTACGGATTCCCGATCGACCTGACTTCCCTCATTGCCGGAGAAGCCGGCCTATCTGTCGATATGGACGGATTCAATGTAGAGCTCGGAAAGCAGAAAGAAAGGGCCAGGAACGCAACCGCGAACGAATTCGGCGACTGGACCATATTCAACGATGCCACCGATTCAGAGTTCGTCGGATATGACGTACTCAGCCTGGAGGGAGCCACCCTCCTGAAGCACAGGACCGTCAAGCAGAAGAACCGCACCATGATCCAGTTGGTCTTCGACCGCACTCCTTTCTATGCTGAAATGGGCGGACAGGTAGGAGACACAGGATACGTCCTGGCCGCTGACGGACAGAAGATAAACATCCTCAACACAGTCAAGGAAAACAACCTTACGATTCATATCGCAGAGGCTGTCCCTGACGACTGCGAAGGTGCTTTCACTCTTTGCGTAGACGCTGAAAGAAGAAAGAAGATTGCAGCGAACCATACTGCTACCCACCTTCTTGACGAGGCCCTCCGTGAAATCCTCGGAAAACATGTGGAGCAGAAGGGTTCCTTCGTCGGTCCCGATTACTTCAGGTTCGATTTCTCCCACTTCTCCAAGATGACAGAGGAAGAGATGGCCGAGACTGAACGTATGGTGAACGCTCTCATCAGGAAGAACAGCCCTCTGGAAGAAAAGAGGGACGCTACCATGGAGGAAGCCAACGAAATGGGCGCAATCGCCCTCTTCGGTGAAAAATACGGAGACCGCGTCAGGGTCGTGAAGTTCGGAGACTCCGTTGAACTCTGCGGAGGAACCCACACTTCCGCTACCGGAAACATCGGATTCTTCAAGATCGTCTCTGAAAGCGCTATCGCCGCCGGAGTCAGGAGGATAGAGGCCGTCACTGGAGAAGCCGCAGAAACAATGGTGCTTGCCCTTCAGGACACCCTGAAAGCCGCTAAAGCCATGTTCAACAACGCACCAGACCTGAAGACGGCTATCCAGAAGACTCTCGCCGACAACAGCGCATTCAAGAAGGAAATCGAGGGCTATATCGCAGAGAAGACCGAAATCATGGCTAAGGAGCTCACTTCCAAAGCTGAGCTCATCGGAGGCATCAACGTCGTCAGAATGGATTCATCTGTCGATCCGGCGATGGTGCGTGCCTGCGCGACCATTCTCCAGAAAGAGGTCAAGAATTTCGTTCTTGCTGCAGCATTCCAGTATGACGGCAAGCCTAATCTGGTTCTCATGTACTCCCCCGACCTTGTAGCAAAAGGCAAGAACGCCGGAAAGGACATCAGAGAAGCAGCCAAGTTCATCCTCGGAGGAGGCGGTGGACAGCCCGGACTCGCCACAGCAGGCGGAAAGAACACCGATGGTCTTGGCCAGGCTCTTGACAAGATGGTAGAGACAGCTACCGCATAATTCCGTCAGGGCCATAAACGCCCCCATCAGGATGAAGAAACTCGACAAGTTCATATTGAAGTCGTTCATAGGACCGTTCTTCGGTATCCTTATCGTAGTCATTTTCATCCTGATGATGCAGTTTCTGTGGTTGTATATCGATGAGCTCGTCGGAAAAGGTCTTAGCCTCAAGATAATACTTGAGTTCATGATGTGGGGAAGCGCAACCATGCTCCCCATTTCATTGCCTTTGGCGACACTTCTGGCGTCAGTTATGACACTTGGGCAGATGGCGGAAAACAATGAGCTCATCGCCATAAAAGCTTCGGGGACATCACTCTCCAGGGTGATGTTGCCGATTTTCATCTGTTCGTTCTTCATTTTCGTAGGAGCCTATTTCGCGGCCAACAACCTTGTACCTGTAGCATACAACAAGATCTTCACCCTGAGGGATGACATCGGTAACACCAAGAACGAGATCAATATCCCGACCGGCACTTTCTATGACGGCATAGAAGGGTATATCCTCAGGATTGATGACCGGGACAAGAAGTCCGGTATGATGAAAGGCGTGATGGTTTATGACCACACGGACAACAAGGGGAACACATCCTTGACGGTAGCTGACTCCGCGATGATGAAGATGTCCAAAAACAAGGACTATCTCACTTTCCAACTCTATAGCGGCACCAGCTATCAGGAGACGAACACGATGAAGTACCAGGACACCACCCTGCAGCTGAGCAAGGTCGACTTCCTCAAGCAGGAAATGGTGATTCCGCTGAAGAACTATTCGTTCCAGAAGTCCGAAGGTGACAAATACGGTGACCAGGTCAGAGCCAGGGACACCAAGCACCTTTCCCATGACGTGGATTCCGCAAGGCACAACCTTGATTCAACAAGGACGCAACAGCACATGATGTTCTTCAGGTCCCGGTCTTTCGAGTATTATAACCAGATTGACACATCGGCGAATTTCGGAGGCACGACTCCATACGACATCTCCAAATTCAAGGATTGGAAGGATCCCACGCTTGAGCAGCAGGCTGTCCAAAGCGCCATAACGATTTCCGAGGAGATCTCTTCAAGGCTGAAGAACTACGACACGGACCGCTACCAGTGGGACTGGATCATCCGACGCAGTACTGTAGAGATCCTCAAAAAGATCGCGCAGGCGCTCGCGTGTATAATAATGTTCCTTATCGGAGCGCCGATAGGAGCTTTCGTCAACAAGAAGGGCGGAATGGGCACCAACGTCATCATCGCGGTTCTTTTCTTCGTCCTTTATTGGGTTGTGGATATAACCGGAATCAAGCTCGCGAATGACGGCGCCGTGAAGGAGGCGATCGGAGTATTCGTCTCCACGTTAGTTCTTTTCCCGATAGGTGCGTACCTCTCTTGGAAGGCGATACATGATTCAGCGGTTCTCAAGACCGAGAACTTCGGCCAGTGGTGGAGAAAAATCAAATCTAAGGTAATGGGGATATTCCGTAAAGAAAGAATAGTCTACATGGGCACTCCGGAGTTCGCCGTAGCGCCTCTTGAAGCACTCATCAAAGAAGGATACAATGTCGTGGGAGTGGTCACAGTTGCCGACAAGCCGAGTGGCAGAGGTCTGAAGGTCAATGAAAGTCCCGTCAAGAAATTCGCAGTGGAACACGGCATACCCGTTCTTCAGCCTCTCAAACTCAGAGACCCGGAGTTCCTTGAGCAACTCGCAGCCTTCAAGGCTGACCTGTTCGTGGTGGTCGCATTCAGGATGCTGCCTGACGTCGTCTGGAAGATGCCGCCTCTGGGGACCTTCAACCTGCATGCTGCGCTTCTTCCCCAGTACCGCGGAGCCGCACCTATCAACTGGGCGGTAATCAACGGAGAAAGGAGGTCCGGTGTCACCACGTTCATGATTGACCAGAACATCGACACCGGCGGAATCATGCTCCGTCAGGACGTAAAGATAGGCCCTGAGGATACTGCAGGAGACCTCCACGATGCTTTGATGCCGATTGGAGCCGAACTTGTTGTACAAACGGTGCAAGGCCTGATAGAGAAGAATATCGAGACCAGGGTGCAGAGGAGTTTCGTACAGGGTTCCGAGGTTCTCAAACCCGCACCAAAGCTCTCAAGGGAACTCTGCCATATTGATTGGGATGCTCCTTCCCACGAGATCCACAACCTCATCCGCGGATTGAGTCCATATCCGACAGCTTTCACCATGCTCGCCAAGGACGAAGGAGACGGAGTACAGCTCAAGGTGTTCCGCTCGAAGATCGCCGAAGACCTCTCCATTCCTGAAGGTGCCGCTCCCGGAACCGTTCTGTCAGACGGAAAGTCATACTTTGCCGTCACGACCAAGGATGGGGCCCTTTACCTTGAAGACGTACAACTTTCCGGAAAGAAACGGATGGAAGTAAAAGCCTTCCTGGCTGGATTCCGTGATCCGGAATCTTACCATGCGACAAAAGGCACCTCACATGAGGAAATCATGAAGACAAGGTCTCAGGAAGAGCAATAATCACGGATAAGCGCTATGGGAAGAACAGCGGTTATAATAGGAGCCGGGGAATTCCCCCGTAAACCTTACCCCAGATATCTTATCAGCAGTGCTGATATCATCATCTGCTGTGACAACGCTTTCAGTACATATTTGAGGGCGATGAGTTCTTTGTTCCCGGGAGAGGAAAGATATCCTGACGCTGTTGTCGGAGACATGGATTCACTGAAAGAATCCATAAAAAAGAAATATTCGTCCAAGGTGGTATTCTTCCATGAAAGCGAACAGGATGATAACGACCAGACAAAAGCGGTAAGATACCTCCTTAACAATTATCCCGACGTCTCTTCGATACATATAATCGGAGCCAGTGGGAAAAGAGAGGACCACACTATCGGCAACATCTCCTTACTCATGGAGTATCACCGGAAATTCGACATCTCCGGAATAGAGATGGACATGGTATCCGACCACAGTACGATATTCGCGATAACAGACAGTTGTGAACTTGCTATCGGGAAAGGCAGAAGGATTTCAATCATTACTCCCGACAACAGCCTTACCATAAAATCCACTGGTCTGGAGTGGCCTTTAGACGAGGTCGTTTTCGACAACTGGTGGAAAGCCACACTCAACAGAGCTTCTGAAGATACAGTCAAACTGACTTTCAGCCATCCTTCCAGAGCTGTAATCATTTTGGATTGACATCCTTGCAAATATTTCCGGAAAACGAGAGAAAAACACGGTTTTTCCCTCTCAAATGCCATTTGGGGTATTTAAATTACCGACAATTGGATTATTTTTGCAAATACGTATTTGCTTATATAACGAACACAACAATCAAAAGATCTTTCACGCCATGCTCAGGAAAATCAGAATAGCCCTAGCCGCCATCTTCTTCATTGCCATAACGTTGATGTTCCTTGACTTCACGGGAACCCTTCACACTTGGTTCTCATGGATGGCCAAACTCCAGTTTCTGCCTGCCGTCTTGGCGCTCAATGTAGGCGTCATAGTCCTTTTGGTGCTGCTGACTCTTATTTTCGGAAGAGTTTATTGCTCCGTAATATGCCCTATGGGCGTATTCCAGGACGTTGTCTCCCACATAAGCGGGATGAGGAACAAGGGCAAGAAAAAGATGCGTTTCACTCCCTCAAAAGAAAAGAAATGGCTCCGTTACGGAGTATGGGTTGTATTCGTCATCTGCCTTATCGCCGGTATTCAGACTATAGTGGCTCTGTTGGCTCCCTATTCTTCATATGGCAGGATAGTCCAAAGTGTTTTCGCTCCTCTGTACCAATGGGGCAACAACCTGTTCGCCCATATAGCAGAACGTGCGAACAGCTATGCTTTTTACCCTAAGGAAGTCTGGCTCAAGAGTCTCCCCACACTTATCATAGCAGTCGTCACACTTATTGCTGTTGTGATTCTTGCATGGAGGAACGGAAGGACCTATTGCAACACTATCTGCCCTGTCGGAACCACATTGAGTTTCCTTTCAAGGTTCGCAATGTTCCGTCCCATGATCGATACCGAGAAGTGCAAGAACTGCCATATCTGCGAGCGCAAATGCAAAACCGCTTGTATCGATATCAAGGAACACAAGGTGGATTATTCAAGGTGTGTTGATTGCTTCAACTGTATAGAAAACTGCAAGTTCGGAGCGATGAAATACCGCTTCGCATACGGAAAGAAGACCGAACCCGCTCCTGTTAACCCCACTCCCGTCAAAGAGACAACCCAAGAAGGAAGTGATGCCGGGAGAAGGGCATTCATAGCTTCTTCAGCCATAGCTCTCACGTCAGCGGCTCTTCATGCTCAAGACAAGAAGACAGATGGTGGCCTCGCCACCATTCTTCCCAAAAAGAAGATAGAAAGAGAGACCCCCATTACTCCTTTCGGTTCTGAAAGTGTGAAGGATTTCTACAGAAGGTGCACGGCTTGCCAGCTTTGCGTTTCAGCTTGCCCCAACAATGTGCTCAGGCCCTCAAGTGACCTCAATCACCTTATGCAACCGGAAATGTCCTACCAAAAAGGATACTGCCGCCCTGAGTGTACCAAGTGTTCCGAGGTTTGCCCTGCAGGCGCGATCAAGAAGATAACTCCTGCTGAGAAGACTTCCTTCAAAGTCGGAATCGCACAGTGGAACAGGGATCTTTGTGTAGTTCTTACCGATGGTGTTGACTGCGGCAACTGCGCAAGACACTGCCCTACCGGAGCAATCCTCATGGTCAATCTCAACCCTGACAATCCCAGGTCTCCGAAGATTCCTGCAGTCAACGAGGCCGTCTGCATCGGATGCGGCGCCTGCGAGAACCTGTGCCCGGCAAGACCTATTAGCGCTATCACAGTCAACGGACTTCAAGTCCACATCAAAAATTAAGGAGGGTTTTATGGAAAAGAATATTTCTAGAAGGTCCTTCCTGAAAATCGCCAGTGCCTCAAGCGTAGCGGCAGGGGCCACTCTACTTACCGGATGCGGACCCGAAGAAAGCAAGAAATCCCCCTCTACCTCAGCATTGCCGGCCAGCTCAGAGGGAATGGCTTACCATACCAACGAGCACAACGGAGACAAAGTCTCTTTGCTTGGATACGGCTGCATGCGATGGCCTATGATAAAGGACAAGGACGGGAAAGACATAATAGACCAAGAAAAAGTCAATGAACTGATCGATGTCGCGATGAAGAACGGCATCAACTATTATGACACTTCTCCTGCTTATCTTCAGGGCCAATCGGAGAAAGCTTCCGGTATCGCCCTCAACAGATATCCCAGAAAAGACTTCTATCTCGCCACAAAGCTCTCGAACTTCAACAATTGGAGCAAAGAAGCTTCTGAGGAGATGTACTACGATTCCTTTGAACAGATGGAAACCGATTATTTCGATTACTATCTTCTCCATTCCATCGGAAACGGCGGATATGAGGCTTTCGCTCAAAGGTACGTGGACAACGGGATGATGGAATTCCTGGAGAAGAAAAGGGAGGCTGGAGAAATACGCCAGCTCGGATTCTCATTCCACGGGAACCAGGAGGCCTTCGACAGGTTCATGGAGCTGCATGACAAGTACCATTGGGACTTTGTACAGATCCAGATGAATTATGTGGACTGGAGACATGCTGATGGAAGGCGTAACGTGAATGCTGAATACCTTTATGAGGAACTGGACAAACGTTCACTCCCTATTGTCATTATGGAGCCCCTTCAGGGAGGCAGGCTCGCCAGTGTCCCGGACAATGTGGCGGCATTGCTTAAAGAGCGTGATCCTGAAAAGTCCATCGCTTCATGGGCATTCAGATTCGTAGGTTCCCATCCTAGGGTACTTACTGCATTGTCTGGAATGACATATATGGAGCATCTTGAGGATAACCTCAAGACATTCCTGAATTTCCAACCGCTTTCAGAGGATGACTTCGAATTCCTGGAGAAAATGGCTGTTTTGATGAAAGAATATCCCACTGTTGATTGCAACATGTGCAAATACTGCATGCCATGCCCTTATGGAATTGACATTCCGGAGATATTCAAGCACTATAACAACTGTGTCAACCAGGGCAAGGTCGCGCAAAGCACTGAACAGGAAGACTACCGGAAACTGAAAAGAGAGTATCTGCTCAGTTACGACAGGGCAATCCCTACTCTCCGCCAAGCTAATCACTGCATCGGGTGCGGCCAGTGCATGCCTCATTGCCCCCAAAGCATCAGGATACCGACCGAACTTCAGAGAATCGACCGTTATATCGAGAACCTCAGGCAGAATACTCTGTAGCGACATACAAGAAAAGCATTATAAGGGAGAATTCAACAAGAGTTCTCCCTTATTGTTTCCTCAATGCAGTACAAGATTTATCGAAAAATGTCCCCCTTTCAGCGGATTACCGAAAAGTTTTCCTATATTTGCAGTCCCGAATTCCGCCACACGGGATTATTTGAACAAATGGAGAGATGCTCGAGTGGCTGAAGAGGCACGCCTGGAAAGCGTGTGTACCCCAAAAGGGTATCGCGAGTTCGAATCTCGCTCTCTCCGCTGAAACCCCTTACAGAACGCCATGTAAGGGGTTTTTTGTTTCTGGTGTGACAAATAGTGTGTCAAAATTGTGCTTTCGTGGTACTTTAACAGGTGTGTACACGTTACTACCGACCAAATACATACGCATAGCCATGTCCGGTCCGATTTCGTCAAGTCCTACCACGAACAGCTGCGCGACATCGCGGAAACCGCCCCCAACCGCGTACGCAGCCAGGCAAGGGAATCAGACTAAGAGTTGAAGTACTTTTCCAGTATCTCTTCCTTATCCTCTCTCGAAAGAGGTCTCTTCATGGCACCCAGAACGGCCTCATACTGTTCGCTTTTCTTCGTAAAGACACGCCTCTTTTCCTGGCCCCAGAGCATGACACTCAACCTGCCGCTGTCCATATTCCTAGCCATTGTTCTTCCTCCTTACCCTTTGTTGCTGATGCTCCGGGGCTGTCAGATACGGATTCGCGGGCTGCTCTGGAATCAGGTCATCGAACCGGTCCAGCAAGCCGACCGGCCGGAGCAGGGCCATCAAGTTAGTGACGTTCATATTCGTGATCGTGCCCGTCTCGAACTTATGGACGGTGGAG
>JAEEGL016987479.1_pt1 | contig 56159 bp, 60 predicted proteins | sample 9134231 | NCBI WGS metagenome assembly JAEEGL01 (sample SAMN16246548, study PRJNA631951) | gut metagenome | biome: gut microbiome; feature: rumen; material: fiber-attached | host: Bos | place: Iran: Karaj | collected 2018-10
TATTAGAAATAGAATATATAATTCCGGTATGGGTAGAAGAAAAAGATAACTACAAGATAAAAACAAGTGTAAGAGCAGTAAACTTCAATTTAGATAATTTGCTAAAGAGAGTAAGCGAAAGAAAAGAATTTAACAGTCCGGCTAAAGATTAAGGAGGAAATATGAAAAAGTTAACAGTCGCAATAATAAGTACATTACTTCTATTAAGTATGAGTTATTCATTTGCAAAAGATTTTTCGGATGTTGATACTAGTCACTGGGCCAAACAATACATAGATGCATTATCAAATAGTGGAGTAATTAGTGGCTATGAAGATGGAACGTATAGACCACAAAATAGTGTTACAAGGGCAGAGTTTTTAAAGCTGTTGATATGCTCGGATCCTTTTTTAGAAAATCAAGCACTAGAGTATGGTAAAACTATTGAACAAGTTAATTGGTATGATCCGTATGTCAAATATACAATGTTTCTAAAGGCTTCATCTTATAAATATGAAGAAGAAGAATATCAAATGCCTATTGAAAGAGTTGAGATTGCGACATTTATTTGTAACTTTAGAAGAATGTATGATTTAACTATAGCAAATGAAGTTGGTGAAAGAACAGAGTTTTCTGATATATCAGGGTTAACTAATATCGAAAGTATTTCAATAATCGAAGCAGAGGACTACGGAATAATGAATGGCTATGAAGATGGTACTTTTAAGCCAAATAATCCCGTTACAAGAGCAGAAGTATCAGCGATTATATTTAGATGGATAAATTTATTAAGAGACAACGATGTTGTTGAATAGAAAATAATTTTAAAAAGACTAATAAAACTTTAGTAATGCATGGGGAGGAATTATGAGTAAAAATGTAATTGCATTAATTATCATAGCACTATTTATTAGTGTCAGCTGTTCGTTTGCCAAGACTTTTTCAGACGTTGATGCTAATCACTGGGCTAATCAGTATATTGATTCTTTATCAAATAGTGGTGTAATAAATGGTTATGAAGATGGAACGTATAGACCGCAAAATAGTGTAACAAGAGCTGAGTTTATGAAGCTAATGGTATGTTCAGACCCTAAAATGGAAAGAAATGCTAAGTTTAATACACCTGATGAGAATAGAGCTAATTGGTATGATCCATACACAAATTATATACGTTATTTGAAGCTCTCATCATATAATTATTTGCCGGAGGAATTTAATCAACCGATAACAAGAGTTGAGATAGCAACGTTTATTAAAAACTTTGCTGATCTTTATAAACTAATCGATAACAAAATAACAGACACTGCAGTAGTTGACCAAACACAAAAGCAACTTATATCTGCGGTAATTGAAAAAGGGTATTCTAAGAATAAAAATCTAACGTATAAGGAGGCTTGGGATATAGTAACTGGGTTACCTGAAGATGAAGCAAATGAAATTAAGAGCATAGCTTTAAGTGGAATAAAATATACTCCTAAAGAAGAAAAATCAAAATTTAATGATATAGATGATCTTTTATATATTCAAAGTACAGCAGTAAAAGAAGCAGAAAAATTAGGTATAATAAATGGTTATGAAGATGGTTCCTTTAAGCCAAAAAACAATGTCACAAGGGCAGAAGTATCAGCAATTATATTTAGATGGATGAATCTTCTTAAAGACAATAATAAAATTAAAGAATAGACAGATTGTATAATATACGGAGGTATGCTAAATGAAAAAGGTATTTATAATTGTATCATGCTTAATAACATTGATGGTTCTGTCAAACTTTTCACTAGGAGTTGAGCCTTCTGGTCAAGGAGCAAATCCATCACCTACAGGAACAGGAAATCCAACTCCAACTCCTGCACCAACTCATGACTTTGTTCGAAGCCACGGAGAATATAGAGATTATGATTCAACGGGACACTGGATTCCATGCTCATACAGAGGTTGCCAAATTCATAGACGGTACTGATAACCCGACTTTTGAAGAACATGAATTAGTATATAAAACAATGCTAAAAGATTTATCTTGGGGTAGCTCTGTTCTTCTTGATTTGATAGAAAAACAAGTTAAAGTAACTATAAAAATGTGCAGTAAATGTAGCTATAATGTTGAACTTAATGATAGCGAAGCAAGAGTTGTTTTTGACCAAGACGATACTTCAAAAGGGTTAGTAAGTGCTTCTTATGAAAATAATGTTCACTCTGAAACTGTTGGTGATTTTTTCAATGGTGAGAAGAACTATAGTACTACAGGATATATATACATAGATTATGATGGTCCTACATCTATGTCAACAGAATATGAAGCAACGTTTATTCATTTTAATGATGATGTAACTGAAAGCGATATGCGTAGTATTCAAAATATTTATGCTAATGGAAGAGCACAAGGAAAAACAGATGATGAAATAAATCAAATTATATATGAAAGAGGCTTTCAAGGCGCAGAAGTAATGACAACCGCTTTGGACTATCAAGATGGAAAGCTTGTTTCTTCGAGTGAAGGAAGAACAGGAAACTTTTTGCTAATTGGTAGTCAAGACGTTTCTACGGGAATGCAATTTGATTACACATCATTAGGTGGAAACGGCGGATATGTAACTACAATCTCAGAAGGTTTAGGAACAACAAGTACACCAAGACCTACATCAAATTATACAGTATATGGTAGAGTTAATTATATGTTTAAAGATGATACAGTAGCTGGAGAGTCTGAAGATTGGGTTAAAATAGTTTCAACTACTTCTATACAAAAAGGATTAAATGCAAATATTAGTATGTTGCAATCTAAAAACTATAAAATAATTGGTAAAAGAATTAATTACGATGGTTTAGGAGCTCTTAAATGGAATGAAGAGTGCTCAAAAAATACAAGTAATGAAACATATGTTACATTTACTAAAAATAATCTAAGACGTTCTGTAACATACTTTGTTGAAAAAACAAGTCCAGTGGCAACACCAACCCCAGTACCAGGCGCATCTGCAACACCAGTCCCGGTTTCAACTCCAGCACCAACACCTAGTCCATCGGTTTATGTACCAAAGATTTCGCATGAACCGACATATACGGAATACAGGCCTAAAGGACAATTATATAACTATCCAAACTTAATAGCAGAAATTAGAGACACTAGTGAGGATTATGCATTATTTGATGTTGAAAAAGGTGTACCAACCAAAGAGACATTAGTATTTGAAAGTTGTGCAACACCTGTGCTATATGATATTGAGATTGAAGAGGTTGATGTCAATATAGGAGGAACATTAAAGATTCAAGTCCCTGCAATACACTGGACAGAATTTGATTCAGAAGGCAACTTGGTGGATAAGTATATTGACGCTTTGGAAACAGAAATAGATAATATTGGAAATTTAGAAAAAAGCTTCTTGAATGTAGACGCTAAAATATACAAATTAGTAGAAGCAAAAGTGTATGCAGAGAATGATCATAACGAAGTAATTGGTAAAAATGATTTGTCTTATAATGTTGCTGAACCAACAATAGAAGTACAAGGAAATGGAAATAAGATTAGTTATACAACAAATACTCCACCAGATAGTTTGACAGGCTATGTGTGTGGAACTGAAGCCTATGTTCAAAATGAAACAGAAGCACTTAATTATCAACTTGCACTATTATTTAATTCACAAAATGATATTTTGAATAGAGGTCTTAGAATTCAAGAGTTTATAGAAAATGAAGGTTTTGTAATAAATGGAAGTGATGAGATAAACTTCAAGCTTGGTGATTTAGAGATTTACTCAAATGCAACTACCAACCAAAAAGAAATAACGCTTGGAGGAGCTGTGGCAGACTTAGGAGATCTTGCGGCAGAAAATAGACAGATTTTTGTCGGAAACGATATAGTAACGACAGAAAAGGGTGCTATTGTAGCAACTCATGGTAATGGAGTTTATGCTGGTCACTGTAGGTTTGTTTATAAAGAGATAAATGGAAAAACAAACGATCTTGTTTTTGAAAAATAAATAAGAGATTAGAGACACACCTCAAAAATCCCAACTTGGAAAGTTGCTATGCAAGCTTAGCATTACTACTCAACGAGTTAAGACTTTTGAGGTGTGTCTTTAATTATTCAAAATATTACAATCATTTTCCAAATATTTCATATTAAAGAATTCATGGTTAAATCAGTATTACAAAGGTTTTTATTAACTACATATTAGGGTATTATTCTGTTAGGGATATTATGACATCCCAATCATTATGGAGGCATAATACATGAATAGATTAAATGTTGAAAAGAAAATAGAAGATTTAAGCTATAAAATGAATATTGCTAAGATAGCAATTGATAAGGCAAGTTATAACTTAAAATATACTGAACAACTTGGGCTTTCAAAAGCTGATATCGAAAGACAACATGGAATTATAAATAACTTTTCAGCTAAGTATAATAAGAATAAAAATACTTATGATGTGCTAGAAGAGTATTTAAAGGGTAACTTAGGTTCAAATGACTCTGAACTTTTATTTAAATGCACTTTTCCAGCGGAAGAGGGATATATTAACGATTCTTATCAAACGGCAATTATTTGCAAAGAAAACGTTGCTAAACTATTTGCTAATGGGGTTAACTATAAAGATATTGTTTATTGCCTTGATAATAGCGATGTATTAGGTGTAGACACTACGTTTGATGTTGCTGAAACAAATAATTTAGCAAATGGAAATGTTGATGTTGAACTTGCTAATGGTATTGAGAATATGGATCCACTAGATGTTCCAATTAATTGTCAAAATAGAATAATTGCATCTGGCAAGATTCCTTATTGTATTTCAATAGATGAAAATGAGATTAATAATTTATCGGGCGAGAAATATGATATTCCAGTTCCATCTTTTGAAGATATTTCATTTTTAAGGGATATGACAAACGAAAAGTTTTTAGACTTAGAAAACAAAGTAGAACTTGAGCAAGTAGTTAAGTACAAAATGGATACTGCTATTAGGAGAATGAATAGCGTTTTAGACGATGTTGAAAAATATAATGAAAGATGAGGCTAAAACTATGGAAACACATGTTCAAAAAGAAAAAATAATTGAATTAGGTAAAAGCTTTGATGCAGGTCTAATTAGTTTCGATGATTTATCAACTAGTGAGAAATTCATGCTCAACAAATATTATATACAAAAGAATGAAAGAATAGATGAAAGGCTTCAAGAAGTTGAGGGGTCTCTTTCCACTCTGGAGCAAAGATTAGATACAATTTATGAGAATTTACTTAAAATAGATTAACATAAAAATTATAAACCTAAAACATTTTAAAAAGAATTGTTTTAGGTTTTTTTTGTGTTATAATCATATTTAGCAAAAATGTAATATTTATATTATCAAATATATATTCTAAGGAGGATAATAAAAACTATGAAAAAATTTTTAGCAATTGTGATCGTTCTAGTGCTTGGACTAGCTGCATTTTCAAGCATTAATGCTGCACAACAATTTCCAGATGTTACAGGTACAAAATATGATAGTGCCGTATCAAAACTTACTTCATTAGAGATTGTTAATGGATTTCCTGATGGATATTTTAAACCAGAGGAAAGCGTTACTAGAGCTCAAATCGCAAAGATGATAGTTGAATCTTTAAAACTTCAAAAATCAAATGATATAGCATTATTCCAATTTACAGATATTAATTCATCTCATTGGGCATATCAGTGGATTAAAGCTGCATTTGATAACAAAGTTATCGTAGGCTATCCAGATGGTACTTTTAAACCTGAAAATCAAGTTACATATCAAGAAGCATTTACAATGATTATTAGAGCTTTGGGCAAGGAAGCATCTATGAGTGACACTACTTGGCCAAAGGCATATATTGAATTAGCGCAAGCTATGGGCCTAACAACTAGCATAACAACAACAACTTATAATGCTCCTGCTAATCGTGGCGACGTAGCAATTTCACTTTTTAATATGATTTCAAGTGATGAACAAAAACAAAAAGAAGAAGCTGCTGCAAAAGCTGCAGAAGAAAGCAAAAAGCAAGAACAAGCAAAAGCAAAGGCTCTTACTTATGCTATTGTTTCTTCTGCTGATGAAACCAAGAATGACTTCGTCGTTAAATTCTATGGTGACAAAACAAAATATACATTATTAAGTTTAGAAGGAAAGAGTGCAAGCAAGCTTACTCTTGCAAAAGTTGAAGCAATTAATGATTTACTAGTTGGATATAAAGAAACTAAAGACGGTATTGACATTAATGATGTTGTAAAACAATCAGATCTTGATAATGCTAGAATCATTACAAAGAAATCAGATTCTGTTATTACATTCTCAGATAAAAAGACATGGGATACATCTTCTACTTCTTTCAAGGATTCATTTAAACTATATTCATTTGTTAGAGTTACATGCTCAGTTGATGATGATGGAGATATCACATTTGATAAAGTAGATAATCTAGGCATTGGAACATCTAATGTTACATTTGCAAAAGCAGAAAGAATTCTTCAAGATAGTGAAAACAACGTAGTGTTCATATTCAAAGGATTTAGCGTATCTGATAAGATTAAGAAGGGTGTTGTAACTGAAGGCAGTGGAACATCAAGCGATTACGAATATGGAATGGTTGCAAAGACAAGATCTACAACTAAGAAAGATTACGTTACAATTGGAAAGACTGAATATGAAGTAAGCTCAAAGTCAAAAGATTTTGAGACAGATACATTTGTAGTATTTGAAGAAGATGACGATGGAATTGTTAAACTAGTTAAAGCATTTGGTGTATCAATGCTTGATGGGTCAGTTACAACAATCGTTAAGTCAAAGAGTGATTACCAAGATTACATTTCGACATCTGGAATTAAGAAATACAATAGTTATGCAAAATGTATAATTGAAGTAGAATGGGATAAAAAAGGAAAAATCACAGTTGAAGATTGGGAAGAATATGATGACATAGAAGATATGGACTTCCTAAAAGGTGACAGAGTAATAGTTGATACAAAGAATGGCGTATTCGTTATTTTCTCAGGTCTAGAGCCAAACGGAGTTGCTAAAAATGGTACTTATACAGTTGCAGCAGATATAACACCTACACCAAAGCCAACAGCTACACCTACTAAGACGGCAACACCTACACCAAAGCCAACAACACCGGCTACTACACCTGCAACAACACCAGCTACTACTCCAGCAACAACTCCAGCTACTACACCTGCAACAACACCAGCTACTACACCTGCAACAACACCAGCTACTACGCCTGCAACAACACCAGCTACTACTCCAGCAACAACTCCAGCTACTACACCTGCAACAACACCAGCTACTACACCTGCAACAACACCAGCAACTACACCTGCAACTACACCTGCAAGTGGTAGTGGAGATAGAAGTTAATAAAATTTAAGAGAGCCCTTTGGCTCTCTTTTTGTTTAAGAACTTTTTTCAAAAAAAGCTTGAAATGGATATAATTTCATGATAAAATTTTCCCCGTGTGTAAACATGAAAACACATACCGAATTAAATCTTTGAGGCGTTGTGCTAAATTTTCATTTAGTTGCTGTCAAAGTACGGTAGAGGGCACAAAAAGTGCAAATAACAAAATAAGGAGGAAACTTAAAATGTCAGTAGTTGCAATGAAACAATTATTGGAAGCTGGTGTTCACTTTGGACATCAAACAAGAAGATGGGATCCAAGAATGGCTCCATACATCTTCACAGCAAGAAATGGGATCTATATAATAGATCTTCAAAAAACATCTAAAAAAATCGATGAGGCTTATGCTATTCTAAAGGGAATCGTTGATGAGGGAAAGACAGTTATTTTCGTAGGAACAAAGAAACAAGCTCAAGAATGTGTTAAAGAAGAAGCTGAAAGATGCGGAATGTTCTACGTTAATGAAAGATGGCTAGGCGGAATGCTTACAAACTTTAAGACAATTCGTTCAAGAGTTGAGAGAATGAAAGCCCTAGAAAGAATGGAACAAGATGGTACTTTTGATGTACTACCTAAGAAAGAAGTTATTAACCTTAAGAAAGAACTAGAAAAACTTCAAAAGAATTTAGCAGGTATTAGAGACATGACAGAGCTTCCAGGAGCTATGTTTGTAGTAGATCCTAAGAAGGAAAGAATTGCTATTCTAGAAGCTAGAAAGCTTGGAATTCCTGTATTTGGTCTTGTTGATACAAACTGCAATCCAGAAGATGTTGACTATGTAATTCCTGGAAATGATGACGCTATTAGAGCTATTAAGCTTATTATTGAAGCTATGGCAAATGCTGTTATTGAATCAAAACAAGGTGCTTCTGAAGACATAGCTGATGAAGCTGAAGAAGCTACAGAAGCAGCTGAAGAAGTTCAAGAATAATAGTTAGCGATTTATTAAATTAATTTGTAACGGCGCACATTGTGCGCCAAAATTTTATAAAATAAAATGGATTTGTATCATAAATCAAAGTTTTTGTCAAATTTGATGCTTAACAAGGGTATAATAAAATCAGAGTTTGTGTCAAAATCGATGCAAAAACGAATATAAAATAGTCAAAGTTTTTGTCAAATTTGATGCTTAACAAAGTTTATAATAAAACCAGAGTTTGTGTCAAAATCGATGTATTGCAAGGAGCCTAGCTTGCGAGCACCGGAGGCGTATGTCATACGTTGAGGATGCGAGCAGGCGTAGCGACACAGCAAGACGCGATTTTCACACAAACGACCAATTGAGGAGGAGAAAAATATGATAACCGCTGAACAAGTAAAAGAACTAAGAGAAATAACAGGCGCTGGTATGATGGAATGTAAGAAAGTTCTTACAGAAGTTGACGGCGATATGGCAAAGGCACAAGATTTACTTCGTGAAAGAGGAATTGTTAAAGCTACTAAAAAAGCTGGAAGAATTGCCGCAGAAGGTCTTGTAGAAAGCTATAAATCATCAGATAATCAAAATGGAGTTTTAGTAGAAGTTAATATCGAAACTGACTTTGCTGCTAAGAACCCAGATTTCAGAAAGTTTGTAGCAGACGTTGCTAAACACATTGAGGCTAATAGCCCTGCTGATGTTGAAGAACTTAAGAATCAAAAATTCGAAGGAGATACAACAGTAGGTGAGGCTCTTACAAACCTAGTTGCTAAAATTGGTGAAAATACTACTCTTAGAAGATTTACACATTTCAAAGGAGATAGTAATACATACGTTGAAAGCTATATTCATGGTGATGGAAGAATAGGCGTTTTAGTTGAATTTACAGCTGAAAATATGGCTGAAATCAAAGGAAACGAAGAATTTGCTACTATGGCAAAAGACGTTGCAATGCATGTTGCAGCTGCAAAACCTGAGTATTCTTCAAGAGATGAAGTTCCAGCTGAAGTTCTAGATAAAGAAAAAGAAATCATCAAAGCTCAAGCAGTGAACGAAGGAAAGCCTGAAGCTATTGCTGAAAAGATGGTAGAAGGAAGAATTAATAAATTCTATAAAGATGTTGTTATTACTGAGCAAGAATTTGTTAAAAATCCTGATATTTCAGTAGGAAAGCTTGTTGAGCAAACGGGTGCTTCTTGCGGGGCTAAAGGATTAAAGTTTGTTAAATTTGCTAGACTTGAACGTGGCGAAGGTATTGAAAAGAAAGAAGAAAACTTTGCTGAAGAAGTTATGAAACAAATAAATGGATAATTATTTATAATAAAAAAGACTCACCAAGTCGCGATTTGGTGAGTCTTTTTTGCTTTCAGCACTTCTTGTAGACGAAAAGAAGAATATCCTTCTTATCAGCTGAGCATCTCATAGCTACAAAGTACAGGTCATTCTGAAAATACACATATCTGAGCTCATTGGCCTGTTCTAGCTTTTCGATTGTCACGTTTTCTGTTGTTCCTCCAAGGTCATAGTGCCAGTTGCCACCAGGCGAGACGTAGAGTTGAACTCCGGGAAGCGAATAGGGTGTCTGCAGGTCCATGACAAGCACACGCGGGTTTGGAAGAGTTCTCATAGCCTTCAAGGCTCCAGAAATCATGTATTGCAAAGGCATAGAAGCCATTGCTTGTTCCAGCTGAGATGGAGAAGTCTCGCTAGGCCAGTAGGTGAGACCCTTGACTTCGTAGAATTTATACCGGTTCACCGAGGAAGGAAGATGAGCCCACTTGAGCGGTGAAATCGGAAGGCTGTAGATGTTCGAATCAGTGTAGGTCTCTCTGCTGGAAAAGTCGATGCTAGGTTTCTCCATTGCGATGCCTCCTTTTTAATTAAAAATGGATGGGTACAATTCGGTTAACATAAGTATTATAACAACTTTTTATGGGTAATACAAGTATATACTTGAAATATTATATTTTATTATGCTAGAATAATTATGTTTAGGAGGTGCGGTATAGTGGAAATTAAAAAATATATATGGAAAGAAAAGAAGAAGAATATTTTTGGCCTTCCATGGACGTTTACAACGTATGCATTTGACGAGGATAGCCTAGACATAAAAACAGGACTTTTAGTACAACATTATGAGGAAATTAGGTTATATAGAATTAGAGATTTTACAGTTACGATGAGCCTAATTCAAAGGATTTTCCATTTGGGAACGATTCATGTTTGTAGTGCTGATAGCACTACTCCTGAAATTAATATAATTAATATTAGAAACCCTCTTGAAGTCAAAGATAAGCTAGCTAAGCAAGTTGAAATAGCTAAGAGCAAGGTTGGTGTTCATACATCAGAATTTATCAATGTTCAAGCAGGGGGATATCACAGATAAATCCTGTTTTTTTCTAATATTTCTTGTAAAAACGGATAAATTGTGCTAAAATCTACTAGACTTTTAAGAGGGAGGGTATATAAATGAGCACAGTCACATATATAATGTCAGCTTTGCAAGTTATTTCAGCTCTTGTTGTTATTGTTTTAGTTATGTTTCAAAAGCTTAAAGAAGGTAATGGCCTTTCTGGATCTACAAACGAAGGAGCATCTGGAATGGGTATGAGCAAAGATAAAAAGCTTTCTAGATTTACAATTCTATTTGGAATTCTTTTTGTAGTATTCACGGTCATAGCTTCAACATTAATTTATAGAGATCTTCACTAATATTATACAGGGAGAATAAAATGAAAAAAGAGTTTAAATGTATTCGGAATGATGTGCGAAAAATGTTCAAACAGAGTTAAAAATGCATTTGAAGCATTAGATGAAGTTGATAGTGTAAGTGTTAGCTTAGAGGATGGTAACGTGTCTCTTGAACTAAATAAAGAGCTTAGCGATGCCAAAATTAAGAGCGTTATTGAAGACTTAGGCTACGAAATGAAATAATAAAAGAGAGCATTTATGCTCTCTTTTTTGTTGCTTGTTCAATTCTTCTTTCTGCATCCTTTTTTGCAATGTTTTGTCGCTTATCGTATAGTTTTTTACCTTTAGCAATTGCAATTTCAACTTTAACTAGATTTTTTGAAAAATATATAGATAACGGAACGAGTGTAACCCCTTTTTGCTTACACATATTCCATAGTTTGCTGATTTCTCTTTTATTTGCTAATAGTTTTCTTGTACGAGTTGGGCTTACATTAGAGAAGCTTCCTTCTTCGTATGGACTAATATGCATGTTTATTATATATAGTTCAGATTCTTTTATTTGAACATAGCTATCTTTAATATTAACATTTTTGTTTCTAATTGATTTAACTTCTGTTCCAACAAGTACAATTCCACATTCCATAGTATCTAGAATAGTATAATCGTGCCTTGCTTTTGGATTATTAGCTATAATCTTTTTTTCGCTTTGTATTTCTTTTGTCATGAATCCAGCCTTCCTTTACAATTTATAACAAATGTAATCACATTCAACTACTATATTAACATAAAATTGAGAAAATTTCAAATCTATAGAGTCTATATTTAACTATAATTATTGAAGTTAGTCAAATTGTATAATAAAATAAGTCCATGAGGTATACACATAGAAAGGGGAATTTTTATATGGAATTAAAAGGTAGTAAAACAGAGGCAAACTTATTAACTGCTTTTGCAGGAGAATCTCAAGCTAGAAATAAATATACGTATTTCGCAAGTAAGGCAAAAAAGGATGGATATGAGCAAATTGCAGCTATATTTGAAGAAACTGCAAATAATGAAAAAGAGCATGCTAAAATGTGGTACAAACTTCTTTGCGGAGGAGATATTCCATCTACAGCAGAAAATTTAAAGGCTGCCGCTGATGGTGAAAACTATGAATGGACAGATATGTATGATAAATTTGCAAAAGAGGCCAAAGAAGAAGGCTTTGATAGAATTGCATTTTTGTTTGAATCAGTTGCAAATATAGAAAAAGAGCATGAAGCAAGATATAGAAAACTTCTTGAAAATGTTGAAAATGGTCTTGTTTTTAGTAAAGACGGAGATAAAATTTGGCAATGCAGAAATTGTGGTCATATAGTAATTGGAAAAGAAGCTCCAGAAGTATGCCCTGTATGTTCTCATCCAAAAGCATATTTTGAAGTTAAGGCAGATAATTATTAATAATATTAATTAACTAAAGCACCTACTGAAGTAGGTGCTTTTTTTTTTTATCCGAAAAAGGCACGAGAAGCGGACCGTCTAGTGTATAAAAAACTAGATTACAATTATATTAAAATACATTTAAATTATAGTTAAATGACTGTGGTTTTGTTGAATATAACAGATTTTTTATGCTAGTATTTTAATGAGTATGTAATGTGACAAGACTTGCATAACAGGTAGGTTTTGATGCATAAATTCGAGGTGTAATTATTGCACGAAAAGGAGAGATTTGTAATATGAGACAGATGAGGAAAAAAATACTAATAGCTATATTTGTCACTTTGCTATTAACATTAGCAATAGCAGGTGCTTTGGGCTATTTTTTAATCTCAAATAAAAATCGTACAATTGATGAATTAAGGGAGCTTTCTGCTTCTTCAAAAGCGCTTGCTTTTGCTAAAGATATGAAAGCAAATTATGAAATAACACCATCTGATATTATTGAAATTGCTGTCAAGGATTCAAGCTTCGCAGCTGGAGGCTATTATAAGGCAGATGGAAGTAGTGACTTTTATCATCACATAATCACTAAAGGTGATGATGGAAAGGATAAACTTACAAAGATTAAAGCTAAAAAAGAAGATTTGTATGGAAGAATTATTAAAGTAAACGCTTCTAAGAATACACCTATTCTTGATTCTATCTTATATGCTAAAGATGAAGGACCAGATATGTATGAAAGAATAGAAGAATTTAACTTCCTATCAATTCCATCTGACTTAGTTGAAAATGACTATGTAGATATTAGAATTCAGTTCCCAACAGGTGAGGATTATTCAGTACTTGCTGGAAAGAAGATAGAAAAATATGCTGGAAATACAACTGTTTTCATGAAACTTAATGAAGAAGAAATAATGAAAATGGGAAGTGCAATAATTGAAGCATACATGCAAAAAGGCGTTAGACTATATGCAATAAAATATACTGATCCTGCAACACAATTATACAAGGAAGAAATCGTTGATTATGTTGAAAAGTATCAAAACGGAATAGATGCAGCAGTTAAAGCTCTTGAAAATTTATCTGCAAGAAAATATGCCGCAGATTTTCAAAATCAGTTTGTTGATGAAAATGGAAATCCTGTTTTCATCATGACTGAGAATATTGATGGCGTTGCTTATGCAACAGAAGAGTCATATGGATACATTAGAGAATCAGATAGAAAAGAAATTGAAGCTAAAAGCAACAAAATAGGCAAAGACGATATTAGTGTTGAAACTATTAGTAAGTATTCAGGAATTAGCGTAGCAAATGTCGAAGCAATTAAAGAAGCACTTGAGATTAACGACGAAAAGGCACTTGCATACTATAAAGTATTTAGAGAGCAAACAAGAATTGGAATTAAATGCACATATCCAGTTAAAGATGAAGTCCTTCAAGTTGTAAGGGCAAACCCAAATATTTTGGAAGAAATAAAGGCAGAATTTGATAAGACATCAACGGTTGCTCAAAAATATGATAAATATGTTGAACTTGAAAAACAACTTGCTGCAGCCCCAGAAGTTTCTTATACAGGTGAAAAGACTAAAGCAGAAATCAAGAAGGAAATGGAAGCTATAGTTGAAGAAAGAACTGGGAACATCCAGTCTAGTATCAGCAAAGAATATGATGAGCAAAGAGCTAGACGTGTTGCTTATTTACAATCTTTAGTAAAAGGAAAATAAAATAATTTGGAGGTAATTTAATGAAAAGCATTGGTTTTGTTGGACAAATGGATAATAGTGGTATAGTTCTATGCGTGGCAAGGCTGGTAGCACAATTTGGCAAAAAAGTCATTGTAATTGATGCTACATCACAACAACGTACAAGATACACAGTACCAGGACCAACTTCTAGAAATACAGAACAATATGTTAATAAGCATGATAATGTTGATATCGCAGTGGGATTTAACAACATTCTTGAACTTAAGAAATGGCATGTTACAAAAGGTGAAGATTTCAACGACTATGAGTATGTGTTTATTATGACTGACAGACAAGAAATGTGCGAAGAGTATGACTTAAACAATGCCAATAGCTTATTCTTTACAACAACATATGACTTGTTTGAACTTGACAAGGGAGTTGAATTATTAAAATACATTTGTGCAAGTAAAAGAACTGATGACACAAATGCAAAAATAAAGGTTAATACTTTAATTGCAAGTACTGCCATTAATACGGTTGATAGTAGAAGAATAGATGATTTAACAAGTAATATGCAAATTGAACAAATTGGTGAAAAGATAGAATTATCTTATGATGAAGGAGATTTATCTGCACTAATTCAAAATCAATATAGTAACAAAATTGAATTCAAAAACTTAAGCCGTCAAACTAAAGAAGGACTTGCAGAAGCTGCTTCTAGAATATTAGAAGAACCTAAAGATAGAGTTCTTAAAGCTGTTAAGGGCGTTGAAAAGAATTCATCGTTCATTAAAAAATAAGGAGGAAATGAAATGCCTATAGTATCATTTTGGAATCCTACTGGGGAAGGTCAAGTAGGCACAACGGCTACTATGTGTGCTATTGCAAATTCAATAGCGATTAGAAATCCAAACTATAAAGTGCTACTTGCTCACACTAATTTTAAAAATCATAAAATGGAATCTGCATATTTCAACATGGATAAAATGCGTTCAAAGGGAAATATGGATGATATAACAGATATTGGAGTAGATGCTTTGGAAAGACTTCTTCGTTCTAATAAGATTTCGCCAGAGAGTATTAAAATCTATTCTAAACCAATAGGCAGTACTCTAGAAATTCTATATGGTTCATTTAAAAACGATAGAGATTCATTTAATAGAGTACTTGAAACTATACCGTTTATGCTAGACTATGCGGCACAATGCTATGATATGGTTTTTGTAGACCTTACTAAAGGAACTGATGTAAAGGAAGTAAATGATATTTTAGCTAAATCTGACGTTATTGTTGTTACATTAAATCAGGACAAAGAAATACTACTAAAGATGCAAGAACAATTTGCGTCACTAAAGATTTTGCAAGAAAAGCCAATTCTTCCAATATTTGCAAGATACGATCAATTCTTGATGTATAACGATAGAAATATCTTGAGAACATTTAACTTTAAGTTTGATAAACGTGATACTTATACGATACCATACAACTCAAGATTCTTTGATGCGATGAATAATGGTTCGGCACTTAACTTTTTTGTTGAATACTTAAATGCTGATTTGAGTACCACAAGAGAAGGTTATTTAATTGCTGAAACAGACAAGGCTAAAGATAAACTATTAAAGTTACTAGGAAGCAAGATTTCTGATAAATAATTTTTAGGAGGTGCTACTCCAAATGGCAATAAATACAATCATCATCATAGTTATGTTACTTCTTGCTGTGTTATTTGTAATTTATATATTTACCAAAAAAGATGATAAATTAAATATAAGTTCAAAAGAACGAGACAGCAAAATGTATAGCGTTGAAATGATGACTAAGTTCATTAAGTATAGAATGGATGAAATAACCAGAACAAACTTAATGGATGTTGGATTATCTGAGGAAGAACTTAAGAGAAGAAAAACAAAGAAATATGAACTTAAGAAAGCTCTAAAGGGTTGTACATATGGCGACATTAACGATAAAAAATATGTTAAAGAGTTGATATTTGATTTATTACATAGAGAGTATGGTGTTAATCAAGTTAATATTACTAATGCTATAGATTTTGATAATCCTGATAACTTAACTTCGTGTGATAAGTTTGATATTCTTCTTTATTTATACAAAAAAGAATTTGGATATGAAGGTTTAACAAAGCTTATTCAAAAGTATTCGCTTGATGAACTTAAAACGGTTTATGGCGCAGATCAACCTTCATATGTAATTACTGCAGAAGAAATATCTGAAATTTTTGATAAAGAATATGAAACACTTTCATTCGAGGATAGACTAAATATTCTTACACAAAGAATATATCAAAATTATAAAGGATATAGTGTAGTTGATGAAATCAGAGACATGAATATTGATGGTATTTCAGGAGGTGTTTCTGGTCTTCCAGAAAGTTTCATGTATCAGGTTGCATCACTAGGTGACTATGTTAAACAAACACAGTCAAAACAAATTCCTAGAGCTTATGACTCAGTATGGATATTCTTCAAAGGTAAATCAATAGAAATGTCTTGTTTGACATTTGGTAGCTATGATGAATTAAAGAGAGTTTGTCAGAATATTTATAAATACAATAATCCTGGACAATTATCAGATACTAATGGTTATAAGATAAATGAAATGAAAGATGGTTCCCGTGTCGTTGTTTTAAGACCACAAATGTCAGAGTCATGGGCATTTTTCGTAAGAAAGTTTGATACACCAAACGCAGTACTTGAAAATCTAGTTAGACAACCAGGTAAAGAGTTTGTTATTCCAATGTTAAAGTTCCTTGTAAAAGGTGCTAGAGTAACTTCTCTTACTGGTGAGCAGGGTTGTGGTAAAACAACGATGCTTCTTGCCATGATTAAGTATATTTATCCTGCACTTAATATAAGAGTACAAGAAACTGCATTCGAGTTGCACTTAAGAAAAGTTTATCCAAATAGAAACATTTTAACACTTCGTGAAACAGAAACAATTTCAGGACAAGAAGGCTTGGACGTACAAAAGAAAACCGATGGTGCCGTAAACATTCTACGGAGAGGTTGCTACTGACCCAGTTGCTGCATGGATGATTCAGATGGCACAGGTTGCTTCTAAATTTACTATGTTTACTCACCACGCTAAAACTTTTGAAAACTTGATACTATCTCTTCGTAACTCACTTTTAAAAACAGGTGTATTTACAAATGAAAAAGTTGCAGAAGTACAGGTTGTTCAGGTTATTAACTTTGATATTCACTTAAAACGTGGATTTGATGGTTCTCGTTTTATTGAAAGAATAACAGAATGTGTTCCTGTAAAAGAAACTAATCCATATACTTTTGACCATAGAAATGAAAAAACACTAGAAGGAAAACTTGATAAGTTTATGGACAACGCAACACATTATTTCACAAAGGTAACTGAAACTGACACTTTTAAATCTGTTAATATTATTGAATTCTATGATGGTGAATACCATATTAAACACAGAATTTCACAGGCAAACATCGATGCTATGAGTGAGAACATGTCTCCAGATGATCAAAGAGCATTTAAAGAGTTTCTTGATGATTTCTTTGCTGGTGTTGATGAAGATATGGAAGGTGAAAGAGCCGGATTTGGTTCAAGAAGAATCATAGTTGAGTAAAATTAGCAGTAAAAAGGAAAGGAGGGTGGTAAAGTTTTGGACACGCAGGCGCTCATGATAGGTGTTTTATCGATGTCTGGAGTGCTATTTGCATTTATTTTAATTGCTTTTATGGTTATTAGAAACAAAAACAAAAAAAGCCAGAAAAATGCATTGGAAAGAAGTATTAGAGAATCAACTTCTAAGAGTAAATTCTCAAAAACAGCTTTTTTCCAAAAAGTATATCTTAAGCTTGCCACGACTCCAATTATCAAACGTTATCTATTTAAAGTTAGAATGCGTTTTGAATTAGTTGGTAATGATGATGAATACAATCTAAGAGCCGCAGCAGGAAAAGCTACATTAAAAGCAATTATAATAACGATAGTAGCGAGTTTAGTACTTATGTACATAAATAGAGAAAACCTATTTATGATGATAGTAAGTGTTATTCGGAGTTTTAGTTGTTGTTGAAAGCTTCACAGAGATGACGGTTAATAAAATTGAAGATAAATTATTAAATCAACAGCTTGATTTATTCTCTGAGGTTAGACACGCTTATCATGAAACAAACATGGTAGAAGAAGCAATTTATGATGCTTCTCTACTTGAAGAAAATGAGGTTAATTTTCAGGCGGAAAAAATATATGAGGTAATGATATCCCCAGAACCTGAAATTGAACTTGAAAAGTATTATGATGTTGCTCCAAATAGATTTTTGAAATGCTTTGCAGGTGTTTCGTACCTTACTAAAGAGTTTGGAGATAGAAAAGTTGGGGGTATTTCATTATATCTTAAAAATATAAACAACATAACACAAGAGTTACAACTAGAGATACTAAAAAGACAAAAAATAGATTATTACTTTACTTCTCTTTCATACATTACCTTAGCACCAATTCTTTGTATTATTCCAATCAAAAACTGGTGTGAAGCAAACTTTGCTTCTACGGTAAGTTTCTATGAGGGAAGTGGTGGATTTGCACTTCAGATTTTTACATTGGTGTTAATTTTCATTTGTTATGCACTTTTAAAGAAGGTAAAAGACAATGGAGATACATCAAAATTTAAAATCTCAAATGATAATCCGTGGCAGGAAAAAGTTTATAGAATTCCAATAATTGAAACGTTTATAGATAAACTTGTTCCAACTGCTGGAAAGCAAAAATATGCAAAAATCAGGAAACTTCTTAAAGACTCTGCTTCTAAGCAGAAAATGGAATGGCTATATGTTACTAGAGTAACGTATGCTCTGATCGGATTTTTAGTAATGCTTGTTTTATTTAAACAGCTTCATAGTATTGCAATTCAAAATGTAATGACTCAAGCTACGACACAAGATGTTGTGTTTGGTCAGATGAATGACAAAACTGCCAGAAAGGCTGCAGCACTTACTTCATATGATAACTTCACCATTGGTAAAATTAATAAGAATAAAGAATTGATAAATTTGATTCGTGATGGTGATGAAGATTTTGCAAAAGAATCATTAAAAGTAGAATTAAGAAAGATATCTAATAATGCAAAGACACCTAAGGAAATAGAAAAAGATGCTAATGCAATTTATAAGCAATTACTTAGAAGAAATAAAGGTGCTCAAGCTAAAAAGGCATATCTTCAACAAGCAATATTTGATGCGCATATAGATTATACTAGAGATGATTTCACAGATGCTTTAGTAACCCAGGTTATGGATATTGCTAAAGAAAATAACAGGTCTACAGTTATTGTTGATGATCTCATTAAAGGTATGGAAAATATCAATAAAATGGAGCTTACAGAAGAACAGATAGCCAAAAATGCGGACCGTATTTACGAAAAGGTTAAGTTCCTTACGAACGAATATATTCAGTGGTCTGAAGTTGTTGTGGCATTCATTTTTGCTATGATAATGTATAACGTTCCAATCCTTGTCTTAAAATTCCAAATTCGTATGAGAAAAATGGATATGGAAGACGAAGTAATGCAATTCCAAACAGTAATTTTGATGCTTATGCATATAGAAAGAGTTTCTGTTGAATATATGTTAGAGTGGCTTGAAAGATTTGCGGTTATATTTAAAGAGCCAATATCAACTTGTATGAATAACTATGAGGCAGGTGCTTATGAAGCACTAGAGCAGCTTAAGGATGATGCACCATATAAACCTCTTATTAGAATAGTTGAAAGTCTTCAGTCTGCTGTAGAAAACGTAAAAATTACAGATGCATTTGACGAACTAGAGACTGAAAGAAATTTCTTCCAAGAAAAACGTAAAGAAGCAAATGAAAGACTTATCAATAAAAAAGCAAAAATAGGAAGGCTTGTTGGTTTTGCACCAATGATATTCTTATTTGTAGCTTATCTAATAGGACCACTTATAATATCGTCAATTCTTGATATGACACAATACTTTAGTCAGCTTGGCAATATGCTATAAAAGTTTATAATATGTGAATAATCACATTTATAATATATTATAATTTAAAGGAGGAAAATTATTATGGATAATGCGAGTAAAGCATTAATTATCGCAGGTGCGATACTTATAGCAGTTATGTTAGTTAGTTTAGGTGTTATGCTTTATAACACAGCAGCAAATGTTGCAGAAAACAGTGTTGGTTCTGTTGATGCCCTTGGAATCCAAGGATTCAATGCTCAATTTGAGTCATACTTTGGAACAAAATCTAGAGCACAAGCACAAGGTTTAGTAAACAAAGTTAGAGCAAATAATGCTACAGATAATCCTTATATAAATTGGTCTGGAGATGCTGAAGGACAACTTGCTGGTGCTAAAAACAATGAAAGATTTACAATTAGAGGATATTATGATGATAGTACTGGATATTTAGATAGCATTTCTATTACTAAGAATTAAAAGTTTTTTATGTTATTATCCTATTTGTCTGATTTCAAGGTCAGATAAATAGGATTTTTTTGTGCAAAAATATATTAAGTTTTAGTTACAAGTTCGCCTGCGTGAAGGTAATAGGTGTAATTGTGTGCTAAAATATGTGATATAAAGGAAGAAATTGGAGAGGTAGACGAATTTTTATTGAGGTGGTTTTATGGAGAACGCTTCTAAGGCCATAACGTGGGCTGGAGGTATACTGATTGCTGTTTTGCTTATATCGCTTGCCATGTATTTTCTAAATACATATAGGGATTTCTATGCAACTATAGATAAATCTAAGCAAACAAAGGCAGTAGTTGATTTTAATAGATTTTTTACTGAGAGTATGTATAATGATGGTGTAATTTATGGTTATGATGCACTTAATATAATAAATAAAGCAAATGAGATTAACGATGATGCGTATGCACCTACATATATAACGATAAATGCAACTAGTATTACATATAGCGATACTAATTATAGTGAATTAAAGAAAGAGTATAAATACTCATATGAGCTAGATAGTAAAACGGGATACATTTCTTCAATTACGATTGAATAATAAATCATACGAGGTGGTTATAAATGGATAATGCCGCAAAGGCTATTATAATTGCGGGCACAATACTGGTAAGTGTTTTAGTTATAAGCCTTGGAGTTTATATGTTAACAACTTTTAGAAGTTTTTATGAAACAAATACTGAAGCACTTAGAGCAAGAGAAATAGCTGATTTTAATTCTTTTTTTGAGTCTTATCCTAATGAAGGCACTGTAAAAGGATATGAGGCATATAGTATATATAATAAATGTCGCGACTTGAGTAATAATCTTGATAGTTCTTTTACGGCTGACTGTAGATTTATTGACAAAGAGCGTGGTAACGTAGCAGATTCAAACAGCTCCGTATCAAATGAAACTCAAGATACAATTGTTTTAGACTCGGTTGATAAAACTTTTTTCTATACTGAAAATCTTGATAAAAACTTTGAATATAAATATGAGTACGACAGTGAAGGTGTTATTAACAAGATTACTCTTACGTTGGTAACAACCCCTTAGGAGGTATGTATGGATAATTTAAGTAAGGCTTTAACTTATGGAGTGAGTGCTCTGCTATTTGTAATTGCACTATCTATAGCAATAATGTCATATACTAATATTATGGGCTTTGTAGATAGCATTTTGACTACAAGTGAGAGACATGACCATGGTGTTGAAGGAATTCAAACAGTACTAAGCATTTCAGATAATGAGACCGCTATTGTTTAATTACAGAATTTAGTAATAAGGAGAGTTATAAATGGAAGATTCTTTATCGATTATATTTGCCATCATAGTTTCATTGCTTTTGATGTTTTTATTTCCATTAATTGATACTTGGGAGATGCAAGATAATCTTTCGTATGTAGTAGTTTATTCTGCTGTTGTTGAATTTGTTGACACGGCACGAAATGTTGGATTCGTTTCTGATGATACTTATACTGCATTTGCTAATAAAGTTAATGCAACAGGTAATACATACGATATAACAATGGAACACAAGCAATTTATTCCTGATGTGGTAGGATATGTAAATCATTACACTAGTCAAATAATAGCAGGTATTTCAGATGATGATCAAAAGTATAATTTTAATAAATATGACTATTTTTATGTAACAGTAAAGAATACTAATAGAACACAAGCAACACTTCTTAGTGATTTTTTAACAGGTGCTTCGGATAGTAACTTTAAAATTGGTGTCTCGTATGGAGGCGTTGTCTGGTCAGTTCGTGACGCAGAGTAAACTTTTGATTTGATTATTTTATAGAAAGGAGATTTCATAATGAAGATTCAGCATTGGGCAATTATTTTTATTATCATTATTATGCCATTATCAATTCTTTGTAGATATAAGATTCAGATGCGTCTATCAGTTCTAAAAGAAGAAACAAATTACAATAATATTATTGATAATGCTACATATGATGCTGTTTCTCAAATTTTGGAAGTCTCTGAAAGCCTTGAATACGGAAAAGACGTTCCTCTTACAAAAGATATATGTGATGCATCTCTTGATAGATTTTTCACAACCATGGCGGTAAATTTTAATATAAATCCTGTTAGAAGTACAAAGTCTGGAGAAGAATTTGTTAGTAGTGCTCAAAACTACTTCAGCCAATATGTTCCAGCCATTGTATTTGTTGGGTATGACAAAATTATGGTTTATACGTTTAATGGAGTAAAGTATGAACCTGTTTATACCAATACTTATTCTACGGTGTTACCTGGTACAACTGTTGGAATACAGTTTACACTTGACAATAAAGTTACACTTAGTTTTCCAAGCACGTATAAGTTTCAAGACATTACTGGAGATGGTTCATCGGCAAAGAGCACGCTTACAGGATATGTTGGAGAGCCTCTTGATTACAACATGAATGGAATAGATGATTGGAAAGAGGATTTGGATGAAAATGGCGTTATAGATTTGTTTGAAACGGATTTGGATGGTAACGGAGTTGTAGACATGAGAGAAGAACCATTACCTTATACTTTGGATCCGTTTGGAATTGAAATGTATACAGTTGGTGAAGAAAGAAAGAACTACATTAATAATATGGTTACAACATTAACTGATAATTTATCTTATTTAATTTTGCAAAGATGCATCGATGGTGATGGTGATAATGTTTTTGAATCACTTATTCCATATTTTGTTACACAAGGTGATTCAGGTGATATTATTGGAAAAACAAGTGTTGCAGAAGTTGCAAGTTTATTGGACTTAGGAAGTATAAATCAGGATTATGAGTTTATGGATAACGGAGAAGTTAAAACAGAAGCAAGTAGATTCCATGTTTTAAGAAGAGAAACAATCATTAAGACAATTCAAGAAGGTCTAAATAAGGCATTTAACGAATACAACTTGTATGCAGACGTGGCTGGTGTAACATATGATTTCCACCTTCCAGAAATTGGTATGGATGAATGGAACAACACAATAGATGATATTTCGGTATTATCTTTTGTTCAAGGCATACCTTTAGGATATGATATATACTATAACAATTATTCTTTTGGTGGAGCTAGAATTGTTAAGGCACATAATTATTATGCCGAGCAAGTTACGGATGCTGCTATAGGTGGAACTCATAATGTTTATCACCAATGGTTCTGCAAACTTATTCCGAGAAATGAAGACGGTTCAATTGCTTATGAAGGAGATGGAAAGGCCAGAGCAACTTCACAGCCAGATTATCCGACAACTAGAACATCTTCTGGAATAAGAATGGAATATATAACTTCTCAGGAGGCTAGAAAAGATGGCTATTACGCCTGCTCAAAATGCATGTAAGCAGGTTTTTGGGGACACGACGGTCACACCTGCTCACCAGGTTTTTGGGGACACGACGGTTAGACCTGCTCATCGGGTTTTTGGGGACAGGTCATGAAAATATATGAAGGGGACAGTTCTTTTTTTAAAAAGAGAACCGTCCCCTTTTTATTACCGGATTCATTGACTACATCTTGTTTCTAGTAGTATAATTTGACCATACAACTTTTAATATGTAAGGAAGATGATATTATGTTAGACATTAAGTTTTTAAGAGAAAATCCAGATGTTGTAAGAGAAAACATCAAAAAGAAGTTTCAAGATCAAAAGCTTCCTCTTGTTGACGAAGTAATTGAACTTGATAAGGAACTTAGAGATTATAGGGTTAAAGGCGATAATCTTAGAGCCGAAAAAAATCAAACAAGCTCCGAAATTGGACTCCTTATGAGAGATAAAAAAGTTGATGAAGCTAATGCAAAAAAAGAAAGAGTAAACGAAATAAATAAAGAACTTGAAGACGTAGAAGTTAAAGAAACTGAACTTGCTGAAGAGATTAAAAAGAAAATGATGGTTATACCAAACATCATTGATGCTTCAGTTCCAATAGGAAAAGATGACTCGGAAAATGTTGAAAATGAACGCTTTGGAGAGCCAAAAGTTCCTTCTTTTGAAGTGCCTTACCATGCAGATATTATGGATAGACTAAATGGTATTGATAAAGAGTCTGCTGGACGTACTTCTGGTAATGGTTTTTACTACTTAATGGGAGATGTTGCTAGAATTCATTCAGCAATGATTTCTTATGCTAGAGATTTCATGATTGGTAAGGGCTTTATGTACTGCATTCCTCCGTTTATGATTAGAGGGGACGTAGTAGATGGCGTTATGAGCTTTGCTGAAATGGAAGCAATGATGTATAAAATTGAAAATGAAGATTTATACTTGATTGGTACTTCAGAACATTCAATGATAGGTAAGTTTAAGGGTCAAATCCTTAAAGAAGAGGAACTTCCTCTTACACTTACATCTTATTCTCCATGCTTTAGAAAAGAAGTTGGAAGCCATGGAATTGAAGAAAGAGGCGTTTATAGAGTTCATCAGTTCGAAAAACAAGAAATGGTTGTTCTTTGTAAGCCAGAAGATTCAATGGATTGGTACAACAAAATGTGGAGTTTTACAGTAGAATTTTTTAGAAGCTTAGATATTCCTGTAAGAACACTAGAGTGTTGTAGTGGAGATTTGGCTGATTTGAAGGTAAAATCTTGCGATGTTGAGGCATGGAGCCCAAGACAACAAAAGTACTTTGAAGTTGGAAGCTGTTCGACGCTTGGCGATGCTCAGGCCAGAAGACTATCAATTAGGGCTAAAGGAAAAGACGGCAATTACCTAGTTCATACACTAAATAATACCGTTTTAGCTACTCCTCGTGGACTTATAGCTTTCTTGGAGAACAACGTAAATGAGGACGGAAGCGTTAATATCCCTGTGGCTCTAAGACCTTATATGGGTGGCCAAGAGAAGGTTTTTCCTAAAAAATAATGCTTGCCAAAAGGGCACTTAAGTGCTAAAATACATAAAGACGATTTTTGAAAAGGGATTTAAGGAGGTGCATTTAGCATGGCAAAATGCGAAATTTGTGGCAAATCAAAGGTTTTCTCAATCCAAGTTAGCCACTCACATAGAAGATCAAATAGAGATTATAAGCCAAATCTTAGAAGTGTTAAAGCAAACGTAGACGGTTCTCCAAAGAAGATTATGGTATGTTCTAGATGCTTAAGATCAGGACTTGTTGAAAGAGTATAATTTAAGGCCAAGCAGTAACTGCTTGGCTTTTTTCTTTGAACTAGGTCATGAGAAGGTTTTTGGGGACACGACGGTCGCACCTGCTCACCAGGTTTTTGGGGACAGGTCAGTCAAAAATGGAGGCTAGAGATGACTAAATCAATCGAAATAATAGAAGAATTAATAAAAATATATGGCTATAAGGACAGATTTTTGAACTTTTCTTCGCCATTTGAATTAGTAATCGCAGTCATGCTTTCAGCACAATGCACAGATAAAAGGGTTAATATAGTAACTGAAAAAATGTTCAAAATAGCTAATACACCACAGCAATTTGCAAGCATGGAAGTTAATGAAATTGAGGAAATGATTAGCTCAATTAGCTATTATCATTCAAAGGCTAAACATATTAAGGAGTGTTCAAAGCAAATAGTTGAAGATTTCGGTGGAATTGTACCTAATAAAATGGAAGACTTAATGAAATTATCTGGAATAGGGAGAAAATCAGCAAATGTAATTATGCTTGAAGCATTTAAAGATTGCCAGGGAATTGCTGTTGATACACATGTATTTAGAATATCTAAAAGGTTAGGATTATCTGATAAGAATGAGCCTCAAAAGGTCGAAAAAGACCTTCTAAAAGTATTTCCAAAAGAGTATTGGCCACATGTAAATCATACACTAATAATGCATGGTAGAGAAGTTTGTAAGGCTGTGAAACCGGGTTGTGAAAATTGCGTTGTTTCAAAATATTGCAAATGGTATAAAAGTGTGTTGCAAAAAAAGAAAGCTTAATGTTATACTACTTTTGTAAAAACGTATTTTAGGTGTTTCCTTTAAATAAAGGAGATGAAGGCTATGCCTATAAGAGATGCAAATGGAGAAGTAAACTACAGGACACTAGCAGTTGAGCTAATCAACATTGCTATTGAAGAGACTACTTCGGGTGAAGAAAAAATTGGAATACTTCTTTGTGAAGGTGACGACAATAGTGTTGATAAAGCGGTATATTCTTTGCTTTTTCCAGATTTACACGTCATTCCAGTTGGTGGTTGTACAGCAGTAGTGAGGTTTACACCTAGAGTACGGAAAAATTTGATGGATATTGGACGTTATGTGTTTGGAATAATAGATAGAGATGCCTTATCTAAAAAAGAGATAAAACGTCTTAATCAAACTACTGGTGTATATACAACGAAATTGCCTTTTATAGAAAACATTATATGTGCACCAGAAACGCTTAGAATTGTATGCGAAATTAAAGGTATAGACTATGAGTATTTTCTAAATCGGATAGAAGAGGAGCTCTTAAAAATATTGTGGCAACGTCTAAAAGAGACACTTCCAATCAATATTGGAGTTGAAAAAAATGAGAGAATTTTGACTCTTAACATTGGGGTAGCTACAAGGAGAAAAGAAATCCAAAAATCTGTTTCTAAGGTTAATATCCTTTATTCCTATCGGGATAAAATAATCACTTCAATAGTTGGAGGAGCGATGGGACTTAAAGGAAAGAAAGCCTATTATAACGAGATTCTTGAAATGCTACAAATTCCTGAATATAGGCCTCAATTTGCCAGGGTATTTTCGGGATTTATTCCAAAGTTTGAACTATATGATTTTGAAAATTAAGACCCACCCAAAATAGCTTTGGGTGGGTAATTATTACTGCTCAATAAAATCAAAACCGTCAAAAATGAACTCATGATAGTCTCCGTATTCGTCCTCGACTAGAAGCCGGAAACCATCACCTTTTCTAAAGGTAAAGACTTTACCATAGACAATCAAATCATTGAGACTTGGGTCAAGAATGGAAATCGATCTAATCCCAGCTGGGAGTTTCAGAAGTAACACTTTGTTTTTTCCTTTTGTCATGAACAGGCCACTTTTATGAAGTCTTATAGTTTCATCAACTCCATATAGGTACCCCTTTTCTGTGACCGTGTTCCTTCTCCCGTCTTTCATGTTGATCCTCCTTTTTATTGTTTCATTTTTTGAATTATCAAAAACCAGGATCTATTGCAGAGTTATTCCGCAAGTAGAATTATACCATAATTTATGTTAACTTGTCAACCAGAACTTAGTGTGGAAATGATTGTCGTGTCCCCGAATTTCCGCACCCAAAAACCTGGTTGCAAATTGGAAATCAGGTGTGATATCATTTAGACGACATTTTAAGAAGGGAAGTAATTAAATGCTATCTATCAATGAAAAATTAGTTCAAGAGTTTAGTTTAAAGCCTTTTCAGGTCGAAAATGCTATTAAACTAATAGATGAGGGAAACACAATCCCTTTCATCGCCAGGTATAGAAAAGAAGCCACTCGGACAGATGTCTGACGAGCAGCTTCGTGATATGTTCGAAAGATTAACTTATCTTAGAAATCTTGAAAAAAGAAAAGAAGAGGTTATTAGACTTATTGATGAGCAAGGAAAGCTTACAGATGAGCTTAAGGCAGACATTGAAAAGTCTGAAACGATGACTGAAGTTGAAGACCTTTATAGGCCATATAAGCAGAAAAAGCGTACAAGAGCTACAATTGCTAAAGAAAAGGGTTTGGAGCCATTTGCTCTTATTATATATGCGCAGGAATATAAAGGTGCCATAGACCATATGGCTGAAGAATATATAGACGCCGAAAAAGGTGTCGAAACTATTGAAGATGCAAAGCAAGGTGCAAGCGATATTATTGCTGAAATGATATCGGATGTGGCTGAGTACAGAAAGAAAATCAGAAACATTATCTATAGAATGGGTCTTATTAAAACGACTGCTGCTAAGGATGAAAAGTCAGTATATGATATGTACTATGATTATCAAGAAGCAGTTTCTAAGATTCCAAGCCATAGAATTCTTGCTATAAATAGAGGTGAAAAAGAGGAATTCTTAAAAGTTAAGATTGAAGGAACTGATGAAGAAATTCTTAAATACTTAAATGGCCAAGTAATAATAAAGGAAAGTCCATATGAGGACTTTTTGCTAGAAACAATTGAAGATAGTTATAAGCGTTTGATAAAGCCTTCTGTTGAAAATGAAGTTAGAAATGAGCTCACAGAAAAAGCAGATGAGCAAGCAATTAAAGTTTTTGGACAAAATGCTAAAAAGCTACTTCTACAACCACCACTAAAAGATTTGGTTGTTATGGGCTTTGACCCTGCATATAGAACGGGATGTAAGATTGCTGTAATTGATGAAACAGGAAAACTTCTTGATACTACTACAGTATATCCAACAGAACCTCAAAATGACGTTGAAGGAGCAAAAAAAGTATTATTAGGTCTAATTGATAAATATAATATTAATATGATTTCAATTGGAAATGGTACTGCTTCTAGAGAGTCTGAAATGTTTGTTTCGGAGATGATAAAAGAAGTTAAGCATCCAATACATTATGCTATAGTTAGTGAAGCGGGTGCTTCGGTTTATTCTGCTTCAAAACTTGCAACACAAGAATATCCAGATATAAACGTTTCTCTAAGAGGCGCTATTTCAATTGCGAGAAGACTTCAAGATCCTTTGGCAGAGCTTGTTAAGATAGATCCAAAGAGCATTGGAGTTGGTCAATATCAACACGATGTTAATCAAACTCATTTGGAGGAGTCGCTTACAGGTGTAGTTGAAGATGCGGTAAATAGTGTCGGAGTTGATTTAAATATTGCTACGCCATCGTTACTTAAATATGTTTCTGGTATTTCTAATACAGTTGCAAATAACATTGTAAAGTATAGAGATGAAAAAGGAAAAATCAGAAATAGAAAAGAACTTTTGAAAGTTTCAAAACTTGGTCCAGCTGCGTTTACTCAGTGTGCAGGTTTCTTAAGAATTTCAGATGGAGATAATCCTCTTGATAATACTTCAGTTCACCCTGAAAGTTATGAAGTGACCACTAAGCTACTTGAATTACTTGATTTATCTACAAATGATTTAAAAGATAATTTAGCACTTGTTAAAGAAAAACTTGCTTCGGTTAATACGAAAGAGCTTTCCGAAAAACTTGAAGTTGGAGAACCAACTCTTGTAGATATAATTAAGGAACTTCAAAAACCAGGAAGAGACCCACGTGAAGATTTGCCAAAGCCAATTTTAAGGTCAGACGTTTTAAAGTTTGAAGACTTAAAAGAGGGAATGATTCTTACAGGAACAGTTCGTAATGTTATCGACTTTGGTGCATTTGTTGATATAGGCGTTAAACACGATGGATTAGTTCATATTTCAGAGCTAAGTGATAAATATGTTAAAAACCCACTAGACATTGTGTCAGTTGGTGATATAGTTAAAGTTAGAGTTATTAAAATTGATAACGAAAAAATGAAAGTATCGTTATCAATGAAAAATATAAATGAATAAGTAGGAGGTATAATTATGAAAAAATTCTTAAGTTTAGTTTTAGTGTTGGCTATGGTTTGCCTAGTATTTGCAGCATGTGGTGAGAATAAAAATGTAGGCGGTAATAGTCCAGTTGAAATTCAAACAAATTCAAACAAAGAGGAAGGAAAGAATACAACAAAGAAACCAAGCTATATAGGTCAAGACGATACAGATCCATATACAGCAAATGTTCCAAATGAAATCATTGATTTTTACATTGAGAAAATAAAAGAAATTGAAGATGATCACAAAGCTGAGCTTGCTGACATCATTGAAAACAATCCAGAATATGACATATCAGAACTTAAAAATCTTAAATATGATTTAGTATTTATTGATGACAACAATACACCAGAATTAGTAGTAACAGATTCAAGAGGTTGGATAATGGTATATGCTTATGAAGGCGGCAAGATTGTTAATGCACTTGGTGAGGATGAGAGATGGCCATTTGGAGTAGGTGGAAATGCGGGATATGAATTTATTCCAAAGAAAAATATTGTATTTAATCGTAGTAATGAGTTTGCAGGAATGATTAGAAATTATTCATTCTATGAATTAAATGGAACTGTTTTAGGTACTAAATATACACTTTCAGAAGTACATTTTGATGATGACAAAAATGATAGAACACCAGATGAGAATGATGAATTCTTAGAAGAGCCAACAGCTTATTATAAAGGTGATAATAAAATACCTGAAGATGAGTTTAATCAATTATTAACAATTTCTGGCGCTGAAGATTTGACAGGAACAAAGTCACAAGCAGAGATAGTTGCAAAGCTTTCTGCATTAGTAAATCTAAAGTAGTTTGGCTAGAGAAGACTTGGGGAATCCCAAGTCTTTTTTTTATCTTAAATGATTGACATCATCTCAAGATTATGTTAACATTTCTTGCGAACAAGGAAATTAGGTCCTGCGAGTTACATTTAGTTTGCAGGGACCGTCAATCCCTGTAGGTTTTTTGTGCTTGCAGGGGCTGATGGCTCGAGTTCTCCATAGGAGCGCGTTTGATGTGTTAGATGGTGCAAAATCTAACAAATAGCATCAGATGAAAACGGGCGAAAGCGCGTTGCTGGCGAGTCAGCCGGTGTAACTATGGAAAAAGAAGTGCCCGACCGGTATGAGATGGGACTCACCTACAAGCATGTGGAAGTGACGCGCCACATGGTGGTTTAAAACTTGTAGGGAATCAGGCATAATGCCTTAGGCTTCGGTCCGAGGAACAACATTATGCCAAGTGTGAATCTTTCTGCTTTGAGAGTGGCTTGGTACCGAAAGGCACTAAGCATGTGGGGCACAATCAAAGGAGAAGGAAACATGCGCCACGGAAAAGCCCACGGCACTTACCCGGATTTTGTACATCCGGGGTTTTTTTATTTTAGAAGGTTTTTGGGGACACGACGGTCACACCTGCTTAGCAGGTGTAACCGTCGTGTCCCCAAAAACCTTCTTGCAAACATTAAATTTAGATTACAAGGCGCTATTTAGTTTCTCTTTAGGTTATAATATTTATGGAGACTTCTAAAATTAGAAGGGGTGGAAAAGAATTCTAATGAAAAAGATAATTTTGTTTATTATAATAATTTCAACATTTTTAATCTTATCTTTTTCCTTTGCTGCAGGTGAAATAGGTGAATGCTTAGGAAAATTAGTAGATTTTGATAATGGTGGACCGAAATATGGATTACCAAATGTTGCAAGTGATGTAGCTACTTACTGGATAATAGCAAAGCATTATTTTCCTGTCAAAAACGTAAACTCACAAAATAAGGATGTATTAATTAAGCTTAGAGGGCCAGGAAACTATAATAATGTTAATGGTCCGTTTGGTTCGAAGATTTTAAATATTGAAGATAGTATTCCTGCTAATACTGTTAGATTATATTTACTTGATACTGTTACCGCTTTTGATTCGGGTTCTGAAGAATTTAGTGCATTGGGATATATGGATTTTACAATAAACAATAATACAATTGATGTAACCTCTAGTTCCTCTAGAAAGGGTACTATAGCACATATTGGAGGATGTTTTACGAGAGACACACAAAGGGAATTAAATTCGTTTGGATATTCATCACAGTTTAATAGAAGAAGTAGTTTTGAAAAAATCAGAATTGTTTCTACGAATGTTGATACACTGATTAATTCAGGCTGGACGACATATTATGTCCAAACTTGTGCAGGAAGTAATTTAGCTCATTCTGGAGGCGTTCCAACAGATAATAAATCGTATACGCCAGTTTATGTGTCAGAACATATAGCTGTTACTGATACAGTTCCCGATTCGTTGGTAAGTCTTAATAGTAATACATTCAACATTCATTCACAATCAACAGCCGATAGTGAAACAGGTTGGTACTTAGTTACTACTGAATATAATGATAAAGTTTATACATCTGCTAGAGAAGAAGATCGTAGCGCTCCATGGGGGGCATGTTCAATATACGCTATGTCATCTTCAGACACAACCCCACCTTTGGGTATAATTACAATCAAAAATGTTAGGACACTATTAAATGGCAAAGAAGCTGTGAATAATCGTAATGTAACTTTACAAATAATGGCAGTAGATAATGAAAGTGGAGTTGTTGAAATGGCACTTGCTAATGAAAATGCTAGAACTACTCCAATTGTTTGGGAAAGTTATACAGGGGGAGTACTTGAAAAAGAGTGGCAATTATCTGCAGGTGATGGTGAAAAGACAGTATATTTGATGCTTAAAAATGCGGACGGAGCAACGACAGTAAGCTTTGTAGAATAAATAAAAAAGCTACCATGTTATATGGTAGCTTTTTTCTAACTTTCTAGACTTTCTTCTATGACATCCCATGTACTTTTGACAAATTCTTTCGTTTCTGAAGAAAATGGAAAAATAAAATCTGAGGGAACATCTAATGTTTTTGCCAGCTCATCAACGTATGATTGAACTCTTGTTTTCGCTATTTTGTCTGCTTTTGATGCCAAGACAATAAATCTTCTGTTTGTTTCTTTAATGTAGTTAAGCATTGTAATATCGTTATTAGTAGGAGCATGCCTTATATCAATAAGCAAAATTATTAGATTTATATTTTCTCTACTTTTAAGATATGTATTAACAGAAAGAGCAACTTTTTCTTGCTCTTTTTTTGACATTTCAGAATATCCATATCCAGGAAGGTCAACAAAATAGAATCTATCGTCCATGTTGTAAAAGTTTAATTGTCTGGTTTTTCCAGGTGCTGAAGATGTTCTAGCTAAACTCTTTCTATTTACCATGCAATTAATAAAAGATGACTTTCCAACATTTGATTTCCCTACAAGAACAATTTCTTTTGTTTTGCCTTTAGGATATTGAGATTTATTCATAGCTGATATTTCAAATTTAGGATTTTTTATTATCATATTTTTCTCCTTTGGGGACACGACATTTGGGAGAATTTTTTCTCCTTTGGGGACAGGTCAATAAAGTTCCACATTGAGTACAAATATTAAAAAAACTTGTTTTGATGATTCAAAACAAGCTTTTGGAGGCGCCACCCAGATTTGAACTGGGGATAAAGCTTTTGCAGAGCTCTGCCTTACCACTTGGCCATGGCGCCATAACAAGTTACATTTGGTATGATACAACATTTTCCTCAAGTTGTCAATATTTTGAAGTTTTTAGGCGTTTATTATACTACCCACAAATAGTTGTAAAAATCTAATAAAATAGTATATAATTGTAGTGGAAAGGACAAAAAGGAGGAATTTTTTTGATAAACGTTCTATGTAATGGAAAAAAGTATAAAATTGCCGAAAAAATGACGGCATATGATTTTATAAAAAACGAGTTAAAGATTAAGGATAAAAGTGTAATAGCTTGTAAAGCATTTAATGAAGTTAAGACTTTAAATTTTGAGATAGATAGAGATCTTGAGCTTGAGCTTCTTGATACTACAACATCTGATGGAAACAGAATATATGTTAGAGGAATAACGTTTGTTTTAACAAAGGCTTTTGAAGAGCTTTTCCCAGGAAAACGTTTTTTGGTTAATTATGCGATTGGGCATGCTATTTATTGTGAGTCGCCAGATATGAAAATAAAGGCTAAAGATGTTGAAGAAATAAAAGAAAGAATGACAGCAATAGTTGAAAAAAATATGCCTTTCGAAAAAAAGGTATTAACATTAGTAGAGGCTAGCCATTTATACCAAAAGCATGGAAAAGAAGATAAGATTGGCCTACTAGATAATAGAATGAAGACGCACGTTTCTATGTACTACTGTGGAAAGACTTTTAACTATTTTTATGGCGCTATGCCAATATCAACTGGATATGTTAAATACTTCAATGTAGTAAAATATAGAGAAGGATTATTACTTGAGTATCCAAGAAGATTTACGCCTCAAAAGATTGATAAATTTAAAGATTCAAAAAAACTTTATGAAACTTTTGCGGAGTATGAAAACATCCACAGAATATTAGGAATTGAAAATCTAGTAGGACTTAATAAGCAAATTCGTGAAGGAAATGGTGGCAATATAATTCGTATTTGTGAAGCGCTACATGAAAAAAAGATTGCCAAGATTGCTGACGAAATTGCTAGTGATAGAAGAAGAAAACTTATTTTAATTGCAGGGCCTTCGAGCTCAGGAAAGACTACATTTGCTCAAAGGCTTGGAATTCAGCTTCAAGTTAATGGTATTAGAGTTGTTACACTTTCTATGGATAATTATTTTGTAAATAGGGTTGATACTCCTAAGGATGAAAATGGCAACTATAATTTTGAATGCTTAGAAGCACTTGACTTAAAGCTATTTAATGAGCAACTTACTGAACTTCTTGAAGGCAAAGAGGTTGAACTTCCAACATACGATTTTACGGATGGAAAGAGAAAGTATCTTGGAAATAAAGCAAAATTGGGAGCAGACGAAGTGCTTGTTGTAGAAGGAATTCATGGACTAAATGAAAAATTAACAGCGTCTATTCCTAGAGAGAAAAAGTACAAAATTTATATTAGTGCACTAACAACATTGAATATAGATGACTGTAACAGAATTACTACGACAGATACTAGAATTTTAAGAAGAATAGTTAGAGATTATTTATTTAGGGGACATAATCCACAAAGTACATTTAAGATGTGGGAATCTGTTAGAAAAGGTGAGGAAAAGTATATCTTCCCATTCCAAGAAGAAGCCGATGCAATGTTTAATTCATCTATGGTTTATGAAATCTCTGCATTAAAACCATATGCCGAAGCATTACTTGCTACAGTTGATTACAATTCACCGGAGTTTTCTGAGGCAAAAAGATTATATGAGCTATTAAGTTATTTTATGCCTATAGATGTTGCTCAAATACCAAACACGTCTATTCTTCGTGAGTTTTTGGGCGGTGGAGTATTCTATAGGTAGGTGATATGCATGAAAACCTTTAATGAGATTGATGAAGAGTTTATTTGTGAAAAATGTGGATACAAAGTACCAAAACTTGGCTATTCGTGTAGAAATCATTGCCCAAAGTGTCTTTATTCAAAACATGTAGATAAAAATCCTGGTGATAGAATGGAAGAATGCCATGGACTACTTGAACCTATTGGAATAGATACGACAAAAAAAGGATATGTAATTATCTATAAATGCCAAAAATGTGGTGCAATAAGACGAAATGTTAGTGCAAAAGATGATGATATGAACCAAATTATAAAGATTTCAGCTAATCACTAGTATTTGTGAATAAATAAGGCTTTTTAACACTATTTTAATGCTATTTTAATTGACATAAAGGCCGAAAAGTGTTGTAATATAGGTGATTTGATTTTACTTATAGGAGGGACAAGAAATGACTGCAAAACAAAAAAGAATAGCAAGAATAGTATGTATAGTTCTTGCACTTATGATGGTTATACCAGCTTGTATTAGTTTATTTAGATAATAATTAAGGAGGAATTTTGGTGGAAGAAATATTCAAGAACATTATTGATATGTTTCAAGGCAGTGAAATTTCCAACTACTTTAATACTTTGCTAGCAAATCCACTAAAAATAGTTCTTGCCGTTATTGATATTATTATAGTTCTTTTCATATTGCTAAATGTTTATAGAGTGCTAAAAAATACAAGAGCAATTCAATTAATTAAAGGAATTGTTGTTCTTGTAATTGCTAACTGGCTTAGTTCGGTTTTTTCTTTAAACATTTTGCATTCGCTTTTAGGACTTATTACTAATTATGGTATTTTACTTGTAATAGTTGTTTTCCAACCAGAACTTAGAAGAGCTCTTGAGCAGGTTGGAAACACAAGCTTCAGAAAATGGTTTGAGTTTGAAGACCCAAAAGAGGTTACGTGTATAGGAGAAGTTACTAAAGCTGCTGTAGCAATGTCAAAAGAAAAGGTTGGAATGCTTGTTGTATTTGAGAAAGAGTCTAGTTTGGGAGAAATTGCTCATAGTGGTGTTTCACTAAATTCTGACGTATCAGCAGAATTATTAATTAACATTTTTGTAAAGGATACTCCACTTCATGATGGTGCAGTTGTTATAAAGAATAATAAAATTCAAGCAGCTGCTTGCATTTTACCACTGACGGACAAAGAATCACTAGATAGAGTATTTGGAACAAGACATAGAGCTGCAATTGGTATTTCTGAAGTGTCTGATTGCGTTGTTGTAGTTGTGTCTGAAGAAACAGGAAATATATCTATTTGTGAAAATGGAAATATTTATAAATCACTTTCTGGTGAACAATTAGAAAAAGAACTAAATAAGAGATTAAATAGACCTACAAACAAAATGAAAAAACCTTATATTGTAAATAAGATTATCGAAAGAAAATAATAGTGGGGGTACATATGAAAAAACTTCTTTTATTGATGGTTGTATGTTTGGTATCATTTCTTCTATTTGCTTGTAATGATGAGAAAATAGATAATGGACCTACAAAAGTTGATAATAAACAAACCGTGGAAGTTAAAAATGTTACTGAAGTTAAAGAAATTAAAGATAAAAAAACTGACTTCTCAAAAGAAGCAGGATTTGTTATAGAAAAATCAGCTGATATTTCTAACATTGATTATGAAACAGTGTTTTTAAAAGGCAGTGACACCGCACAGCTTGATCTAGTTTTTAAAAATGGTGGTAAAGCCACGCTTGCTGTTTCAAAGACAGAAAAGCTTGTTACAGATGAGGGTGCAGTTACTAGGCTAATTTCTGACATTGACGTTACAAGTGTGCAGGACGAAGGCGATTTTGTTTATTATTATTGGCAAAAAGAAGGCTTTTTCTATTCTTTAGTTTCGAACTCTAAGTTAGACGATAATAATTTAACGAAGATAATTAATGGATTTTCAACAATAGCTAAAGAGGGTACAATATGAGTAATTTAAAACCAGATGCTTTTTTCGAAGGAATCTCATATGTTGATTTTAATTTCCTAAAAAAGCACAACATCACGGGTATTTTGCTTGATATAGATAATACACTTATTGATATGCAGAAAAAAATGCCACAAGAAATATCTAAGTGGATTGAAGACGCCAAAAGAGCAAATTTTGAAATTATGATTCTGACAAATACCAATAAGATGGACAAAGTTGCTCCTATTGCAGAAAAATTTGATATTAAGTATGTTAATTTTGCCAAAAAGCCTGCTAAAAAAGGTTTTTTGAAAGCTGCAAGTATTCTTAATATGGATTGCAAAAATATAGCTATGATAGGAGATCAAATTCTAACAGATGTTATCGGTGCTAATCGAGTTGGAATGTTTTCAATATATGTTAAACCAATAAATAAAAAAGAATATTGGTATACTGCTTGGAAGAGACCTATTGAGGCCTTAATCCTAAAGCACTATGGGTATTAAATAATTGTAGCTATCCTAAAATAGTTTTTTTATTTTAGGATTTTTTATATAATAATAGGGGTTGTTTAAAACATGGACATTTTATTAAATGTAATACCATATTTTATAATTATTATGATTTTTGCTCCACTTTCATCTGTGGTTTATGGACTTTCTTTAAAATATGTTGAGGAAGATAAACTTCTAGAAGAAGGAAAAAAAGAAAAAATAAAATTTAAGCCGAAGTATAATGCTTTAACTATTGTCGTTTCGGTAGTTGTTGAGTGTGTACTTTATGCATTTCACGGAATTTCAATTCCATTTTTGGTTTATTCTTTTTTAAGTCACATTCTTTTGATTTCTGCTATAACTGATTTTAAGGCATGCATAATACCAAATGAAACCAACTTTGTTCGGATTCATAGTAGGAATTATATATGCATTTATTACTACTTTGGTTGATATTAAGTCTGGATTTTCACTTTTGGCTGGTGGAATAGTAGGCTTTTTGATTTTCTTTTTTATTTACTTATTTTCACTTGCTGTATTCAAAAAAGAAGGAATGGGTGGCGGTGACATTAAGTTAATGGGAGTAGTTGGACTATTCTTAGGACTTCAAAATGTAATTCAAGTATTTGTACTTTCGTTTTTTATCGGTTCAATTATTAGCATAATCATGCTAATAGCTAGAAGAAAAAAAGGTGATGATTATATTCCTTTTGGACCATTTATAGTTATTGCAACATATATAACTATGATACTTCCAGCATGGTACACATATAATCAAATTTATAGATTTTTAATTTATAATTTTTAATTAAACTATTTCGAGGTTGAATTAATGTATACAAAAACTAAAGACGAAATTAATAAACTTATAAAATCATCAAAGCTTGCTGATGATTGCTTTAAGTATATATGTAAGAATATAGAAATAGGAATGACTGAAAAGCAAATTGCTAAAAAGATGGATACATACATGTTAACTCATGGTGCGACGTCATTAGCTTTTGATACAATTGTTGGCAGTGGCCCAAAGTCATCTCAAATTCATTCAAAACCAGGAACCAGAAAAATAGCAGATGGTGATATCATTCAGCTTGATTTTGGTTGCATTGTTGATGGGTATTGCTCAGATACATCAAGAGTATTATTTATTAATAGAGTACTTCCAGAATATAAGAAAATATATGATATAGTATTAAAAGCACATAGCATGTGTGCAAAAATGACTAAGCCTAATATGAAAGCATCCGATGTTGACTTGACTGCAAGAGAGTATATTAAGTCTTTTGGATATGACTTTAAGCATGCATTAGGTCATGGAGTTGGAAAAGAAGTTCATGAAGCACCAATCGTGTCTCCAAAGAATACCAAAGAGAAGATAAAAAACAACGTTGTTTTTACAATAGAACCAGGTATATATATAAAAGGAAAATTTGGAATTAGAATAGAAGATACTGTTGTTATGGAAAACGGAAAAGTAGTTTCCTTGAACCATACAAGTAAAAATATAACAATTATTAAGTGTTAGGAGAGAATGTAATGCCAATTTTAACTAGTGACAAAATAGAAGAATATAAAGAGTTTTTACAATCGCATCCAAAGGGACATTTTTTACAATCGCCAGAATGGGCAAAAGTAAAATCTGATTGGAAGAACGAGATTGTTGTAGTGTATGATGAAAATGGAAAAATAAAGGGCTCAATGAGTCTTTTAATTAGAAAAATATTTGGAGTAACTTCCATGATGTATAGCCCAAGAGGGCCAGTATGTGATATTCACGATAAAGATACATTTAAAGAACTTGTTGAAGAAGCCAAAAAAGTAGGAAAAGCAAATCATGCATTTGTGTTTGTGGTTGATCCAGATGTTCCTAGTGAAGATGAGGAATTTAAAAAAATTGCTAAAGAGATTGGCTTTAAGATAAAAGAAGATGCAAAAGACTTTGCACAAATGATACAGCCAAGGTATGTTTTTAGATTAAATGTTAAAGACAAAACAGAAGAAGAACTTATGGCTTCTTTCCATGAAAAATGGAGATATAACATTAGACTTGCTTCTAGAAAAGGTGTTACGGTTGTTGAAGGTGGTAAAGAAGACTTAAAGACATTTCACAATTTAATGCTTACTACCGGTGTTAGGGATAATTTCCTTATAAGGCCATTAGAGTATTTTGAAAAAATGTATGATGCATTAGCGCCTAATCACATGAAGGTACTACTTGCAATGTATAATGGTGAGGCAATTGCTGCAGTTATACCGATTATATATGGTAATAAAGTTTGGTATCTATATGGTGCAAGTTCAAACGAACATAGAAACGTAATGCCTAATTATTTACTTCAATGGGAACAAATAAAATTGGCACTAAATAATCATGCTGATATATATGATTTTAGAGGTGTTTCTGGCCATGTTGATGAAACGCATCCACAATATGGTATATACAAATTCAAAAAAGGGTTTAATGGTGATTTTGTTGAATTTGTTGGCGAATTAAGCATTGTTATGAATCCGTTTATGAACTTTGTTTATAACAAGATTGGAAAAAAGATTAGAGCTTTTATGATTAATAGAAATAAGAAAAAAGAGGATAAACTTTTCGAGGAAAAGAATAAAGAAAACTAATCTAGGAGGTGTCTTATATTAATACAGTTGTTATAGAAAAAGAAAAACTAATAAATAATATACAAGTGGTAAAGAATAAGGCACAGGGTGCAAAAATAATTGCGGTAGTAAAAGGAAATGCGTATGGAATGGGAGTTAACATTGCTCCTAAGGTTTTTTTAGAAAACGGAATTGATACATTTGCTGTTTGCGATTTGCCAGAAGCAATGGAACTAAAAGAACAAGGCGTTTCTAATAATATTATTATCTTAAATTCAACTTCTATATATGAAGATGTAAAAAGGATAGTTGAGAATGGGTTTATTGCAAGTATTGGAAGTTTTGAAACATTGGAAAAATACATTGAAGCATCGCACGAATTATCAAAAGACGTGAGAGTTCACATTAAAATTGATACTGGTTTTTCAAGGTTTGGATTTAGTGCTAAAGACCTTATTTCTCATGATGAAATTCAAAATAAATTGTTTATTATTCTCAAAGAAAATTCATGCATAAAGGTTGAGGGAGTATATACACATTTTCAGCAATCGTATGATAAGAACCCAAAAAGAACATATGAACAATTTGATATATTTAAAAGAGTAGTGAGCCTATTTAAAAGCAAAGGATATGAAAATATATTATTTCATGCATGCAATAGTTATGCATTCATTAAGTATCCAAGCATGCATCTAAATGCTGTTCGAATCGGTTCTGCTTTCACAGGAAGAATGTTGGAAGCAAGCAAACTAGGGCTAAAAAGGGTTGGATATTTTAGTACAAGAATTTGTGAAATAAAAACACTTCAAAAAGGATCAAAATTAGGATATTCAGGTACATGTAAATTAAAAAAAGATACAAAGGTTGCAATTGTTGAAGCAGGGTATGGTGATGGACTATTTGTTTCTGGTCCTAAAGATTCATCAAGAATTATTCATAAAATACGAAGTGTTATTCATAGTTTTAATGATATCTTTAGAGATAAAAATAAATACGTGTACGTTAATGGAAAGAAGTGCAAGATTTTAGGTAGAGTCGGAATGCGAAACTTCATTTTGGATTTAACAAATGTTGATGCTAAAATTAATGACGAAGTTAAAGTCGATATTAATATTGTACTTACTAATCAAAAAGTTCCAAGAATACTAAAATAAATTGGAGGCAGGATGAAACAAAGAAGAATTGGTTTTTTGACAAGATTTTTTCTTGCAATAGGGGATTTTCGAATATATCCTTTTTCACAAAAAGAACAATTAATTGTCGCAATCTCATATATATTTAAACTAACATTTCTTAGTTCGGCGATAATTGGTACAGCATTACTTATAAATATTAATAATCAATCTTCGGAAATGGAAAAAGAATTTAAAAGGTTGGCATCTGATTTTACTGTAGAAAATGGAATGTTGACTTCTAGTAATCCTTCATCAGGAGAATTGATTGAAGATATATATTTTTTAGTGGATGGACAAAAAGAATCTGGAGATGTTAAAACTATAATTCATGAGTTCCCAAAGACATCTAGAGGGATTGCGATGCTTCTAAATGATAGGCTTTATTTTGCATATATATTCCCAGATGGTTATACTCAAGTTCTTAAGTTCAATTATGACGATTATGATATAGAAACGAAAGATGGCTTAGTTTCTATGTGGCATGAGTTTAATGAGTCGTATTCGATTAGACTTATATTATTAATTACAACTGTTTTGACAACATTTATAGGACTAATTATACTACGTGGCTGGACATTAATGATTTATCTAATAACGGTTTACATGATTAATGCGTTGTTTGGTAATAAGCTTAAATTTTCTGGTTACTTAAAGGTTGCCATCTATGCTTCGACAGTTCCAGTTGTTTTGGATACAATTTCACTTGTTGCGATTGGTGAAGTTCCACAACTTGCTAGTTTTATTGAGGGCTTAATCTGCTTTATTTATGTGTTCTATGGCCTTAGAGCAATTAGAATAGATCAACTATTAATGGCAGGTATAGGAAAAACCCCTGAGGAAAGAATTAAAGATGCAATTAATAAAGCACAAAAAGAAATTGAAGAGCAGCTAAAAAAAGATGAAGATAACAATTCTAACAAAAATGAAGAAGAAACTAAAGAAAAAGAAGAAAACGATAAAGAATCAAAATAATACATAACAAGAGTGCATTACTATTATATAACGAAAAAGTGGTCGCCCGATTCGTAGTTGGAAATATTGATTTTCAATCAATATTTCCTCATGAGCTCCATCAACATCTTACACTTTTTCTTTTATATAATAGTAACGCACTCGTTCTATATACGTTATTTACATTTTTAGGAACGGTTTTAGATAGTCTTCGTTTATTGTTCGATATTTTGGATTTGTTTTTTCAAGGTTATAAATATTAGTTGCTAACACATCTAATTCAGCAAGCCTTTTTTGTTCTTCAGTAGCATTTTTCATAAATGTGCTAAGTGAAGTAATTACTGGAATAGAGGATGTACTTGATATGTAAGATAGAAGCTTCTTCCCTTTTGAACCTATACCAAGAACTCTAGCATACATAGCTTTTTCTTTATATTCTGTCATTAAATCCTTACGGATGTTTAACAATATGTGAATAAGAATTCGTTGAATTCTACTTTGTGTGTATCGCTTTGATTTGATTTTATTAATCAATTCTTCTAGTGTATAAGTTCCTCTTATTGAATTTGATATAACATTTTCTAAGCCTTCTTCAACGTCTAAGATATTCGATATTTCCTTGTTTGTCATTGTAGCGATTTTATAGAAGATTTCTTTTTCAAAGTTGTCTATAGAAATTGGATAAGTTCCCATGTTGTAACTCTCAGACAATATCTTAAATGAACTTTCAGGTAAAGCACTTTTAACTTTGCTTAGTTCTTCATTTAAAAGAGTATTTCGAATTGCAGATGCGCTTGGATACTCTGAATTAATATCCAAAGAATGGTAAGAGTCACCTATTCTTTTTATGGCAACTGGAGAAATTGAACTATTGGTTTTGATTAATGACTTTAGATATTCAATTGCTAAAATATTATTTGGCATTTCCAATATTTGCTCTATTTCATTCTTAGGGTATTTATTTTTAAGTAGTTTAACGATGCTTTCACATCTTGCCTTGGGATATGATACACCATCTGATAGACTTTCTTTTAGTTCATTCTTAAATGCATCTGGTTCATCTGCTAGTATTTTAGCTATTTCTTTAAGCATGTTTATATTATCAGATTCAGCCCCAAAGCATAAGTAATCTACACAGTTTAAAGCATTTAATATATTAATCGAACCTTGAGCAAAGTATTCAGCACTTGCTACAGAATAAAGTGTTGGAAGTTCAATAACTAAATCGCAGTATGAAGATAGTGCCATTTTCGTTCTTTCCCATTTATCAAGCATTGCAGCATCGCCGCGTTCAACAAAATTTCCGCTCATAATGCATATTATATAGTCTGAAGAAGTTACCTCTTTAGCCTTTTTTAGCAGATATTCATGACCTAAATGAAATGGATTAAATTCTGCGATAATAGCACAAATTTTCATATAAATTCTCCTTAAATTAGTGTAGATTTTTCTTTGAAGATATGCTATCATACGTATAAATTTAATTCAAGTTGTGGATACATTCGAGGAGACCTGTATATGGATGAAGTGACTATTTATACTGATGGTGCTTGCTCTGGAAACCCTGGGAAAGGCGGCTGGGGAGCAGTTTTGATATATAATGGTATAACTAAAACTATTAGTGGTGCGAGCGAGAATACAACTAATAATCAGATGGAGCTTATGGCACCAATCAAAGCTTTAGAACTATTAAAAAGGCCGTGCAAAGTTAAATTATATAGTGATAGTGCTTATCTAGTGAATGCGTTTACAAACGGCTGGATATATAATTGGCAGAAAAATGGCTGGAAAACGGCCAACAAATCTGACGTCAAAAACCGTGATTTATGGGAGAAAATCTATGGTTTTACTAAGGTTCATGAAATAGAGTGGATTAAGGTAAAAGGACATAGTACAAATGAATATAACAACCTGTGTGATAAGATGGCAGTCGAGGCATACAAGAAATTATAAAATTTACATAAAAGTATTGCAAATTTCTACTATATTGTATAAAATATGCTTGCGTTTATGGAAATTAAGCAGTTAGCTTTACAATAAATTAACCTAAGATAATTATTATTGCAAACTGTAATAATGGTTTGCGAAAGAAATCCCATTTTATTAAAAGGAGCATATAGTATTATGAATAATAATCTTGTTGATAATTTTTTAAATTTTCTAGAGAATGATAAGAAACTTTCAGATAACACTTTGCAATCATATAATAGGGACATTAAGTTATATGGTAATTATCTTGACGCTCATAATATGAATGCGATTGATGGAACAGAAGATTCCATTAAAGAGTATTTTGGAGAACTTAAAAACGAAGGTAAGGCTGATAGTACAATCTCTAGAAACCTTGCTTCTTTAAGATCGTTTTATCAATATCTATATAAAAACAAAATTGTTTCTGAAGATCCAACAACACATATTGAATCTCCAAAGATTACAAGAAAACCACCTAAGATTTTATCTACAGAACAAGTTGAACTTCTTCTTAATCAACCAAAGTGTGTAGACCTAAAAGGATATAGAGATAAGGCTATGCTTGAGCTTGTTTATGCAACAGGAATTAGGGTAACAGAGCTTATCTCACTTGATGTAGATGATTTAGATTTAGAAGCAAGTTCTATTAAATGCGCAACACACGGAAAAGAAAGAATTATTCCAATTGGTTCTCTTGCAAATAATGCTCTTTCTGAATATATCACAAAGGCAAGAAAATCAATGCTTAAAGATGAACAAGACCAAGCTTTGTTTGTAAATGTCAATGGCAAGAGACTTACAAGACAAGGATTTTGGAAGATTATTAAACAATACAAAAATCAAGCTGATATTGACGTAGATATTACTCCACATACACTTCGTCATTCATTTGCAATGCACTTACTTGAAAATGGAGCTGAACTTAGAGATATTCAAGAAATGCTTGGCCATTCAGATATATCTTCTACTCAAGTATATGCACAAATGGAACAAGATAGAATTAAGACTATGTATATGAAATCTCATCCAAGAGCTTAAAACTATATAAATATAAGGCTTTCCGAATATCTTCGGAAAGCCTTTTTTGTGCGCTTTTTGTATTGTATATTTGAGCATTTTCTAGTATAATTTTAGGGATGAAAAATGCTTTAACAAAGGAGAATTAAAATGTTAGTAGATGTCAAAAACTTATATAAAAATTCTGACAAATATGCAAATGCAGAAGTTGAACTAAAAGGTTGGGTAAAAACAGCAAGAGATTCTAAAACATTTGGATTTATTGAATTTAATGATGGATCATTTTTTAGGAACATCCAAATAGTTTACGATGATACATTGTCTAACTTTGAGGAAATTACTAAAGTAACAATTTATTCAAGTATTGAGGTTAAAGGAAAATTTATTCTTACGCCAGAAGCAAAACAGCCTTTTGAAATTAAGGCAACAAGCATTTCAATATTTGGAAAATCAGAGTCAGATTATCCACTTCAAAAAAAGGGACATTCAGTAGAATTTTTAAGAGAGCAAGCATATCTTCGCCCAAGAACGAATTTGTTTAATGCTGTATTTAGAGTAAGAAGTGTTGCTGCCATGGCAATTCATGAGTACTTCCAAGATAGGGGTTATGTATATGTACATACTCCACTTATTACATCAAATGATGGTGAAGGTGCAGGGGAAATGTTCCAAGTAACCACGCTTGATTTAGATAAGGTTGCTTCACTTGGCAAAGTACAATACGAAAATGATTTCTTTGGTAAAAAGGTTGGACTTACAGTTACAGGTCAGCTAGAAGGTGAAACTTTTGCACATGCTTTTGGAAAAATATACACATTTGGACCTTCTTTTAGAGCAGAGAATTCAAATACTAAAACTCACGTTTCTGAATTTTGGATGATAGAGCCTGAAATTGCATTTTGTGATTTAGAAGGAGTTATGGATGTTGAAGAGGACATGCTTAAATATATCGTAAAAACTGTCCTTGAAAAGTGCAGAGAAGAAATGGAGTTTTTAGATAAGTTTGTTAGCAATGGCTTAATTGAAAAACTAGAGAAATTGTTAAATAGTAAATTTACAAGAATATCGCACGAAGATGTTATTACAATTCTTAAAGAAGCAAAAGTTGATTGGGAATTTAAACCAGAGTATGGAGAAGATATTGCTAAAGAACATGAAAAATACATTACTGAGCATTTCAATGGTCCTGTGTTTATAACAAATTGGCCAAAAGATATTAAAGCATTTTATATGAAACAAAATAGCGACGGTAAAACAGTAGCTGCAGTTGACTTGGAAGTTCCAGGTGCAGGCGAGCTTATGGGAGGAAGCCAAAGAGAAGAAAATTATGACAAACTAATTTCTAGAATGAAAGAATTAGGAATGCGTACAGAAGAACTAGACTGGTATTTAAATCTTAGAAGATACGGAACAACAATCCATAGTGGATTTGGAATGGGATTTGAAAGATTAATTATGTACTTAACTGGGGTGGAAAATATAAGAGATGTTATTCCATACCCAAGAACACCAGGAAATTGTGAATTCTAAAATTGGGGGCTTTTATGTATAAATACATAAAAAGAATGTTTGACATTCTTCTTTCGATTATTTTAATAATTGTTCTTTTTATACCTATGGTCATTATTGCCTTCTTGATTTGGAAGGAAGATAAGGGATCACCATTTTTTGTTCAAGATAGAATGGGAAAAGACTTAAAACCTTTCAAAATGTATAAGTTTAGGTCAATGTTAGAAGAAAGAACTGCTTTAGATGGGAAACTTACACATGATCAAATGGTAACTAATATTGGTAAGTTCATTAGAAAGACTAGTCTTGATGAATTGCCTCAAATATTTAACGTTTTAAAGGGAGAAATGTCTTTTGTAGGTCCACGTCCTTGGATTCTTGAATATTATGAATGGTTAACACCAATTCAAAAAAGGAGAATTAATGTTAGACCGGGAATAACTGGTCTTGCACAAGTAAGAGGAAGAAATGGCATAAGTGTTATGCGTAAAGTTGAATATGATTTAGAATATGTCAATCATTTTGGCCCAAAGTATGACTTAATGATTATTTGGGAATCAATACAAGTTGTTCTAGGTAAAAAGGATTCAGAAATAACAGAAGCTGGAATATCTCAAGAATTTGAAGAACTTAGAAAAAATCCTAAAATAAAATCAAATAGAAAAAAAGCATAAAGGAGAATTAAAGTTTAGTCATGAATAAAGAAACAGAAATAATGTTTAATAAGGTGTTTAGAATAACATCATTTGTTCTTTTAATTATTACAGTATTAACGATACCAATAGTGTTTTTATTGAGAAAGATATCATATGACAATTATTTAATACTTGGAGCTACACTTGGAGCTGATTCGGAAGCCGTTAAGAATTTCGTATTGTTTGAGATGCCAATGGCTATTTACAAAATTAATTCTGTTCTATGTGTCATCTCAATTATTTTGCAAATCATATATTTTGCTACAAAAAAAATCTTGTGTGACAATAAGAAAATAACTACCAAAGAAAGACTTATCAAAAATTGGCCATGCTTATTGCTTGCGTTTTTTATGGCATGGACATCGGTTGGATGTATACAAGCAGGCATGGAAATGGATGCGGAATTATATATCAAAAGAGCCAAAAATATTGAAGATGTTCCGCAGAGACTTATAGATATAGCAAATTGGTCACCAAACGACAGAATGGCAAATACTACTAGTATTTATCAAAATGCTAAAGATAGAGCATGGCATGGATGTGAAAACCTTAAAGACGGATATTTCTCGTTTATGTTTTATGCTACTATTGTTCTTAATATTTTGATGCTTGGAAACGAGAGCAAGAAACATAAGACATGGGTTTTACGAGTATTACTAATATCGTCATTATTCTTGGGAATATGCACACTTATTTCTTTCTATCGACCAATAGTATTTAAAAACGTTTGCTATTTTAAGCGAGCAATTTTCAACAACTCAAATCACTTTGGCTATTATATGTCAGTAGTAATGGCAATGTCTGCTGTAATGTGGATAAGAGAAAAGAGTTTATATTTTAAGGGATTAAATCTTTTGAACTTTATAATATATGCTCCTCTTTTAATGATAAATAATACATTTGGTGCTTTTCTTGGTGTATTATGTGCGATGGTATTCTTATTCATAACAACATGTATACGAGTTTTTAAAGATAAGAAGAAAGTTAAAGAATTAATTCAATATCTAATATGCGCAATAGTATTTTTCTCAAGTAGTTTTACAATCGCAAGTTCAGTATCAAATAACTATACAAGAGGAAATAATTATTTCTCATACTCAATCTTGAATTTCAATTTTGGAGATTCTACATATGCATTATCATGTAACTCTATATCAGATATAGAAGCCAAAGCACTTGGTATAGACGATACTACGGTTAACGGTGTTAAGGTTAAGTGGGGTAATAAAATTGAAAAACTTAATGCAAAGCAAAAATCTTACTGGAGTAGAAACTTTGGTGGACTAATAAATGATATTAAAGTTCTTTCTGGATTTGTTGAGGAGACAAAGAAGGTTAGCGGTGATGGCAAAATCACAATAACCCAGGAAGAATTTAATGCAAAACTTTCTGAAATAAGTGCAAAGTATCCAAAGGTTAGCGGTGAAACATTAGAAGAATTCAATGAAAGACAAAATAAGATCCAAGAAGAGTATTCTGAAGTATTAAATACATATGTTGTTGGCGAGACAAAAGTTGAAAACAGCAAATCTGGACTTACTGAAGAAGTATCATCAATTGGTTCAGGTAGAGGAGAGACTTGGATAAAAGTACTTGATTTAGTTAATCAACGACCATGGTTTGGATGGGGATTGGAAAACTTACTAAATGAATTTTACGGTCAATATGGTATTTCTGAAGGAAGAACACATAATCTTGTGCTACAACTTGCCGGAACTGTTGGTATTCCAGGTGTAGCTGCATATTTGATTGCTACAATTAGTATTTTTATGAAGAATATATTTGATGCTAAATTTAGAAAGTATAGTAGGAACCAATTATTAGTTATCTTTGTAGTAATGGTAGTTGCAGCTATTGCTACAGCGTTAATTATAGGTCACTTTACTGATAAATTGTTATTTATTTGGGCAGGTATTATTGCTGTCGAAATCTTAATCTTTTTAATTTCATTTACTAAAAAGGTTAAACTTAGAGTTTCAGAATGGAATGAATTTGAGCATGTTGGTACTGTTGTGTTTGTTTCATATATGATTTCTTCGTTATTTGGAAACTCAGCATTTTATACTTCACCATACTTTATGATATTCTTGGGAATTTTAGTGTATGAAATGCTTCACAAGAATAGCTTAATAGTTGATGAACAAAATAGTGCTTCAAATAATAAAGCCGAATCTTCAAAGAACAAGATAATAGACAAGAGTAAAACAAAGACAAATAATGTAACTTCAAAATAATAAAAAGAAAAGAGGGTAATAATCTTGAAAAAGGATTTAGTTGAACCTAGAACGTTACCTGGGTTTATGGAACTTTTACCTCAGGATCAAATTGAACTTGATAATATAAGAAACCTAATAGAAAACTCTTACAAAAAGTTTGGTTTTTTGCCAATTGATACTCCAATTATTGAAGACTCAAATGTCCTTTTGGCAAAAGCAGGAGGAGAAACTGAAAAGCAAATATATAGATTTGCAAAAGGTGATAATGACTTATCTTTGAGATTCGACCTTACTGTTCCTCTTGCAAAGTATGTTGCAAAGAATTATGGTGTTTTGTCATTCCCATTTAGAAGATATCAAATTGGTAAAGTTTATAGAGCAGAACGTCCACAAAAAGGAAGGTATAGAGAATTCTATCAATGTGATATTGATGTAATTGGTGATGGTGAATTGGCTATTTCAAATGATGCTGAAATGCCAAGCATTATTTATCAAATCTTTTCTAAACTTAATTTTGGAAAGTTTACCATCAGAATTAATAATAGAAAGCTTTTAGGTGGTTTTTTTGAAAGCCTTGGACTAGAAGATAAAATTGAACCTGTTCTTAGAATTGTAGATAAACTTGACAAGATTGGAAAAGAAAACGTTGAGGAATTGCTTGCTGACGAAAAAATAGAAAAAGAAAAAATAGATAGAATCCTTGATTTTGTCGCAAGTAAAGAGAATCCAATTGAATATTTGGATAAATTGAATATTCAAAATGAAACTTTTATGAATGGCTTATCCGAAATAAAAGAAGTATCAAAATATATGGTAGCATTTGGAGTACCTAAAGATTACTTTAGAATCGATTTAAGTATAGCTAGAGGTCTTGACTATTATACTGGTACTGTGTTTGAAACTATAATTGATGCTTATCCAAATCTTGGAAGTGTATGTTCTGGCGGAAGATATGATAATTTAGCTGAATATTATACAGATAAAAAGCTTCCTGGAGTTGGTATTTCAATTGGCCTTACAAGGTTATACTATGTATTAAAAGAATATAAATTATTGGGTGAACAAATAAATTCATCAATTTCAAAAGCAATTATTTTGCCAATGAGCGAAGATTTGTCATATTCAATAAAAGTAGCTACGATGCTTCGTGATATGAACATTAATACAGAAATATATTTTGAGGGAAAAGCATTCAAGAAGAAATTGAATTATGCTAATAAGCAAAATATACCATATGCAATTATTATTGGTGAAGATGAAGAAAAAGCAAACACGATTACTATAAAAAATATGATAACGGGAGAGCAGAGCAATATTGAACTATCACAGTTAAATAGAGAATTGTTTTTATAAACGAGAAGGAGTAGTGTTTTATGAAGAAAGTATCTTTAGTAATTCCAATGTATTATGAAGAGGAAGTTGCGGAAGAGTGCTACAAAAGATTAATTGGTGTTTTAGGAACAATTAAAGAAAACTATGATTATGAAATAGTATTTGTAAATGATGGCTCAAAAGACAAAACACTTAGCATATTAGAAGGGATTGCAAAAAATGATAAGAATGTTAAAGTTGTTTCGTTTTCAAGAAACTTTGGTCATCAGGCTGCTGTTACATGTGGATTAAAATATGCAACGGGAGATGCTATCGTTATTATGGATGCTGACTTACAAGATCCACCAGAATTAATTCCAGATATGCTTAAGTATTGGGAAGAAGGTAATGACGTAATATATGGTAAGAGAAAAACAAGGGAAGGCGAAAGTTTCTTTAAGTTATTTACAGCAAAAACATTTTATTCTGTTTTAAATGGCCTTTCTGACGTTGAAATACCTAAAGATACAGGAGACTTTAGATTAGTAGATAAACAAGTTGTTGATGTAATTAATAGTCTTCCAGAACGTAATAAGTTTTTAAGAGGTCTATTTAGCTGGGTTGGTTTCAACCAATATGCTTACGAATATGAAAGAAAAGAAAGATTTGCGGGAGAAACAAAATATCCATTAAAGAAGATGTTAAAATTAGCATCTGATGGAATAATAAACTTTAGTGCAAAACCACTTAAATTTATTGGAACTCTTGCTATTATCTCATTTTTGGCATCATTCTTCATTTTAGTATTTGCAATTATTTCATTTTGCATGAAATTAGATAATATGGCGCCAGGATGGGCATCTATAATGGTAACAATGACATTCTTAAGTGGAGTTATTCTATCTTCACTTTATATCGTAGGCGAATATATTAGTAGAATATTTGATAATATAAAGGCAAGACCAGAATATATTGTTGAAAGAACAATTAACGTAGATTAGATTGGAGTAATATAATGTTAAAAGTTTTAGGCGCTTTTGCGATTCTCATAGGTGTTTTCTGCATTTATAATGAAAGAGCATTGGCAGATAAATTCTTTGTAGGTATACAAGAGGAAAGAGCTGTAGTTTATGGGATAAAGGTATTTGGAACACTTGTAGTAATACTGGGTGGATTGTTAATTATCTTATAATACTTTTATTATTACTTTTTCATTACATTTTGAAAAATTACTTTGAAATGGCATATTTATAGTGTAAATTATTATTGTAAGACTTATGGTAACTTTACGAAATTTTGTTCGCATTTTTGAAAAGGCTATTTTTCAGTGAAATATAAATAGTAGACAACATATTTTATACATATTTTAAAATATATGTTAGTTTACGAATTTCTAAATCCATCTAAATAGCGACCATATATTTTACATAATTTACTGAAGATAAAATGTTATAAAAAGGAATGGAAATGTTAATGGGGAAAATTTTAAAGAGATTGGTTAAAACTATTGCAGTTATTTTTGTTTTAATGTATTCTTTTTTTGTGATGGTTGACCAAGAAGTTGACTTCAAGAAATATGATAGCGAGCTTAACAATTACAACAACATGATTGCGGAGGAAGATATGCTTCACGAGCAATTAGTTAATACTCGTAGTCAAATTTCTTCAGAGAAGTATATAGAAGAAGTTGCAAGAGAAAAATTAGGGTTAGTTATGCCAAATGAAGTGGTTTTTATAGATGCAAGTTTGTAAGTAAGTTGGTAAGATAATTTTATAGATTAGCAGTACCCCTATCTTTTGTGTAGGGGTATATTTTTTTGGATTTATGCACAGATTCTATTAGGTAATGAGTAGAAGAGTGCTTAAATTATAAATATTAAGGGAGGAAGTTAAGAATGAACTTAAGAAAATTTTTATGTGGCGTTGCTCTAGCAATGGTTGTTGCACTTTCTTTAAATAATAATGCAATGGCTGTTAGCAAGTTTAGCAAAGCAAAAAATACTATTGTTTCTAAGGTAGAAGAGGCTCAAAGTGGCGAAAAGAAAACCACAGAAGAGATGAAAGCTGCTACTTCAGAAAAAGCTAATAAAGAAGTAAGTGGTGAGGAAGCTAAAACAGCAAAAGAGGAAACAACAGTAAGTGGCGAAAAGGAAGCAGTTAAAGAAGAAAAAGCAACTGACGAAAAGGAAGTTGCAAAAGTAAGCGGAGAAAAAGAAGAAGCTAAAGTTGACGACAAGAAAGAGGAAGCTAAAGCTGATGACAAGAAAGAAGAAGCTAAGGTTGACGACAAAAAAGAAGAAGTAAAAGAAGATAAAAAAGAAGAAAAAAAAGAAGAAAAAAAATCTGACGATAAGAAAAATACTAAGAAAGTAATTAAAGATGTTGCAGAAAAAGCATGGTATTTTGATTATGTTTTAGATGCTGTTGATGAAGAACTTATGGAAGTTCAAGAAGAAGATAAGTTTAATCCAGAAGAAACAGTTACTAAACAAGAAGTAGCTGATGCATTATATAAGATTTCTCAAAGAGATGAGAAAGTTGAAACAAAGAAAGAAAGCAAAGCTACTAAAGAAGTAAATACTTTAGAGTGGGCTGTTAAGAAGAGTGTTATGAGAGAAGCTGATCAAGCTGAAGATACACTTACTAGAGAAGAAGTTGCTAGATATGTTTATTCTTATGCTAGAAATGTAGAAGGACATAAAAAGCTAACAACTAGACAAAAACAAGATAATGAAGTTAAGTTTGAAGATAAAAACAAAATTTCTCCATTAGCTAGTGAAGCAGTTCTTTGGTGCAATATGAACAAGATCATTATTGGTAGACCAGATAATACTGTTGGACCAAATGATAATGCAACAAGAGCAGAAGCTGCTACAATCTTTGTAAGAATGAATGATTTCTTTGCTAAATAATTAAAAGCACCCCATTTTAAAGGGGTGCTTTTTTGAGGGACACCCTTTTTTAAAAAGGAGTGTCCCAATTCTTCTTAAACGTTAAATCTAAATAGTACTACGTCTCCGTCTTGCATAACATAGTCTTTTCCTTCGATTCTAACTAATCCTTTTTCCTTTGCTTTAACAAGGCTTCCACATTCAATTAGTTCATTATAACCAATTACTTCGGCTTTAATAAATCCACGTTCAAAGTCGGTATGGATTTTACCAGCTGCACCAGGAGCCTTAGTTCCTTTTGTTATTGTCCAAGCTCTTACTTCTGGTTCTCCAGCAGTAAGATATGAAATTAGTCCAAGTAAATCATAGCTTTCTGTAATTAATTTATCCAGACCAGATTTATCAATTCCATAAAGCTCAAGCATTTCTTTTTCTTCTTCGTCACTAAGACTTGCAAGTTCTTCTTCAACTTTTACGCAAAGAGGAATAACTTTACTATTTAATGATTTTGCATATTCTTCAAGTTTCTTAACATTTTCATCATTTTGAACGTCTTTTAATTGTTCTTCAGAAACATTAGCTACAAACATCATTGGCTTACTTGTAAGGAGGAACAAATCATTAATGCTTTCTTTTTCTTCATCAGTAAGTGAGACTGAAGAAGCAAGTTTTCCTTGCATTAAAGCTTCTCTTAGTTTGTCTAAAGCATCAACCTGAACTTGATCCTTTTTGTTAGTTCTTGCAAGTTTAATTGCTTTTTCTCTTCTTTTATCAACAGCTTCTATATCTGCAAATATTAACTCAAGATTAATTGTCTCAACATCTCTAACAGGATCTATTGAACCATCAACATGAACTATGTTTGAATTTTCAAAACAACGAACAACTTGTACTATTGCATCAACTTCACGAATGTGAGATAAAAATTTATTTCCAAGCCCTTCACCTTTTGAAGCTCCTTTAACTAGTCCTGCTATATCAACGAATTTAACAATTGCATGAGTTACTTTTTCAGGATGATAGATTTCTGCAAGTTTATCAAGCCTTTCATCTGGTACAGGTACTATTCCTATATTTGGTTCAATTGTACAAAATGGATAATTTGCACATTCAGCCCCCGCTTTAGTTATAGCGTTAAATAAAGTACTTTTTCCAACGTTTGGAAGTCCAACAATTCCTATTTCCATTTAATCATACATTCCTTTCTTTATATGACACATACTAGATGTTTACATAACAAAAACTAAACTTCAAAGTAGTAATAAATAGCTTATTATAAGAGCTAAAAAATTGTTACAAATAGTATGTAAATATATTAATTTTTCTTCAAAAAATATAGCATAAAATTGTACAAAAAGCAATTGTATGGTAAAATGTATACGGTAAATTAGCAGGGTTATGCCGATTTATGTAAATCAATTGTTTGTAAAGGAATTAGGTCGAAAATGGAAGTTGCTAATATTGAAAAATATATGCCTACAGTTTATCAGGCTGAAATACTTGTTAAGAATAACCTAGAGATGTATCGAGCTAAAGGCGAAAAAGCATTCAAGATAATACACGGATATGGTTCAACTGGCAAAGGCGGAGCTTTAAGAACGGGTATCAGAAACTATTTAGATCAACTAAAGCATGCTAAGATTATTGCCGATTATGTTCCTGGCGAGAACTGGTCTGCTTTTGACGAGACGACTCGCAAAGTTTTAGATATGGATGACAACTTCAGAAAAGACAAGGACCTTGGACAGATGAACTCAGGTATTACAATAATTGTTATTAAATGGTAGTTTTGAAAGGATAAAAATGAAAAAAATACTAACGATAATAATATCAATATTATGTACTTGTACTTCTATTTGCTTTGCAAAAGGTATAGAAGTTCCTGAAGATATAAGGATTGGACTTTTTTATGGTTCGACATCAAAGTCTTCAGTTAAACTTTCTAGTCCTGTCGGAATAGAAATGGGAACAATTACA
>JAEEGL010575983.1_pt1 | contig 56145 bp, 57 predicted proteins | sample 9134231 | NCBI WGS metagenome assembly JAEEGL01 (sample SAMN16246548, study PRJNA631951) | gut metagenome | biome: gut microbiome; feature: rumen; material: fiber-attached | host: Bos | place: Iran: Karaj | collected 2018-10
ATTGACGTAGTTCTGGCTTCCGGTTTAAGAGGCAGAGGCGGTGCAGGCTTCCCGACAGGAAGAAAATGGCAGCTCGCCAAGGATCTTGTAAAGGACGCTGACCAGAAGTATGTATGCTGCAACGCCGATGAGGGCGACCCGGGCGCATTCATGGACCGTTCTGTTCTTGAAGGCGATCCCCACGCTATCATTGAGGCTATGTCCATTGCCGGCTATGCTATCGGCGCAACACAGGGTTATGTATATGTAAGAGCAGAGTACCCGATCGCCGTACACAGACTCCAGGTCGCTATCGACCAGGCAAGAGAAAGAGGCTTCCTCGGCAAGAAGATATTCGGTTCCGACTTTGATTTCAATCTTGATATCAGACTCGGTGCAGGCGCTTTCGTCTGTGGTGAGGAAACCGCTCTTATGACTTCTATCGAAGGCAAGCGCGGTGAGCCCAGGCCCCGTCCTCCGTTCCCGGCTGAAAAGGGTCTGTTCCAGAAACCTACAGTACTGAACAACGTTGAAACTTATGCGAATATCCCGCAGATCATACTCAAGGGCGCTGACTGGTTCTCCTCCATGGGTACCGAGAAGTCCAAGGGTACAAAGGTATTCGCTCTCGGCGGCAAAATCCACAATACAGGTCTTGTTGAAATTCCTATGGGTACAACTCTCCGCGAGATCGTATTCGAGATAGGCGGCGGTATCCCGAAGGGCAAGAAGTTCAAGGCTGCGCAGACCGGCGGTCCTTCCGGCGGATGCATTCCCGCAGAACATCTTGATGTTCCGATCGACTATGATAACCTCATCGCTATCGGTTCCATGATGGGTTCCGGCGGACTTATCGTAATGGACGAGGATAACTGCATGGTCGACATCGCGAAGTTCTTCCTCGAATTCACCGTTGACGAGTCCTGCGGTAAATGCACACCCTGCCGTATCGGTACAAAGCGTCTTTATGAGATGCTTGACAAGATCACCAAGGGCGAAGCTACCATGGAAGATCTCGACAAGATGGAGAAACTCTGCTACTACATAAAGAACAATTCGCTCTGCGGACTCGGTCAGACTGCTCCGAACCCTGTTCTTTCCACTCTGCGTTACTTCAAGGATGAGTATATCGCTCATATCAGGGACAAGAAATGTCCTGCGGGCGTATGCTCCAAGCTGCTCAGCTACAAGATCGTAGCAGACAAGTGCAAGGGCTGCACAAAGTGCGCGAGAAACTGCCCTGTAAACGCTATTACAGGAAAGGTCAAGGAAGCTCACGTTATAGATCAGACGAAGTGCATCAAGTGCGGCGCTTGTATGTCAAACTGCAACTTCGGCGCTATCATCAAAGAATAATTCTTGGAAAGGAACAGTAATATAATGGTTAATATCAAGATTAACGGCGTGGACGTTTCCGTTGAAGAAGGCACTACGATACTCAAGGCGTGCCGTGATAACGGAGTCAGGATCCCTACGCTTTGCTGGCTGAAAGATATCAATGAGATAGGTGCCTGCCGTATTTGCGTTGTAGAAATGACAGGCGCGAGAAGCCTTGTTGCTGCTTGCGTATATCCTATTTCCAAATTCGATGAGGGTAAGAATATTCTCACTCATTCTCCCGCAGTGCTCGAGAGCAGAAAAATGACTCTCCAGCTCCTCCTCAGCAACCATGACAGAAAGTGCCTCTCTTGCGCAAGAAGCGGCCACTGCGAGCTTCAGGCTCTCTGCCGTGAGCTCGGGGTTGATGATGAGCTTATGTTTGACGGCGAAAGAAACCACTATGAGATCGACACAAGTGCCGCTCATATGTACCGTGACAACAACAAGTGCATCAACTGCCGCAGATGTGTGGCAGCATGCGGTGTTACACAGGGTATCGGCGTTATCGGCGCAAACAACCGTGGTTTCAAGACATCTATCGGCTGCGCATTCGATATCCCTCTCGCAGAGACAGCCTGCGTATCCTGCGGTCAGTGTATCGCTGTATGTCCTACAGGCGCACTTTCCGAGAAGGACGATACCGACAAGGTATGGGCTGCTATCAATGATCCGGAGAAGGTAGTCATCGTACAGACCGCTCCCGCTGTACGCGCATCGCTCGGTGAAGCTTTCGGCTATCCTATGGGCACAAACGTACAGGGTAAGCTCGCTGCCTCCCTGAAGAGACTCGGCTTTGACCATGTATTCGATACAGATTTCGGCGCAGACCTCACTATTATGGAAGAATCCAACGAGCTCCTCGACAGGATCACAAACAAGGGTGTTCTGCCTATGATCACATCCTGCTCGCCCGGATGGATCAGATACTGTGAGGCTTATTACCCCGAGTTCCTTCCGAACCTTTCCACCTGCAAGTCGCCTCAGCAGATGGCAGGCGCTATGATAAAGACATACTGGGCTCAGCAGAACAATATCGATCCCAAGAACATCGTTTCTGTATCTGTTATGCCGTGTACAGCAAAGAAATTCGAGAGAGGCAGAGCGGATCAGAGCGCTGCCGGTGTTCCGGATGTTGATGTTGTTATCACAACAAGAGAGCTTGTTAAAATGATCAATCGTGCGGGTATCCGCTTTACCGAACTTCCTGATGAGGAATTTGAAGTTCCGATGGGCAGCGGTTCCGGTGCAGCCGTTATCTTCGGTGCTACCGGCGGTGTTATGGAAGCTGCTCTCCGTACAGCTGTATGGAAGCTTACAGGCGAAAACAGCGACAGTCCCGTTGAATTCAAGGAAGTGCGCGGTGTCAAGGGCATCAAGATCGCTGAATATACCGCAGGCGGCGTGACCGTGAAGGTTGCTGTTGCTTCCGGACTTACCAATGCAAGAGAGCTCCTCGAGAAGGTAAAGAGCGGTGAAATCGATGTTCAGTTCATCGAGATCATGGCTTGCCCGGGTGGCTGCGTAAACGGCGGCGGTCAGGTTCTTGTTCCCGCAGATGTACGCAACTTTACAGATATCAGAGCAGAGCGTGCAAAGGCACTTTACAGCGCTGACGAAGCAAACAAGATCAGAAAGTCTCACGAGACCGAAGATATCAAGTCTGTTTATGAATTCCTCGGAGAGATCGGCGGTCATAAGGCTCACGAATATCTCCATACAACCTATAAGGCTTCCGGACTTCTCAAGTGATCATAGTTCCGGCTTTACAGTAACAGACATTCAGGAGCATACGCTCCGCACAACAGCTTTTATTCATCGGCCGCCGCAGACATGACGTTATTTGTTTAACGGCAGTTAAACAACTGAATAAATACAGCAAGATCGCCCGGCGGACAATATCCGTCAAGGCGGTTTTGTTTTATTAGAAAAAGCTCACGGAACAGATTCCGTGAGCTTTGTTCATATATATAGTCCTCTGTATTCGTTCAGTATATCATCATGGTTGAATACGGGTATGGCACCGTCCCGGAGCAATTCAACGACTCCGCTGTACTCAGGTGCGAAGATATCCGGCGGCGGAACGCAGAAGACATCTCTGTTCTCATCTACCGCATAATTAGCCGTGATAAGGGATCCGCTTCTTGATGAAGCCTGAAAGACCGCTGTTCCGCGGGTAAGTCCGGCAAGTATGCGGTTCCTCGGATTGAAATAATCTTTGGAGACTCCGTCGCGCGGCAGCAATTCTGAAATATAGGCGCCGCCTTTATCTATTATTGAGTTCCGCAGAAGAATGCTGTTATATGGGTAATCGACTTCGATCCCGCAGGCAAGCACCGCAACAGTCTTACAGTTGTTTGCGACACAGGCCATGTGAGCACATTCATCTACACCGCGGGCCATACCGCTGACTATTGTTACGCCTTCTTTTGCTATATCGCGCGTCATACGGGCGCAAAGACGGGTAATGTAAGGGGTCGCGTCTCTGGCACCTACGAATGTGAGACTCAGTGCATCGAGACATGACAGATCGCCGCGATAGAAGAATATCAGTGGCGGGTCATATATCTCCGCGAGCAGCTTCGGATATTCCTTGTCGCCCAGTGCGCAGACCGATATTTCGTTCTTGAAACAATATTCGAGCATCTGCCCGGAATAGCCGAGACTGACTTTTTTCAGCCGTTCCCGTTCATCCCTGTCGAGTGTGGATATGTCGCCGTCTATTATAGCATCATACACGTTTTTAGCAGAACCGTATTTCTCAATTGCTTTATGTATCTTGGGATCAGCGGTTCCGTACAGCATAACGAGCCATAGATAATATCCATACTTTTCAGCATTCAAAGCAGATACCTCCTTTTAGTTTATCATTATATCAATTATATCATATCTTTGAGAAAATTTCAATATTCTGTCGTTTTTTTGTATAGTGTTCAAGCTTTTTTTCATAAAATGAAAGTATCTGACAGAATTAGAAAACGGAGGGATCATATATGTTCAATGAATTGCTGGAGACTGCGCTGCGGAATCTGCTGATATTCGCCCTGCATCTCGACAGCGGGAGCTTTCCGAGGCTGCTGTCCAAAAAGGAAGAAGCAGAGCTTACGAAACGTTCCTCAGAGGGTGACTCTGAAGCCCGCAACAAGCTGATAGAGCATAACCTGCGGCTTGTGGCATACATAGTGAACAAGCATTACAGTGAATCACGGGACACAGAGGATCTAATATCTATCGGGACCATAGGACTGATCAGAGCCGCGGAGACTTTTGATCCCGCCAAGGATATAAGTTTTTCGACCTACGCGAGCACCTGCATACAGAACCAGATAAAGATGTATTTTCGTAAGAACAAGCATCGTGCAAGTGAAGTATATCTTAATGACCCGATAGACACGGACAAGAACGGTAATGAGATAACAATGGCCGATATTTTCAGTGACAGTATATGTGTAGACGATGAAGTTGAGTTGAAAATTGATATGGATAAACTGTATGAGTATGTGAACAGCCTGCTGGATAAACGTGAACGTGAGATTATAGTCAAGCGCTACGGTCTGTCAGTCGGCAGAAAAGCAGCTCGCCCCATGACTCAGCGTGAAGTAGCGGATAAGCTCGGTATATCGCGTTCGTATGTTTCAAGAATAGAGAAAAAGGCACTTGCGAAACTTAAAGCTGAATTCTGCAAAAATGATACAAAAATCCCATAAAAGTATTGCTATTTTTGGCTGAATGATGTATAATAATATATGTATGAGCAGTTATAATATAAGGGGAATTATAATATGCAGGATCTTAAATTGCTGCGTGAAATACTGGTTTCCGACGGGTATAAGAATGACAGGATCATAAAGAACTTATGCGGTACCGTATCTGAAAAGCGCGAAAAGGCTATCCGTGCGTATTCAGAAGTATGCGAGATACTTATGATCCGTGAGATGTCACTTTCGGAGTACATCTTCCGTCTTGCCGTTGACGGCAGCGGTATAATAATGGACAATTATCTGAAAAATAATTCCGAGACCCTTTATACCAACATAAAGAGAGATATTGCAGTGCTGGCGGAGTTTTCATCAATAACTCCGGATATGATGATATCATATTTCAGAAAAAAGTTCGGTATCGGGAACGATATCATATTCCCGGTCTATAACAACGGTCACTGCGATATAACTGCTGATTCTGTGATAGGGTACAGAAAGAAATACGGTACTACCGTTTTTGCCGATAATAAAGCGTTCATTTACAGCGGCGGAGCTCTGATGCCTATCAGGGACTTTGATAAAATATCCATTGAAGAACTAAAAAACTATGAAGCACAGAAAAATGCCGTTAGCGGGAACACTTTATGCTTCATGAACGGAAAAAAACACAGTAATGTTTTGCTGTACGGCGACAGGGGTACGGGGAAATCCAGTACCGTAAAGGCAATAGTAAACAAATACGACGAACTTCGTATAGTACTGATCCCGAAAAATGAGATAACCGACCTTTACAATGTCTATGATATCCTTGGCAGATCACCGCTCAGATTCATTCTTTTTCTTGACGACCTATCATTCAAGGGCGAAGAGAAGGAATACAGCTTTCTGAAACAGGCACTTGAGGGCTCTGTGCGTGTGATGCCCGAAAACTGCGTAATATATGCAACGACCAACAGAAGACATATAGTGAAGGAAACTTCCTCCGAACAGGCCGACGAACACCACGGCGCCGATGCCAGAGATGCAAATGCCTCACTTGCGGACAGATTCGGACTATTTGTTACTTATCTCATGCCGGATAAGAGAACATATCTGGATATAGTCAGGAAAATGGCGGAAGACAGACATCTCGATATCCCGGCCGAAAAGATTGACCTGCTTGCGGAAAGATTTGCCGTCAGAAAGGCCTGTCATTCGCCGAGAACCGCACGACAGTTCGTGGATAAACTGGATGCGTTTTCGGCTCTTGGCATGGATATGGATAAAATATAAGAACAAAAGGCCAATTAATGAAAAATCGTTTCAATAGAATCGCGGCGGTATTGTTACTCCTGCCGCTGATGTGTATTTTAATTCTCGGCGGTTGTGATACACCTATTCCGACTGAAATAACCGCCACAGAATCGGGAGCCGATACGTCCGGTAAGATAACGGACGGGTTTATTCCCATAGCAGATATCGATGATGAGCAGGATGTACCGTCGGATTATCCTGTAACCATAAATGATACAGTGATAGACAAGAGACCGGCAACTGCTGTATGCCTGTCGAGCAGCCTTGCCGAGATAATTTATGAGCTCGGATACGGAGACAGGCTCATCGGCCGCGGAAGTTACTGCGACTGGCCTGAGGAGATAAAATCTCTCACGGACTACGGAAGACCTGCCGCTCCGGATATCGACGCGCTGAAAAGAACAGCACCAGATGTCCTTATAACCGCAACGGCTGTTCCGAATATAGATATCAAGGCGCTGAATGAATACGGTATCGCTGTGGTTTATATCCCGTCGCCCCGTACAGTTGATGATTTCGGGCGTATTTACTGTGCGCTCGGAATGATCTTTGACGGAATGTTTGACGGCGAGGAAAAAGGAAACAACGTTTTTTCCGGTATAAGAGAAGAACTGGAGAACAGCGGTATAACACTCGGCAGCTTCATATATATAACAGAAGGTCTGACGATCGCCGGCGGAGATACATTTGAAAGTACCGTGCTGTCTATGTTCGGGAATAATGCCGCTGAGGCGCTCAATGGTTATTATTCAGGAGATTCAGGTGACATACAGCCGGACACGGTCATTGTAAATGCCGCACTGGATATCGGCGCTATATCTGCCGATCCGGTTCTGTCAAAGCTTGACGCTGTAAAGAACGGCAGGATAATAAAGATAAACAATCGTTATTTTGAAAGCCCATCGGGGCGTATTACCGCAATTATCAAAGAACTGCAAGGAACGGAGGGAGTCGGAGATTGAAACTTAATTCCGTAAGACTTCCTCATTTTGCTGCGTCTGCGGAAAAGCAGACTGTAAAGCTGAGAATCCCGCCCAAAGTGGTTATCAGTATGTCACAGCACGGCGGTGTACCCTGTAAGCCTGTCGTGAATGTTGGCGACGAAGTAAGAACCGGGCAGCTCATAGGCAACTGCGATGCGATTATGTCGGCTCCGATACATTCCAGTGTTACCGGAACTGTCGTTGAAAAGATAAACCTCATTAATATCTACGGCAAAGTCCATGAAGCTCTTGTTATCGAGACTGTACCGGATCAGGTATTGTCCGATGAAATAAAACCGCCTGTGATAAACAGCAGGGAAGACTTTATATCTGCGATAAAGCAGAGCGGGCTTGTAGGTCTCGGAGGCGCAGGATTTCCTACTCATCTTAAATTCAACTATGACCGCAAAGCCATGACCGTAGATACAATGATAATCAACGGAGCTGAATGCGAGCCTTATGTCACTTCGGATTACCGTACTTTCATTGAGGAAGGCGAAAAAGTTGTTGACGGCATAATGCTGATAATGAAGTACATCGGAATCAACAAAGCCTACATAGGAATTGAAGCCGATAAACCCCTGGCTATAAAGAAAATGACGGAACTGACGGCCTTCGCCGATAATATATCGGTCGTGAAGCTGCCCTCCGTTTATCCGCAGGGCGCGGAAAAAATACTTATATACAACATTACCGGAAAGACAGTAAAAAAGGGCGAACTGCCTGCGACAACCGGCTGCGGAGTTCTGAACTGTTCGACTGCGGCATTTATTTCCGATTATATCAGGACAGGTATCCCGCTGATAAAACGCAGGATAACCGTTGACGGAAATATAGTCAATAAACCGCGGAATTTCTTTGTCCCGATAGGAACACGGGTAAGTGATATCATTTTCGCTGCTGATCTAAGGGTACAGCCTGACAGGGGACTGCTGGGCGGGCCTATGATGGGAACCGCATTCTATGATGTTGATACACCGATATCCAAAACAACAAATGCTGTGCTGCTGTTCTCGGACACGAAAGTGTCTGAAACCACGGCCTGCATCAGATGCGGCAGATGCGTGAGAGCGTGTTCAATGGGTCTGATGCCGACAGAGCTTGAGCACGCTTATGACCGGAGAGATGTAGAAATGCTAAGACGCCTGCATATAGACCTGTGCATGAACTGCGGAGCCTGTTCTTATGTATGTCCGGCTAAGCGAAGCCTTTCCGAAAAGAATCAGCTGGCAAAGATACTTGTCAAGAAAAGCACATCGTCGAGAAAAACATGATTTGCAAAAAGGGATCCGTTAATGAGCATAAGAACGAAATATGAGAAATGGTACGAAGGGGAAGAATACTACTGGGGAGCAGAACCCGGAAAGTTTCTGGAGAAGCTGATAAAGCTCTGTCCTCCGTCAGATGACAGAACGGTTCTGGATATAGGCTGCGGCGAAGGCAAAGACGCTGTTTATATGGCCGAAATGGGATATTCAGTCTCGGCGTTTGATCTGACGGAGAACGGTATCAGAAAGACGCTGGCTCTTGCCGGAAATAGAAATGTTACAGTAGATGCGTATGTCGATGACATAAATACCTTTGAAACCGGAAAACAGTTTGATATCGTGTATTCCACCGGAACGGTACAGTACCTGTACGAACAGAACAAAAAGGGCTTCTTTGAAAAATTAAGAGATATCACAAAGACAAACGGGATCGTCTTTATAAATGTGTTTGTGGAGAAACCGTTTCTTGCGCTGCCGCCCGACTGGGACATCGAAGAGAAGATGTGGAGCCCGGGTGAACTGTTTACATATTTTGTGGATTGGAAAACAGAACATATAGATGAAGTGATTTTTGAGGATAAGAGCGGCGGTATACCGCATTATCACTGCATGGATACAATTGTCTGCCGAAAAATTGATACTGATACTATTTTACAGCCTGAAAATACAGAACGAAAGCCGAGATAACAGATGTCAGCGTTACTGATAGAACCGTCACCTCATATAAAGAGCACGATTACAACACAAAAAATAATGCTGAATGTACTTATAGCGCTTTTGCCGTCCGTGATCGCGGGAACGGTGATATTCGGAACAAGAGCGCTTGTTCTTGTTGTTCTGTGCGCTGCATTCTGTGTTATATCCGAACTGTTGTTCAACATTGTTACAAAGCATAAGCAGACCGTATCCGATCTATCCGCAGTTGTGACAGGCGTACTGCTGGGCATGAACCTGCCTCCGTCGCTGCCGGTATATATGGCTGCGATAGGCTGTTTTGCGGCGATCGTGGTAGTAAAGCAGTTTTTCGGCGGGATAGGTCAGAATTTCGCGAATCCCGCTATCACCGCGAGAATAATCCTTATGCTGTCCTTCGGCCGCTATATGACGACATGGACAAAGCCGTTCCCATTCGGAATGAGTGCGGCGGATGCCGTTTCTTCGGCGACAGTACTCGCCGGCCCGGATACTATGCCGTCATACATGGATATGTTTCTCGGCAACCGCGCGGGCTGCATAGGCGAGACCTGTATTGCGGCACTTCTTCTCGGCGGACTGTATCTGATGATCCGCGGTATAATAGATCCTGTTACACCGGCGGCTTTCATAGGTACTGTTGCGGCATGCGCTTTTATCGGCGGCTATGATGTACCTGTGCAGCTGATGTCCGGCGGACTTGTGCTGGGGGCATTCTTTATGGCCACTGACTATGCTACGACTCCGATGACACGCACCGGTAAGCTGATATTCGCGGCAGGCTGCGGAATTATAACTTCAGTGATACGTTTCTTCGGTGTTTATCCTGAGGGAGTTTCGTTTTCGATACTTATAATGAATATCCTTACTCCGCTGATTGACCGTTATGTGCAGCCAAGGCCGTTCGGTCTGAAGAAGGAGGCGAAGGAATGAACCTGAAGCCGGCGATCGTGCTGTCTGCGGTCACCACGATCATTTCCGCTCTTCTGATCACCGCTCATAACCTTACTTATGTAGATACGTCAGGCATCATCACCACGAAACTGGAAGAAAAATGCGTCTCGCTCATGGGCAGCGGCGATTTTATGATAGTATCCGACTGGCTCGGAGCAGGGTATGAAATAGAAAAGCCGGAAAGCATCAGCAAACTGATACTCAAGGAGGACGGTACTGAAGCCTTTGAGATCGTAGCCGACGGCTATAATAAAGGCGGCCTTGACCTGCTTATCGCCATGAACAGCGACGGCAGCATAAAGGGGATAGAAGTCGTCTCGATCACCGAAACGCCCGGTCTTGGAACGAATGTGAACGACAGGAAGTTCCTGTCGCTTTTTGAGAGTATATCCGAGAAAGCAGTCATAACAAAGAAAACGCCCGTATCTCCCGGCGAGGTCGAAGCTGTGACCGGCGCCACTTATTCATCAAAGGGCGTAGCAGCCGCGGTAAATACTGCGATAAGCGTTTACAGGGAAATGGGGGCTGTGAAATGAGCTGTATGAAAGAGTTCACGAAAGGACTATTAAAGGAAAACCCCAACCTTGTGATGCTGCTCGGAATGTGCCCGACTCTTGCTGTGACTACTATGGCGCAGAACGGCCTCGGAATGGGGCTTGCCACAACATTTGTGCTTGTATGCTCCAATCTTGTTATCTCCGTGCTGAAGAAGCTGATACCGGATGCAGTGCGTCTGCCTTGTTTCATAGTTATAATCGCGGGTTTTGTCACTTTCGTTAGTATTATGCTGGATTCGTTCCTGCCTGAGCTTTCGGAATCTCTCGGAGTGTTTCTGAGTCTGATCACGGTTAACTGCATAATCCTCGGTCGTGCGGAGATGTTTGCAAGCAGGAACAAGGTACTGCCGTCGATACTTGACGGACTCGGAATGGGGCTTGGATTTACGCTGTCACTTATTGTGGTCGGCTCGGTGCGTGAACTGCTGGGAACCGGTAAGATATTCGGATTTCATATAGCGCCTGATATTATCGAACCTATGACGGTATTCATTCTGCCGGCAGGCGGATTTTTCACTCTCGGCTGCGTTATAGCTATACTTGGAGCGATCACGAGAAAAAAGCCGAAGAAGGCAGGCTGTGAGTGCTGTCCGTCCCGTGCGGCCTGCAAGCAGCTTGAAGCCGGGAAGGAGACTGTGTAATGGAACTTGTCCGCAATCTGATGATAATTCTTTTTACCGGTATCCTGACCGAAAATTTCATACTGAATAAGTTTTATGGGATATGTCCGTTCCTCGGTGTATCAAAAACGTCGGACGGAGCCCTCGGAATGGGCGTAGCGGTGACATTTGTAATGGTCGGTGCAAGCGCGGTAACCTACCCGATATATCATTTTGTGCTTTCACCGCTGGGGATAGAGTATCTGAATACAGTCTGCTTTATCCTGATAATAGCCGCGTTTGTTCAGACCGTAGAAATGGTGCTGAAAAAGCACATACCGACGCTTTACAGGACTCTCGGTGTATATCTGCCGCTTATAACAACGAACTGCGCGGTGCTTGGAGTCACAATACTGAACATCGACAATGATTACAGCTTTATTGAAGCAATAGTAAACGCGCTTTCGGGCGGTGTGGGATTCCTGCTGGTAATGGTGATATTCTCGGCGATAAGAGAACGCATCGAGAAATGCAATGTACCAAAAGCTCTGGAGGGCACGCCGATCACTCTTATAGCTGCTTCGATCACATCGCTGTCCTTTGTGGGTTTCAGCGGCATCGTTGACGGCATTTTCGGAGGATAAGATGGAACAGTATATTCTACCTGTCGCGTTTTTCCTCGGACTTGGCGCAGTTATCGGAATACTGCTGACGATAGCGGCGAAAGTATTTTATGTTAAGACCGATGAGACCGTCTGCAAGATAACCGAAGCTTTGCCGGGAGCAAACTGCGGCGGCTGCGGATATTCGGGGTGTGCGGGCTATGCTGAAGCTGTAGCTTCCGGGAAAGCCCCTCCGGACCGATGCAATCCGGGAGGCACTGCTGCCGCCGAGAAGATCGGCGCGATACTCGGGATAGAAGTGCAGGGCAGGGAGGCTCAGGTCGCTTTCATACGATGCAACGGCAATTGTGATGCGACAGATGATAAATTCACATACATCGGTACAAAAAGCTGCACGGCTGTAGAACGCTTCTACAACGGAAAAGGCGTATGCAGAACAAGATGCCACGGTATGGGTGACTGCGCGGCTGTTTGCGATAACAATTGTATTTCAGTGCAGAACGGAGTTGCAAGCGTAGATCCGACGAACTGTATCGGCTGCGGGAAATGCGTAAAAGCCTGTCCCAATGAGCTGATTGTACTGATAAGGGCAAGTCAGAGAACGATGGTGCAATGCTATTCGGCTGATTCGGGAAAAGATACCCGTAAGATATGCAAAAACGGCTGTATCGCCTGCGGTATGTGTGTAAAAAAATGTCCTGAGCAGGCAGTTGTCATAAACAACAATCACGCCGAGATCAATACGGTTCTGTGTACAGGCTGCGGCATCTGTGCATCGGTATGTCCCGTGAAATGTATAACAGAGCTTAAGTGTAACGTTAAATCTTAACCAGAAACAGAGAGGAAACACGTTATGAATCTGAAAACGTTCATATCGAAAGCAATCGGGAACATCAGATATGTTGTAGACACAACGTACGCTAAAGAGGCAGAGACCGAAGATCCGCATTCTTATGGACTGCTTATGGAACATCTGTGGCTGAAGAATGCTCATAGGGTCATTATGTGTTCGGTGTTTACATTTATATGCGGGGCTCTTACCGCCATATTCGGTGAGCACGCACCGCTTGGAATGATCGGATCAATACTTCTCATGGGAGCTTCTGTGGCCTTCCTGTGGCTGATGTACAAGGCTGTTTTTGACGGAGTCCCGAATTATAAGCAGATAAAACTTTTCTCGTATCTGTACTGGATAAGTATGACCGCAGGCAGTATCATGGTCGCACTTGCAGAGCAGTTATCGGAACAAACTCCATATTTCTTCCTCATTTTCCTTGCTGTTATTGTTTCTGTTCCTATTGTCAGTTTATATGAAAGTCTTTTCTTCGCAGGCGTTATTCTGATATCCATGCTGTATTATGGTATTTCGCTTGAAAAAGGAGTACTTTATTACATAGCAGCCGCAGCTGTCACGATCGCTTACTTCTGGCTTGCATCACTGATACGCTGCTGTTATTCAAGTATCTGGCTCGGCAGACGCAGGATAGAGACCACCGAGGACCGATGCATACAGATATCCCGCAAGGATGCACTCACAGGTCTTCTTAATAAATCCGGTCTTTCGGACAAGTTCGCAGAGATCACAGCAAGACCGACGGATAAGAAAAATATGTCAGTGATCCTTATTGATATCGATAATTTCCGTGTTTTCAATCATTTATACGGCTATGACAAGAGTGATGACTGCCTTTACAGGGTGTGCAACTGCATAAAGATCGTTTCAAAGCCTTACACACAGCTAATCTCACGCTTCGGCGGCGACGAGTTCGTGCTGATATTTGAGGATACTGACGAAGTCGAGACCGTTAAGATCGCTGAACAGCTCCGTCAGAGCGTCGAGACCATGGCCCAGCCGTTCGGTAACGGCATAGTGACCGTTTCTATCGGTGTTTCGGGAGTCAGCGAAAAAGTTGACCGCGAGGAATACTCCGAACTTCTCAAAGAAGCTGACAAGCAGCTTGCGATCGCAAAAGCGTCCGGTAAGAACTGCATAGGCTTTAAGGACAGGCCGTTCATTCATGAGAAAAGACGTATTGCAGGCGGATATTAAAGCTGATGTTGTTTTAATAACTAATCATAATCGTACTTTATTATGAAATTCCGATATAAAATTTGTTATTTTTAGTCAAAATTTATGTTGCATTTTTAGATATTTTTCGCTATAATATTTGTAGCGAATAGTATAAATTCTGCCGTAAAAGGCACAGGATCTGTAAGAAAGTGAGATGTCCCTATGTACAATGATTTGATTGATTCTATCGGTTTTCTGAAGAACACCGACAGCGAGCTTGCCGCTGCAATGTCGGACGAGCTGAAGCGCCAGCAGCGCAACCTTGAACTCATAGCAAGTGAGAACATCGTTTCTCCTGCAGTTATGGCAGCTATGGGCAGCGTTCTGACAAACAAGTATGCCGAAGGTTATCCCGGAAAGCGCTACTACGGCGGCTGCGAATATGTCGATGTAGTCGAGAGCATTGCTATCGAGCGTGCAAAGAAGCTTTTCGGTGCAGGCTATGCAAATGTTCAGCCTCATTCGGGCGCACAGGCTAATACAGCTGTTTATTTTGCACTTCTCGAACCCGGTGATACTGTTCTCGGTATGAGTCTTGCTCACGGCGGACATCTTACCCACGGTTCGCCTGTAAATCTTTCCGGTAAATATTTCAATTTCGTTCCTTACGGCCTTAATGAAGAAACCGGATTCCTTGACTACGATCAGGTTGAAGCTCTCGCGAAGGAGAATAAGCCCAAGCTTATAGTTGCCGGTGCAAGCGCTTATCCGAGAAAGATAGATTTCAAGAGACTTTCTGAAATAGCTAAGAGCGTAGGAGCTTATTTCATGGTAGATATGGCTCATATCGCAGGCCTCGTTGCTGCGGGTGAACATGAGTCTCCTGTACCGTATGCGGATATTGTTACTACCACCACACACAAGACCCTGAGAGGTCCGAGAGGCGGTATGATCCTCACTAATGACGAAGAACTCGCAAAGAAGATAAACAAGGCGATCTTCCCCGGCACACAGGGTGGCCCGCTTATGCACGTTATCGCCGCAAAGGCTGTATGCTTCGGTGAAGCACTCAAGCCCGAGTTCAAAGAATACGGCAGACAGATCGTTAAGAATGCGGCTGTACTTGCGAGCTCTCTTCTTGAAAAGGGCTTCGATCTTGTCTCCGGCGGTACAGACAACCACCTGATGCTCGTCGATCTCCGTCCGTTCAATATCACCGGTAAGGATCTCGAGACAAAGCTCGATGAAGTTTACATAACAGTCAATAAGAATGCTATCCCCAACGATCCTCAGAAGCCCGCGTTCACAAGCGGTGTGCGTATCGGTACACCTGCTGTTACAACAAGAGGCCTCAAGGAGGACGATATGAAGGAGATCGCGGAGTGCATCTATCTTACTGCCAAGGATTTCGACAATTCCAAGGAAAAGATAAGAGATATGGTTACTGCAATATGCAGGAAATATCCGCTGTATGAATAATTATTGATTGAACGGAGAATATTTATGACTACAAAAGCAAGTCAGATCGTACTCAATACGCAGGATTCCGTTGCTCCCATAGGGATAATCGCAATGGACGGCGCAAAAGAGCTCGGTAACAAGATAAACAACTATCTGGTACAATGGGCTCAGGACAGCGGCATTAATATTGATTCCTACCTTATCGAAACGACTTGTCCGCGTTTTTCCTCCGGTGATGCCAAGGCTCTTATCAAGGAGTCTATACGCGGCGATGATATCTATATCATCGTAGATACCGGAAACTACAGCTGCACATACGAACTGTTCGGCAGACAGAATGCTATGTCTCCTGACGATCATTTCCAGGATCTTAAAAGAATAATCCAGGCAATGAGCGGTAAAGCTCACCGCATAAATGTTATCATGCCTCTGCTTTACGGCGGCCGTCAGCACAGAAGAAACTACCGCGAATCTCTCGACTGCGCTGTTGCTCTTCAGGAACTTGCGGCAATGTCGGTGGAGAACATTATATGCATTGACGCACACGACGCGAGAGTATGCAACGCTATACCGCTTATAGGCTTCGATAACGTAATGCCTACATATCAGGTGCTCAAAACACTTTTCCGTTCCGTGGAAGACCTGAATATCACTCCCGATACCTTCGCAGTAGTCAGCCCCGATGAAGGTGCTATGAACCGCAATATGTACTATGCTTCGGTGCTCGGCGTACAGCTTGGTATGTTTTACAAGCGCCGCGATTTCTCCAGAGTCGTGAACGGCAGAAACCCGATAGTAGCTCACGAATATCTCGGAAATTCCGTTGAAGGCAAGGATATATTCATTGCAGACGACATCATTTCTTCCGGCGAATCCATGCTCGATGTAGCCCAGGAGCTCAAGAAGCGCAACGCAAAGCGCATTATATGCTATGCTACATATTCGATATTCACCAACGGGCTCGCCAAGTTCGATGAAGCTGTAAAGAACGGAATTATCGACCATGTCCTCGGCACAAATCTTACTTACAGAACACCGGAGCTTCTGTCCAGAAGCTGGTACCACGATGTGGATGTTTCCAAGTACATCGCATATTTCATCACGGCGCTCAATCACGATGTATCTATCAGCAAGATCATCGATCCTCACAGCAAGATAAAGGATCTGCTCCAGAGATACAACGTCAAGGGCGGAGACAATATGTAAAAAAACAATGCCGTGCGCAATCTGCACGGCATTGTTTTCAATAGGAGAATTTTATGCCATTAGCTGACACTATCAGACCGAAAACACTTGATGAGGTCGTGGGACAGAAGCATATACTCGGAGAAGGGAAGCCGCTGCGTAAAATAATCGAGGGCGGAAAGATACCGAATATGATCTTTTATGGCTCCTCCGGGCTCGGTAAAACGACAGTAGCGAATATTATCGCCGACTCGACCGATATGGTTCTCTACAAACTCAACGGAACTTCATGCTCGACTGCCGACATCAAGGAAATAATCGCAGCAAGAGGCAATTTCGGCTTCGGTTCGGAGAAAGGAATATTGCTGTATCTCGATGAGATACAGTATCTGAACAAGAAGCAGCAGCAAAGCCTTCTCGAATATATAGAAAACGGTGATATAACTCTTATAGCCTCTACTACGGAAAATCCGTACTTCTATGTATATAATGCTATCCTGTCGCGGTCAACGGTATTCGAATTCAAGCCCGTTGAAAAGGCGGATATCATTCCTGCGCTAAGACGAGCTTTTCGTATTGCCTGTGAAGACAGTGATATCGAGTATTCATTCGACGATGAGGCGTTCGAATATATCGCATCGGGCTGCGGCGGAGATGTCCGCAAGGGCATAAACACCGTAGAACTCTGTCTCCTGGCGGCTAACAGCAGTAGAATAGATCTGGAGCTGGCGAAGCAGCTGACACAGAAAAGCGCTATGAAATACGACCGTGCCGGTGATCAGCACTACGATATTCTTTCCGCCTTCCAGAAGTCCATACGCGGTTCCGATGAAAATGCCGCTCTCCACTATCTGGCAAGACTTATTGCTGCGGGTGACATGGCCTCGATATGCCGCAGACTTCTCGTTATAGCCTGTGAAGATGTAGGGCTTGCTTACCCGAACGCTATCCCTATAGTAAAAGCCTGTGTGGACAGTGCATTGCAGCTGGGCTTCCCGGAAGCACGGATACCGCTTGCCGACGCAGTGGTGCTTCTTGCTACTGCGCCCAAGTCAAACAGTGCGTATAAGGCAATAAATATGGCGATCAAGGACGTGGAAAGCGGAAATACGGGTGATTTTCCGAGGCATCTCCAGAATGTCCACTGCGACGGAGAGGGTGCTCCCGTAAAAGGGCAGCACTATCTCTACCCGCATGATTATCCTGACCATTACGTTGAACAGCAGTATCTCCCTGATGAGATAAAGGACAGGATCTATTATCAGTTCGGTGATAACAAGTTTGAACGTGCCGCCTATGAATACAGACAGAAGATAAAAGGAAACAAGAAAAGCTAAAACACCGTAACGATCTGTTTTCCGGCTCCATCCACAGAATATTTCCAGCTTTTGAGGCTGCCCGAGGTCATGAAGTACTCTATCTCGGCCGGCTTCTCTTTTTGGTTAACTTCAAAAGAATCTACGATAATCAGCTTTATTTTCATCTTTTCCGGTATTATAGCTTTGATGTAAACACTGACCTTACTGCCAACGGTAATGCCGGGACGAAGCTCTGCAAGCCCCGCAAGATTTGGACGCAGTTCAACGAATATTCCGTAGCTTTCTATAGACCGTACTGTACCTGTGACGGTCTCTCCGGCGCTGTAGTGTTCGGCATTCTGCTGCCATGTTCCGAGCAGCTCTTTATGCGAGAGGGTTATCTTATTGTCCTCTATGAGCTTTACGACAGCCCTGATATTCTGACCTATGACAAAACGATCTGACGGATGTGATATCCTCGAAACAGAAATAAGATCAATAGGTATCAGTGAGGATATTCCACAGCCGATATCGACGAACGCCCCGAACTGCTCCATGTGAGTCACTTTTGCCGGTATTATATCTCCGCATCTGAAATGTGAGATATATTCTTTGATACATTCTTCCTGCGCAAGACGACGGGACAGTACAGCAACGGTCTTGCCGCAGGTATCAGTTTCAAATCCGAGTATGCGGAAGATAACCGGCTTATTTACGCGTGAGATCAGAGCAATATCCCGTGTGTCGCCGCTTTCGATGCCCACAGCGCCTTCAGGGCGGGAGATACGGCCTTTTATAAAACCCATATCTACAATAAGGTCATGTTCTCCGGTACAGACAGTACACAAAGCCTCGGCAAACAGCCCCTTACTTATGTATTCTTCAGCCTCCGATATATTGGCAGGGCATCTTGCAAGCTCGCCCTCCGGCAGATATATATTCATTATTTTACAGTCACGTTCCTTTCATATTGGTTTGTCTATCCTGTCAATTCTATGAAAAAAACGGAGCTGATATTCTTGAATGAACAAAAATCCCTCATGCCACAATCCTGTGACATGAGGGATATCTTATTCTGTTGTATTATCAGAAAGCTATCTTATTAACATCGGAGTTTGCAAGCAGAACTTCCTTCTTGGGTATGCGCATAAGCGGGTTATAAGTAAATTTCTTGCAGGCATCATAGGCCTTAACATCGCCGAACTTCGAGCAGGAGAACTTATCATTGTCTCCGGGTGTGCAGAGCAGGCAGTATTTGCAGGCGGGTTTTATATTGTTTCCGAAAAGTTTCTTCTTAGCCATTTCGTGTACCTCCATAATTCCGGCTTTTACTTTCTTATACATTATAGCATATTTCAATAAATAATGCTATACCTTTTCTGAAAAATTGTCGGATTTGTAAAAAATAATTATGCACATTGCTAATAAAATCGGTACAATTATCTTATTTGCACTGAAAGAATAGGTATATAAGGAAGATATTGCCGCTGTTGGTACCGAAACATCAATAAACTGCATCAGAACAAAGGCATAAAATCCGCTTAAAACCATGCAAGGTAATCTTGCAAGCAAGAATTTTCGTATCGGGAATGCCTTTTTTACTATCGCGAGACATTGTATTAGCACGCATACACCGCCCATGGATGAAATGGCGGTTATTACAGGCAGAGAAAAATACGATACGTCTGAAAGTTTAAGAAGATTACTTATCTCCAGTACTCCCGCCGCCCATGGTGTTACTTCTGTTCCCATATCGCAAAATGCCGCGGTCAGGCAGTCTATTATAATATTGAATGCGATTATTATCGGGCAGATAACTGCCAGAGCGTGAGTAGCGGAATTTACGGCATCGATCAGACCTTTTCCGGTATGTGATATTGATGTATCCGATCTGAGAACTGTCCTTCTTGAAACGATGATTGCCATAGTAAGGCAGGCAAGCATATCGGAGAAATAAATAATGAATCCCGCCGCAGTGCTGCCGAATACTCCGTTTCCGAGCATTATTACCGCAAAGGCAGGGGAGATGCAGTAGCAGAATGAAGAAGCTGACGTAGAAATTATTTTTATTTCGTGATAATTTTTGTTTTCCGCAATTGATTCGCTGAGGAGCTTTACTCCGACAGGGTAGCCGCCTGTAAGACTCAGCAGAAATACCGATATGATACTGTCATCTGCCTTTATAAGTTTTCGCAAAAATGGCATTATCGGCCTGAATATGACTTTATATACTCCGGAGGTCTGTATATAAGTTGATATTGCCATAAACGCGAACATTGATGGTATCACCGATTCAATGCACACGTTTATACTCCTTACAGTACTGTCAGCTGCGGCAGTCGGATAGATCAATATGAGCGCGGCGGCTGTACAGACGGATAATGCTTTTATTGAATTTCTGATTTTTACTGACAATATGATTTACCTTCTTCATATTATGCGTAAAACAAAAGTTATTACGCAATTACATTGATATCATTTATCATGGACTTGTTTCATATATATTGACAGGAAGGTGATAAAATGAATAAATACGATATTTCCAACAAATATGAACAGATAAAGAAATCACTCATACATCATTCAATGATACAGATCAATGACAATGAACGTTTGGTTATTGAAGAGTGTAAGGATATTGTTCTGTTTGACGAAAATACCATAAAGCTGCGGCTTTCGTTCGGTACTGTTACTATAAACGGTCTTGAAATGAAAATGAAGAATTTCAGCGACAGGGGAGTGATAATAAGCGGAAAGCTGCACTCCATAGGATTTGACGATAACGGAAAGGAATGAAAGAAATGAAGCCGACTTTATCAGGTAGCGTCTCCTTCGGTATGCTTGGTGCATACTGTGAGGACTATATCAGTGAGCTTTTCAGAAACAGAATCAGGCTGAAAAATATCCATTCCGAGAATGGAATGATCTATGCTGATATAGGAGTCCATGATTATCCGGCTGCGGCAAGGCTGTCAAGGAAATACGGCATCAGAACGCGTGTCAGAACAAGGCACGGAGCTTATTTCAGCATAAGAAAACTCGGTAAACGGCCCGGACTTATAGCAGGCAGTCTGCTTTCGGTGATCGGTATACTGTTCCTGCGGCTGTTTGTCTGGAACATTCAGATACACGGTAACAATGAGCTTTCAGCCGATTATATCCTCGGACTTCTTGAAGAGCGTGGAATAACCGCAGGCGTTCCAGCAAATGATACAGACACTCTTGATGCAGAGCGCAGCATAATGCTGGCTTCGGATAAGATAAAGTGGATAAATATTGAGATAAACGGCAGCAAAGCCGATGTTTATCTGCATGAGACCGACGACAGAACCGATGAGGATATTGATTTCATGACACCGTGCAATATCGTTGCCGGACGTACCGGCGTCATTGTTGATTCCGATATAAGTTCTGGCCAGATGCTTTATGAGAACGGAAGCGGAGTGGCTGAGGACAGCGTTATTGTCAGCGGCACTGTAAGTTCGGGTACTTCCACGATCCTTGTTCATGCTGACGGGTGCGTGATTGCCGATTTTTTTGAAGATGCGGAATTCAGAATGGACTTCACTACTGTTGAAAAGGTACCCACCGGAAACAGTTTTACACGAAAGCAGATAATGATACTCGGAATGGTTTTCCCTTTGAGCAGCGGAGAGGATATCTCCAATACCGTATGCCGCGAAGATACCGAACAGATTGCTGTTGCGGGCATAGAGCTGCCAATAAGGATCAGAACGGAAACATATACAGAATACGAAGAACAGACTGTAACAAGAAAGACGGAAGATGTACGTCGGCTGCTTGACCGGCAGCTTGAGATGTACACGGAAAATTTCCTGAAACAGTATGAATTGCTCGATACGGAGAAAACCTATGATGTCAGCGATACAGGGATAGTGCTGAAGGCACGTCTGAAGCTGCGCGGCGATATTGCCGTGAAACGGCCTATATATGAGCACTGACAGATAATACTTGACATTTTGTATATAAAATGATATAGTAGAAGTAGTCGATGAAAAGGCGGTGAGAGGAATGAAGAAACTGATCGGGATAATCGCTTTTATTTCGGTCATTATTACGGCTTTTTCTGCTTTTCTTTATAAAAAATACCTCTGTATAGACAGAAAACGCGGAATGGGCTTCTGCGGCAAGCTGCCGGAGGAGAACAGAAAGTGGCTTGAAAAAACAGTCAGCGAAAACCTTTATATGGTATCCCGGGACGGCTATTGTCTGCACGGTGCATTGTTCAACAACGGTTCCGATGATCTGGTAATCCTTGTTCATGGCTATGATGCCGAGTGGAAGGATATGTACACTTATATAAAGAAGTATTATGACAAAGGTATGGATATCCTCGTCATAGACCAGCGCGGTTATGGACTCAGCGGTGATAAAGAGACAACAATGGGACATCTTGAGAAATATGATGTTGCAGACTGGGCGGGAAAGATGTCCGCGGAGCACGGTTATAAGAACATAGTGCTGCACGGCGTATCAATGGGCGCTGCTACCGTCATGCTCGCCTCGGCGGAAGACCTTCCGGAATGTGTCCGCTGTGTAGTGGAGGATTGTGGATATTCTGCTGTGAGGGAAGAGTTTGAACATACTATGGGTATTGTGCTGCATCTGCCGCCGTATCCGGTATTATGGATAACAGACCTGATAACAAGAGCTGTGAAGGGCTGGAGTCTCATAAAAGATGCCGACTGTGTGAAAGCGGTCAGGAACGCGAAAATCCCGATTTGCTTTATCCATGGAAAAAAAGATAATTTTGTTCCGTACAGAATGTTGGAAAAGCTGTATAACGCCTGCCCCCGTGACGACAAGGAACTGCTTTCCGTAGACGATGCGGATCATACCGAAGCTGTAGTAAAAGCCCCCGGGCTTTACTGGGATACTGTTTTTGGATTTATGAAAAAGCATTTTGTATAAGTTAAACAGGGAAGAAAAGAAACATATAATACGGGAGAATACTGAAATGAGCAATACAGTTATTTTGAATCACCCGCTGATAAATCACAAGATATCACTGCTTCGTGACGAGAACACAGGAACACGGGATTTCAGACACATTGTCGAAGAAATAGCTACTCTAATGGCATATGAGTTATTTCGTGATCTTCCGACGGAAACCGTAAAAATAAAAACGCCTGTAGCTGAAGCGGAAGTACCTGTTTTAAGCGGAAGAAAACCCGCAATTGTTCCCATATTGCGCGCCGGGCTCGGTATGGTAAACGGTCTGCTGAATGTGATGCCCTCCGCAAAAGTCGGACATATCGGACTTTGCCGTGACGAAGTCACACACGAGCCGAAGGAATACTATGTGAATATGCCGAAACATATAGAGGAAAGGCTTGTGATACTGCCCGACCCGATGCTGGCAACAGGCGGCTCGGCGATACACGCAGTTGATTTTGTCAAGAAGAACGGCTGTAAGGCTATAAAGTTTGCGTGCATCATCGCAGCTCCCGAAGGTCTGAAAGCTCTCGAAGAAGCTCACCCCGATATACAGATATATGTCGGAACACTCGACAGACAGCTCAATTCAAACGCGTATATAGTTCCGGGACTCGGCGATGCCGGAGACAGAATATTCGGAACACTGTGAATTATAATACCCCGTCCGTATGATCCCGGACGGGGTATTTGCTTACCAGTTTATTGTTTCCTTTTTCCTGATTATCAGGAAATAATCTTTATATACCAGCAGATCAAGCTCTGTATTTATTCCGTAGGGGTGATCTGCCCTTCCGAGCTGGTACATAAGATAACGCTTCCCGGCAGTAGTATCAGCGATTAGTTTTACGACCTGTGCGGGATGACCGTTGAGCAGGACATTATCGTTGATATAGCCGCATACAGTTGCTTTTATCTGTTTTCCTCTGTTTTTAAGTACAAAATACCTTATGATCGGTCTTATCGCTATAACAGTGGCTATAAGGCCGATTGCTCCGAAGGGAATGCAGAAGAAAGTTATTATTTTCAAATCATCCCCGCTCATGCCTTCGGCGAAAAAATCCGGAAAATTTATCATTATGATCGGAAGTACACATCCGATCCCTCCGAAGGTTATCGCAAAGACAAGAGGAAAAACCGTTGTCCAGAAACCAATAGTAGCTTCCTTGCATTCGATGATCGGATAATCGGCATTGGCTTCATCGGAACTCAATCCGGTCCGGCAGCCGCAGTACTGACAGATCTCCGTTGTTATCGGGGCACCGCAGTTCTTACAGGTAAGTCTGTTCATAAATTCTTTCATAATTATCTCTCTGTCAGACATTTTTCGTTATTGTGTCTTGCTTTGCAGGAACGACAGCATTTTCTTGTATGCCGCCCCGAGAAAGTGCAATCCGTCAGCCTCGGCATATTTGCTTGAAAAATAACCGTTGTCGTTCTGAAGCTGGCCGCAAAGATCGAGATATTCTGCTCCGCATTCTCCGGCTGCGGTCTCAAGAAGGCTGTTATACTTATTTACTTTTGCCATTGTTTCGTTACCGATGAGTTCATGCTCATAAGTCACGGGCGGGATCGAGATAACATAAATCCTGCTGTCCGGGCTTGCTTCGTGAAGTCCGTTCACCAGTGTTTTCATACTGTCTGCCATGAATGAGGCATCAAGATATGCCAGGCCGTTGGTCCCCAGCATTATGAAAATATGCGGCGGTTTCATTTCTCCGGCTCTGCCGGCAGCCGTATATCCGTCTATCTCAACGGTAGAAGCTGTGTTGGGACCCATTCCGACTGCCGCAAATACCTGACTCTTCGGGAAATAGCCGTACAGGTAAAGTCCCGTATATATTGAATCACCGATGAACAGATCATCTGAAAAATACGACAGTTCGTATGTATCGGAAGCAGCGGCAGCGGTTTGTTCCGTGGTTGATGCGGCGGTAGTTTCAGTCGTTGATGCAACGGTGACAGCAGTTTCGGACGTTGTTGCTCCTGAGGTTTCAATCACCGGTACGGCAGTCACGGAAGTTGTCGTTTCAACGGCTGCGGACTGTATTTCCGTTGTTTCGGCTGTGGTTTCGGTCAACACAAAAGTAATTGAGGAAGTAGTCAGAGAAGAGGTTTCAGATGAAGCGGTAGTTTGTGAAGAAGCTGAAGAGGAAGAGATCGTTATAGCTTCTGTTCCGGATGCGGCAGGCGGAGGCGCGGTATCGGCGGGATTTATTCGGGTATCGGAGGGCGCGGTCTGCGGCTCTTCATTCATATAATGTATGCCAAAGAATACAAGCACGATCACAGCAACAGCCAGTAAAACACCTGCAATTATCCAGATATCAAGGCTGTCTGAACGTTTCTTTTTTTTCTTCATGTATTATCTCCTGAAGGAACTTTATGTAAAAATAACAGTTATTATTATACAGCAAACTCATTGAATAATCAATAGTTTTCAGAAATAATTCTTTTATCATACTTTTGTCAGTACTGTTTATATAATTTGCACAAAATTATTCTCCGTTCTTATTGACTTTTTCGGGAAAATATAGTATAATAACATATAATGGGCTTTTGCGGAAGCACAGCAAAGACTATAACTTGTTTCTGAGCGTATATATCAGAGGCAACGTGATCACATACTCATTACAGGTGTTTATATACAGTGCAGACTGTCAACCATAGAAGGAGGTTCAAAAAATGGCAAAACTTAAAGTAGGTATTCTTACAAGCGGTGGTGACTGCCCCGGACTCAACGCGACGATAAGAGGTGCCGCAAAAGGATGTTATCAGCTTTTTGGTGAGGACAAGATCGAGATAATAGGTATCCATAACGGATATTACGGACTTATCCACAACGACTGCGACAAGATGTCTCCTATGGATTTCGCCGGCATACTTACCCGCGGCGGTACAATACTCGGTACAAAACGTACTCCTTACAAGATGATGCAAGTCATAGAGGAGGATAATATAGACAAAGTTTCGGAGATGAAGCAGACGTACAAGAAGCAAAAACTTGATTGCCTGCTCACGCTCGGAGGAAACGGAACTCACAAGACCGCAAATCTGCTGTCCGAAATGGGACTCAACGTAATCGGGCTCCCGAAAACGATAGACAACGACATATGGGGAACGGATGTGACTTTCGGTTTCCACACCGCAGTCGATATAGCGACCGACGTTATCGACCGCATCCACACCACAGCCTGCTCACACGGCAGAGTAATGGTAATTGAGATAATGGGCAACAAAGCCGGCTGGCTTACACTGTATTCCGGTATCGCAGGCGGCGCGGACATCGTTCTGATACCCGAGATACCCTATGACATAGAAAAGGTTGCCGATGCTGTAAAGAAAAGAGCGGAAGAAGGCAAGAGCTTCTCTATAATCGCTTGTGCCGAAGGGGCTATGAGCAAGGCAGAAGCAGAAATGAAGAAAAAGCAGCGCATGAAGCAGCGTGCCGACGAAGGTTATACCACCGCAACCGCCCGGATTGCGAAGGAGATCGAAGCTATGACCGGATTCGAGACCAGAGCAGTCGTTCCGGGGCATATGCTGCGCGGCGGAAGCCCGTCCGCTTATGACCGCGTTCTCGCCACAAAGTTCGGCGCAAGGGCAGCAGAACTTATAATGAAAGAAAAATTCGGCTATACCGTTGCTAAAGTAGACGGCAAGATCACCGAAAACAAACTTTCGGATGTTGCGATGAAAACCAAATTCGTCCTTCCCGACGATGAGCTTGTAATAACCGGAAGAAATATAGGGATTTCCTTTGGAGACTGATTTATGAATAAGATCGACCTCAGCGGAAAATGGAAGCTTAATCTTGATAAGTCCTGCGGTGATCCGATCAGTGGACTGTATGACGATGAGATATATCTTCCGGATACAGTTTCTCATGCTAAGAAAAGCCCGGAAAACAACGAACGTGCGTCAGGATATCTTACAGATCCTTATAAATTTGAAGGCGCAGCGTGGTTTGGAAAAGAATTCCGGATACGGGAAGAGTGGCAGGGTAAAGAGCTCTTTCTGCGTCTTGAGCGGACAAGAATTACTGTACTATATGTTGACGGAGAGCTTTGCGGAAGATGTGATTCCTTATGTACACCGCATCTTTATAAACTTCCCGATCTTCCGGCAGGAACGCACAGCATCGATCTATGGGTGTCGAATGTCGATTATCCGACCAAGGGCGGTCACATGACGTCGCCGGATACACAGACGAACTGGCTCGGTATTACCGGAGCGATAGAACTCATCATACGTCCGAAGATCCGGGTTGATGATATAAGGGTGCTTTCCGCGACCGATAGAGAAAAGGTTGTATTCTCATGCTGTGCTTCGGATGACTGTGAGGCCTATGTAACTGTGAGCGGCTGTCATACAGAAACGTTTGAGCTGAAAAAGGGAATTAATACACTGCATTATCTGCCGGACAAAGTATTACCGGAATGGGACGAATTCAGCCCGTCTGTATCAGAGCTGCGGATATCGGCAAACGGTGAAATGCAGTCGGTATCGTTCGGTATAAGGAAGATCACGGCAAAAGGCAGAAAACTGTTCATAAACGGTCATGAAACATTCCTGCGCGGTAAGCACGACGGTATGATATTCCCGATGACTGGATACGCGCCGACAGATGTTGAAAGCTGGCTGAAAGTCATGCAGACTGCAAAGGATTTCGGCATAAACCATTATCGGTTCCATACCTGCTGTCCGCCGGAGGCCGCATTTACTGCTGCTGATATCCTCGGTATTTATATGCAGCCCGAACTGCCGTTCTGGGGAACCATAGAGGAGAATATCACTGACGAGCAGCGTTATCTGATAGAAGAAGGCTCCCGCATCCTTAAAGAATTCGGAAATCATCCTTCTTTCGTAATGATGTCGCTGGGAAATGAACTCTGGGGCAGTAAGGAAGTGCTGAACGATATTCTTGCGCGTTACAAGTCTCAGGATGACAGACATCTTTATACCGACGGCTCAAACAATTTCCAGTTCTGGCCTTGCGTGTTGGAAAACTCTGATTTCCTCAGCGGTGTCCGTTTGTCGAAAGACAGGCTCTACCGCGGCTCATACGCCATGTGCGATGCGCCTCAGGGCTTTATACAGACCGATGAACCGAACACTGTCCATAACTATGACGGAGTGATCGTTCCGGAAACTTTAGGCGAAGCCGCAGAGGGCGGAAAAATACTGATACAGTACGGGACCGGTGTAAAGGAAGTTGAAGCTGACAGCTCCGGAATGTTCATTCCAGAAGTTCCTGTCATTTCCCATGAAGTCGGTCAGTATGAGACCTATCCGGACTATTCAAGTACAGAAAAATACACAGGAGCTCTGAAAGCCGAAAATATCGCTTTATATAAAGAAAAAGCGGAGCAGAAAGGTTTGTCGGCTTATACAGATAAGTTTTTCCGTGCTTCGGGAGCGCTTGCAGTCGACTGCTACAAACGTGAGATCGAAGCAGCTCTGAAGTCAGAAGAACTGTCCGGATTCCAGCTTCTTGATATACAGGACTTTACCGGGCAGGGAACGGCGCTTGTCGGTGTTCTTGATGCTTTCATGGAACCCAAAGGAACTATCACTGCGGAAGAATGGAAACATTTCTGCAATTCAACCGTGGTAATGGCAGAATTCCAAAGATTTGTTTTTTCATCCGCCGAGGATGTAGTGTTCGGAATAACTCTGTTCAATACCGATCCGGCTTTTGACGCAAAGAGGATCAGTTATAAAATTGAAAAGGAAGGAACGGTGGAACTGTACGGTCACGTTCACATCAAGGGAGACGGGCGTGTCCGCAAGCTCGGAAGAGTAGTTTTCAATGCCGATGATGCCTATGCTCCGAAACGCTATAAACTCACACTTTCTGTTGAGGGGACAGATATAACCAATAATTACGAATTTATCGTTTATCCTGATATTGATATCAGAATAACAGACAAAGAAATCTTCTTCGCCGCAAGCTCCGTAAAGATAGTGAGAGAACCCGGAGAAGCCGAAGAACTTATGAGAAGCGGAGAAAAGGTGATATATGTTCCGTATGAAGAAAACAAGCTGCCCGGAACGTATTGTACGGATTTCTGGTGTTACCCCATGTTCAGATCGATCTCGGAGAGCATGAACAAGCCTGTTCCGATAGGGACAATGGGGCTTCTCAACGATACAGAAAGTAAACTGTTAGCATCGTTCCCGTGCTCGGATCATACTGAGCCTCAGTGGTTCAACATAGTTATGCACAGCCATTGTGAAAACCTTGAAGGTACGGATATCGTTCCGACAGTCTGGGTGATAGACAATCCGGACAGATCCGGAAAATTCGGGCTTTTATATGAACTGCCGACAGCTTCCGGAAAACTGACCGTATGCACTTCAAGACTTTGGGAGATAGCCGACAAGCCCGAAGTAAAGTGGTTTGCGAAAAGTCTCTTTGAGTATAATATAAAAAAGTAACATAAAAAACGGAGCCATAAAAGCTCCGTTTTTTTATTTCAGTTTTGCCGCAACTTTCGGCTTTATTACTTTGATATATGCCTGTTTGATAGTCTTCATGGCGAAGTCATAGATTATGAAAGCCACATTTCCGATGCCCCAGAATACAAGCACTGCGTATTCTCCGAACCCTTCGAGTCCCTCAAGCATCTCTTCGGCTGACAGAACGAACACGGTGATATTGTAGGCGATAATGACTGAAGCATTGAATATCGCTAATTTTACTAAAAAGCACAGCAATTTGTTCTGTATCTTCTCAAGTACAATACAAAGCGTTGGGTAGTAGCCGAAAAAGCATATATAGAACAGATTTGCCTCGATCTCCGGGATAAGCATGAACGATATAAGCCCGACTGCCGCATAGCAAAGATATGCCCACTTGCTTTTAAGATGTTCACTTACCGTCCAGATAACCATACCTGCCAGCGCAGGCACCGCATACGCGAAAGACGGTATAAGGCTCAGGAACATTACTATGACCGCAAGCGCGGAAACTATCCCGCAGAATGCGACGGTGAAGGCGGTTTTGTTGGGATTGCTCATATTACTGACCCTTGCCGTAGATTTCGATGCTCTTTTCTTTCAGGACACGTCCGTCACGCAGTATCTTTATAAGCGTTTCGGTATCATTATTTACCATTGCGTCACGGTATTCGGTAATATGCTCGAGTATGCAGTTTATCTCTTTCAGCAGAGCCTCTTTGTTGCACATGAACAGTTCGGACCACATGAATTCGTTCAGCTTCGCAACACGGGTAAGATCCTGGAAGCTTCCCGCAGAGAAGCCGTCGTAATTTAACATTACCGGACTCTTTACATAAGCGTTGGATACTACATGAGCAAGCTGTGAAGTATAAGCTATGACTTCATCGTGCTTTTTCGGCGTAGATACAACGGCCTTGCCGAATTCTATGCTGCCTGCGAGTGTCTGGAGCAGATCAACAGCTATCTGCGGAGTCTTTTCGGTGGGGGTTATTATGAAGCTTGCGCCCTTGAAAAGATCATCCTGTGAATAGTCGAAGCCGGAGAACTCACGGCCGGCCATAGGATGTGTTCCGACGAAAATTACGCCCTGTTCATCGAGCACGGGAGTACATTCGGTCACCACATATTCCTTGATACCGCAGGAATCAATGACGATCCCGCCTTTTTTGAATTTGTCAGCATACTTCTTAACGAAGTTTACAATAGCTTCCGGGTAAAGGCAGATTATTGTAAGATTGGCTTCGCCCAGCCTGTCGGGAGTTATCTCCTCGTCGATAGCGCCGTAATCGAGCGCTTTCTTTATGGCTTCCTTATCAAGGTCAATGCCCATGATGTGGTGGAAGGTGTGTTTTTTCAGGGCTTTGCAGAATGAGCCTCCGATAAGTCCGAGTCCTACGACAGCAATATTCATTGTTTTGTCTCTTCTTTCTGAATTATTATTATAATTATTAATTATTCTTTATTATCATCATTTTCCGATGAATCGGCAGTTATATCCGCAAGAGGATTCATGTTCATAGCATTTCGTATCTGTTCATTCGCTACATGAGTATAAATCTGCGTGGTATCGAGATTTTCATGTCCGAGAACTTCCTTCAGCGCACGGACATCGACACCGTTCTGATACATAAGTGTGGCCGCCGTATGCCGCAGTTTATGGACGGAAAAGCCCATTCCGCTGAGTCCCGACAGCTTCAGTTTTTCGTCAATTATCTGCTCGACACGACGGTTTGAAATGCGTTTAAGCCTTTTGCTTATGAAAAGTGCTTTATCCTTAGTATCAGGCCGGACTTTTATATAGTTTTCATACGCCGAAACGCAGGCCGGATTCAGGTAAACTACGCGTTCCTTGCTTCCTTTTCCGAGTACTTTGATGCGATGCACCCGGACTCCGCCTTCCTTGGTGTCGATATAGTCAGTCATATTTATTCCAACAAGCTCCGACAGACGCATACCGCAGTTAAGAAAGAATGTTATCATACAATAATCCCGGTGATCGCTCCAGTCCCTGAAATCAGAGCAGGTTTTAAGAAGCTCCGTCGCCTGCTCAATCGTCAGGTGCTTAGGCAGAGTCTTCTTAGGGGAAGGGAGTTCCAGATTCTGCGCCGGGCTTACGTCGAACCACATCTTCTTGACGGTAAGATATTTGAAGAACTGTCGCAGAGCCACAGCTTTTCTTGCTCTTGCCTGAGCCTTGTTTTCGCGCTCCGATGATGTATATGTCAGAAAAGCCAGCAGATCGGTCAGAGTAGTTTTCTTAACAAGCTCCTCGGAAGTATCCTCAATTTTTATATTGTCGAAATCTTCCTCATCGGCAAGCCCGTTGTTCACCTTCAGAAAACGCAGGAACAGCTTGATATCCGTGTAATAATTCTTTACCGTAAGCTGTGAGCGCAGTTTCACTGTCTCTATATAATTCAGATACTCCTGAAGATAGGGTGGGCAATCGTTGAATTTCATATAATTGCTTCCTTCAGTATTTTTTCCTATGATATTATACAACATTTCCTTATTTATGTCAATATCGGAGGTGTTTTCTTCGATGTTTGCGGGAGATTATTTTAAAAAAATTGCAAAAAACACTTTATTTTGACTTCGGTTTGTGATATAATATACTATATATTGCCATATCTTACGAAAGGAATACATTGATGACAGAAATTACAGCTCAGATCGATGATATGGAAAAGCTCCATGCACTTTTCGGCGATCTTGACTCAAATATCGGGCTTATACAGAAGGAATACGGCGTATCCGTATTCAGCCGGGACGGTGTGGTCAAGATAATCGGTCCGGAAGACCGTGCCGCGAGCGCAAAAAAAGCAATTGACGGCCTGCTTGAACTGATAGACCGGGGCGAAACGGTCACGGATATGAGCGTCCGGTATGTCATAGGTCTTGTGAATGAGGGCGCCGAGGAGCAGGTCTCGGAGCTCGGCGGCGATACGGTATGTGTGACTTTCACGGGAAAGCCGGTCAAAGCCAAGACAATAGGCCAGAAAAAGTATGTCGAGAGCATAAAGAAGAATACAATAGTTTTTGGTATAGGTCCGGCCGGTACAGGTAAGACCTATCTCGCGGTCGCTATGGCGGTCAAGGCCTTCAAGGCACACGAAATAAACAGGATCATACTTACAAGACCGGCTGTCGAAGCTGGCGAAAAGCTGGGATTCCTGCCCGGCGATCTGCAAAACAAGGTAGACCCGTACCTGCGGCCTCTGTATGACGCGCTTTTCGATATGATGGGCGCTGAAAGCTATCAGCGGAATCTTGAAAAAAATATTATCGAAGTGGCTCCGTTGGCATATATGCGCGGCAGGACTCTTGACGACAGTTTCATAATACTTGATGAGGCACAGAATACTACGCCGGAGCAGATGAAGATGTTCCTTACGCGTCTCGGATTCAACAGTAAAATGGTCATAACAGGCGATATCACCCAGATAGACCTGCCCGACAGCAAAAAGTCCGGTCTTGTCGAGGCTGTGAAGATACTGAAGAACATCGAGGACATTCAGGTAACAAGATTTACGGAAAAGGACGTTGTCCGCCATAAACTGGTGCAGGATATCGTCATGGCATACGAAAGATACAATGAAAAGAAATTCTGACGGAGGCAAAACAATGATAACCATAAAGATATACGGCTCAAACAGACAGAACATTATACCTGTGACGAAGGAACTCAGAACACTTGTAAAACACTGCTGCTCGGAAACACTGCTTGAAGAGGGTTACAAAGGCGATTTTGAGGTATCACTCACATTCACGGATAATGAAGGTATCCGTAAGATCAACAACGAATACCGCGGCATAGACCGTGCGACTGATGTTCTTTCGTTCCCGATGACTGACGAGGGTGAGAATTTTACGTTGGATCCGGAGACCGGATGCTACAATCTGGGCGATATCGTGATATCGCTTGAAAAGGCAATCGCACAGTCGGAAGAATACGGACACAGTTTTGAGCGGGAAGTTGCATTCCTTACCGTACATTCCATGCTTCATCTGCTCGGATATGATCATGAGAAAAGTGAAGAAGAAGAAACCATAATGTTCGGAAAGCAGGATATAGTGCTTGACGCAATGGGGCTCGGACGCTGATGAACAAACTCACGGAGGCTTTCAGGAGCTTTTACCTTGCCGGCCGCGGTATCGCGTTCTGCCTGAGACATGAAAGACATTTCAGGATACATCTTATCGCAACTGTCTATGTTATGTTCTTTTCATTATTCTATAGCTTTGACCGCACCGATTATGCCATACTTGTACTTACCTGTGCAGCGGTCATTTCAATGGAGATCGTGAACACATCCGTAGAAGTGGTCATTGATAAGGTATCTCCGCAGTACAATGTATATGCGATGATCGGAAAGGACATAGCTGCCGGCGCTGTACTGTTCACGACTATCGGAGCGATAGCTGTGGGTATATTCATGTTCTGGGATATTGAAACAATCGCAAAGATAATCGGATTTTTTACATCCGATCCTGTAAGGCTCGCGCTGCTTCTGGTTTCTTTTGCACTTTCGGTATGGTTCATAATGAAAGCAAAACCAAGAAAACTCGGAAATAAAAGAAAAGGAAACATAAATAATGACTAAATCGGTTTTTGTTGCTGTCACCGGCAGGCCTAATGCCGGTAAATCATCGCTGACAAATCTTCTTGTAGGGGAAAAGGTAGCTATAGTTAGTCCGAAGCCACAGACTACCCGCACCCGTATAAACGGTGTACTTACCAAAGGAGAAACGCAGTTCGTTTTTATTGATACGCCCGGTATGCACAAACCGCGCACCAAGCTGTCTGAGCATATGATAAAAGCGATTGACAACAGCATCGCAGATGTTGAGGTATCATTGCTTGTTGTTGACGCAACAAAAAAGCCCGCCGCTTATGAAGAAAAACTGATAGAGGATTTCAAGGCTAAAAAGAGCAATGTCATATTGCTTATAAACAAGACAGACCTTATAAAAAATAAAGAAGAGCTGCTCGGCATAATAAGCAGCTATTCACAGATGTATGACTTTACAGAGATCATTCCTATCAGCGTGAAAGCACAGGATAATACGGATCTCATAATTCCTCTTGTCGAAAAATATGCAGTTGAGTCTCCGCATTTCTTTGACGACGATCTGCCGACAGATCAGCCGGAGAAGATATGGCTGTCAGAGATAATACGAGAAAAACTGATGAACAGTCTGTTTGACGAGATACCTCACGGTATTGCCGTACAGATCGAATCCATGGAGTTTTCCAAGACCAATAAGGGCGAGGATATAGTAGATATCGGCATCGTTATAATATGTGAGAAGCAGTCCCATAAGGGAATGATAATAGGCAAAGGCGGAATGATGCTGAAAAAGATCGGCGGACTTGCGCGTGAGGAAATGGAAGAGTATTTCGGACAGAAAGTCAATATGAAGCTATGGGTCAAGGTAAGAGAAGACTGGCGAAACAACGAAGCCGCTATTCTCGACCTCGGACTGAAATTTGAATGATCGCGGATACGAGGATGAAAAACGATGCTGATCACCGTTGATGGTATAGTTATCGGACGCCGTTCTATCGGCGAGACAAGCTGTTTTATAGATGTGCTGACAGACGAATACGGTGTTATCGAAGCGACCGCTCACGGTGTTAAAAAGCTGACGAGCAGGAATGCCGGAGCGACAGCCTTGTTTTCATATTCAAAATTCTGCTTTTCAAAGTCGGGTACAAGATATACGCTCAACAGCGCCGAGCCGAAATACAATTTCCTTGGTATATCGGGTGACATTGAATATCTTTCGCTGGCTGCATATTTTGCCGATGTGATGAAATATTCATCTGCTTCGGAGCAGGAAGCGGAAGGTCATCTCAGGTTCATGGCCATAACGCTTTATGAGCTTGACAAGAAACGCAGACCGCCGGAACTGATTAAATCGGTCTTTGAGATGTATGCATCGGTTCTGCTGGGATTTGGGCCGGATCTTCGCGCCTGCAGCAGATGTGCAAAATATGAACATGAAAAGATGTATTTCGACTATGATGATCCCGGTATTATATGCGGTGACTGTATAGATGAACAGACTCTATCCGTCAGCGATATTATTCCTATAACTGCGGATTTACTATATGCGCTGCGTTATATCGTCTATTCCCCGGTCGACCGGATATACAAACTCGATACAGGCGCGGAAGTGATATCCGCGCTTTCGGGTATAACGGAAAAATATCTTCTGAAGCAGCTTGACCGCAGCTTCAAAAGCCTTGATTATTATAAATCTATAAGATTATAAAGGTAACACAGATGAATTTAAAATACAGGAAATTAGAACTTGACAAGATCATAGAAATGCTCTGTAATGAAGGCTGGAGCGATATAGCAAAGGAGAGGCTCGCCAAAACAGAACCTTCCTTTGATATCGACACAGTACGCAGAGAACTGAAAAAAACAGATGACGCATTTGTTCTTTCGAGCAAGTACGGCACACCGCGCTTTTACAATATAAAAGATGTATCCTTCTCCGCAAGGCGCGCTTCACAGGGCGCGTCGCTTTCATTGCGGGAACTGCTCGATATCGGGCTCGTGCTCCGCGAGACAGACGGGCTTGTTTCCTGGTATGAACAGGGCGGAAACGCGGAGAACTCGCTTCACGAATACTTTGCCTTACTTACACCGAACAGAACTCTTGAGAATACGATATCCAATTCCATAATTTCGGAGAACGAGCTTTCGGACGGTGCCAGCGCGGAGCTTGCGCGTATAAGGAAAGCTATTGTACGACAGGGAATGAGGATAAAGGAACAGCTCGATTCCATAATCAGAAGCAAGACCATGCAGAAATATCTCCAGGACGCTATAGTGACCCAACGAGACGGGCGTTATGTCGTTCCTGTCAAGACCGAACACAAAAGTCAGATAAGCGGTCTGGTACACGATACCTCCACTACGGGTTCCACGCTTTTCATCGAGCCTATGAGTGTAGTTGAAGCCAACAATGAGATCAGAATACTGAAAAGCGAGGAATTGGCCGAGATCGAGCGTATCATCAAGGATATGTCCGAACAGGTGGGTATGTTTGCTGAACCGCTGATACAGAATATCGATTGTATCACGAAGCTCGAGGCGTATTTCGCAAGGTCGAATCTCGCGGCGAAAATGAAAGCCGTAACTCCCGTGATAACCGAGGAACCTATACTGAAGCTGAACAAAGCAAGGCACCCGCTCATCGACAGTAATGCGGTGGTTCCTACTACAATAACTCTCGGTGAGACTTATACAAGCCTTATCGTCACCGGTCCCAATACCGGCGGTAAGACAGTCTCTCTCAAAACGGCAGGTCTGCTGACACTGATGACCATGTGCGGAATGATGATACCCGCGGGCGATGACAGTGTAGTCGGAATATTTTCGAAGATACTTGTAGATATAGGTGACGAACAGAGCATTGAGCAGAGCCTTTCAACTTTCTCGTCTCACATGACAAATATAGTTCATATCCTGAAAGCCGCCAACGAACGCTCCCTTGTACTTCTTGATGAACTCGGTTCAGGCACCGATCCTATCGAGGGTGCTGCTCTTGCTGTCTCTATCCTCGATCATCTGCGGAAGAAAAATTCCCGGGTCATGGCTACCACTCACTATCAGGAAGTGAAGCTGTACGCGGTAGAACAGGACGGTGTAGAAAACGCGAGCTGCGAGTTTGATGTGAACTCTTTGCGTCCGACATATAAGCTGATAATTGGCGTTCCGGGAAAATCAAACGCGTTTGCCATAGCAAAGAGACTCGGTCTGACCGACGATATAATCGACGAAGCAAAGCAGCTGGTAACGGATGAAAACAAGCGCTTTGAAACAGTGATCGAAAACCTTGAGAAAACACAGTTCGAGCTTGACAAGCTTCGTGCGCAGGCCGAACAGGACGCCAGAGACGCGAGACTTCTCACCGAAGAACTCGACAGGGAAAAGGCAGACCTCGAAAAGCGCAAGGAGAACGAGCTTGAAAAAGCGCGTGAGCGAGCTCTCGGCATTATCGAGCAGACACGCTTCGGCGCTGAAAAGCTGATGAATGAGCTTGATGAGATGAAGAAAGCCAAGGATAAGAAAGACTTTTCCGAAATGGTGAAATCTTCAAAATCCAAAGTCAACAATACGCTTGACGGTTTGTATGACAAGGCTAATCCTGTGGTGCAGAAGAAAAAGACAAAGTATGTTCTGCCCCGTGAGCTGCGTGTCGGTGATACCGTCCGGTTCATGGACGTAGGAACACAGGGAACTGTCGTAACTCTCCCGGACGCTGGCGGGAACTGCACTGTGCAGATGGGAATGATCAAAACCAAGACAAAAATCGACAATCTTGAGCTTATCCTTGACGAACCTGCTTCAAAGAAGAAAAAGAGCGGCGGTGTCAAAAAGTCCCTCCAGTCCAATATGAGCCGTAAGAGCAGTATGGAGCTTGATATCCGCGGAATGATGACAGACGAAGGTATCATGGAGGTTGACAGGTTCATTGATACCTGCCTGCTCAGCGGTATAGAAACGATAACCATAATACACGGAAAAGGCACCGGTGCTCTGCGGGCCGCGGTACATGAATTCCTGCGCAAGCACAAGAACGTAAAAAGCTACCGCCTCGGAGAATACGGGGAAGGGGAAGCCGGAGTCACAGTAGCCGTACTGAAATAAATGAAAATCTCCTATGGTATTGATGCCATAGGAGATTTTTGATTTATGCTGCTTTTTTCGCTGTTTCTCCGCTTTCCAGAGACTTTATGAATTCGGAAAGTGCTTCCGCGGCGTCCTGATGTGAGCCTTCTGCCGGGTGCCAGTCAGCGGCTATGCCGTTCTTGTCGCCGTTCTGCTGTTCAAACCTGAATGTTGTGAGGTTTGTATCACCTGTCTCTTCGGTATAGGCTGCAACTGCCTTTTCGATAGATGTAAAGAGGTTTGCACCCATGATGCCGAGGGAGCAGATGATGAAAGAATCGGGATTATCTTTTCTGACTGTTTTCAGGAACTCTTTATAACCCTCGATGAATTCTTCTTTCTTTTCCTTTTTGCCGCCTGTGTAGGAATAATCGTTCGTACCAAGATTGATAACTATATAGTCCGGTACAAAGCTTCCGAAATCCCATGGCGTGGTCTCATCGAAGTAAGAGCCGCTGCTTCCCCATGTTTTGGCGAACTGTTCATATACAGGAGGCAGGAGACTTCCGGTATTCTTATCTTTTGTTGTGTAACCTGAGATGATGCCGAAACCGCTGTATGAAACAAGGCTGTAATCGGCGCCGAGAATCTGCGCTGTCTTGTAGGCGTAGGATTTTGTGGCATCTTCGGTAGTTGTGGAGAAATGATGTTCCTTCACTTCATCGTCAACACCGTAAGCGCAGGTTATCGAGTCTCCGATAAATTCTATCTTCATATCCTTTGCGGGAGTAGGCGCGACCTTATCGCCGCCCTCAACTGTGATCCCGCTGATACCGAATGTGGAGTTCGCTGACTCGGATAATTTCAGTATTTTTACGGTAACTTCCTTTTCCGTTTCAGACTTGAACAGGTCATACGTCTTTTCTGCGGAATCAATCATTTCGTCGAGTACACGCTCTCCGTCGATATATACCGCAAATCTTGCTCTTGAATCGACATTTCCAAGTGCAGCACCGTCGCCTTTGATGTCAACGGTCGCGTGAGTACCGGTGCAGGTGAATTCGATACCGCTTGCAGACTGTGCAAGCCAGAGAGTATCGTTTTCGGTGAGAGTTCTGCCTATCAGTCTGACATTGGTACTGTCGGGCAGGAATCTGATTTCGGCAGGTTCGGGAGCTGTTGTGGCTGTAGTGGTAGTTTCTGCCGGAGCAGCACTTGTTGCCGAAGTTCCGGTATTATTGTTTGTACCGGAGCAGGCTGCTGCCGAAAACAACATTGCGGCAGTCAGTAAAAGGGAAGCGGCTTGTTTGAAGATTGGTTTCATGTTATGTTCCTTTCTTATTTAAATATTATCAATTCTGGACCATGCCGAATATACCGGAGGAGTTACAAGCCCGGCTCTTTCTTCAATATATCTGAACGGAGTCAATTCGGGAGTTTTTAAGTTTTCCGGAGTTCTGTATCCGAAAAGTAATTCAAAGACATATATTCCGTGTGTACAGTATACTGTTACATGAAGTCCGCGCACCTTTGATAAATATCTGATTTCTTCATAAGTTACATTTTCTACGGTGTTGTAGAATATATCCACACGGAAGTTCTCACGGGGACATACTATAAGCATTTTTTCTTCGTCGGCAGTATAGTTGTATGTTACGCCCGATCGAATTGTCCGGATACCGCCGATCAGCAGAAAAGGTGAAATAATCGCCGCGCTGATCTCTATGAACGCACCCGCTGCTCCGGTGAGACCGCGCTTCGGCAGCGATGTCAGAAGAAAAAGCAGTATTAAAACAAGAATGATACCGCCGGAAAACAATCCGATGTATAAAATCTCGTGATTGAACTTACAGAAAAATATGCCTTTTTTATTGTGGGAAAAACGGTCATCTATCGGACTGTACGATGTGTATCTTCCTGCGTTCTTCATTTTACCGACCTCCCGGGTCGCGTTTCAGATTCTGGAGATTAGTTCGTTCAGCTATGATATGAAAAGGTGTATTTTCAGGATCATGGGAAACAGCGCTTTTGTTGTGCAGATATTCAAGCTCGAACTTACCGAGAGACTTTGTTTCTATTGTCACAGTATAGCCGCGGTCGATGAAACCGAATATTACTCGCTTGTCAAAACTCATCGAAACAACATCGTTATAGCAGATGTCTGTTTTTCTTACCCGTGCTTTTGCAGAGTAGTAACTGAACATATTGCTGTCGGCGGTATAAGAGTATATCTGTCCGCGCATTATCATTCTTACAATGATGATCGCAGCGATAACAATCATCGCGGTAATAACCGAGAAGGCCAAAGCGAAGAACAAAGCATGAGGTGTCTCACCTTCTCGTGGAGTACCGTCGGATAGATGATAAATGAAAACAAACTGCTGGCCCCAGATCTCATAGAAGCCGATCCAGACTATGATCGCTGCAGCTATGGTTACAAGTATAAGTATCCTTTCGGCAGGGTGTGAACATCTGAAGATGCCTCTTGTCTGGAATCCGAATCTGTCTTCTATTGGATTACTGCCGACATACATATTATTTCTCGGATAGAACAGTTTTTATATGGAGTTCTTCAAGCTGCTTTTCGTCAACTACGGCAGGGCAGTCGCTCATAAGCTCGCTTGCGTCTTTGATCTTCGGGAACGCAAGAACATCACGCAGACTATCTGCGCCGCAGATGAGCATTGCAAGACGATCAAGGCCGATGCCCATACCTCCGTGAGGCGGAGCCGCGAATTTATATGCGTCAACAAGGAAGCCGAATTTAGCCTGGATCTCTTCTTCGGTAAGGCCGAGAAGCTCAAACATCTTCTGCTGGAGCTCCGGGTCATTGATACGGATAGAACCGCTGCACAGCTCAACGCCGTTGAGAACGAGGTCATAGCACTTTGCGAAGACCTTTTCGGGGTTTTCTTCAAGATGAGGGATGCATTCATCGAGCGGCATTGTGAAAGGATGGTGCATAGCGTCCCAATGGTTGGTCTCTTCATTGTATTCGAAGAACGGGAACTCTGTTATCCACAGATAATTCCAGCCCTCGGGAATAATATCGAGCTGTTTAGCTACCGTAAGACGGAGTGCGCCGAGTACGGGAAGAGTAACCTTATTCTTGTCAGCAACGATAAGTGCTGCGTCACCCTTTTCACAGCCCAGTGCCTTGAGTATCGCCTGCATTTCCTCTTCGGAAAGGAACTTTGAAAAAGAGCAGTTCGGGGCATCGTCTACCCAGCGGATATAAGCGAGACCTTTTGCACCTATTCCTTTGGCAGCTTCTGTAAGCTTATCGATCTCTTTTCTTGTAAGTGTAGCAGCGGCATTCTTTGCTACTATGCCTCTTACAGAGCCACCGTTAGCGATAGCCGATGTGAATACGCCGAAACCGCAGGACTTTACAACTTCGGAAATATCTGTGATCTCCATGCCGAAACGTGTATCGGGCTTATCGGAGCCATATCTGTTCATAGCGTCATTATAGCTTAAGCGGGGAAGAGGAGTCGGGATATCTATATCAAGAGTTTCCTTCATCAGTTTCTTTATAAAGCCTTCTGCGATCTCAAGGATATCGTCGACATCAACGAATGACATTTCAAGATCTATCTGTGTGAATTCAGGCTGTCTGTCTGCACGGAGATCCTCATCGCGGAAACATCTTGCGAGCTGGATATATCTGTCAAATCCGGCGATCATAAGAAGCTGCTTATATATCTGCGGAGACTGCGGAAGTGCGTAAAACTTTCCCTCGTGTATTCTTGACGGAACAAGATAGTCTCTGGCGCCCTCGGGAGTGGACTTTATCATCATAGGAGTCTCTATCTCGAGGAAATCGTTTTCATAGAAATATTCACGCGCGATCTTAGCGATCTTATGACGCATCATTATATTATCCTGAAGCTTTTTTCTGCGCAGATCAAGGTAACGATACTTAAGACGGAGTTCATCGTTTACCTTGGTATCGTTCGTTATTTCGAACGGCGGAGTCTGAGCTTTGGAAAGAATTCTGAGATCGGATACGAGTATTTCAACATCGCCGGTTTTTATCTCCGTATTTACGCTTTCACGTTTTCTCAGGATACCTTTAGCCATAAGAACGTATTCGCTGCGAACGGATTTGGCTTTCTCGAATACAGCCTTATCCGTAGTATCGTCAAATACAAGCTGTACAATACCTGTACGGTCACGGAGATCAATGAATATAAGACCGCCTTTGTCGCGGATACGCTGAGTAAAACCTCCGACTGTAACTTCGCTGCCGATACCTTCGACCTCACCGCAATAATGCGTTCTTTTAAGACCTTTCATTATGTCTGCCATGGTTTTGACCTTCCTTTTGCAATATGATATAAGATTATACCACAAATCTACGGAAATTTCAATAGTTTGCGGGAATTTAGTCTTTACTTCGGCTGTATAATGCAAAATATGATCTGATCGATTGGATTGAATAATCGGAATGACTTGATTTTTATCTGAATTATGATATAATATAATTGTTATTGATTTTTTGCAATTTATCCCTCCCCTATAATTCGTAAAATTTTTATTTTACGCAATAGGCTATAACTTAATTAACTTTGATGCCAGGCATCAGATACAACGATTAAGCAAATCCGCATCACTAAAGGCTTTGTAGAATTATCCTGGGCTCCCTTGCTCTGATCCGGACGAGCTCCGGCAATCAGAACGGATAAGGATCATCAGAGATCGGCAGCTGAGGACCGATAAACTCATACTTAAACCGATGATCATCTATAAAACGCTTCAGGAGCGGATAATTATCAGGTAAAAAACAATCTATAAATCCTTCTTTATCAACTCTGCTACGAAAAGCACAATTTTCACATTCTTTAATAAGTGTTACACACTTTTCACAATCTCCGGTACATCTATCACGATCTTCTGGATCTCCTAAACCCATAAAACAATTAAAACACTTGAAAGCCATATAATCACCCGTTAAAATCAAAATAATCGAACTTTTTGTTATAACCTCGCAACAGCTCCACAGCATGAAACCAATTCCAGAGATCAGGCTGCCGGAAGACGAACGGCAAGAAAAATAAACATTTTCTCCGCGGAAAGGCTTGATATTCGCATAAATAACAATTCTTGCAAGTAGTCCTCAGATATATACACATGTGGCAAAGACAATAATAACAGTTATCGAACCTAAAATCTTCTGGGACGATACTATAAATATCTTTATCGCTGTACCTGTTCATAACACACTATGAACGGAAACAATCCGTTATTGCTTGTAATAACTCCGGATCTACTGTCTTGTCGTCGTTATATGCTTCTTTACACTGATTAATCAAATACTTCTGACGAGGCGTAAGCTCAGAGCGACGATGAAACAGATCATCTAAAAATTTACAAATACCTACTATCTTTATATATGTATCAATACTGTTCCCGGCCTGATGCAGGACATAAGCCTGAACTCGTCCGAGGTTATAGTCTATATCTTTACGGCTGAAAACAGATATCTTAGAAGCATTATCAAGAAAGTTTTCCCAATACTCGCGCATCTTAGCGCGAGATTTATTTGTATCTGAGCTCGGCTCTATAAATCGAAAGTAACCCGCGATAACACCGCGGAACTTCTCGCCGACAGGCTCAGAACGCTTAATAAATTCGACAGCTCGATCTTGTTTAAGTATGAGCTCGCAGCGGATCCAGTGTCTACCGTCTTTAAATCCACGCTCAACGCCCTTATCATAAATTCTCATGTACATGTCAGAAGACTTTGTTCCGGTCATAATGGAAACGCCTTCAATATAATTATCCTGCTCGTCCTTATCCTTCGATATATCAACAGTTATACGACCCTTACGAGAACGCGAGACCCAATTTCTAGCGCGGTAATCCTGCTCGATCTGATCTATATCAAGTATTCCGGTATGATCGTCATAAGCTATATCAAGTCTTGTCATGTGATAGTTTAATTCATCTTTAGCAAGCTGAAAAAGCTTATCAAATGTAATATTGCTGTAGGTCTCGAACTCTCGGCAGCCCTGACCGGACATCTCTAACATCGGAAAATTCTGTTCTTGATTTATATTATTATAGTATATATGGATCCCGCCGAAGCTCAGTCGGTCACGGTACATATAACGACCGTTCAGATGTTCAAATTTAAGATCCTGCTTAAAATCAAGCAGTCTTATTATATCTTCCGGTGTGACTCCCGAAGCTCTAAAGGACATGGCGAACCAGTCGACAAGAATACAATTCTTTTCAGACATGATATATAAACCTGTTACTGATCTTTTTTATCAGTATCTTTCTGTTTATTTCTCTCTTTTGTAGCTTCAATAACCTTGAATATAAGCCAAATTACAAAGAATATAATAGCTATTATATAACCGATATGCACAATATCACCTCTTTTCGGAGCTCCGCGCCGGAGCGATCGCGCGCGATCACCTCCGGCGGCTGCGCTTTCGATCTTCCAGGACAGATGTTATTCTAATATCCTGTTCCCTGTTATCAGCAATAAAGCCCGCCTCAGCTTGTTTTTTGATTTTGTGGTAAGTATCAAACGAATTCCTCAGCTCATTATCATGAACAAAGAAATAGAAACGAGCTCCACGAACCTTTTTTAAATACCCTTCTGCATCAACAGAAGGTTTACACACTTTAACGATAGTCAGACACCCGGCTATAGTAACAGGATAATACAAGTAATTAACCTGCTCTCTAAGCGGTTTAGCCATTCTTTCAAAACGTTGAGTAGTTCCAATAAAGACTTTACGCTGCTTTCGCTGCTGTGTTATTTCTTGGATCATCTCAGGCGGGAAGTCTTTAGATTGATTACAGCTAAACCAATTCTGAACCTCATCTATAACGTCAACTTGTCCGTAAATGCCGTTATTATGAAATACAAGATCCTGCCAACTATCAATAGCGCTATCCTCGTTCCTGTACTCGAAATTAGTTGATATCTGACACATAGGATATTGCTTTTTTATTCTCCGGAGAAATTCAGCCGTTGCAACGGTCTTACCGCTTCCCTGCTCTCCAACAAATAAGTGGAATCCATAAAGGCCGAACTCGTTCGGATCGAAGCTAAGCCGATCCAGAACAAAACGACGAGGAAAATCAATATACAAACGCTTAATAAAACTGACCTTTTTAATAGATCCGTAAGCTTCCGGCTTCGGCGGCTTCATTCCTTTGAAAAATCTGTAATAGATAAACCAGATGACCGACATCAGAACGAACGGAGCAAGGAGCACACCCAGAGCGACGCCAAGAAATATTAAGATATCGTAAAGCCAATCAAACATATATACACACCTATACAGAAACGTGAACACGCTGGATAATAGTAGAAGCTATTATCTTATAAATAGCAAATATAAGCTTTATAATATAGAAAGAAAGCATGAAAATAGGAATAGGAAGTAAAGCCCTTACCGGAATAATATATCCAATAAAATGTGTGATATCATTGAAAACATTAAAAACCCCGGAAGGAATAGAGATAGAAAACCCAAGATCATGCAACCAATTACCTATATATGTTGCAAGACCATTGAAAAAATTATTAAGAAGGCTTACAGCTCCGTCCCAAAGACCACCGAAAAAATCGCCGAAAAAGTTTCCAATCTGACCCCAACCATTCTGCCAAGCTTCAATAATATTCATAGAATCACCTACTTTATTTCTTTATTTCAGAAGTAAATTCATTAAAACTTTCAGCAGATCCGAATAAGGAAGGAAGTTTCTTTATAATCCTTATTGCAAACGCGACATAACCTAAGAATATCATAAGATATTGTAAAAACTGCCGAATTGTCATAGAATTATCAAATAATTCATTATCTTGTAATGTATTATTTGATAAATCCGTTTCCAGGAATGAAAGATCAAAAGCATTATATAGTTCGTCGGTACCGTCTCCGTCTGAATCATAGTAGAAATGAAAATTTGGCGGAGAGTGATCATATTGAGAATCATCGAACAAATTTCCAAGAAGCTGTGAAACCTGGTTAACAATAGGAATATTATTAACAATAGTAGTAGCTTCAGCAAGTCCGGAATGAGAAACGATAAAAGCATCTGCATCAAGATCAGGTAGATCCAGCTCAGCATCAGAAGCAGAGATTTCCAAAGCAGCAGTTATTGATGAAGCAGCTGCACCAATAGCAGCATTTATATCATCAAGTGCATCTTCCTGCGACGCTTCCCAGCTCCGGAGAGAATTTAAAACATCGTCAATCTGATCAGTGTTAACATTACCAGCTTGAAGCAGCTGAGTTATAGTCTGTAAATATTCTTCGAATGACTCAAAAGAATATGTTTTATCAACCAGCTCCTGAACAAGTGATTCAAGTGTAGCAAGGCTTATTCCGTCAGCTGAGATCAGGTTCCCTTCATTATCAAATTCAAGTGTAGGATTATCAGATATAATACCAAGACCAATAGCAGAACTAATAGCAGCTTCTTCATCTGTAAGACCAGGATCCAGAGTACCACCGGAGCTTGTATCTATAAAATCATCTTCCTCAGGGACAGAATTTAAAATCGGACGATTTTCCCTATTACCTGGAGTTGTCCAATCAAAAAAACCATAGTAGAGACCACTAACAGTTTCTTTTCTTATACCGGCTGAATATAAACTAACCCCATTTAAATTATAGAACCTTTTTAAATTATAATCATCAACATTTAGTGCATTTATTATCATATTTGACTTTGATGCTAGATGAGGGGTAAGTGCTTCACCGAAATATATATCACCGTCATATATAATATAAACAGATCCACTATAACAATCGTGAGAAGCAGTTTTACCACGATAACCGGGACCTTCACCAGGATATACATAAATACAACTATCATTATCCGGACAACCAATAGAAATCAAAAAATTTCTATCTATAAACCAACCGATATTATCAACAGAACATATTTTAAACGGTGCATAAAAATGAAGACCTTCAAAATCAATACTATGAATTGAATTGACATCATTGAACTGAGCCGGAGTAATAGGCCCGACAAATGAAAACTGATAAGAAGGATCCCATTCTTGACCGAGAGCAGACGCAAGCTCAGACATAGCAGTTTGATAATTATCAAAATTACCAACAACTCTTTTAGCTTCAAGATAAGAAGTAAATGCATTTACAACTTTAGATTTTGCATCAGCATAAAGAGCACCGGAAACATTAATATTACCGTGTAAACCACCATTTTCAGCTTTAAACCCAGCAATCATAGTATTGCTATCATGACTATTAAGATAATCACACATGAATGAAGCAAATTCTTCGGAATCAGAATCAAGACCATTTGCAGGAGTAAAATATTCATTTCCCCCAGATTCAGTAATAGTAATTACTTCTCCATTAGCTAAAGCGTCACTATTAATTTTGTTAAGTACTGCATCAGGTATAGCAGCCGCAACGTCACCGGATAAACCAGCAGCAGTACCAGAAAGAAAACCAGCAATAACAGAAAGTAAAGTAACACCAATAGCTTCAGCCATAGCAGAAGAACGAGCTTCAAGAATTCCGAAACCAAACACATTCAGAACAAGAGCAAGAACGACAAAAACAGATATAACCGCTTTTTTCAATCAGCTCACCTCTTCCCCGCTGTTTTCAATATCTTCAATATCAATTTGACCGATTATTTTTGAATCATGTTCATCAAAATCTAGACGATTAGCCCGGATAAACAGGTCTAGAGCCTGATCGATAATAAATGAACGAGAAAACCCGAGATCACAAGCATATTTTGAAATAGTATGCATTTTCTTCGGGTCTGCCATAATATTATATCTTTCACGCATATCTTATCACCTATAATATCTATATACACACTTGAAAAATTGTAAAATTAATGGGCGATCAGAACGCCCACTAATTTTTGTCTTACAGACCGCGGATCATACCGATGAAGAAAGAGAGACCCTTGCGGAATGCGAGAACGCCGACGAGAACAGGAAGAACGATCGGAAGCAGACTTGTGATCTGTGCCATGATGCCGTTCATCATGTCGCTGGTAACGGATTCAGAAATCAGCGGAACAGTAAAAGTTGCTGCTGACTCACCTTCGGCAGAAGCAGCGACAGCAAGAACAGTACCGGTAGCAGCAGCCGAAGCGCCGCCAATAGCAAGCTTACCTCTTGTTACAACATTCTTTCCGAATTCCTTGATCTTTTCAAGCATGATATTTTACCCCCTTTTATGATTTATGTTCAGGCGGACAGTCACACACCGCCAAAGAACCATTTACTAAGGATCTTCCAAGCAGCATATACCACGGTAAATACTACGATGACCCCGATCGTGGCGAACTGGAAATTAATAACCATAGTCAGACCGTTGATCTGCTCGACCATACAATCCCGTTGTTCCGTCAGCAGCTCTATTTCATTCGTCTGGTTATCAAGAATATACTGCAAATATTCCGAATAATCCGGATTATCGATTCTAGTATCCTCATTTTCCATTATATAGACACGCTTCCAATCTTGCCGCGTCTGTTATACTCGATATTGATCTCATCGCCGACGAGCTCCTCGAGCATCTTGCTTGTAATGTCAGCGGCGTCAAAGATCGACTTGTTCACGAACTGCCGCTCACACGCTTCGCCGACCGTATCGGCATCAGGAAAGGAGATATACAAGCTTATTCCCTGTACTTTTTTGCCGCTGTCCTCATCAGTAAAATCAACGGTCTTAAATCCTATTAATGTTACTTTCATTTGTGTAACCTCCTATTAAAATATGTGCTATTATGGCACATACTAAGTATATCACAATTAGTTCCAAAATGGAACTGTCAAATGTGCCAAAAAGGAACATTATATATTATGAAATGTGCTATAATAGAACCAAAAGGAAGTGATTTTATGTTTAAGGAAACATTTGCAGCGAATTTAAAAAGAGCTCGTGAAAATTCAGGATACACACAACAATATGTTGCAGATGTCCTCAGCATATCACGAACTAATATAGCAAAATATGAATCAGGAACACTTGAACCAAACATTGAAACCATTGGAGAACTTGCAGAACTCTACAAAGTTACAACAGACTGGCTATTCGGTATCATAAAAAGTAATTGAGGAAATAACAATGAACGAATTTATTTTAATGGCAACAAATTATAATTATTCTAAAGCAATAGAAGATGCAGCACAAATATTAGCATGGGCATATATTATATCGTTATTTATAATTCTGATATGTATAATTAAAATAGCATCAGATATACACAAAATAATGAAGGTGCAAACACAACCATTCCAGAATAAAAAGCCCGATTATCCTGATAAGGTAATCGAGCTGCTTCAAGGAATAGTTTCCGCAGAACAACATAATACCGATGAAATACATAAGCTTCAACAAGAACTTGCAAAAAATAACAATGGCGGAACAGTACCAGGAATGAAAAGCACAGATGCAGCTAACCAAGAACAGATTATAACACTCTTGAAGCAGCAGAACGAAATACTCGTTAAACTACTGGAAGCAACAAACGGAGATGAAAAGAAAAAGTTAATGGAAAAATGGAAGCAAGCCCAGGATATCATGAACAATATGTAGATAGTACCCGCGTAATTACCAAACGCGGGTTTACTAAAGCCCGGGAAGCTGCTGCAGCTTCTCGGGCTTCGAGATATTAAGATACAGGATCCAGCAATCTTGCCGGAGGTAGTCTGATCAGATCGACCGCGTTTTTTCCCGCATAAGTGCCGAGGAAAAATCCGCGCTCTAAGGTCGCGCGATCAATCGAAAAGTTTTATATCAATACAGTTCTTATAAACTTAAGATAATACACATATTAATGAAGGGCGCGAACGCTTGATTTTTCTCCCGTCACTATATGCGAGAAAAACGCTAGTAATAGTCCGTGCGCAAATTATGGATCTCTTACCATGATTGCGATATAAGATATGTTTACCCCTTGGTCGGTAAACCATATCCGGATTTAGTTTACTTACTGGATAGTAAACTATCTCATATAAAAGCTGAAATTCTCTAACTTATCTGTTACATCTACAACTTTTTTAGATAAAGGTTCGACAGCTGAAACAAAATAATAGCTGTAATCTTTATGACCTTTTTCATCGTATTTATAAGTATTTTTAATATGAATATTTGTATAACCGCGCTTCTTAAGTCGCTTTCTAAATGCAAGTAAAATTGTACTTTGTCCCATAACTAATATACACCTTTTATCAAAAATGTTTACCCCTTGGTTAGTAAACCGGTTTAATTCAAAAGTAAACATCACGAAACGTTTACCCCCTGGTCGGTAAACCATATCCGGATTTGGTTTACTTACTGGATAGTAAACTATCTCATATAAAAACTGCGATATAAAATCTGTTATCTGCATAAAGCTCCGAGCTCAGAGCTTCACGGCACTAATTTTTATTTTACGCAATTAGCTATTAAGAAAAAAGGAGTCATTTTATGATAAATAGTATCTGTTTCGTATGTACGGGAAATATCTGTCGGTCTCCGATGGCTGAGTTTGTTTTCAAAGAAATGCTTCGTCAGCGTGGGCTGGAGAGTAATTATCTTATTGAATCCAGGGCTACTACCACAGAAGAGATCGGAAATCCACCGCATTACGGTACTGTTCTTAAACTTGCGCAGTTTGGAATAGTACCGGCGAATAAATACGCTGAGCAATTAAAAAAAACCGATTATCGAAAGTACGACCTTATAATCGGAATGGACGATATGAATATAAGAGGCATAATGCGTATTGTTGGCAGCGACCCGGAGAATAAAGTAAGAAAAATGCTGTCATTTGCAGGCTCAGACCGCAGCATAGCGGATCCGTGGTACACAAATGATTTTGATACAGCTTATAAGGATATTAAAGAAGGCTGTGACGCGCTCGCTGAGTATCTGGGTATATAAGGGAGCGGTAATGAAGATAGAAAACAGTATTCTGAAATACTGCCTTATCAAGAGATTGTAAAGTCATTGTTGATACAAATATCCCGACAGATATTCTTAAATAAATATCAGACAATGAAAAATTAAAGGACTCTCTTCCGAGAGCCCTTTAATTAACCGCTGCGCCGCACATGGAATTGAAAACCCGCACTAAGCAGGGTGGGTAAGATCGCTCGACAGTTTCACGCTCCCTTCTTCCGCAGTACGGGAGGTCTGCAATCCCCTGTCGTAGAGAAATCCCATTTTAATCGTGTTGGATCATAGCTTCCATGCTGAACCGAACGCAGCAGTAAAATTATTGTCTGTTTTATTCCGGTGATTATTCGTCTTCTTCTGCGAATTTCTCAAGGAATACTTCACCGATCTCCGAATAGAGATCTTCGTCGTCAACGGTCTTCAGAATACATGATTCTTCATCATCCGGATCATCTGTCATTTCAAGTATGGTGAAATCACCTTCCGGGTCTTCCTCGGACTCATCTTCCGAAAACGGAGTCACTGCAATATACTTCTTGTCGTTATAAACTACCAGATCAATAAGCTCATATTTTTCACCTTCAAGTTCAATTATGGTGATATCATCGTTATTGATCTCTTCGTTATTATTTTTCATGTCCACCGACATTTACCGGCACCGCCTTTAACTCTTCTCAACAGGTTTATTATACTATATTCTGCTGCTGATGTCAATATATTTTTGTGCATATTCCCTGTCCAAATCTGTTATTCTTACAATTTTAACATAAAACGGTTGATAATATCATACAAAATGACTAATAAAAACCTATTGACTTTTATTCCGAAATGTGTTATATTATATTCAAGGAAAAGATAAAACAAAGAAACAGCTCAGAGCTTGCAGGGTCGTTGATGAACGGCGATTATCTTTTCCAAGGTTTTCAGAAGGATTGCATTTGTCAGACAACCTTTCATTTGATCTATACAGAAGACCAAAGCAACTCTGAAATGCATTGCCGGACGTATAAGAGCAATGTAAATCCAACCGGAAAGGAAGCGAGTCCCATGGAAATTGAGAAGACACAACTGAATATTTCGATGTCATATGATGACTCGCTGATAAATGCTTGATTATCAGTTGATTTCCCCTACCGCAGCCGGTTATGAGACGGTCATAAAGATGTTGAATGCGGACAGTGGGTCACTTGGACGACTTGTAAGCCGGAAAAGCCATCAGCAGTCTGAAGGATGTCGGAACCCTTTTACAACTGTATAGAGTTCTTCAACTGGTGCAGTTGACCTTACGCCGAATGGCTTGATATAAATTTAATAAAAATTGGAGCGGAGTGGTTAATATGATAGTAGCCGCGCATTTCAAAAACAGTTGAAAGGTAATTACTCCAATGGAAATGTTAAATTAACGATCATGACAATTGAATAAAACAATGAGCTGCACCAGAAATGCAGCTCATTTTGCTTTTCCTTCTTCCCTGCTATTTTTCGGAGGTAACAAATGAACGATTCGGATAAGATTCTGACATTAAAAGAAATGATTAAAACAACGAACAGGATTTGTGTATTCACCGGAGCCGGCATAAGCTGTCCTTCCGGAATACCGGATTTCCGTTCGGCAAACGGTCTCTATAATGACAAAACAAAAGGAATGTATTCTCCGGAACAGATTATTTCTCATTCTTTCTTTGTTGATAAACCGGAATTGTTTTATGATTTTTATAAAAACAAAATGATGTACCTTGACGCAAAACCTAATGACGCACATATCTATTTTGCTGAACTTGAAAAACAAGGCAAACAGGTCTCCGTTATTACCCAGAATATCGACGGGCTTCATCAGATGGCAGGAAGCCGTGATGTTGTAGAGCTTCACGGAAGTATCCACAGAAATTTCTGTATGAAATGCCACAAAGCATTCGATGCCGCTTTTGTGAAAAACAGTGCCGGCGTACCAAAATGTACGGAATGCGGCGGTATAGTAAAACCTGATGTTGTGCTTTATGAGGAGCCGCTTGACGATGTTGCGACATATAAAGCGATACAGAAGATATCGGAAGCAGAAACACTTATAATAATCGGTACTTCACTTGTAGTTTACCCGGCCGCTTCTTATGTAAGATATTTTCGCGGAAAGAATTTTGTACTTATCAACAAAAGTTCAACACCAATGGACTCCAGCGCTGATCTCGCGATTTACGACGACATCGTGAATGTCGTTCATCAACTGTAAAAACAGCCCGACATGACAAGTATGTCATAAACATGTCGGGCAGTTTTTTATGTTGTCAGTAGTTATTTATTGTATCTTTGAGCGCTTCAACATATTTTTCTTTAAGCTCTGGCGGTGAGACTATCGAAGCTCTTGTCCCGAATTGGAAGAGCCATGCGAAAAACGGCTGCGGATATTCGGTCTTTACAGACACCTTTACTGTAAAATGTTCGTCACCGTCGGGCATCGGATCTATATCAAATCCAAAGCGGTCTATGACCACATTCATAAGACTGTTCTCAAATTTCAGAACAACAAGCTCTGATTTTCCGCTGAACATTGAAAACGTGGAGTTGAGATATTTGGACAGATTCAGTTTGCTTTCCATACGCTTTGCGCGTTCTTCAAGCATTTCGACCCTTTCCATTCTGTCGACTCTGAAATTGGTGTATGTTTCGGGATACTTCTCATAGTGTGCGACAAGGTAGTAATGCTCATCGCTCCATGTCAATGCATACGGTGAGCAGATCCTGCTGCCTTCCCTGTACACCTTTTTCATATTAGTATTATAATCGAAGTATCTGAAGCTGATCTTTTTCTTCTGAGCAATGGCCCGATGAATGACATCTATATTCAGATAAATTTTTTCGTTTGCTGCTTTCACACGATCGGCTACAAATACCTGCCTGTCGATACCTGCTGCTTCATATTTGCTGGCAAGGGTTTCGAGCTTGTGTATCAGTTCAGAGGATTTTTTCTGCGTAATGAATTTGGAGGACGACACCGCATCTGCAAGAAGAGTGAGTTCCGGAAGCTCGAAATCTCTGCTTACCATACTGTAGCCTGCGCCGCTTCCCTTCCCTACCTGTATGTCATAGCCGAATTCTTTCAGCGCACTTATATCGTCATAGATCGCTTTTCGTGCAGCAGTGATACCGTAATCATACAGTCTGTCGAGAAGTTTCGGCATTGTCAGTGAATGTTCCTCATCGGTTTCTTCGGTTAGTATCTTAAGAACACAGAGGACTCTTATTCTTTGTTTTATCTGGTTCTTTTTTTCTTCCATCCGGACTCCTCCTGTTTGTTTTATTTATTAGCGATACGTTTTGAAAGTTCAAGCGACGAATAAGTCTCATCTCTTGCTAAATTCGAATCTCCGTTAAGACCTTTCTTGCTGCCGAGATCTATAAGCGCATCTGCCGCAGATGATCTTGAAACGGAAGAATTGAGAAAGCGCTTGACATTTATCTCTGAGTATTCGCTGTATGCTTTGGCGTATCTTTCGGCTATCACTTTTATCGGGGCATAATTCTGATCTTCTGACTCGCTTATATACTTGAATAGCTCATTGACTTTCGCGTCCATGACATATTTCAGTCTGTTTGCAACATAACCGTAAGCTCCTGCAAGGTCCGGATTGCGCATTATGGAATCCGAGAAATCAATAAACCTTTTCTTATCTTTCAGCTGAAGGAAATTTATAGCGTAGGTGATACTTTCAAAGAAATTCTGCGTGATTATCACATGACCGTCGGAGTCGGTGGTCGAACCGCTCAGCAGGATATTGAGATCATTGTCCGTAAGTTCGTCGATAGCATAAGCGGAAGCCATCATTTCGGCATCCGGCATTCCTTCGATATTTTTGTCTATCGCCATTGATATCTTCCTGGAAAGCACTCCGTTACTGAGCATTTTGTCTGCTTTCCATTTTATCTCATTGTATTCTCTCGGGACACATACGCTGCGGTTCATCAGAAAGTTTTCGATTGTTTTGCGCGGGATACTGTCAAAAGCTATCTTTACAAAAGGACATGCAAGCGCCACGACTTTGTTCTCGTCTATACTGCCGTGTTCGCCGTAAATAACCCTGTTCAGCGGCTCTATTATTATACAGTTGAAATCAAAGCCGTTCGCCGCACAGGCTGCTGCATGTATATGTCCTTCAAGCAGAGCGGAATGCATTCCGGAGATATGGTACGCAATACCGCCGAGTTTCTTGCCGTTCACCATTTTTTCAGCTACGTTTGCTACCGCGTTTTCAGTATAACCCGCGAATGATTGTGTAGGTATAAGGAAAGGCGGAGAGAAGCATTTGCCGTCGCCGATTACCGGATTGTACGGAGCGGAACCGAGTATTTCATGTTTAACGGTATAAGCGTCCCAGAAGAAGTTACCTGCTCCGTCTGACGGATATACTTTCCCGACATGAACGACATACAGTCCGTTAGCAAGCATTTCAGCAAGCGGAAGTATTGCTTTAGACAATGGAGTTGTACCGCCGAAATAACTTTCACAGACCTTAGGCAGCTTTGAGCCGAGTACAGCTTTGGCTTTATCTATGGAAGATGTCTGCCAGATCATCCGGCTGGAATCGTCACTGTTTTCACGGTACTGGATATCAACAAGGCATTCACCGCCCGCGTAAAGAGACTTCCTTCGGATCCCGCTCTTCACCGAGGTATCACATATACCGATTATGCCGTCACTATTGGTCACGCTTACGAGGAGAAATTCTCCCGCTGGTCCTTTTAACGGTTCTATACTAACATTAGCTTTCATTTATATCATGACCTTCCGTTCAGTATAAGTCTTAATCCTGTTCAACTCTTGAGGAGATGTAATCCAGAACATCGTTCTGTGTGCTTTTCTGGAAAAGTCTTTTCGGAATACAGCATACAGATTTGTCCCTGCACACTATAGCGACAGAAAACTTCGTTTCGTAGAAATACTTGGCGAATGACCAGGGTATAAGTTCCTTTCCGCAGTAGATGCACTGTTCGATCGCGCCGAATCCGTCAGGAGCTACGACAAATACCAGATTTTCTACTGTGGATACATCTTTTTTCAGAAAACCGGAATATCTGTAACGCGCGATTATGCAGAGAACAAGGTATATTACGGTACCTACACCGATACCGATGAAGAATGAAATAACAGCGTAGAAGATCATATTCTTCTCGATGTTCCCGCCGAATGTCCACATTGCAATGAATGAAAAA